>Ga0302263_10000974_pt1 | contig 10917 bp, 9 predicted proteins | sample II_Fen_N1_4_FD_194564 | JGI IMG/M metagenome (GOLD analysis project Ga0302263, IMG submission 194564) | Peat permafrost microbial communities from Stordalen Mire near Abisko, Sweden - II_Fen_N1_4 | ecosystem: Environmental > Terrestrial > Soil > Wetlands > Permafrost | place: Sweden: Abisko... | reverse complement strand
GCGATGGACCGGAAGGCGTTGCGCACGGGCACCGGGTCATCGAGGTCCAGGGCGCCGGCGGCCGCCGCCCGGTGCACCTCCACCAGCACCGGCACCTTCATCGTGCTGGCGGCGTGAAACCGGCGCTCGGCCTCGCGCAGCACCACCGGCAGGCCGTCGGCGCGGAGGCACGCGACGGCCACGGCGGAGGCCGCGGAGGACGCCACGAGTGCCTCGATGGCGGCGTCGCGTGCATCCATGCAGCAAACGATACCGGCCGCCCCTCGGTTCCAGCCCGTTCCGGTGTCCCGGTGTAGGCTACGCACCTAACCGGACGCGGACCGATTGGCCGCGTTCCGGGCGAGCCGCACCACCGGCGGAGAGCTGGCGGAGTCCCGTGGTGGCCCTCCCGCTCCCGAGCCCAAGCGAATGCCGGCGGCGCGTAGCCCGAGCCCGAATCTCGTCGACACGCCCGGCGCATTCACCCCGCCGGGTGGGAGGAACTGAAGATGGAGTGGATCGCCGCCGTCGTGGCCGCCGTGGTCGCGGGCGTCGTCGGCGTCGCCGTGGGGTTCGTCGCCCGTGGGACGCTGTCGAACCAGAGCATCAAGGCCGCCCAGGACAAGGCCGCCCGGATCGTCGCCGAGGCCCGGTCACAGCAGAAGGACATGATCCTCGAGGCGAAGGACGAGAAGCTTCGCCTGGGACGTGAGGCCGAGGACGAGGCGCGTGTCAAGCGCACGGAGCTCCAGAACCTCGAGCGGCGCCTCCTCTCCCGGGACGAGCAGCTCGACCAGCGTGCCGACATGCTCGAGGAGAAGAGCCGCAAGATCAACGACCGCGAGCGCGAGATCGAGCACCAGCGCGACGAGCTCGGCAGGCTCAACCTGGAGCGCGTCGCCGCCCTGGAGCGCGTGTCCGGCCTCTCCGCCGAGGACGCCAAGGGGATCCTGCTCGAGGCCATCCGCGAGGAGGCCGAGCACGACGCCGTCAAGCTGGCCCGCTCGATCGAGCGCCGCGCCCGCGAGGAGGCGAACGAGAAGGCCCGCGAGGTCATCGTCACGGCGATCCAGCGCGTGGCCGCGGACCACACGGCCGAGCACACGGTGAGCGTCGTCCACCTGCCCAGCGACGAGATGAAGGGCCGCATCATCGGTCGCGAGGGGCGCAACATCCGCGCCCTCGAGCAGGCCACCGGCGTGGACCTGATCATCGACGACACCCCCGAGACCGTGGTGCTCTCCGGGTTCGATCCCGTCCGGCGGGAGGTCGCGCGCCTCGCGATCACCAAGCTCATCGCCGACGGCCGGATCCATCCGGGCCGCATCGAGGAGGTCGTGAACAAGGCCCGCGCGGAGGTCGACCTCGTCATCCGCCAGGCCGGCGAACAGGCCGTCTACGACGCCGGGGTCCCGGGCCTGCCGCCGGAGCTCATCAAGCTCATCGGCCGGCTCAAGTACCGCACCAGCTACGGCCAGAACGTGCTGGTCCACTGCGTGGAGACGAGCCACCTGGCGGCCATCATCGCCGCGGAGCTGGGGGCGGACATCCAGGCGGCCAAGCTCGGCGGCCTGCTCCACGACATGGGCAAGGCGATCGACCACGAGGTGGAGGGGCCCCACGCCGCCATCGGCGCGGCCGTCGCGCAGAAGCACAACCTCTCGTTCAAGGTGGTCAACGCCATCGCCGCGCACCACCAGGAGGTCGAGTACGCCTGCATCGAGGCGCCGATCGTCCAGATCGCCGACGCCATCTCCGCATCCCGCCCGGGAGCCCGCGGCGAGACGATGGAGACCTACGTGAAGCGACTCGAGGACCTTCAGGCCATCGCCGAGAGCTTCAGCGGCGTGGAGCGGTCGTTCGCCGTCCAGGCCGGCCGCGAGGTCCGCATCCTGGTCCGCCCCGAGGAGATCGACGACCTGTCGGCGATGCGCCTCGCCCGCGACATCGTCAAGAAGATCGAGGACGGCATGACCTACCCGGGTCAGATCAAGGTCACGGTCATCCGCGAGACGCGCGCGGTCGAGTACGCCAAGTAGCGGCGCCGCGCTGATGGCCATCCGGAGTGATCGCGCGGGGCTCGGCAACCCGCCCAACGGCAACGCCCCGCGCCCACCGGGCGCCTGCCGGGTGCTGATGATCGGCGACGTCATCGGCAAGCCCGGACGGATCGCGATCGAGCAGACCCTGCCGGCGCTGCGCCACGAGCGCGGCGTGGACTTCGTCACCGCCAATGGCGAGAACCTCGCCGGCGGCATGGGCCTCACCGTCAGCACCGCCGAGGCCCTGTTCGCGGCCGGCGTCGACGTGATCACGAGCGGCAACCACATCTGGGACAAGCGCGAGATCTACGCGTTCCTCGACGAGAGCGACCGCGTCCTGCGGCCGCTCAACTACGGCACGCACGGCGTCCCGGGGCGTGGCTGGGGCACCTACGAGGCGCTCGACGGCTCCGAGCTGGCGGTGATCAACCTCCAGGGCCGCACGACGATGCAGCCGATCGACAACCCGTTCACGGACGCGGACCGGCTCTTCGACGAGGCCAGCGAGCCGCTGCCGCCGATCCGGCTGGTCGACTTCCACTGCGAGCTCACGTCCGAGAAGAACGCCCTGGGGCTCTACCTCGACGGGCGCGTGTCCGCGGTCGTCGGGACCCACACGCACGTCGTGACGGGCGACGAGCGGATCCTGCCCAAGGGAACGGCCTATCAGACCGACCTCGGCATGACCGGGCCGCTGTGGAGCGTCATCGGGTTCAAGCCGGACACCGTCCTGCCGCGGTTCATCAACTCGCTGCCCACGAGGTTCGAGGTGGGGGACGGGCCGGTCGTGCTCAACGCCTGCCAGGTGGACGTGGACCCGGCGACCGGCCGCGCGCTCCAGGTCGAGCGGATCCAGCGCCTCATCGAGATCTGACGTGGCCCAGCGTCATGCCCCGAGGCCCCCGGACCTGCCCCTCGTGCCCGGGACCGCCACGGCGGACGTCCACGCCCACACCACCCGCTCGGATGGCGTCCTGGAACCCGCCGAGCTCGTGCGCCAGGCGTACGCGGCGGGCGTGCGGCTGTTCGCGATCGCGGACCATGACAACCTCGCGGCCTACCGCGAGCTGACGGCGCCAGGCGCGGACCCGCTCCCGGACGGCCTCGAGCTGGTCCCGGCGGTGGAGATCAATGCCGTGACGCGCGGGCTGGACGTGGAGCTCCTCGAGGGCGAGCTGCACATCCTGGGCATCGGCGTGGATCCGCGGGACGAGGCGTTCGAGGCGGTGATCGCCGCCCAGCGTGGCGCCCGGCGCCTCCGGTTCGCCACGACCGTCGCCCGCCTGCGCGACCTCGGCATCCCGGTGGACGAGCACCTCCCCTCCGGGGTCCTCGAGAGCGATGACGCCCTGGGCCGGCCCACGCTTGCCCGCGCGCTGGTCGCGGCCGGCCACGCGGAGAGCGTGGAGCACGCGTTCCGCACGATCCTGGGCCACGGCCTGCCGGGCTACGTCCCGAGGACCGGCCTCAGCCCGGTCGAGGCGATCCGCGCGATCCGCGCGGCCGGCGGGCTCGCGTCGATCGCGCACTTCTCCGACGCGCCGTCGCGCCTGGCGCTCATGCGCGAGCTCGTCGGGGAGGGCCTGGACGGCCTGGAGACGCACCACCGCTCCTTCGCGCCGGACACGCGCGACGCGCTGGCGGCCTGCGCCCGGTTGCTGGGTCTCGTGGAGACGGGCGGCACCGACTTCCACGGTGACACCGGAGACTACGCCGACGCGCACGCGGGCCTCGTCATGCCGGACCTCCTGGTCGCGGCCCTGCGCGGCGCGCTCAGGATGCGGGGCTGGCCGGTTCGTCCTTGACGAAGGTGGGGTGCAGCTCCACCGCCTTCCCGTCGCGGCGCTTGCGGGCGACCAGGTTGAGCACCTCGACGAGGACCGAGAACGCCATCGCCGCGTAGATGTACGCCTTGTCGACGTGGACGCCGAACCCGTCGAGCAGCAGGGTCGCGCCGATCAGCAGCAGGAACGACAGGGCGAGCATCTTGACCGTTGGGTGCTGGTGGACGAAGTGCGAGATCGGCCCCGAGGCGACCAGCATGACCCCGACCGAGATCACGACCGCTGCGACCATCACGGAGATGTCGTTGGCCATGCCGACCGCGGTCAGCACCGAGTCGAGCGAGAACACGATGTCGAGCAGGACGATCTGGACGAGGGTCGGGCCCATGCGCGCGCTGCCGCCGGTCGTCGCGTGCCCCTCGGAGCCCTCGAGCGCCTCGTGGATCTCCGTGGTCGCCTTCCAGATGAGGAACAGGCCGCCGCCGATGAGGATCAGGTCTCGCACGGAGACCTCGTGCCCGAAGATCGTGAACAGCGGCCGCGTCAAGCCTGCGATCCAGGAGATCGTCACCAGGAGCGCGATCCGCATCAGCATCGCGAGCAACAGGCCGACCGTCCGGGCACGGTCGCGCTGGTCCGCCGGCAGGCGCTGGACGAGCACCGAGATGAAGACGATGTTGTCGATGCCGAGGACGATCTCCATGACCGTGAGGGTCAGCAGGGCGATCCAGGCCTCGGGGTTCGTGAGCCATTCCATCGCCCAAGCGTAGCGGCCGTTCGACCGTGGCGCGCCCTGATGAGCGGCCGGAGGCACTACCATCAGCCCCGAGATGCCGTCCCGAAGCCTGCCCGTCCTCGACCTCACCCCGCCGGCCGTCGCCCTCACCGGACCGCGCGACCCGCTCGTGCCCGACGACGCGCGGCTCGCCGAGTTCCGCCCGGAGGCTCGCGCCCTGCCGTCCTTCTTCGTCTGGACGCTGGGCTGCCAGATGAACAAGAGTGACTCCGAGGAGATGGCCGGCCGCCTGCTCACCGCCGGCTGCGCCGAGGCGCCCTCGATGGACGCGGCGGACGTCGTCGTGATCAACACCTGCGCCATCCGCGAGGCCGCCGAGGCCAAGGTGGTCGGCCGCCAGGGCCACCTGGGGCGCCTCAAGGCGGCGAACCCGGGACTGCGGGTCGTCCTGACCGGGTGCTCCGTCCGCGAGGCGAACCGCGCCGGCCTCGCGCGTCGCTACCCGGCCGTGGACCTGTTCCTGCGCCCGGACGAGGAGCCGGAGCTGGTGGACCGCCTTGGCCTCGCGTCCGCCCAGGCGCCCGTCGGGGCGATCGCGATGACCGCGGCGACGACGATGGTCAAGGGCGCCGCCGTCTCCGACGCGACGCATCTCGTTCGGGCCCGTGCGGACGCCGTCGCCGGCGGGGCGGTCAGCCGCGGCTCCGTGATCGCCGCCTGGCTGCCCATCATCTACGGCTGCGACAAGACCTGCACCTACTGCATCGTCCCGTTCAGCCGCGGGCCGGAGCGCAGCCGCCCGTTCGACGAGATCCTCGACGAGGCCCGGGGCCTGGCGGCGGCCGGGTTCCGCGAGGTCACCCTGCTGGGCCAGAACGTCAACAGCTACGGTCACGACCTGCCGGCCGAGGCGCGGTTCGCGGACGCCACCACCGAGCGGACCGTCGGCCGCCACCAGGACCGCGGGAGCCGGCCGGACCTGGCCGCGCTGATCCGGGCCGTGGACGGCATCCGGGCTGCCGACGGCACCCCGGCCATCCCGCGGCTGCGCTTCGTCACGTCGCACCCGTGGGACCTCTCGGACCGGCTCGTCGAGGCGATGGCCGCGTGCCCCAGCGTGTGCGAGTCGCTGCACCTCCCGGTCCAGTCCGGGTCCGACGCGATGTTGCGGCGCATGGGCCGCCAGTACACGATCGAGCACTACCTCGAGCGCCTGGGCCGGATCCGCGAGGCGGTGCCGGGGATCGCGCTCTCGACCGACGTCATCGTCGGGTTCTGCGGCGAGACGGAGGCCGAGTACGAGGACACGCTCCGGCTCCTCGAGACCGTGCGCTACGACCAGGTCTTCGCCGCGGCCTACAGCGAGCGGCCGGGGACCCCCGCAACGCGCCTCGCCGACGACGTTCCGGCCGCGGAGAAGCGGCGCCGGCTGGTCGCGCTCCTGGGGATCCAGGAGGAGATCGGGCTCGAGCGCAACCGGGCCTGGCTCGGCCGTCGCGCAGAGGTCCTGGTCGAGCGGGTCGTGCCGCCGCGCACGCACGACCATGACCACGAGGACCAGGATGCCGAGGGCACGGCCGAGTCGCGCGACGCCTTCGCGCACCTGCCCGAGGGCCAGGTCCACCTCGCCGGCCGGTCGCGCGAGAACAAGCTCGTCCACGTCCCGGGGTCGCCGTCGCTGCTCGGCGAGCTCGTGCGGGTCGCGGTCGACCACGCGGGGCCGTACGCCCTCCGCGGCTTGCTGGCCTAGGTGCCCGCCGCCCCGCTCGTCGTCATCGGCGGGCCGACCGCGACCGGCAAGACCGGCCTCGCCATCGCGCTCGCCGAGCGCCTGCACGCGCTCGGCATCCCATCGGAGATCGTGTCGGCGGACTCACGGCAGGTGTTCCGCGGCCTGGACATCGGTACGGCCAAGGCGACGCCCGAGGAGCGTGCGCGGGTGGTCCACCACGGGATCGACCTCGTCGAGGCCGATCAGCCCTACTCCGTGGCGGCGTTCCGGACCCATGCCCTGGGGGCCCTCGAGGCCCTGGGGGCACGCGGCGGCGTCGGGATCCTCGCCGGCGGCACCGGGTTCTGGCTGCGGGCCGTGTTCGCGGGGATCGATACCGACGCGCTTCCCTCGGACGCGGCCCTCCGCGCGGGGATCGAGGCGGACCTCGCACGGGACGGCGTGGGGACGCTCGCCGAACAGCTGGCGGCGCTGGCCCCCGGGCTTGCCTCCCGGACGGACCTCCGAAACCCGCGACGGGTCGTGCGTGCCCTCGAGATCGCCATGCTCCGGGGGGATGTGCCGCTGCCCGCGCCGCTCGGGTACCCGGGGCCCGTGCTCGGCCTCCAGCTCGTCGTTGAGCGGCCGGTCCACGTCCGACGGATCGCGGACCGCGCCCGCGCCCAGTTCGATGCCGGGCTGGTCGAGGAGGCGCGGGCGCTGCGGGAGCGCTTCGACCCGTCGCTGCCCGCGTTCTCGGCCATCGGCTACCGTGAGAGCTGGGCGTTCCTCGACGGCGAGCTGGGCCTGGATGCCGCCATCGAGCTCGACGCGCGGCGCAACCTCGCCTTCGCAAGACGCCAGGCGACCTGGTTCCGCCGCGAGCCTTCGCTCGCCGTCGTGGACGCCACCGGGGACGCCGCGCCCATCCTCTGGCCGTCGGTGGAGGCGCTCGTGGCCGGAGCCCGCACTTGGGTTGCGCCCGAGCCCAGACCAGGTTGACCCGCGCGTCGCCCCGGGGCCGGCCCGGGAAGGGTGGGAGAGGGCGGAGGGTATGCTTGCGCCCGTATGAGCCGCAGCGATCCCATCGACCTTGCGCCCCCCGTGGAGAAGGCGTTCCTGCTCGCGGTGGACACCGGCGACGACGCGGGCTGGTCGGCCGAGGACAGCCTGGCCGAGCTCGCCGCGCTCGCCGCGACCGCGGGCGCCGAGGTCGTGGGGGCCGAGTGGCAGAACCGGCGCCACGTGGACCCCAACTGGTACGTGGGCAAGGGCAAGGCGGAAGAGCTGCTCCAGGCCAAGAGCGAGACCGGCTTCGACATCCTGGTGGCGGACGACGAGCTCAGCCCGGCGCAGCAGAAGGCGCTCGAGCAGCTGCTGGGCGTCAAGGTCATCGACCGCAGCCGCCTGATCCTCGACATCTTCGCGCTCCACGCCCAGACCCACGAGGGCCGCCTCCAGGTGGAGCTCGCGCAGCTCGAGTACCAGCTGCCGCGCCTGACCCGCCTCTGGACGCACCTCTCGCGCACGGGCGGCGGCATCGGCACCCGGGGGCCGGGCGAGTCCCAGCTCGAGACGGACCGCCGGCTGATCCGCGAGCGGATCAAGAAGATGAAGGCCAAGGTCGAGGACGTCCGCCAGCAGCGCCAGACCACGGCGCGCGGTCGCGACCGGCGGCTGTTCCCCACGGTCGCGATCGTGGGCTACACGAACGCCGGCAAGTCCACGCTGCTCAACGCGCTCGTGGGTACCGTCGTGGCCAGGGCCGAGGACAAGCTGTTCGCGACCCTCGACCCCACGTCTCGCCAGGTCAAGCTCGGCGACGGGCAGACGGTGATCGTCACCGACACGGTGGGGTTCATCCACAAGCTCCCGCACCAGCTCGTCGACGCGTTCCGCGCGACCCTCGAGGAGGTCACCCGCGCCGACGTGCTCGTCGAGGTGGTGGACGCCTCCGACGCCCACGCCCCCGAGCACCGGGCCACCGTGCAGACGGTCCTCGACGAGCTGGGCGCGGGCGACAAGCCGCGGCTGACCGCGTTCAACAAGGCGGATCTGCTGTTCCCGGGCGCGGACGGCGAGCGGCCGGCACCCGCGGTCTCGGGGTCCGTCCTGGTCTCCGCGGCGACCGGCTTCGGGCTCGACACCCTGCGCGCCGAGATCGCGGCGCTCCTGGCCTCGGTCTGGGAGGAGGTCGACGTGGCCGTCCCGTACGCCGCCGGCGAGCTGCTGGCGCGCGTCCGCGAGCGCGGCACCGTTGAGCTCGAGTACGGCGACCGCTCCGTCCGGGTCACGGGACGCATGGCACCGTCCATGGCCGGCGAGCTGCGGGCCGTGGCGGATCGCTGGGCCGCCACGCTCGCCGAGGAAGGCGTCGTCAGCTGAGCGTGCCGCCCGTTCCCCCCACGATCCGCCGGGCGGGCACCGGGCGCCTTCCCGGCGGCAGGCGCCTGACCTGGACCGTGGCCGACGGCCGACGCGGACGACGCTGGCGCGCCATCACCTCGAGCGCCGACGGCCGCCTTGTGCAGGACCTGCTCCTCGAGGTGGATCCCGCCGGTCGCCTCGTCAAGCTCGAGGTTGCGGCGCCGGCGGGGCTGCTGACCCTGCACCCCGGGGTGGGGGAGGGGTCGCTGCACGGCAACGTCGTCAGGCCCGGGGGGGTCGAGCACGTCGACCTGCCGTGGTCGTCGGGCCACGCGCTCGTCTGCGGAGGGTCGCCCGTGACCGGGGCCGTCGCAGCCCTGGAGCTCGAGGCGCACGTCGGGGTGGGGGAGGGGGCCTCGTTCCCGGCCGTCGAGGTCGCGGAGGATCTCTCGATCCGCCGCGCGACCTGGAGGGCGGCGCGGGTGGGGGAGCGGCGCTGGCGGCTGCTGGCGGCCGATGGCGGCCCGTCGGTCACCGTGGAGCTCGATGACGACGGCGCGCCGGCCGGCCTCGACGAGGCCGAGAGCTGGCCCCTGGAGCGCGCCGGCCCCGCCTGACGGCCCGACCGTGGACAACCTGTGGACAACACCGCGATCCACGCACGCGGGCGGCGAAACACGTGGATAACCCCGTTGTGGGCATGGCCTGGGACCCCGTATGGTTCGTCTTGCCCGAAGGGGCGGCTGAACCGGCGACGGACCCGCGAGTGCTTGCACCAGCGGGGACGAGAGGAACCACAGGTGCTTGCACCGGTGGAACCGAACGGGGCCGCAGGTGCTTGCACCAGCGGACCTGAACCCGGGGAGGAAGTTCCTTCGGGCGCTTTGCTGTCTCCGGGATGCGCCGGTCGGCCCTGTGCCGCCCCGCCGGGACCGCTACCGTCTCGATCGTGGACGCCGAGCCGGCACGAACCCGCCTGACCTCCGCCGGGCGACTCGTCGCCGCAGCCGGTCCCGCGCTGCTGATGGCGGGCGCGCTCGTCCCGGCCCTCCGGCCAGCGGTCGCCATTGCGATCGTCTCCGGCTGGATCCTGCTCCGGGCCGCCCGCGGCCCCGGCTCCATCGCCTGGGCCGCCGTCCTCCCGCTCGCCGTGATCCTGGTGTGGCCGTGGGTCCTGGGCCCGGACGCGCCGATCGGGGACCCCGCGTGTCGCGACCCGCTGTCGCCGATCGTTGTCCGGCGGGTCGTGGTCGCGATCGTGGGGCTCTCGCTGGTCGGCGCGCTGGCCGTCGTCCACGGGTCCAGCCTCGGCGAGCTGGGCCTCGCTCCTCCCCGGCGCGTCGAGGCCATCGTGGCCATCGTGGGCTGCGTGGCGCTCGCGGGGACCGGGCTGTTCATCGGACCGCTCGTCGCCCGGCCGTTCTTCGGTGCGCTTGACTACCCGGTGCCGCCCGCAGCGCTGCTCCCGGCGGTCCTGTTCGGGATCGTGAACGGCGTGCTCGAGGAGGTCGTGTACCGCGGCGCCATGCAGGCCTGGCTCGGACGGCTGGCGCCCCTGGCGCTCGCGATCGCCTTCCAGGGCCTCGCGTTCGGCATCGTGCACGCCGGGCCGGAGGTCCAGGCATTCCTCCCGGTCCACATCGCCCTGCTCACGGCGGTCGGCGTCGCGGCCGGGCTCGCGCGCTGGCGGTTCGGGTCGCTCTGGATCCCGATCGGCATCCATGTCGGCGCGGACATCGCCCTCTACGTGGGCCTCGCCTGTCGCGCTGCGGCGTGACGCCGCGCGGGTGGCCCGCGGCGCGGCATCATCAGATCATGCACCAGCCAGGAACGTCGAGGGGGGAGGGGACCGGGTGAGCGGGTCTCGTCGCGTCAGCGCCGAGCCCGCGGACCTGGCCCGGGCGGCCGTCCCGCTGCTCCTGCTCCTCGGCGCCGTGACGCTGCCCTCGCTCGCGGGGCTCTTCCTGCTCGCGCTCGTCGGGGGGGTGGCCGTGGCGGCGGGCCGGAGGGTCCCCGTGGCGTGGGCCTGGGCGGCGATGGTGCCGGCCGCCACGATCGCGACCCTCCGTGCCTTCGGACCCGCGGCCGCCGCCTGGGACCAGCCCGCGTGCTCGAGCGTCGCCTCGGCGCCCGTCCTGTGGGCCGTCGCCGAGGTGGCGCTCGTCGTCGCAGGGACCGTCGGCCTGGCCGGCGTGCTGGGCGCCAAGGCCGGCGACCTCGGCGTCCGGCAGCCCCCGAAGTACGCGATCCGTTGGGCGCTCCTCGGCGCGCTCGTCATTCTCGTCGGCGGCCTGGCCG
>Ga0302263_10000973_pt1 | contig 10917 bp, 16 predicted proteins | sample II_Fen_N1_4_FD_194564 | JGI IMG/M metagenome (GOLD analysis project Ga0302263, IMG submission 194564) | Peat permafrost microbial communities from Stordalen Mire near Abisko, Sweden - II_Fen_N1_4 | ecosystem: Environmental > Terrestrial > Soil > Wetlands > Permafrost | place: Sweden: Abisko... | reverse complement strand
GTCACGGTCGGGTCGGTTCACCACGGCTCAATCCTCGTACACCAGTGCGACTCGCGTCAAGACCCGACGCACCCGATTTCGCATGCAGCGCAACGGGTTTCGCGTCGACGATCGTGGCGCTCAGTCTAACTGGGGCCTCCGACAGTCAACTCCGACCCGAGGCGGCACCCGTCGTTCGTGCGCCTCGGCCGCGGAGCTCAGGACGGGATGACGCTCACGACGGCCTTGCCGCGGGCGTGACCGTCGTGGTTGTCGCGGATGGCCAGCGGAGCGTCCGCCAGCGGGTAGACGCGACCGACCGCCGGCGTCACGGCACCCGAGTCGATGAGCCCGGTCATCACCTCGAGGTCGGCGGCGTTCTCCTTCGCGGTGACGGGGCGCAGCTTCTGCCCGCCGAACAACGAGGTGAGCGGTGCGCCGAGCTGGCGCTCGAAGCCGCCGAACACCGCCCCGGATCCTGCCTCGCCGCCGACGATGCCGGCGACCCCGGTCGGCGTCAGCGCACGGCGCAGCAACGAGAGCTTGCGGTTGCCGGCGGTATCGACGATCGCGTCGAACACCGGGCCGCGCGAGTCGATCTCCTCGACGGCGTAGTCGATGACGTCGACGGCTCCCAGCGATCGGACGAGGTCGGCGTTGCCGGCCGAGCACACGCCGGTGACGTCGGCTCCGTACGCGGTCGCGATCTGCACGGCGAACGAGCCCACGCCGCCACCGGCGCCGATGACGAGCAGCTTCTGACCGCTGCCCACGTGCACGACGTCGCGGACGGCCTGCAGGGCAGTGAGACCGGAGATCGGGACCGTCGAAGCCTGCTCGAAGGTGAGCGTCGCCGGCTTGTGGGCGAGCCGCTTCTCCGGGGAGACGGTGAGCTCCGCGAACGATCCGGTCTCGCAGGTGCCGTAGACCTCGTCGCCGACGGCGAAGCGCGTCACATCGCGCCCGACCGCCTCGACGACGCCGGACACGTCGCGGCCGCGAACCCGGACCTTCGGTGCGCGCAGGCCGAAGCCGAGCGCGCGCACGAGGTAGGGCCGCCCCGTCATGAGGTGCCACACGCCGGGGTCGACCCCGGCCGCGTGCACCCGCACGAGGACGTCGGTCGGACCCATGGCGGGGACCTCGACGTCGTCGAGCCGCAGCACGTCGATGTCGCCGTACGCGTCCTGCACGATGGCCTTCATGGTGATCACTCCGATTCGGGGTACTGGAACGCGTCGTCGAGCGGGACGCCGAAGACGTGGGCGATCTGGAACGCGACCTCGAGCGAGGGCGAGTACTTGCCCTGCTCGATCGCGATGACGGTCTGCCGCGTGACGCCGATACGCTCAGCGAGGTCCGCCTGGGTCATCTCGCCGTGCGCGAAGCGCAGGGTGCGGATCGAGTTCGTGACGCGCGTCGGCTTCACCATGTCTGGAACCCGTCGCGGTAGCCGGCGATCTTCGCCAGCGAACCGAGGAGGGCGGAGAGGACGAATCCCAGGTAGAGGACGTTCGCGATCCAGAACTGGTCGGTGTCGAGCATCGCGAGCACCATGGCGGCGACGGCTCCGACCACGAGCAGCGACTGCCCGGTGAGGTCACCGACGCGGGCGATCTCCTTGTCGCGGGCGTCGGCCTTGTACTCGCGGCGTGCCCATCGAGGTGGCGATGTCGAGCACGATGTTGGCGGCGATGGCGATGCCGATCGACCACAGCAGGGTCGACGCGTAGGCGACGTCGACGAGCGGGCCGTCCGCGGCGTTCCGTAGCACGATCACGACGTACGCCGGGTAGACGACGAGCGTGACGACGAGCATGATCCAGGCGCGCTTCTCCTGGTGGGCCATGATTCCTCCGATGTCTAACATTCTTGACATGCCTCAAGGTAAAGAAGATCAGACTCGATGTCAAATCTGCTTTACATTGTCCGTCCGAGCGACCCCACCCGACAGCAGAAGCGGGAGGGCGGGAGGCAATACTCCGGAGCAGGACTCCAGCGCCCGCCGCGAGCACGCGCGGGACGCCGACACGCGAGAGGAACGAGCCATGGGCCGGCTGGCGCAGACCGAGGGACTCAGCGAGGACCAGAGCGCGATCCTCGAGGCGGTGCACGAGTTCGTCGAGAAGGAGATCATCCCCGCTGCGCAGGAGCTCGAGCACGCCGACGAGTACCCGACGGACATCGTCGAGGGCATGAAGGACATGGGGATCTTCGGTCTGATGATCCCGGAGGAGTACGGCGGCCTGGGCGAGTCGTTGCTGACCTACGCGCTCTGCGTGGAGGAGATCGCCCGCGGCTGGATGTCGGTCAGCGGCATCGTCAACACGCACTTCATCGTGGCCTACATGCTGATGCAGCACGGCACCGAGGAGCAGAAGCAGTACTTCCTGCCGAGGATGGCCACCGGCGAGGTCCGCGGGTCGTTCTCGATGTCCGAGCCTCACTGCGGCAGCGACGTCTCCGCCATCACCTCGAAGGCCATGCGCGACGGCGACGACTTCGTACTCAACGGCGCGAAGATGTGGCTCACGAACGGCGGCAGCTCCACGCTGACGGCCGTCCTCGTCCGCACCGACGCCGAGGCGCCCGAGGGCGCGAGCGTCTACAAGAAGATGACTACGTTCCTGGTCGAGAAGCCCGCCGGGTTCGGCGAGGTCCGCCCCGGTCTCACCATCCCCGGGAAGATCGACAAGATGGGCTACAAGGGCGTCGACACCACCGAGCTGGTGATGGACGGCCTGCGCATCCCCGCCGACCGGATCCTCGGTGGTGAGCCGGGCAAGGGCTTCTACCAGATGATGGACGGCGTCGAGGTCGGCCGCGTCAACGTCGCCGCCCGTGCCTGCGGTCTCGCGCTGCGCGCGTTCGAGCTCGGGATCGACTACGCCCAGCAGCGGCACACCTTCGGCAAGCAGATCGCCGAGCACCAGGCGGTTCAGTTCCGCCTCGCCGACATGGCGGTCAAGGTCGAGGCCGCCCACCAGATGATGGTCAAGGCCGCGCGCAAGAAGGACGCGGGCGAGCGCAACGACCTCGAGGCCGGCATGGCGAAGTACCTCGCGAGCGAGTACTGCAAGGAGGTCGTCGAGGACTCCTTCCGGATCCACGGCGGCTACGGCTACGCCAAGGAGTACGAGATCGAGCGCCTCTACCGCGAGGCCCCGATGCTCCTCATCGGCGAGGGCACCGCCGACATCCAGCGCATGATCATCGGTCGCCGCCTCCTCGAGGACTACAAGCGCCGCTGAGCGACCCCGGCCTAGGGTGGAGGGCATGAGCACTCCGATGGGGCCGCGCAACGCGGCGATGGACGTGACGCGTCGTCCCGTGCTGACGTCGTACGACGACTACGTCGGGGCCCAGAAGGCCGTCGACACGCTGTCGGACAACGGCTTCCCGGTGCAGAACGTCGCGATCGTCGGTGTCGACGTCCGCATCGTCGAGTCGGTGCTCGGACGGCTCACCTGGGGCCGCGCCGCCATGTCGGGGATGTTCACCGGTGCGTGGTTCGGCACGGCGATCGGACTGTTCGTGGGGCTCTTCAGCGGCACCACCGGGGGGCTCCTCCCTCTCGTCGGCCTCGGCCTGCTCTACGGCGCAGCCTTCGGCATCGTGTGGGGCCTGGTCTCGCACGCGATGACCGGAGGCAAGCGCGACTTCGTCTCGCGCCAGCAGCTCCAGGCGTCGCGCTACGACGTGCTCTGCGAGCAGGCCGTCATCGGCGAGGCGCGCCGGATCCTCGGCCTCGGGGGCTCCTGGCCGCCCGACCCGCCCGAGCCCACCGCGACCGCGCCGACGCAGTCGGCGATCGACGAGGCGGTGCAGAAGGCGACCGACGCGGTCGCCGAGACCAGCGACGGCCTGCCGCCCGCCACCGCCTGACCCCGTGGCGCACGAGTTCGAGGACCGACCAGGGCTCGCGTCCGCCTTCGCGCAGCAGCACCACGCGGCCCTGCGCAACGGATCCCGGTTGTACGCCGACCTCTGCCGCGCCGCGTCGCTGGACCTCGCCGGCCGGAGCCGACTCACCGACCTGCTGGCACCGTGGGCCGACTCCCGTACCGGCGACCTGGTGCCGCTCCGCGTCCTGGGCGCGGCGCACCGGCTCGTGCTCGAGCGCGCGGCGCCGGCCCTGGCGCTGTGGTTCCCGTCGGTCGGGGGCACCGCGCCGAGCGACGCGAACGGCCGCGGTGCCTGCTACCGGGCGTGGGTCGATGCACTGGCCGCCCACGAGGAGCGGCTCCCCGGGCTGCTGGCGTCGCCGCCCCAGACCAACGACCCCGGCCGCACGGCCGCGCTCGCCGGCGCCCTGCAGCTGGTGGCTGCGGCGTACGACCTCCCGGTCCGCCTGCACGAGCTCGGCGCCTCCGCGGGTCTGAACCTGCTCGCCGACCGGGTCCGGGTCACCTGGCCCGGCGGCGGCGTCGGACCGCTCGGCTCGCCGCTGCGCCTCGACGACGCGTGGGACGGCGCACCGTTGCCACCCGACGACGTGGCGCCCAACGTCGCCGAACGGATCGGCTGCGACCTCGACCCCGTCGACGTCACGACGACCGAGGGCCGGCTGCACCTGACGTCGTTCGTGTGGCCGGACCAGGCCGAGCGGCTCGACCGGTTGCGCGCGGCCTACCGCCTCTTCGAGACCGTCTCCGTGACCCTGGTGCGATCCGACCTCGTCGATCACCTGAGCACCCTGCGGCCGCGTCCCGGCAGCGTGCTGGTGGTGTGGCACTCCTCGACCTGGTTCTACCTGTCCGCGGAGCAGCGCGCCGAGGCCGAGCAGCGCTTCGACCGGCTCGGCGCGATGGCCTCGGCCGACGCGCCCGTGGTCCGCGTCGCGCGCGAGTACCTCGGCGACACCTTCGCGTCGTCCCACGCCCTCGTCGCCCACTGGTGGCCCGTCCCGCCCAGCCAGTCGTCGTGTGCCGCCGATCCGGGCGATCCGGTCCAGTACGCCGACTCGCCGGCGCACGGCCTCCCCGTGACCTGGCTCCCGCCGCGCCCGGCTCCCTCGTCCTGATCGGATGAATCCCGCGATGGCCCGAGCCGGGTCCCGACTGTCGGTCTAGGGTCGTCGTGTCCCGACGTCGCGGCACTCCGCGCGTCGACCGCCGAACCAGGAGTCCCGACATGTCCGAAGACACCACGCCCGCCGCCACCGACGCGAGCGACCTCACGGTCGAGGCCACGGCCATCTCCGACGGTGCCTACACCCTGTTCGTCGCCGACTTCAACGACACCGAGACCGCGTGGGAGGCCTACGAGCTCCTCAAGGAGGTCGAGGACGGCAAGCGCGTCGAGATCGAGGGCGTCCTCGTGATCAAGCGCGAGGCCGACGGCCAGGTCGAGGTGCAGAAGGCCACCGACCACAGCACCCGCCGCGGCCTCGGCTGGGGCGTCGTGGGTGGCGTCGTGCTCGGCGTCCTGTTCCCGCCGTCGATCATCGGCAGCGCCGTCGTCCTCGGTGCCGGTGGCGCCGCGGTCGGCAAGCTGCGCGAGACCCACCACAAGAACGAGCTCGAGGCCGAGCTCGCCGACGCCATCCAGCCCGGACACTCCGGCATCCTCGCGCTGGTCTCCGACCCCGGTGTGATCGAGATCCGCAAGGCCCTCGACAAGGCCAACGCGATCGTCGAGAAGGCCGTCGACGACGTGCTCGCCGACGACATCAAGGCCGCGGCCAAGGAGTCCGAGGGAGAGGCCAAGCCCGAGGCCTGATCGCCTGTGCGGCAGCAAGGGGGTGCACCGCATCGGGTGCACCCCCTCGAGCACGAGGGCCGGCGCCGGGAGCCGCAGCGTCAGCGCAGCGAGTCGAGCACGCCCCAGCCGTCGAGGGTCTCGAGCAGGAGGTCGACGAGGGGCAGCTCGGCGAGCTCGTCCCGGGTGACCCAGCGGACCTCGTCCGCGTCGTCGCCGGCAGTCGGCGTCCTGGAGCCGCGCACGGTGCAGGCGAGGTCGTCGATGACATAGGTCGCGCCGTCCGGGGCGGCCCGCTCCACGCGTCCGACGACCGCACCGACCTCGACGTCGAGCCCGGTCTCCTCGCGGACCTCACGGGCGCAGGCCCGTGCCACCGACTCGCCCGGCTCGACCCGACCGCCCGGCACGGACCAGCGTCCCCGGCCCGGCTCCCGGCCGCGCCGCACGACCAGCAGCCGCCCCTCGTGGACCACGACCGCTGCGGCGCACGGCACACGTCGAGGGGAGTCGTCGGTCACCCACCCAGTGTGACCTCCGCGCCGCACTTGACTGCGCACCGGCGGCAGGAGAACGTCCTCCCCGGAGGACACATGCCCGATCCGGTGTGCGTGCGCTGCCGGGGGACGCTCCGGACCCCCGAGAACGTCGGGGCGTGGACCTGCGACGCCCACGGTGTCGTCGAGCCGCTGCACCCGGCGCGCCCGCCCGAGGTCCACCACTTCACCGACGCGGCATCGTCGTCCGCCGTCCCCGTCTGGGTGCCGTGGCCGATGCCACCGGGCTGGGCGGTCAGCGGCGTACGCCGCACCGGCGGGACCGGGCCGTCCCGGGCGGTCGCCGTCGCGCTGATGGGGCCGGGGATCACCTCCCGCCAGGCCGAGCTCGTGCTCGTGGCCGAGGAACCGGGCATCGGGCTCGGGGCGTCCTACGCGGGTCTCGACACGACCGACCCTGGCCCGGAGCTGGCCTCGTTGCCGCGGGACACGCGGCTGACGGCGGACGGCCGTCCCACTGCGCTCTGGTCGCTGCCCGTCTCCGACCGGGCCGCCTACGTCGGCGAGGCGGGCGGGCTGTGGCTGTGGGCCGTGGCGTGGCCGGTCGACGAGTGGATGGTCGTGCACGACGACCTCCGGCTCGTCGACGTGCGCGACCCCGGCAGCCGCGCACTGCTCCCCGAGCTCCCGGTCGCTCTGCTCTCGCCGCACCTCGCCGACTGACCTCGCAGGCCGTCGCGCCGCGGTCCGACGGCGCCCGGCCCTCGCGTAGATTGACGACCCATGTCGTCGTGGCTCGATCCCAAGCTGCTGGGGTCGGTCTACCTCACGCTCTTCGTGATCATGGACCCGCCCGGCATCATCCCGATCTTCCTCGCGCTCACCGCGCGCCGCGGGGCCGCGGCGATGGCCCGGCTCGCGCTCCAGGCGGCGCTGACCTCGTTCGGCGTGATCGTCCTGTTCGCGGTCTTCGGCGACCGGATCCTGACGTTCCTGGGCATCACGCTGCCGGCGATGCAGGCCTCGGGGGGTCTGCTCCTGCTCATCGTGTCCTTGGAGCTGCTCACCGGGAAGACCGACGAGCCGGAGGAGGTCGACGACGTCAACGTCGCGATGGTGCCGCTGGGCACGCCGCTGCTCGCCGGACCGGGAGCGATCGTCGCGACCATCCTGTTCGTGCGACAGTCCGACACGGCGCCCGAGGTGGTGGCTCTCGTGGTCGGCATCGTGGCGATCCACGTCACGATCTACCTGGTCATGCGCTACTCGGTGTTCCTCGCCCGGGTCCTGCGCCCCACGGGGATCCTCGTGCTCACCCGCATCGCCGGTCTGCTCCTGGCCGCCATCGCCGTGCAGCTCATCGCCGACGGCGTCTTCGGCTTCATCGCCGCCCACGGGTCGTGACGATGCAGGACACCCTCGACGGCATGCCGCGCAAGCTCTTCACCTGCACGCCCACGAAGCTCGACACCTGGTTGGCCTGCCCGCGCAGGTACCGCTTCACCTACCTCGACCGGCGCCAGAAGGGCCTCCCCTGGGCGCACAACAGCGTGGGGTCCTCGGTGCACAACGCGCTGCGCGACTGGTGGTCGCTGGCGCCCGAGCGGCGTACGTCGGAGGCCGCCGAGGAGCTCGTCGCGCGGGGCTGGCTCACGGACGGGTTCCGAGACGACGCGCAGTCCGCGCTGTGGCGCGACCGCGTTGCGGCGATGACCTCGTCGTACGTCGCAGGCCTCGACCCGACCGACGAGCCGGCCGGCGTCGAGCGCACCGTGGCGACGGCGACGCACGGCATGGCCCTGTCCGGGCGGGTCGACCGCATCGACCGTCGCCCCAGCGACGACGGCGGTGAGGAGCTCGTGATCGTCGACTACAAGACGGGTCGGCGCACGCTCGACGACGACGACGCGAAGTCCTCGCTCGCTCTCGCGGTCTACGTCGTCGCGGCGCGGCGCACGCTGCGCACCCGTTGCCGTCGGGTCGAGCTGCACCACCTGCCGAGCGCCACGGTCGCGGTGCACGACCACACCGAGGAGTCCCTCGAGCGTCACCTCGGGCGAGCCGAGGCCATCGCCGAGGAGGCGTCGGCGGCGCAGGCGTGCTGGCACGAGGGGCTCGCGGCTCGCACCGAGGACGCTGCGGACGGCGACGCCGACGCGATCGAGGCGATCGATGCCGCCTTCCCGCCCTCGCCCGGGTCGATGTGCTCGTGGTGCGACTTCCGGCGCCACTGCCCCGCGGGACGTGAGGCCTCGAGCGACCTCGCGCCGTGGGACGGACTCGCCGACTGATCGTGGGGCAGACTCGGGTCGTGGCCGAGGACCCGGAGCACCTGCGCATCGGCCCGCTCGAGGTGCGTCTCGAGCGCGTCGTCTACGCGACGGTCGTGCTCATGTCCGTGCTTGCCGTCTACGACGGCTGGGCCGAGCTGGCCAGCTTCGCCGGCGTGGCCGTGGTCATCATCGCGCCGCTGGTGGCCCTGGCGATCGCGCACCTGTTCTCGGAGGGGATCGAGGAGCACTACCGCGTGCAGCGCCCGCTCAGCGGCGCCGAGTGGGGCGAGCTCGCGCGGGGCCAGCTGACGATCCTCGTCGCCGCGGTGCCGTCCCTTCTGATCGCCGGGATCGGATGGCTCAGCCCGCTCGACGCTCGCAGCACGATCGCGGTGCTGCTGTGGACCGGTGTCGTCACCCTCGTCGTGCTCACGTGGGTGGCTGCGCACCGCGCCGGGATCCGCGGGTGGCGGCTGGCCGCGGCCGGCCTCGGCGGGGGAGCGGTCGGCCTCATCGTGATCTCGCTGCAGATCCTGCTCAAGCCGCACTGACCCGTCGTCGTCCGCGGTGGACCCCGCGACGCCTCCGCCGTGCTCAGACGTCGATGAGCAGGCGGACGGTCACGGCGTCTCCGACGTCGAGGTCCTCGGCCTCCCGCACCTTGTCCTTGAGGGGGACGAGGTAGCGGCCGTCCTTGGGGAACAGCGACGTCGTCCACTCGGTGACGCCGACCTGCGCCGTGACCGGGATCATTCCCCAGCCGTAGGTCACCGCCGCCGACGCCGCCTTGATCGCGGCGGAGGCGTCGTCGTCGACCGTCACGAAGTGGTACGGCGAGGGTCCACGCCAGAACCACACGTCGCCGGTAACGTCGAGCCTCATCCGGCCAGCATAGGAGCGAGGCCACATTCCAGGACGGAACTCCCCGCCGTGCCCGCTCGTCGACCGACCGTGACCAACGCCGAACGCGACGCCCTCCTCGCCGACCTCAACGCCTACTCCGAGCTCGCCCTCCACGGCGCACAGGCGATCATCGACGAGGTGGAGCTCGGCACCCGTGTGGCGGAGAGCCTCGCCCGGGGACCTGCAGCCTGACCTGACCCGTTCAGACCTTGTCGGTGGCGCGCTCGCCGAGGATCGCCTGCGGGCGGAAGACCATGACGAGGATCAGCACGGCGAACACCACCGACTGCGACCGGCCCTGGCCGAACCCGTCGGGCAGCCCGCCGCGTCAGCGTTCGAGGACGGCCACCACGGTCGTGTGCGTGGCGTCGGCGTCGATGCCGAGCGCGGTGCACAAAGCGCGCACGATGACCAGCCCTCGCCCGCTCGACGGGCTCGGGTCCGTCCCGTCCCAGGGACCTGCGTCGTGGCAGGTGATGACCACGCGGCGCCTGCCGTCGCGCTCGGTGAGGTCGACGTCGAGCGTCACCGGCGACTCGCCGTGGCGCACCGCGTTGCCGACCAGCTCACTGGTGACCAGCCGGACGTCGTCGACGAGGTCCTCGATCCCGGGCAGCGACGGCCACGCGGCGCGGACATGGTCGCCCGCAGCGCGCCGGGCCCCGCTCACGACCTCAGGGGCGTGCGCGAGCGCGAGGTGAAGCCGGGTCACCGCAGTCGTCTACCCGCGGGAGCGGGCCGCGAAACCACGCAGCAGGGCATCGAGGACGGCTGCGGTCGGTCCCGGCTGCTCGGCCGCGGGGGAGTGCCCGGTGCCGGGGACCACGACCGGGGTCGTGCCCACTGCGGCGGCGACGCGGTCCTGCTCCGCGAGGGTCCAGGCGTCGTCGCCCGGGCCGTAGACAACGGCCACCGGGAAGCCGTCCCGGGCGAGCGCCGCCAGCTCGTCGGTGCGATCGGGCGTGTCGAGGAGGATCCCGGTCTTGGCCCGCAGCCCGTAGGGGTTGTTCGAGGTGAAGCGCAGGCGCATGAAGGCCCCCACGGCATCGGTAGGCGGTCGCCACCCGCCTTCCCGGTCGGCAGCCTCCTTGACGTCGTAGACGACCTCCAGGGGCACGTGCGGGAGCGCGCTGTGCAGCGCTCCCATGCCGTCGTGGTGGCGCTGCGGGAGCGAGCCGGGCCCGGAGCAGAGCAGGGTGAGCGAGGCGATCCCGTCGCCGCTCGTGGCGAGCGCGGCCTCGCGCGACACGAGCCCCCCGAAGGAGTGGCCGACGACGTGCACCGGCCCCGGCCCGAGACCGGCGACGACCTCGAGGAGGTCGCCGGCGAGCATGGCCAGGGAGTACGCCGCCTCGTCGTCGGGACCGGCCGACTCGTACTGCCCGCACTGGTCGTACGCGACGACGATCCAGCCCAGTGCCGCGAGCGGCTCGAGGACCGCGATGAAGTCCTCCTTGGACCCCGTCCACCCCGGGACGAGCAGCACCGTGCCCGCGGGCTCCCCGACGGCCTCCACGCGGAGACCCGCGAGGCCGCCCCGGGTCGTGGGCAGGGAGATGCGACGC
>Ga0302263_10000966_pt1 | contig 10977 bp, 9 predicted proteins | sample II_Fen_N1_4_FD_194564 | JGI IMG/M metagenome (GOLD analysis project Ga0302263, IMG submission 194564) | Peat permafrost microbial communities from Stordalen Mire near Abisko, Sweden - II_Fen_N1_4 | ecosystem: Environmental > Terrestrial > Soil > Wetlands > Permafrost | place: Sweden: Abisko... | reverse complement strand
GCCGATCTTCATCGTGTCGAAGGGCGTGCTCGAGTCGTAGGCGCCGGTGTAGGTGCTGCCGTTGGCGTTCTCGCCGTAGCCGGCGACCGTGCCCGCGACGTGGGAGCCGTGGCTGTTGCAGTCCAGCGGCCACGCGTCGGGCGCGGGGGTGGGGTTGTAGTCCGGGGAGGTCGGGTCGGCGTTGTAGTCGTCACCGACCAGGTCGTAGCCGCCGACGACCTTGTCGCCGGGGAACTCACCGGGGGAGACGGGCTTGCCGAGCTGGGCCTGGGAGTCCTGGAACTCGGACACGGTGCCTGCTCCGCCGAAGTCGGCGTGGGTGTAGTCGACGCCGGTGTCGATGATCGCGACGGTGCTGTTCGCGCCGAGGTCACCGTAGGCCTGCCAGGCCTCGGGCGCGCCCTGCAGCGGAACGGCGTAGGAGTTGTTGAGCGACTTCGGTGCGATCGGGTAGACGGCGCTCACACCCGGGAGCCGGGTGAGGGCCCGGTAGTGCTTCACATCGGTGGTGACGGCCAGACCGGCCAGCACCGCGTGGGCACGGTAGAGCACACGCGAGCCGCCGGGCAGGCCCGCGATCACGCGGTTCTGTGCGGCGGTCACCGCCCTCAGCTGCGACGCGGCGGCGTTCCGGGCGGCCTGCTTGCCACCGCGGGCCTGCACGTACGCCGTATGGGTCGACGAGGTCGAGAGCTTGAGCAGGAAGGCGGACCTTCCGTGTGCCGGAAGGCCTGCCGGCCGGGCGCCGTTGTTGCCCCGCAGAGAGCGCGGAGCGGCGCTCGACGAGGCCGCCTTCAGCGAGTGTGACGACGTGGCGATGCCCGTCGCGAGTGTGGAGTTTCGTGGCGCCGCCCCGGCAGTGCTCGCCGAGATCATCGCCGTCATCAGCGCAAGCGCGGCCGCGGCCGCCACCCATGACAGACGAGCTGTGCCCCTACCTGGTCGACTCATGTCCGTCCTTCACCGACAGGGATCCCGACCATGTCGGAGGAACCGTGGTGCCTCCGGTCGCACGCCGTCCGTCGCCGCGCTGGTCTACCTGCCCGCCGCCGGAGCGTAACGCCGCGGACGTCCGGTTGTGGCCACCCTGAAGGACATGTCCTCGGCCAATTCGACGGGCCTCCCGCCGCTGACCCTCAGCAGGCAGGGTCCGCCGATGGGGACGGTGGCGACGACCGGGAATATAGTTGTCCTAGTCAACCGTTACTCCCCGCATGAGGAAGCAGCCCGTGTCGCAGTCCGCCCCCACCGTGGTCCCGTCCAGCCCCGCCGAGAGCCAGGGCGTGATGACCCACCGCGAGGTGCTCGAGGCCATGTCCGGCCTCCTCCTCGCGATGTTCGTCGCCATGCTCTCCAGCACCGTCGTCTCGAACGCGCTGCCCCGCATCGTCGAGAGCCTGCACGGGAGCCAGACCGAGTACACCTGGGTGGTCGTCGCGACCCTGCTCACTATGACGGCCACCACGCCGATCTGGGGCAAGCTGTCCGACCAGTTCTCCAAGAAGGCGCTCGTCCAGACCGCCCTCGTCATCTACGTGATCGGCTCGCTGATCGCCGGCACCGCGGCCAACATGGGCATCCTGATCGGTGCCCGGGCGATCCAGGGCCTCGGCGTCGGTGGCCTGACCGCCCTCGTGCAGGTCGTCATCGCGAGCATGGTCACCCCGCGCGAGCGTGGCCGCTACAGCGGCTACATCGGCGCGGTCTTCGCCACCGCCACCCTCAGCGGTCCGCTCATCGGCGGCGTCATCGTCGACACGCCTGGCCTGGGCTGGCGCTGGTGCTTCTACGTCGGCATCCCGGTCGCGGTGGCGGCGTTCGCGCTGCTGCAGAAGACGCTGCACCTGCCCGTCGTACGACGGTCGGGCAAGGCCAACATCGACTACCTCGGCGCGACGCTCCTCATGGGTGGGGTCAGCATCCTGCTGATCTGGGTCACCCTGGCCGGCAACCAGTTCGGCTGGACCTCGAGCGTGAGCTGGCTCCTCGTCGTCGGCGGTCTCGCCGTGATCGCCGCGGCTGTCTACGTCGAGGCGCGGGTCGCCGCGGAGCCGATCATCCCGCTGCGCCTGTTCCGCGACCGCACCACGGCCCTCGCCACCGGCGCGTCCCTGATGGTCGGCGTCGCGATGTTCGGTGCCACGGTCTACCTGAGCCAGTACTTCCAGATCGCCCGTGGGATGAGTCCCACGCATGCCGGGCTGATGACCGTGTTCATGGTCGGCGGTCTGGTGGTCTCGAGCATGGTGACCGGCCGGATCATCACGCGGACCGGGACGTGGAAGCGCTACCTCGTCGCGGGCATGGTCGCCGTCGTGGTCGGTCTGGCGCTGCTGTCGCGGATCGACGAGGTGACCCCACTGTGGGTGCTCGCCGTCGACATGGCAGTGCTCGGGCTCGGGCTCGGCGCCACGATGCAGAACCTCGTGCTGTCGGTGCAGAACAACGCTGCCCAGTCAGACATGGGCGCCGCGAGCTCGCTCGTCGCGTTCTTCCGAAGCCTCGGCGGCTCGGTCGGCGTGGCCGCTCTCGGTGCGGTGCTCAGCCACCAGGTCTCCAGGCAGGTCACCGCCGGGCTGGCTCAGATGGGACAGTCGACGAACGCGCAGCAGAGCCACGAGATCCCCGACCTCTCGACGCTGCCGGCAGCGGTGCGCCAGCTCTTCCAGCAGGCGTTCGGCGACGCGACCGGACACCTCTTCCTGGTGGCGCTTCCGTTCGCGGTCGTGGCGCTGGTGTGTGTGATCTTCATCCGCGAGGTGCCGCTTCGGACGACGATCCTGCGGGAGGATGAGGTCGCGCCGGTCCACGGCGTACAGGAGGCCGAGATGGTGGGAAGCCGTGCCGCGCGCTGACGAGCTCGGCCGCCTCGAGCAGGAGGTCGGCGTCCTCATCCGACGCGTCAAGCGGGTGATCGGGGAGCGCTCGCGGTCCGTACACCCCGACCTCCAGCCCGCGTCGTACCTGATGCTGTCCTACCTGGCAGCCGAGGGGCCGCAGCGATCGTCGGTGCTCTCGGAGCGCTTCGGCGTCGACAAGGGCGCTATCAGCCGGCAGGTGCAGCACCTGTGCGACCTCGGGCTGCTCGTCCGGGAGCCCGACCCGGCCGACGGCCGGGCGACCCTCGTCTCGGCCAGTCGCGACGCCGTCCACCGGCTGGAGGCCGTCGACCGGGATCGGCGGCAGTGGCTCGACGAGCGCCTCAGCGAGTGGTCCGAGACCGACCTCCGTGACTTCGTGACCGTCCTGGCGCGCTACAACGCCACCCTGGGCTGACCGGCCCGCGAGGGACCACACCGGCCTCAGCCGATCCAGGCGGCCGTGTTCGGGGGCAGGAGACCGTCGGTCAGGGTCCCGCTGGCGATGACGACCTCGCCGGGGGGTAGTCGTACCGGCCGCGAGCCGCAGTTGCAGACGACGGTCAGCGGCCCGCGGCGCAGCTCCAGCACCGTGGACCGCTGCCGGACCACCTCGACGTCGTCGCCGGCGTCGCCGTAGCGCCGTCGCGCCCGCAGCGCGTCGCGATAGAACGACCACGTCGACGCCGGGTCCTTGCGCTGCGCGGCGACGGTGAGGCCGGCCCAGTCGGCGGGGATCGGGAGCCAGGTCTGCGTACCCGTGGGGCTGAAGCCGTACGGCGGCCGCGTCCCGCGCCAGGGGATCGGTACGCGCGCCCCGTCGCGACCGGGGTTGCCGCTGCGGAACCAGGCGGGGTCCTGCCGGGACTCCGGGGGTACGTCGACCTCCTCGAGCCCGAGCTCCTCTCCCTGGTAGACGTACGACGACCCGGGCAGAGCCAGCATCGTGAGCGTCGCCGCGCGCGCCCGGGCCAGCCCGAGCGCGCCGCCGCCGTACCGCGTGGGGTGCCGGGTCACGTCGTGGTTGGACAGCACCCACGTCGGCGAGGCCCCGACCGGCGCCAGCGCGGACCGGGTGCTGGTGATGACCTCGGCGAAGGCCGAGGCTGACCAGGGCGCGAGCAGCCAGGCGAAGTTGAACGCCTGCGAGACCTCGTCGGGGCGGACGTAGCGCGCCAGTGACTCGGGAGCCTCGGTCCAGGCCTCCGCCACCGCCATCCGGTCGCCGTCGTACTGCTCGAGGATCCGGCGCCAGGCACGGTAGACGCCGTGCACCTCGGGCTGGTCCCACATCGGCTGGTCCAGCAGCAGCGGCTGGACGACTCCGCCTGTGGGCGGTGGCTGCGGGCCGTCCGTCGGCGCCCTCGCCGAGCGCTGGTCGCGCAGGCTGGCCACCTTGAACAGCGAGTGCGCGACGTCGATCCGGAAGCCGTCGACCCCGCGGTCGAGCCAGAACCGCAGCACGTCCTCGAACATCGCGGGCACGTCGGGGTTGCGCCAGTTCAGGTCGGGCTGGCTGGAGTCGAAGAGGTGGAGATACCACTCGCCGTCGGCGACGCGGGTCCAGGCGGGTCCGCCGAACACCGAGACCCAGTTGTTGGGCGGCTTCGTGCCGCCGCGGCCCTGGCCGGGACGGAAGAGGTAGCGCGCGCGCTCGGGGCTACCGGGGCCGGCCGCGAGGGCTGCCCGGAACCACGCGTGCTCGCTCGAGGTGTGGTTGGGCACGAGGTCGACGATCACCTTCAGCCCGAAGCGGTGCGCGGTGGCGAACAGGTCGTCCGCGTCGGAGAGCGTGCCGAAGCGCGGGTCGACGTCGACGTAGTCCGAGACGTCGTAGCCGGCGTCGTGCTGAGGCGAGGGGTAGAAGGGGGTGAGCCAGAGCGCGTCGACGCCGAGGTCACGGAGGTAGGGCAGCCGCGAGGTGATGCCCGGCAGGTCGCCCAGGCCGTCGCCGTCGGAGTCGGCGAAGCTGCGGACGTAGACCTGGTAGAACACCGCGTCGCGCCACCACGGGGCTGTCATGCGAAGGAGGCGGGGTCGACGGCGATCCAGAGGTGCTCCGCGCTGCCGACGACGCGGCCGTTCGCGTCGTACAGGGTCGAGGAGGTCCAGGCCTTGCGTCCGTCACGCCCGCGACCCATCCCGACCACCACGTGCTCCTCCCCGATGACCGGGAGCGAGTCGAGGCGCGCCGTCATCCGGGCCAGGACCATCAGGCGCTCCTCGAGGTCACCGGCCCAGCCGCCGACGCAGTCGAGTGCGGCCCAGGTCACCGGGACGCTCGCGCGTGGATGTCGGTCGGGTGTGGGGTCGTCTCCGGCGACGCTCGGACCGGGTGTCCAGGTCGCGGCCACGCGCGGCCGGGGCTCCTCGCCCGGTACGTCGGTCGCGTCGCTGACACGACCCGGGAAGATGCGCAGTCCGTCGCCCTCGGCGCGGCCGGTACCGCACGAGAAGCAGGTCGGGAACGGATGGCCCCTCAGTCCGACGAAGGACGCCATCGCCGCGTGGGCCTCGTCGGGACGCACCGGCTCGACATCGGTGACCGGGTCGTGGCTGCAACGAGCCGACAGCACCGGCTTCCCGTCATACGTCGCGACCACACCGCCGTCGTCGGTCGTCGTGACGGGCAGCGGTACGTCGAGTGGTGGGGGAGCCTGGAGCGACACGGTCACCGCGGGCCACGGCAGGGAGTGGCTGTCCGGGCACGCCTCGGCGGCACGGACCGCGATCGCTCCGGCGCTCCACCCTCCGTTGCCGGACGACGGCGGACCGCAGAAGCGCGGGGGCACGAGGACGTCGGACAGGTCGGGCATCGCTCCTCCTTCTCGGCGGACCCGCACAACTGTGCCAGCCCTTCCGGGCATGGGTCACAATGACCCGGTGAGCGACCTGATCGACACCACGGAGATGTACCTCAGGACCATCTATGAGCTGGTCGAGGAGGGCATCGTCCCGCTGCGCGCCCGGATTGCCGAGCGGCTGCACCAGTCCGGGCCGACGGTCTCGCAGACGGTCGCCCGGATGGAGCGCGACGGGCTGGTCACCGTGGAGGGCGATCGCCATCTCGAGCTCACTGCCGAGGGCCTGCGCCTCGCGACGCGGGTGATGCGCAAGCACCGGCTGGCCGAGCGGCTGCTCACCGACGTCATCGGGCTCGACTGGGAGCTCGTGCACGCCGAGGCCTGCCGCTGGGAGCACGTGATGTCCGAGACGGTGGAGCGCCGGTTGGTCGACCTGCTCGACCACCCCACCGAGTCGCCGTACGGCAACCCCATCCCGGGCCTCGACGAGCTCGGCGAGCTGCCGGGTGGAGAGGTCCTCGACGGCATGGAGCTGCTCGCCGACCTGGCCGGTGAGGAGCGAGCCAGCGTCCGGGTCCGCCGCATCTCCGAGGAGCTGCAGAAGGACGAGCCGCTGATGGCGACGCTCCGCCGGATCGGCGTCCTCCCCGACAAGGTCGTCGGCATCACCGCGACCGAGGCCGGGGTGCTCGTGGGCTCCGGCGGCGAGACCGCGGAGCTCGACCTCGAGGCCGCCGGCCACATCTTCGTCACCCGCGTCTAACGCTGACCCGGCAGAAGTCGACGCCGTACGACGCTGACCCGGCAGAAGTCGACGCCGTACGACGCTGACCCGGCAGATGGCGACGCCGTACGTACGACGTCAGCGTCGGCCCATCGGTCCCGTGCGCACCACCGGCGGCACGGACCGCGATGCGTGGACGTGGCGCAACGGCCGGACGGCATAGGTGCCGTCGACCCCGATCAGACCCGTGTCGTGAGCGAACGAGACGAGTCCCGCGCCCCAGGGATCCGCGCCCGGGCAGTCGTTGGAGGAGTTGCAGACGCCGAGCGGGTCGCTGTTGGTGCTCGCATAGCGGGTGAAGATGCAGAGGTTCCCCGGCCGGGCGTTGGGGCGCGTGACGGAGCCGAAACACCCTCTGGGCGGCTTGGTCCACAACGGCACCACGTGCACCCTGGGCGCCTTGCCGATGTCCCAGCCCCACGAGATCTCACCGCTCAGGATCTCGTCCCCGGTGGCGGCGTTCCCCTCGAGGACGAAGTCGCCGCGGAGCACCCGAGGCTTCGGCGCGAAGCGGTGGTCGGCTCGCGCCTGGGTGTAGTAGCGATGGTCGGCGCGCGGCTCGATGTGGTGTCGCCACACCCTGCTCCAGTCGATCCCGACCGCTGCCCCGGCCGGCGTCGCCAGCACCGCACCGAGCAGCGCGACGACTCCCGCCACGGCGAGCCCTGTCTTCGTGGTCCGTGTCATGTCTTCCCGTCCCTTCCGGGTGGCCGCCGTCCGGCCGCCCACTCAGGGAGGGAGGCGCGTGGGGCGCTACGGATACATGTGCCGGGTCAGCGCTCCTGAGCGTGAACGACTGCCGGGTCAGCGCTCGTGAGCGTGAACGACTGCCTCGTCAGCGCAGGGTGGCGAGCGCGGTGAGGAACTCGCTGCAGCCCGCCTCGAGCTTCACCGTGGCCAGGTCGTCGCCGCGGGTGGCGCCGCGGTTCACGATCACCACCGGTACGCCGGCTCTCGCCGCCCGGCGTACGAAGCGGAAGCCGCTCATCACGGTCAGCGACGAGCCCACCACGAGCAGCGCGTCGCCGGCGGTGAGTGCGTCGACCTCGTCGAAGCACTGCTGCACGCGAGAAGGCGGGACGTTCTCGCCGAAGAAGACCACGTCGGGCTTGAGGACGCCGCCGCAACCGTCGCAGTCGGGGACCACGAACCCGGCTGTGTCGTCGAGGTCGACGTCACCGTCCGGTCGGCTCACCACGTCGCGATGCCGCGCGGCGAAGTCGGGGTTGGCCAGCGCCAGGCGTTCCTCGAGCCGGGCCCGGCTCGTCGTACGTCGGCACGAGAGGCAGACGACCTCGGAGATGCGGCCGTGCAGCGCGACCAGCCGCCGCGAGCCGGCGGCCTCGTGCAGCCCGTCGACGTTCTGGGTGATCAGCAGGTCGGGGTCGATGCGGGCCAGCGCACGGTGTCCGTCGTTGGGCTCGGCACGTCGCATCCGGCCGAAGCCGAGATGGCTGCGCGCCCAGTAGCGCTGCCGCGCGTCCGGCCCGCCGACGAACTCCTGGTAGGTCATCGGCTGCCGTGACGGCGACCCCGGGCCGCGGTAGTCGGGGATGCCGGAGTCGGTGGAGAGCCCGGCGCCGGTGAGGACCACCAGGCGCTCGCCCAGGAGCACGTCGGGGACGACCAGCTCTGGGGCGTCGACGGTCAGGTCCACGGTCGCAGTCCGGTCAGCTGGCGTAGCGGGCGCGAGCGCGGGCCCGGGCCTTCTCGGCCTCGACCTCGCGGTTCTTCGGCGGGGCGGTGGTCACGAGGTCGTCGAGCAGGTGTGCGGTGATGTGGGCGATCTCGGCGACCGCGCGGTCGAACGCCTCCTGGTTGGCGGACGACGGCTTGGTCGTGCCGCTGACCTTGCGCACGAACTGCAGGGCGGCGTCGTGGACCTCGCGCGAGGTCGCCGGCGGCTCGAAGTTGTTCAGCGGTCGGATGTTGCGGCACATGGCTTCGAGCCTACGCCGGAGGCCCCCGCGCTCACAGGCTCAGGAACCGCACCCTGTCGCCCGCGACGAGCACCACGCGGCCGTCCGCCAGCGGCACCGTGCGGAGACCGGAGACGTCCCCGGTCGTCGCGAGCGGGACCAGCCGGTCGTGGAGCGAACGGTCCCCGACGGTCAGGACGGACACCCAGGCGCGGCCGCCGTACCCGTCACTCACCACGGTCAGAAGGGTCCGCCTGTCGGGCAGCCAGGTCACCTGGTGCGGTTGCATCCCGGCCTGGGCGATCGAACCGGCGGGGTAGTCGACCGTCGCCCGGGCCCGAGGGTGAGCGAGGTCGCGGATGTCGAAGAGGGTCGCCTTCGCGTGCGCGGACGCGAAGGACGACGGCTGCGCGGTGACCGACGCCTTCGGGCCTGGCACGGGGGCCGGGACGGGGATGGGCGGGTCGACCATCACCTGCGGTGAGGTCTGGCCGAGGCCCAGGACGAGGTGTGGTCCGACTGGGTGGAGGTACGACGACCAGCCGGGCAGGTGCAGCGCGCCGAGCACCTGCGGCCGAGCCGGGTCGGCGAGGTCGAGCACGTAGAACGGGTCGACCTGCCGGTAGGTCACCATCACGGCGGTGTCGCCGAGCCACCGCATCGAGCGGATCTGCTGGTCCGGCCCGAGCCCGTCGATCCGGCCCACCTCGATGAGCCACCCTGCCTCGGGCCGGAGCAGCACGACCGCGTTCGCCGTGCCGCCGTACGCCGCGCCGACTGCCACGCGGAGCACGCCGTCCTGCTCGTCCATGGACCAGCTGTCCGCGACCTGCCCGTCGACGGCGCCGGTCCCGACGTAGGTGGCCGACGTGTCCCCGAGGTCGAAGGCGTAGAGATGGGTGCGGTCGTCAGGCTGCGGAGGCGACGTCTGGGTGGCGACGTCGGGTGCGATCTCGGCACCGGGCAGCGGCCGGACCACGCAACAGCCGAACGCGGGGGTGGGCGAGGCCGCGACCACGAGCAGGTCGGGTGACAGGTAGGCCACGTCGGACGACGTCGCCACGGCGGTCGTGTCGGTGTCCTCCGGGGTCGACGCCCGGAAGCCGACGACGCTGAGGGTGCCGAGCCCGGCGTTCTCCTCCGGCACCGCCACGTCCGCGCACCCGACGAGCGGGCGCGCCGGGTCGGCGCCGGCGGTGACGGCAGGCAGCCAGTCGGAGATCGTCGTGGCGCGCACGAGGGCCCGGTTCGCCCGCAGGGCTGCGGCCTCGGTCCGGGTGGGGTCCGGCATCACGAACGGCAACGACGGGAGTGAGCCGGCCAGCACCAGCCGGACCACGTCACCGGTCTGCCGCGCGGTCACGAGCCGGCCGTCGTACTCGCGGCTGTCGACCCGGGTCGGACGCGAGGGGTCGGAGACATCGAAGGTGCGCACCCACGTCGCCGTGGGCGCCGGGCCGTTCGTGGCCCCCGCAGCGGCTGACGGCCTGGCGGCGCCGAGCGCGACGACGCGGTCGCCGACCAGCAGCAGCTGGGGGTCACCGAGACCGGTGAGCGGAGCCGACCCGAGCATCCGCGGGCGCTGCCCGGACACGTCGTACGTCGTGAGGGTGTCGTCCACGACGCGGACCAGGAGGGTGCCGCTGGTCTTCACCACGTCGGGCTCGTCGACACCGGTCTCCTGCACGTTGGTGCCGGTCGCGCTGGTGGTCGAGGGGGTCGTCGCCGTCCTCGGTGTGGTCTGAGGTGACGCCACGTCGCCCTCCGCGGGCGCGGGCCCGCCGACGTCGTACGCCGGCTGGTCCCAGCCCCAGGCCGAGACCCGGTCGAGCGCGCGGTCGACGTACCACTGCCGCAGCGTCTCGCAGCCGAGGCCGGAGCCGAGGCCCGCCGCGGCCAGACGGACCGGGGTCGGACGCTCGCTCCCGCGTCCCTGGGCGACGAGGAAGCCGGAGGCGAAGGCGGCGGCCACGGCCAGCACGGCCACGAGAGCGGTGACAACACGACGGATCGCGGCAGGGATCATGGTCATCTGACGACCGCCCTGGCCCGGCGGTTCCCCGGGCTGCGACGATGGACCGCATGACCGACGCGCCCCGCTCCGACCGGGAGCTCGACCTGGTGCTCTTCGGTGCGACCGGTTTCACCGGCCGGCTGACCGCGGAGTATCTCGCCCACCACGCACCCGACGGCCTCCGCTGGGGGCTGGCCGGCCGCAACGAGGCCAAGCTCGAGGGCGTCCGCGAGCACCTCGCCACGATCGACCCGGCACTCGGTGACCTGCCGCTGCTCACGGCGGACGTCACCGACGACGCCTCCCTCAAGGACGTCGCGCAGCGCGCCCGTGTCGTGATCACCACGGTCGGGCCTTACCTCACCTACGGCGAGCCGCTCGTCGCGGCGTGCGCGGACGCCGGCACCGACTACGTCGACCTCACCGGTGAGCCGGAGTTCGTCGACCGCATGTACGTGGCGTACCACGCCACCGCCGAACGCACCGGCGCCCGGTTGGTCCATGCCTGCGGCTTCGACTCGATCCCACACGACCTCGGTGCCTACTTCACCGTCCAGCAGCTGCCCGACGACGTGCCGATCACCCTGCGCGGCGTGGT
>Ga0302263_10000964_pt1 | contig 10991 bp, 10 predicted proteins | sample II_Fen_N1_4_FD_194564 | JGI IMG/M metagenome (GOLD analysis project Ga0302263, IMG submission 194564) | Peat permafrost microbial communities from Stordalen Mire near Abisko, Sweden - II_Fen_N1_4 | ecosystem: Environmental > Terrestrial > Soil > Wetlands > Permafrost | place: Sweden: Abisko... | reverse complement strand
CGCCGAGCGCGCGGCCGCGGAGCCTCTCGCGCCACGGGCGGACGTTGGGGGAGTCCGCGGCGGCGACCTTCGCGGTGGCCGCCTCGGCGGTGCCAGCGGACGCCGTCCCGCTGGTCCCGACGGCGGCCGCGTGGCCGATCTGGTGATGCACCGTCACGGCCGGTCCGCCGGAGGTCAGCGCCATGAGCGCCAGCCCGAGGAGCACCGCCACCAGCACGCAGCCGATGATCGGCGCGGCCGCGCCCAGGGCGGGGTGGCGCAGCGTCATGGGCGCCGGCCTGGATGTCGTGGGCATGAAACGTGGGTCAACGGTGTGCGTGGTCATCGGTCGTCCTCCTCGCGTGCAGTGTGTCGCGCCGCTCTCCGGAACCTTGTGGTCTTGGGCTGCAGCCTATGGATGGGCGGGGGCTTCGCGTTTCACCCGGGAAGGGTGATTCGCCCGACGCCTTGGCTAGGACTGATGCCGGTGCAGGAACTCCGCCGAGTGGATGGGGGCAGCCGCGGCGGCGACCCTGTGCAGGAGTGCCGACCCCTGGATGCGCGCGGTGGTCCCGACGGACGGCTCGGCGCGGCGAAGCGCCTGGCCGGCCACTCCGACGAAGACCGCCAGCGTCAGGATGGCGATGACCACGGCCATGGACCGCGCCGCACGGACGCGGCCGGGCGCGGGGCGTGTCTTCGTCGGGTGCGGCTCGTCAAAGGCGGAGAGCGAGCCGCCGGCCCTCGTCGTGAACTGGATCATCATGGCGTCCTCCTCGCGTCGGTTGCGTCTGGCGTCACGCTACGGGCCGGCCCCGTGCCCCGTCGTCACCCGGTACGGGTGAACTGCGTCGCACGCGCTGGCGCGTACACGCCGCCCTCGCCGCCGCGGCCGTCGGGGTGGACTAGAATGCAGGTGGATGGAGGAACCGCGGACAGACGAGCCAGGCCTGACGGGATCCGCTCCGCGGCGCACGTGGCTCGCCGCGGAGCGCACGTACCTCGCGTGGCTGCGTACGGGTATGGCCGCGCTCGGCCTCTCTCTCGCGGTCGGACGCTTGCTCCCCGCGCTCATCGACGCCTCGCACATCGCCTTTGGGGTGCTCGGGGCCGGCTTCGGCGTGTTCGGCATCTTCATGCTGGTGATGGGCGCCTACCGCGCGCATCGCACCCGGGCCGCGCTCACGGCCCAGCGCCCGGTGCCTACCGACTACTGGGAGATCACCGCCCTCACGATCTTCAGCGTCGTGCTCGGGATCGCGACCGTCATCCTCATCTTCGTGGAGGTGTGAACCTGTGAGCCACTACGGCCTGTCGCGGGAGCTCGTGGTCGACGTCTGCCGCACGCTCCTGGAGCGCGGCTACCTCAAGGCCACAGAGGGCAACGTCTCTGTGCGCGTGCCCGGCGAGGACGCCTACGCGATCACCCCGTCGAGCTACGACTACGGCAAGATGGAGCCCGGCGACATCTGTGTGCTGGGCCTCGACGGGCGGCAGATCCTCGGCGTGAGAAAGGCGTCGATCGAGGCGTCCATGCACGCGGCCGTGTACGAGCACCGCGCCGACGCGAGCGTGATCATCCACACGCACCAGCCGTACGCGAGCGCACTCGCGCTGATGGAGCGGCCGATCCCCGCCCTGTTCGACGAACAGGTGCGCTACCTCGGCCGCTCGGTGGAGCTCGTCTCGTACGCCCCGTCGGGGACGAGCTTCCTCAAGAAGAACGTGACGAAGAAGCTCGCGAGCGGCGCCAACGCCTACATCCTCGAGAACCACGGCGTCCTCGTGCTTGGCGGAGACCCCGAGCAGGCCGTGCACAACATGGCGCTGCTCGAGAAGGTCGCGCTCGACTACCTGCTGGCCCTGCTCACCGACGGCCGCGCCGAGAAGGTGCCGCTGCCGATCCGCGAGATCGCCTTTCAGAAGCTGCGCAAGGACGAGAAGAAGCTGGCCGCCCAGGTCGAGGAGGCGCGCGCCGCGCGCGAGGCGGTAGAGGCGCGCGCGGCGGAGGCGAAGGCGGCGGAAGAAGCGCGCGCGGCCGCAGGCGAGCGCGCGCACACGGAGGACGCAACGCCTCAGCCGGCCGGCCCTGCCGCGCCGGCCGGCCCCTCGGGCGCCCAGCTCGCCGGCTATGCCATCAGCCGCTACCCGGACGTGCCCGACGTCTACCGGCGCCTGGACGGCTTGGTCTCCCAGCCGCTCCGTCCCATCCGCCGCGACGTCATGGACGGTTACCTGAGTTACTTCGACGAGCGCTGCCGCCGGAGCCGCGAGCTCACCGACCAGGCCATGGAGCTCATCCCCGGCGGCGTACAGCACAACCTCGCCTTCAACTATCCCTTCCCGCTCGCCATCGAGAAGGCGGAGGGCGCCCGCCTCTGGGACGTCGACGGCAACGAGTACATCGACTTCCTGCAGGCCGGCGGCCCCACCGTGCTCGGCAGCAACTACGAGCCGGTCCGCCGCCAGGTCGCCGAGGTCGTCGAGCAGTCCGGCCCTGTCACCGGCCTGTTCCACGAGTACGAGCTCAAGCTGGCCGAGCTGGTGAACCGGCTGATGCCGGCGTGCGAGATGTTCCGCATGCTTGGGTCCGGCACCGAGAGCGTGATGGCCGCCATCCGCGCGGCGCGCGCCCACACCGGCAACAAGTGGGTGGTCAAGGTCGGCGGCGCGTACCATGGCTGGAGCGACCAGATGGTCTACGGGCTGCACGTGCCCGGCACCTGGCGGTTCGAGGCCAAGGGCATCCCGTTCGGCGCGACCTCGCGCACGCGCGAGTTCTTCCCCAACGACCTGGACGCGCTGCGCAGCAAGCTGAAGCAGAACCGGCGACTCGGCGGGACGGCGGCGGTGATCGTCGAGCCGATCGGCCCGGAGAGCGGCACGCGGCCGGTCCCCTTCGGCTTCAACGCCGCCGTGCGCGAGCTCTGCGACGAGTTCGGCGCGCTGCTCATCTTCGACGAGGTCGTGAGCGGCTTCCGCCTCGGGCTGGGAGGGGCGCAGGGCTACTTCGGCGTGCGCCCCGACCTCACGATCTTCGGCAAGTGCATCACCGGCGGCTATCCGATGGCCGGCGGCGTCGGCGGCCGTCGCGAGGTGATGGCCAGCTTCGCCTCCGGCATCGGCGGCAAGAGCGGCGAGCGCGCCTACGTGGGCGGCACCCTGAGCGCCAACCCGCTCAGCTGCGCCGCCGGCTACTTTGCCATCACCGAGATGGAGCGCACCGGCGCGCCGGTGCTGGCAGGCATGGCCGGAGACAGGCTCACCGCCGGCCTGCAGCGCATCATCGAGCAGCACGACCTGCCGTTCGTCGCCTACAACCAAGGCTCCATCGTCCACCTCGAGACGTCCGGCGTGATGCTCCTCGACCTCAAGCATCCGCTCCGCTTCGCCAAAGAGATGAAGCCGCGCAAGCACATGTTGGAGGAGATGGGCGCGGCCTACACGGCCAGCGGCGTGATCACCCTGGCCGGCTCGCGCATGTACACCTCCATGGCCGACACCGACGAGGTCATCGACGACGCGCTCGAGCGCTTCGAACGCGTGCTCTCGAGCGTCGAAGGCGCCTGAGGCCGCGCCGCTGAGGTGAATCTCGACACCATCGCCATCGTCCTGTGCGTTGCTCTCCTGACGGCGTTCTTCGCCTTCTGGTGGAGCGTGATCCGCGGCCACACGGACAGCCGCTGGTGGCTCGTGCTCCGTCTCGTCGTCTCGCTCGTGGTCGCGCTCGTGCTGGTCCTGTGGGGCGCCTACTGGCTCATGGACTCCCGCACGGTGCAGGTCATGGGGCAGCACGTCTCGCGCGTCGACACGACCGGCAAGGTCGTGGCGCTCACCTTCGACGACGGGCCGAACGACGCGTATGTCGGCGAGCTGCTCACCGACCTGGGTCAGTACGGCGCCCACGGCACCTTCTACGTCATCGGCGCTGAGGCCAAAGCCCATCCCTCGGCCCTGAAGAGTCTCGTCGTCGCCGGCGAGGAGATCGGCAACCACAGCTACGACCACCAGAGGCTCGTGTTCGTCTCGACGTCCACCGTGCGCGACGAGATCGACGCGACCGACACGGTCATCCGCGCGGCCGGCTACACGGGGCCCGTTACCGTCCGTCCGCCGTACGCCAAGAAGCTCTTCTCGTACCCGTTCGAGATGGCGTCCGGCGGCCGCACGACGGTGATGTGGGACCTCGAGCCGGACTCCCTGGCCATCCACGCCGACGCCGCGGCGATGACGCAGTATGTCGTCGACAACGTGCAGCCCGGCTCTATCATCGAACTGCACCCTTGGGCGGCCGGCAACGCGGCCACGCGGCGCGCGCTGCCGATGATCATGGCCGCCCTGCGGGACGACGGCTACTCGTTCCTCACGGTCTCCCAGCTGCTGGCGCTGCGCTGAGCGGCCCCGGCCGAGGGGATCACTCAAAGGGAGGAATCACCGATGTGTACCGATCTTCGTCTCGTGCGGCTCAGCGATCTTCACGTCTCGGGCAGGACGATGGACTTCGCCCAGGACGCGCTCTTGGACGTGGGTGATGGGAAGGAGCCCTCTGCGTGCACCTACGCCCGGCCAAGCGAGACGAAGGCGCCCGAGCGCTCCGCCTGTTCGACGCGGTCTTTGCCGTTCTCCTTGGCGCGGTAGAGGAGCTCGTCGCCCGCAGCGACAAGCTCCTTCGACGACTGCGGCGGGCGGTCGAACGTGACGAGGCCGATGCTGCACAGGACCGGCTCGCCGTCGACTGTCCTCAGTCTCGCGAGCTCCCCTCGCACGCGCTCGATGACGGCCCTGGCCGGCGAAGCCCCGATCTCGGGCATGAGGATCGCGAACTCGTCGCCGCCGATGCGGGCCACGGTGTCGGTCGAGCGCACGACGCTGCGCATCATGTGACTCACCTCGAGGAGCACGTGGTCGCCCTCGGGGTGCCCAAGACGGTCGTTGATCGCCTTGAAGTCGTCGACGTCGATGTAGGCGAGCGAGAGGTCGCGCTGAGACCGCTGGGCGCGCTCCACCTCTGCGTCCGCGATCGCGCTGAACGACCGTGCGTTGGCTGCCCCGGTCAGCTGGTCGGTCGCGACGGCGTGCTGATGGCCGGCGCGCTCACGGCGCATCATGCCCATCAGGCCGAGCACGAGGAGGTAGAGGGCGAAGCGGGCGATGCCCGCTGCGAGGGCGGCGGGGAGGGAGGCCTGCGTCTCGGCCACCATGGCGACCATGACGCTCAATGAAGCCGCGACGGCGGCCACCGCATAACCGCACCAGCGCGCGCGCGCGAACCAGCCCACCCACACGACCGGGACGAACATGAAGTCGATGACCGTGACGCTGTGCCCGATCGTGAGCTTGAAGGCGGTCAGGGCGACCACGAGGCCAAGCCCGATAGCCAACTGCAGGAGGTCGGGTAGGCGGCGCATACATTCGTCGAAGCTGCTGCACGAGGTTCGCATGTTCAGTGTATCGACACGAACAGGTCCGATTGCAGCCCGGACAGACGTTTAGGGAACGATGCTCAGAGCAGCTGGGTCGAAGCGCCCATTTGGTCGATGCGAGGCGGGTCACTCGTTGTTCGCCCTACTCCGGAAGCGCCAGGCCTTCGCCTTCGAGGAGTTCGCGACAGGCTTCAGCCGCGCCCGCGTCGAAGCGTCCGCGGGAGTCGGGCCCGATCTCGGTGAGCGCTTCATCGAGCGAGAGCGCCGGCCGGTAGGGCCGGTGCGTGATCATGGCCTCGACGACGTCGGCGACAGCCAGGACTCGAGCCCCGGGCAGGATCTCGTCAGCGGCGAGGCCCCTTGGGTAGCCCGACCCGTCGAGACGCTCATGGTGCTGCGCCACGATCTCGGCGACAGGACCGCCGAAGTCGATCGGTGCAAGGATGTCGTAGGCCGCGCTCGCGTGCTCTTTGACGAGCGCGAACTCGATCTCCGTGAGCCGCGTGGGCTTGGAGAGGATCTCGGCAGGGACGGTGATCTTGCCGACGTCATGGACGAGGGCGGCCGTGCGCAACGTCTCGATGGACCCCTCGTCCCACCCCAGGCGCTCGGCGATCCGGCAGGCCAGCCAAGCGACGCGGCGTTCGTGATTGGCCGTGTAGGGGTCGCGCGTCGCCACCGTGGCGCCGAGCGCGGCGACTGTGCCGCTGAGGGCACGCTGGAGCCGCATCTCGCTTTGGAGCAAAGCCTCCTCGCCGCGTTTGCGCTCGCTGATGTCGACGTCGGCGATGTAGACGCGGTCGTAGGTGTCCTCGTGTCCAGGCACGACCGTGCAGGTCTCGAGGACGTGGACCTCTCTGCCGCGGAGCGAGAGGTTGGCCTCCTCGAAGGTCACCGTGGGTTCCCCGGCCAGCATCGCCCGCCAGAGCCGCCAGATGCCACGGTCGCTCTCGCGCCGGTAGAGGTCGGCATTGCACGCCATCAGCTGCTCGCGGCTTTCGGCTTCGAAGAGTCGCACGGCGGCCCTGTTTGCGTCGACGTTGCGGCCGAGCTCAACGCAGTGCGCATACTCTTCGGGGTCCGCGAGCACCTGAGCGATCACGTCGTGGACCTCGCCGGAGAGCTCCTCGAGGTGGGCCTTGACGGCCGAGTAGTCGTCCTGCCACATGGCGATCGGTGAGTCTTCGAACAGCGAGCGGTAGCGCGCCTCACTCTCGCTCAGGACCTGCAGCGTCTGGTCGCGCCGGGCGCGCTCACGCAGCACGGTGACGCCGAACGCAAGGTCTGCCGCAAGGTCCTCAAGCAGCCGCACCTCCTCCGGCGGGAAGGCGTGGGCCTCAGCCGAGCAGATGCTGAGCGCGCCGTAGGTGACGCCTGCCTCGTCCTTGAGCGGCAGTGCGATGGCCGATCTGTAGCCGAAGCGCCGTGCGCTCTCGCGCCAGGGGGCGGCGGTCGGGTCGGTCGCGAAATCCTCAACCCAGGTCGTGGTGCCAGTGCGCACCGCCGTGCCGGTGGGGCCGTGCCCGCGCTCGGCGTCGGCCCAGACGATGCCGGCGGTCTCCATGTAGCCTTGGCCGTGGCCGGCACTGGCGACCGGCAGCACGCGCTTGGCCTCGTCACGCTCGGCGTAGCCGACCCAGGCCATGCGGTAGCCGGCGTCGTCGCAGACGATGCGGCAGATCTCGCGCAGCAGCGTCTCTTCGTCACAGGCGCGCAGGAGCGCCTGGTTGCAGTTCGTGACCGCCTGGAGCTCGCGGTTCGCACGTCGCAGCTGCCGCTCGGCGAGGCGCTGCGCGCTGACGTCCTTGATCGTCGCGAAGAGGTAGGCGGGTCTTCCTTCCCCGTTGTGCATCACGGTCGGGGTGATCAGCACCGGGAAGCGCTCGCCGTCCTTGCGCATGAAGGTGGCCTCGACGCTGGTCACGTCCTCGTCCTCGAGCAGGCGACGGAACGCGAGGCTGTTCGCGTCATGCTCCTCGGGCGGCGAGTAGGGCTGCGGGATCCCGCAGCCGATCAGCTCGTCGCGCGAGAGGCCGACCATGGCGCAGAAGGCGGGGTTGACGTCGAGCTGAACGCCCGCGGGACTCATCAGCGAGAACCCCTCGTTGAGGTGGCTCGCCAGGCTATCGATGAGGCGTTCGTGCGACTGCGAGTGGTCATTCTCGAGGTCGGCGATGAGGGCGCGGGCATGCTCAAGCTCCGCGCGCAGCTCAGCGCGCGAGATACGTTCGCCGCCCGCTGACTCGCGTCCTGCCATGTTGTCTCTATCGACGGCCATCTCGACTAGCTGAAGGGTTCGATGGGCGGTCTGGCCCACCTACCGGCCGCCACTGGCAGGCCTCCATCACGGCGGGGCTCTCGTCGCGATCGACGCGGAGAAAGGTGATGTCGAAGGCGGCACGGCATCGATCGCCTGGGGCCCCGCTCAAGCTCTCCTCTGCGGCGCGAAAGCGAGCAACCGGCCTGCGCCGGGTGCGGCATCCCCCGCCCTCCTGCTCCCGTGGCAGACGGAGTCCCCGCCCGCAGCCTTGGCCTCGTACATGAGCGCGTCGGCGCTCGCCAGGAGCTCCTCGACGTCCCTGGGAGGCTGCTCGTAGGTGACGACGCCGACGCTGCAGGTGATGCGCCCGGGGCCCACGGCGGCCGCCTGCGAACAGACCTCGCGCAGCCGGTCGGCCAGCGGCAGGGCCGCATATTCGTCGGTCTCGGGCATGAGCAAGACGAACTCGTCCCCGCCGAGGCGCGCCACGGTGTCGACCGATCGCGCCGTAACGCGAGCGGCGCCGGCGAGGGCGATGAGCACGCGGTCGCCGGCCGCGTGCCCTTGGCGGTCGTTGACCGCCTTGAAGTCGTCGATGTCGAAGTAGGCGAGCGAGAGCTGGTGTGCGTAGCGGCGGCTGCGCTCGATCTCACGCGCTGCGACAAGCGTGAAGGCGCGCCGGTTGGCGACGCCCGTGAGCTCGTCGCTGAGCGACTGCTCCCGTAGGCGCGCGACCAGGCGGCGCAGCTCGGCGAGCAGCAGAAGGACGATACAGAAGACCGCCGCGCGCATGCCGGCGTTCCAGAGCGCCACCGGGAGCGAGTAGAAAGTAAAGCCATTGTGAAAGGCCTCGAACGGCCCCACGAGGAAGGTGGCCAGCACGGCCAACAGGCCGTAGCCGGTCGAGGCCGTCGCCCAGGCGACCAGCATCACCGGCAGCAGGTAGAAGACATTGAGGGCGACCTTCGGTCCGGTCGCGGCGTCGAGCCATGCGATGGCGGCGATCAGCGCCAGGCCCAGGAGCAGCACCACGGGGCGCGGCAGACGCTGCAGACGCTCGAGCACCGAACCGGGCACCGCTGGACCTCCGTAGACTGACTTGGCAACACCCATCGCGCCATGTATCGGCAGCAGTTGCCCGCGGCTCAAGGGTGAGGGCGCGCGAGGGGGCGAGTGACACAGGTCGCGCTGAACTCCCACGCTCCCAACGGCCACGTGCGACACTTTCAGGGAACCCTCTGACCAATGTCTCCGGCTGCGCTCGAGGGCACGTGCGCGCGCCGGTCACGAGTGTCACGGAGAACCAGGAGGAACGATGAGCGGCATGACTCTTGACCAGCTGCGCGAGCGCGTGCGCGGCGAGACCATCACTCCGGACGATGAGCAGTACGACGAGGCGCGCAAGGTCTACAACGCCATGATCGATCGGCGGCCGAAGGTGGTGCTGCGTGCGGCCGACGCCGGCGACGTCATGGCCGCTGTCGACTACGCGCGCGAGAACGGACTCGACCTGGCGGTGCGCGGCGGCGGCCACAGCGTGCCCGGCTTCGGCACCTGCGACGACGGCGTCGTCATCGACTTGGGCCGCATGCGCGGCGTGCGCGTCGACGCCGCGAAGCGCACGGCGCGCGCCGAGGGCGGCGCCACCTGGGGCGACTTCAACCACGCCACCCATGCCGTCGGGCTGGCTACTACCGGCGGCATCATCTCGACGACGGGCATCGGCGGCCTCACGCTGGGCGGCGGCATCGGCCACACGTCGCGCGGCTTCGGGCTCTCGATCGACAGCCTCATCTCCGCCGACGTGGTCACGGCAGACGGCCGCCTCCTGGTGGCCAGCGAGACCGAGAACGAGGACCTCTTCTGGGCGCTGCGCGGCGGCGGCGGGAACTTCGGCGTCGTGACCTCGTTCGAGTACAAGCTGCACCCGCTCGAGCAGGTGTACGGCGGACCCATGTTCTTCGAGCTCAGCGAGGCCGAGTCGATGCTGCAGTTCTATCGCGAGTTCATCGCCTCGGCCCCCGAACAGCTCGGCGCGTTTCCCGCCTTCCAGGTCGCGCCGCCGCTGCCGTTCATCCCGGAGGACCGCCACGGCGACACGCTCTTCCTCATGGTGGCCGCGTGGGCGGGGCCTCTGGACGAAGGCGAGAAGGCGCTGCGGCCCATTCACGACGCGGCGCCGGTGGTGGCCGAGTTCGTCGGGCCGATGCCCTATCCGGCCCTCAACTCGGCGTTTGACGGGCTGGTCCCTCCCGGCCTGCAGCACTACTGGAAGGCCAGCTTCGCCGGCGCACTCACCGATGGCGCGATCGCCGCGCACCTCGAGTACGGACCCAAGATCCCGACCATGAACTGCGCGATGCACATCTATCCCATCGACGGAGCGGTCCACCGCGTGGCCTCGGATGCGACGGCGTTCGCCTATCGCGACGCCAGCTTCGCAACCGTCATCGCCGGCATGTGGCCCGACCCCGCCGACAACGACGCGAACACCGCCTGGGTTCGCGACTATTACGCCGCCCTCGCGCCGGAGTCGGAGATGGGCGCCTACGTCAACTTCCTGTCGGGCGACGACCAGAGCAAGATCCGCGCCAACTACGGCGGCAACTACGACCGCCTGGTCGGCATCAAGAAGAAGTACGACCTCGGCAATCTCTTCCACCTGAACCAGAACATCCGGCCGGAAGGTTAGCTGGCCCGGAGAGCAGAGACATGGAATTCGACAAGGAACGATTTTGGGGCGACGGCGTCCCCGACGAGATCTGGGCGGCCGGCGGCATCTACGTGGACGGGGACGTCGTCGTCGACGGCAACCTCATCACCTCGCGCTGGCCGATGGATCTGCCGGCGTTCATGCGGGAAGTGATGCGGATGAGGAAGCGCGGCAGGCCAGGTAACTGAGGCGGGCGAGAGTACCGTTCGAGATCCGTCCCTCGGGCTGCGGCCCGGGGCGCCGCCGCGTTCACGGTGCCCAAGTTCGATGGGTACGTGCTCCGCCACCACGGCACACTCAGCGGCACCGATCGCTGACCCGGCTTCTACGTCGCGCGACCGGCCCGCTGCTATGCTCCAGCCATGAGCGCCACAGCCCCCGCTGACAGGTTCGTCCTCGCCGTCGACCTCGGTACGTCCGGCGCCAAGGTCGCACTCATCGCGATCGACGGTCGCATGGCCGGCTGGGAGTTCGAGCCCGTCGAGTTGCTGGTGCTGCCGGGCGGCGGTGCGGAGCAGCGGCCGGACGACTGGTGGCGGGCCGGGGTCGCCGCGCCGCGGCGACTCCTTGCCCGCCACGACGGTCCGGCCGCCGATGTCGCCGCCGTCTGCTGCAG
>Ga0302263_10000960_pt1 | contig 10998 bp, 7 predicted proteins | sample II_Fen_N1_4_FD_194564 | JGI IMG/M metagenome (GOLD analysis project Ga0302263, IMG submission 194564) | Peat permafrost microbial communities from Stordalen Mire near Abisko, Sweden - II_Fen_N1_4 | ecosystem: Environmental > Terrestrial > Soil > Wetlands > Permafrost | place: Sweden: Abisko... | reverse complement strand
GCACCCGATCGACATGATCAGCGCCTACGGGATGATCGCCGACGGCGGGACCCTGATGCCGCGCCACACGATCGTCAAGGTCCTGGACTCCAACGGCACCCAGGTCTGGCCGCCGCAGGACTACAAGCTCGCCGGGGACCGGGTCGTCGATCGGCAGGCCGCCTACGTCATCGCGGACATCCTCGCCGGCAACACGAACAAGGCCGTGAACCCGTTCTGGGGCAAGTGGCAGATCACGGACGGGCTCGGCAGCTCGAAGGTCCGCCCCGCCGCCTACAAGACGGGCACCACGAGCGACAACCGCGACGTGCACGCCTACGGGTTCCTGGCGGCGCCCTCGGACAAGAAGCTCCCGGCGCTCGTCGCCGGCGTCTGGATGGGCAACTCGGACAACTCCCCCAACGACGGCAAGCTTTCCCTCGACACGTCGGCGCCGCTCTGGTCGGCCATCCTGTCCGAGGTCAGCAAGGGCATGCCGATCGAGAACTTCGCGCGCACCAAGCCCAAGGGGCTGGTCACCGCCACCGTGGACGCGTTCACGGGCATGAAGCCCACTGGCGCGACGCGCAAGACGGTGCAGGAGATCTTCCTGCCCGGCACGGCCCCGACCCAGGGCGCGAGCTACGCGAAGGCCGTGGACGTCGACTCGGCGAGTGGCCTGCTGTGGCAGTCCGGCTGCGTCGGCCCGATGGTCACCAAGTCCTTCATCGACTACAGCAAGGCCGATTCCGGGTTCAAGGTCTGGCAGAAGGCGGACGCCGCGTGGCAGGCCCGGGCCGCGCGCGGGGTCGGCGTGGCGGGCGGTCCCAAGCGCACCCATACCGCCTACTTCTACGGCTCCGGCAGTGGCATCTCATGGTTCCCCTACGGGCGCAACTGGGGCGGTTCGTTTGCCCCCACCAAGAAGTGCCCGATCGGCCCTCCGCCGCCGACCGTGTGCGTCTCCACGGACCCGCTCTCGCCGTGCCCCACGGCCCCGCCCCAGGCATCCCTCCCGCCGGGGCCGGTGGTGACGCCCAAGCCGTAGGCGGCCCGTCCAGGCGGCCCGTCCAGGGGGCCGCGACTCCCCGTCCACGCGGCGCGCCTCAGAGCCTGACGATCGTCGCGCCGTCCCCGCCCTCGCCGCGCTCGCCCGCGCGGAAGCTCTTCACCAACGGGTGGGATGCCGCCTGCTGGCGCACCGCGTCGCGCAAGGCGCCAGTGCCCAGGCCGTGGATGATCAGCACCTGCTCGAGGCCCGCGAGCGACGCGTCGTCGAGGTAGCGGCTCAGGGCCTCGAGCGCCTCGTCCACGCGGGCCCCGCGCAGGTCCAGCGACGACGCCACCGATCGGGCGCGCGACAGGCGCAGGTTGGAGATCCCGGTGCTGCTGTCCGCACGCGGGCCGGCGCCCGGGCCCCGGGCGGCCGCCCGAGCCGCCTCGGCCTCAGTCTGGGGTCCCCCGCCACCCGCGGCGCCTACGGCGGGCTCCAGGTCCGCTACGGCGACCGAGACCCGCATCCCGCCGGCCTCCAGCGTCGCGCGGGTGCCGCCCTTCTCCAGCGCCGCGATCCGGCCCTCCCAACCGCCGCTCCGGCTGCGGGCCCGCTCGCCCAGGCGCCACGTGTGCGGCTCGACCGGGGCCTTGCGCTCACGCTCCCTGGGCGCCTCCGGGAGGCGCTCAAGGGTCTGCTCCGCCCGGGCCAGGGCGGCGTCGATGGCCGGCGCCGTCACGGTCTCGCGCTCGAGGCGGCGTCGCACGCCGGCCACGTCGTCCTTGAGCGCGTCCACGAGTCGCTGCGCCTCGTCGCGGGCCGCCTTGACCGCCTCGTCGCGCTCGCGACGGGCCTTGCGGCGCTCCTCGTCGGCGGACCGGAGGGCCTCGGCCGCCTTGGCCTCGGCCACACGGGCCCGTTCCACGGCGACCGCGATCTCGCCCTCCTGCTTGCGGATGGACGCGAGCGTGGCCTCGAACGCTGCCTGGTTCTCCGAGAGACGGCTGCGCGCGTCGGCGACGATGGCGTCCGGCAGCCCGAGGCGCTCCGCGATGGCGAAGGCCTGCGACCCGCCCGGCAGCCCGATCGTGAGGCGATACGTGGGCGAGAGCGTCTCCAGGTTGAACTCCACCGACGCGTTGCGGGCCGCCGGCGTCTCGTGGGCGTAGACCTTGATCTCCGCGTAGTGCGTCGTGGCCGCCACGAGCGCCCCGGAGCGGATGAAGTGGTCCAGGAGCGCCTGGGCCAGCGCTGAGCCCTCCGTGGGGTCCGTGCCCGCACCGAGCTCGTCGAGGAGCACCAGGGTGTCCGGTCCGGCGTGCTCCACGATCCGCGTGATGGACCGCAGGTGACCGGAGAACGTCGACAGCGACTGGGCGATGGACTGCTCGTCGCCGATGTCCGCGAACACGTCGCGAAAGATCGGCAGGCGAGAGCCCGCCTCTGCCGGGATGTGCAGCCCGCTCTGGTGCATGAGGGACAGCAGGCCCAGGGTGCGCAGCGCGACGGTCTTGCCGCCCGTGTTGGGGCCGGTGATGACGAGGGCCGTGTAGCCGTCGCCGAGGCGCAGGTCGATCGGGACCACCCGCCCCGTGAGGCCCGGGTGGCGCGCGGACAGGAGGATCACCTCGGACCGGTCCGCCGCCTCCGGACGGACGCCGTCCAGCTCGGCTGCCAGCTGGGCCTTCGCCGCCCAGAAGTCGAACTGGGCGAGGGCCTCGAGCGTCTCGTGGAGCAGCGTGGCATTCGCGGCCACGAGCGCGGAGAGCTCATCGAGGATTCGGCCCTCCTCCTCCTCCACGGCCGCCTGCGCCTCGCGCCACGCGTTGCCCAGCTCCACGACGACCAGCGGCTCCACGAACAGCGTCTGGCCGCTCCCCGACGCGTCGTGGACGATGCCCTTGACCTTCGCCCGGGCCTCGGCGCGGACCGGGACCACGTAGCGGCCGTTGCGCATCGTGATGAGCGGCTCCTGGAGCGCCCCGCCCAGCTCCGAGCCCACCAGCGAATCCAGGCGGCGGCGGAGCCGGTCGTAGGCGATCCGGACCGTTCCGCGCAGGGCGCCCAGGCGCGGCGAGGCGGTGTCCAGGAGCTCGCCCGACGGGTCGAAGCTGCGCAGCAGCGTGCTCCGCAGCGCGGGCAGCGGATGGAGCCGCCGGCCGAGGTCGCGCAGGAGCGCCCGGCGCTCCTCGGCGAGCGACGCAGCCAGCCGTGCGGCGGCGTCGAGGGTGTCGGCGATCCCGATGAACTGTTGCGCGTCGAGCCGGCCGCCGCGCGCCGCACGACCCACCCACGGATCGATGTCGTGGGCGGCACCGATGCCCACGCCGGCCCGTTCCTGGAGCAGGGCCCGGGCCTGGTCCGTCTCGTCGAGCCCGCGGCGGACGATGACCTCGTCGCTGGACGGGACGAGGGCCTCCGCGAGGCGCCGGGACGGGTCGAAGGAGGTCTTTTCCGCCAGCCGGGCGCGGACGGCCGGGAACTCGAGCAGGGCGATGGATCGGGCGTCCATCAGCGGGGCCTCGGGGCGGGCCCGGTCATGACGTTCGGACGGCGGATCCCATGCGCGAAGGAGTGCCGGCACGGTGTGCCTGCAGGGAGCGGTTCAGGAGGGAGGGCCACGAGGAGAGGGTAGCTGAGATGGACACGGCACCCGGCGCGGAGGTCGCGCGGACTGTCAACGGACAGCGGGACTTCCTCCTGGACGGACAGCAGATCTCCCTCTCCGCGGACACGTGATCTCCATGCCGGCGGCCAGCTGATCTCCCGTGGTGGTCAGCCGAGCGGCACCACCCCCTTCCCCGCGGTCGCCTCGGCGAGCCGGTAGGAGGCGCCCTCGGTGAGCACGACGTGGGCGTGGTGGAGGAGCCGGTCGACCGTGGCCGTGGCCAGGGTCTTGGGCATGATGGTGTCGAACCCGGATGGGTGGAGGTTGCTGGTGACCGCCACGCTCCGTCGCTCGTAGGCGGCGTCGACGACCCGGTAGAAGGCCTCGGCGGCCTCGATGCCCGCGGGCAGCATCCCGATGTCGTCGACGACGATGAGATCGCTGCGACAGATGCGGGCGACGACCCGCCCGGTCGAGCCGTCGGCCTTGGCCCGCCCGAGGGTAGCCGTGAGCGACTCGAGGCTGAACCAGGCCACCCGGCGTCCGGTGTCGATGGCGGCCGATGCGAGGCCCTCGAGGTAGTGGGTCTTGCCGGTGCCCGACGGTCCGGCGAGGACGACGTTCTCGGCCCGGGTAAGCCACTCGAGCGTGGCCAGGGCGCGCTGGGTCCCGGGCGGGATGGCCGACTCTCCCTCCCGCCAGGAGGCCAGGGTCTTGCCCGATGGGAAGCCGGCCGCCCGGCGGCGCATCGCCGTCGTCGCCGCGTCGCGCCCCGCGGCCTCTTCGGTGAGCAGGACCCGCAGGACCTCGGCCGGATCCCAGCGCTGGGCCCGGGCGGTCGCGCACACCTCGGGGGCGGCCCGCCGAATGTACGGCAGCCGGAGCCTGTGGAGGACCGCGACGAGCTCGATGGGCAGGGGCGGCGGCTCGGGCAGGTTCATCGCCCGAAGCCTCTCCAGGCACCCGTGCCCGGCTGGACGCTGAACGCCTCGTCAAGGATGGTCAGCGCCGCGACGGGGTCGCGGACGGCGAGATGGTCGAGGATCGAGGCGAGGTCGGCCTCGGCGAAGCGTCCCGCGGCGGCCGCGGTCGCGAGGGCCGCCTCGACCCGCTCGCGTCCGACGAGGGTCGCGAGCTCGACCGCGCGGGCCATCTTGGCCCGCACCCGGACCGTGCCCGATGCCGCCGCCTCGATGAGCCAGGTCTCGGCGCCGGGGCCCAGGGCGAGGAAGGCGATCTCGGCCGGGTCGACCGGTCTCGGCCTGGCGCCCCGGGTTCGCCGTCCGGCCGGGTGATCGAGGTAGTGGGCGTCGTCGATCCGGGGCTGCCCCGGCGTCGAGCGGGGATGCCGCGCGATCTCGGCGAGCCCGGTCTCGGTCCGGGCGACGATCACGATCTCGTCGCCGGCAACCCGCACCCAGACCTCGGTCCCGACGAAGACGCGGGGCACCGAGTAGCGGACCGAGCCCAGGCGGACCGTCTGGTCGTCCGCGACCGTCCGGGTCTCGCCCAGGGCCGCGGTGTACGGCTCGGCGGGCAGGACGTGGAGGTGGCTGCGCTCGATCGCGAGCCGGTCATCGGGGCGCGCCGCCGTCTCGCGGTGGACCCTCGCGTTCACGCCGGCGCAGAACGCGACACAGGCGGCGGCGAGGTCGCCGAAGCTCGCGTACGCGGGCAGCAGGTTGGCGCTGGTCGGGACGAGGTCGGCCTTGGCGACCTTGACCGTGCTCTCGCTGCCGCCCTTGCTCTCGGGATCGAACGGCACGCACGCGTTGACCTCGACGCCGTAGTGGCGCCCTGCGGCGACGATCTCGGGGTGGCGGACCCCGATGCCTGCGATGCGGTCGATCGTGACCGTCTTCTCGTTGTCGGTGAGGGCGTAGGTCGGCGCTCCGCCGACCTGGCGCAGGGTGGCGTCGAGGCAGGCGAGCAGCGATCCCAGGGTGCGGTCGAAGGTCGGGATGACGACCCGGAACCGGCTCCAGGCGAGCCAGGCGCAGAACAGGAGGGTGGGCCGGCCGTCGATCACGGGTCCCTTGCCCCAGTCGAACTGGAGCCACATGCCGGGCTCGGTGATCCAGGGCCGGTACGTGCGCCGCCGGCCAGCCCGGTACGCCGCCTTGGCCGCCCGGACGGCCCGCCTCGTCGTGCGCTCGCTCGCGGCATACGGGTGCGCGGGATCGAGGGCGCACAGGCGCTCGTGGACGACGTCCGCCCGGACCCGTCCGCCCGAGCGCTCGACGAGCTCCTCGATCTTGTTCCGGTGGCGGTCGACGAGCATCGGCCGCACGAGCCGGGTGTTGGGGTCGGCACCGTCGTCGCGGGCGCCGACGTAGCGGGCGACGGTCTTGGGATCGCAGCCGGCGAGCTCGGCGGCGGAATGGGAACAGCGGGTGAGGTCGAAGGCCTCGAGGATCTCCATGATCTCCCTGTCAGACTTCTGCACGATCCCTCCGGTACGGGTGGCCACCTGGGTGTTGGAACACCACAAGGGTCGCCCCGCCGGGGGGATCGAGAGGCTGGACGTGGACGGCGCGTGGAGATCGGCTGTCCGCCCACCGGGAGATCCGCTGTCCGTCAGCGAGGAAGTCCGTGTCCGCCTACGGGGAGGTTGGCATGTCCGCTGTCACCGATGACGACGCAGGCAGGTGCGCGTCCTCCTCACGGGTGATCAAAGGATCGGTCCCCGAAGCACCAAGGAGGCCTCGCGTGAAACGTGTTCTTGCTGCGATGACCGCGGCGCTCCTCATCATCTCGCTGGGCTCCAGCGTCGCCCTCGCCAATGGAGGCAGCAGCGCCAGCGCCCGGCTCTGCGAGAAGGGTGGGTACCGCGACAGCGCGGATCTCATCGGCTCCTTCACCGGCACGGTCGGCCCCTTCGCATCGCAGGGCGCCTGCCTGCGCTACGTGGCCAGGGGTGGGGTGCTCTACGTGCCGATCGGCATCGTGGTCCCGACGGCGTTCGACTGGCACGTGGCCGGGCTCCGGGATGCGCTGGCCGCGGCTGGCGATAGCGCAGCGATCCTGCTCAGCCAGGACACCGCCACGGAGAAGACGGCCGTCGAGACGCTGATCCGGCGGGGCGTCAGGGTGCTGATCCTCGCGCCCCAGGACGGCGCGGCCGCCGCGACCGTCGCCCGGGAAGCCAGGGCCGCCGGCGTGAAGGTCATCGCCTACGACCGGCTCATCCTCAACACCGCCGCGGTTGACTACCTCGTGACCTTCGCCAACCCCGCGGTCGGGGCGGCAATGGCCCAGTACCTGATCGACACGGCGGGCGCACCCGCAGGCAACAACCTGTACCTGTATGCGGGCAATCCGGCGGACAACAACACCTTCGTGTTCTTCGAGGGCTCGTGGGAGCGGCTCCAGCCGAGGATCGCCGACGGCACGTTCGTGATCCGCAACTCGAGCGAGGCCGTCGCCCTCCAGGCCTACCCCACCCTGACGCACGACCAGCAGGCGGCGATCATCGACCAGATCACGACGTACTGGGACTACGACACCGCCCATGCCCTGGCGGTGTCCAACCTGGGAGCCGTCTCGTCGTCCGAAAAGACCAACCTTGCCATCCTGGCCCCCAACGACTGGACCGCGATCGCGATCTCGGATGCGTTCGCCACCGACCCGGCTGTCACGGGCTTCCACGTCACGGGCCAGGACGCCATCCAGCCCTGGATCCAGTCGCTCATCGACGGCACACCCGGGATGACCGTGTTCAAGGATCCCCGGACACTCGCCAAGGACGCCGTCGCCGGGGCCGTGGCCTTCCTCAAGGGCCGCAAGCCCGTTCAGAACGCCACGTTCAACAATGGCAGGATCGACGTCCGGTCGCGGACGTCGGCGATCGTCGCCGTCACCATCGACAACATCCAGGCGGCGTTGATCGACACGAACTACTACCAGGCAGGCGACTTCACCGGGTCGTGGCCCGGCAAGCCGTAGTCCGGACCCGAGGGGGTGGTGATGGCGCCGCCCGGGGCCATCTCGAAGCCCATCACCGCACCCGAACCGGCTGAGCCCGGGTCCAGACTCGGCGCTGCACCCCATGCACCGAGACCACGACGCCCGCACGGCCATCGAACCACGGTGCCGCAGGCCGGAATGCCACGCGCCACAGGTACCGACGTGCTCCGCCCGACATGCCGGCGCCAGGCTGCCTCGGCCCTGGGCGGCGTCAGTCGATGCCGTCCTTCCAGGCGACGGCGATCCGGCCCGTGGCCCCGGGGAGCGGCAGGGACGCCGCCTCCGATTCGACGGCGGTCCGCTCGGCGCTCGCGAGCTGGCGCCACGGCCGGAGCGTGACGTTCGCCTCCGAGCGTTGCCAGGTCCCGACCAGCTCTCCCCCGACCAGGATCCCGCCGGGCCAGACGCGCGACGGCCACAGGCGGCCACGGAGATCCGCGTCCGCCACCAGCAGCTCGCGATCGAGCCCCGAGACGAGCGTGTAGGCGTCGCCGCTCGGGAGGAGCCGTGCCGCGGCCGGGCCCGCCGACGGCGCCGTCAGCACCGGGACGTCGCCGGCCAGGATCCACGCGTCGCCGAGCGGGGTTCGCACCGGCGTCATCGATGGCTCGAGCGTGTCGAACGCCGCCCGGGCCCGAGCCGAGGCGATCCCCGACCAGGCCGCGAAGGCATCCGGCGTCGTCGGCCCGAACACGTGCAGGTAGCGGCGCGCGAGCTCGAGGCGAGCCTCCCGGGGATCGACGTCCGGTGGCGGCACGGTCCAGATCGTCGGCTGTCGAGCGCCGTCCCAGCGCATCAGCACCCTGCCGGTCGGGGCGGCGTAGCGGAGCGCGTTGGGTGGGACGCCCAGCGCGCGACCCGCCTCGCCATAGGTCATCGTCCGGCCCGCGAGCAGGGTGTCCACGCGCCCGGCCATCTCCTCGGCGAACCGGCGACGATCCAGGTCGTCCGGGAGCCGGCCGAGCGTGAAGATGCCGCGATCGCGGGCCGCGACGACGAACGCGCTGAAACGGGGACCCCACAGCTGCACGAGCGAGGGGTCCTCCCACGTCGACGGGCCGGTCCCCGCGACGCGCGCATGGACCGACAGCAGCGCCGCCCTGGGCATGCTGTCCTGCAGGCCCGCCCAGGCGGCCTGTCGCAGCGAGTCGGGGCCGGGCGGCAACCGCTCGACGAGCGCGCCGGCGGCCTGCCGGTAGGCAAGGATCTGCGCTCTCGAGACCTCCAGCCGATGGCCGGTCACCGGACGTCCTCTACCCGCCGTCAGGCCGACATCGAGAGGGTCACGGTCCAGGGTCCGCCCGGCCGTGCCGGCGGGTCGAGGACCACGGGCCACCGCTCCGCGAGCACGCCGGCGAGCGCAACCGGGTCGCCAGGGGCTTCGCCAGACTCGAGGAGGTGCCTCGCCGCCTGTCCGCGGACGCGCTTCACGAAGACGTTGCCGACCCGCCGGCCATCGACCGCGTCCCCCACGACCCGGACCGTCACGGTCCGGTCGCCGAGGCCGGCCGGCATCCCGCACGCCTGGAAGCTCGACGATCGAAGATCGAGGACGACGCCGCGCGGCCCGGCGGCCTCGGCGAGCACATCGGGGAGGACGGTCCGCCAGGCCGGCACGAGCCCGTCAATGCCTGCCAGCCTCGAGCAGACGTTGAGGCGGTACGGCGGGATCCGGTCCGCGGGACGGAGCAGGCCCCAGAGCGCGGACGCGACGACCACCCGGCGAGTGGCGCGGGCCTTGGCGGCCGGTGACAGCGTCTCCGCGTCGAGGCCCTCGTGGAGCGTCCCGGCGTAGACCTCGAGGACCCGCCGGGCCGGCAGCTCGAGGAGCAGGGTGTTGCGCGCGACCTCCTCCGCCATGGACGGCCCGACCAGCAGTCGCCGGAACGCGTCGGGCCCGGCGCTGGTCGCGATCAGCCCCTCGAGGACGCGGGTCCGCAGCGCCGTGAGCGCGGGAAACGACAGCTCATCGAGCGCGACCGGTCGGCCGCGGCCCGGCGGCAGGCGCTTCGTCTCCGACGACGGCACGATGATCAGCACGGCGTCACTGTAGGTCGGCAGGTCCGTCGACGCCCAACCGGCCTGGCGTCCAGGCACGCCGGGCGCCGGAATCCCCGGAGCAGCGCTTTCCACGTCGCGGCCGATGCGCGACACTTGGCGGCCAAGTCCCGGGACAGTGGAGCCACCCGTGCCCGAGTCCGTCCTTCGCGCCCCCGCCGCACCCGCCGAGCCCGCCGCCGCGGAGCCCGCCGCACCCGCCGAGCCGGCCGAGGTCTCCCGCCTCGCCGAGCTGCTCGCGCGCCTGGGGCCGTCGCTGGAGGGCTTCCTCGCCGAGCCCGGCGACACCGGGTTCGCGCCCTACGTCCCTGGCACCGTCCCGTCCGAGGCCGGGCCGCTCCCCGACACGGGCGTCGGGGCGGACGCAGCGCTGGACGACCTGGTGGCGGCCGTCGAGCACGGGAGCCGGATCAACGCCCCCGGCTGGCTCGGGTTCATCACGACGGGCCCGTCGACCGTCCCGGCGCTCGCGGCGGCCGCCGTGGCGGCCGTCGGCGGCCAGCGCTACACCCTCCACGCCTTCAACGCACTCGAGCGGACGGGCCTGCGCTGGCTCGCCGAGCTGTGCGGCCTGCCGGACGACGTCACCGGCGTGTTCTCGAGCGGCGGGTCGACGGCCAACCTCCTCGCGCTCGGCGCGGCGCGCCAGGCCGCCTTCGAGCGCCTCGGCCACGACGTCTCCGAGCACGGCCTCCCGGCGGGCGCCCGCGGCCGCATCTACGCATCCACGGCCGCCCACCGCACGATCCACCGCGCGGCAGCGGTGCTCGGCCTCGGCCGCCAGGGCGTGACGGAGATCCCGGTCGATGCCGACGGGCGGATCCTCCTCGCGGAGCTCGAGGCGGCCCTCGCCCGGGACGTGCGCGACGGGATCGTGCCCGTGGCGGTCGTGGCCATCGCGGGCGTCACCGACACGGGCTCCGTGGACCGCATCGGCAAGGTCGGCGAGATCGCCCGCCGGTTCGGGGCATGGCTCCACGTCGACGGCGCCTACGGCCTGGTCGCCAACGCGTCGCCCCGCCTCAGACCCCTGTTCGCGGGCATCGAGGAGGCCGACTCCTGGATCGTCGACCCGCACAAGTGGCTCGCGACGACGCTGGGGGTGGGCGCCACCTTCGTGCGCGACGAGGAGATGCTCACCAGGGCATTCGCCGAGGGAGCGGCAGCCTACCTCGAGGGCTCGTTCTCGCCGGACGACGTCCTTGCCACGTCCCAGTTCGACGTGATGGCCGGCCGCTGGGCCGACCAGAGCATGGAGCTGTCCGCGCCCCCGCGGGGCGTGATCGTCTGGGCGCTGCTGCGCGAGATCGGCCGGCAGGGCGCGATCGCCCGCGTCGAGCGGCACGTGGCGTTCGCCCGCTCCGTGGCGGACGAGGCGGCCGCCAATCCCCGC
>Ga0302263_10000959_pt1 | contig 11004 bp, 9 predicted proteins | sample II_Fen_N1_4_FD_194564 | JGI IMG/M metagenome (GOLD analysis project Ga0302263, IMG submission 194564) | Peat permafrost microbial communities from Stordalen Mire near Abisko, Sweden - II_Fen_N1_4 | ecosystem: Environmental > Terrestrial > Soil > Wetlands > Permafrost | place: Sweden: Abisko... | reverse complement strand
CGAGGAAGACCAGCCACAGCGGCCCGGCGACGTCCATGCCGCACACCCACACCGCCCAGCTGACCACCAGCACCGCCTGCACGAGCGCGACGAGGGCGAAGGCGAGCGCGTAGCCGACGACGAAGTCCCCCCTGCCGAGGGGCATCGTCATCAGCCGCTCGAGCGTGCCCCCGGTCCGCTCCCGCAGCGTGGCCACGCTCGTGACGATGAACATCACCAGCAGCGGGAAGAAGCCGACCAGCACAGGCCCGACCCGGTCCACGACGGCCGGGGTGTCCACGAACATCCACGCCGTCAGCCCGATGAGCACGCAGGGCACGCCGAGCAGCAGGGCGAGGGTGCGCCGGTCGTGGCGCAGCTGGTGCAGCACCCGCGACGCGGTCGCCAGGGTGAGTGCCGGGCTCATGCTGCGGCCCCCCGGGTGTCGGCCGCGTTCGCGGCGTCGACCAGGGCGAGGAACGCCCCGTCCGCATCGGCGGCGCCGGTCCGCGCCAGGAGCTCGGGCAGGGTGTCGTCGGCCAGCACGCCACCGGCCCGCATGAGGACGAGCCGGTCGCAACGCGCCGCCTCGTCCATCACGTGGCTGGAGACCAGCAGGCTGGCACCCTCGTCGCGCAACCGGGCGAACAGGGCCCACAGGTCGCGGCGCAGCACCGGGTCCAGGCCCACCGTGGGCTCGTCGAGCACCAGCAGGTCGGGCGACCCGAGCAGCGCGATCGACAGCGAGACCCGGGACAGCTCCCCACCGGACAGCGTGCCGGCCATCCGGCCCTCGAAGCCGGTGAGGTCCACCTGGCGCAGCGCGCGGGCGACCGCGGCACCGTCGACGTGCAGGATGGCGGCGGCGTACCGCAGGTTCTCCGCCACCGTGAGGTCCTTGTAGACGCTCGGCGACTGGGTGACGTAGCCGACCCGGGCGCGCAGGTCGGGCGAGCCCGCGGGCCGGCCGAGCACCTGGACGTCGCCGCCCGCGACGATCTGGGCGCCGACGACGGCCCGCATCAGCGTCGTCTTCCCGCTTCCGCTCGGGCCGAGGAGGCCGACCACCTGACCCGCCGGGATCGTCAGGTCGAGGCCGTCCAGGACGGTGTTGGTGCCGCGGACCACGCGCAGCCCGGCGATGCGGACGGCGGGGGTGGCGGCGGATCGGCCCACGTCGGGCGCTTCATTCCCCATGTGGGGAATCCTCCACCTCGGCCCGCCCGAGCGCAAGGCCCTGGCGGCTCAACACCGCGGCCGGCGCCGGACTCGTCAGGTAGGCCTGGATCGTCGGACCGACCAGCGCCGCGACTCCCTCGGCGGGCAGGGAGGCCAAGGGCTCCTGGCGCAGCACGTGCCGCGCCACCAGCACGCCCATCATCTGGGTGAACACGAGCGTCATCCGCACCGCCCCGTGCTCGTCGAGCCCGGCCGCCACCCGAGCGAACACCGCGCGGTCGAGGTACTGCGCCATCGCCTGCATCTGCGGCTCGCTCGACGTCATCGCCGCGAACGCGGCCCGGAACGCCTCGCCGCCGCGAACGTCCCAGATCTCGATGACCGACCGGACCACCCGCTCGCCCAGCCCGTCCGTCCCGTCGGCGAGCAGCTGCGGGACGAGGACCGCGGGATCCATGCCTTCCGGCACCAGCGAGGCGGCGAACAGGTCCGCCTTGTCGTCGAAGTAGTGCCGCACCAGCGAGGGGTCCACCTCGGCCCGCCGCGCGACCGCCCGCAGGCTGGCCGCCTCGTAGCCACGCTCGGCCAGCTCGGCGCGCGCAGCCGCGAGGATCTCGCCCCGGGTGTCCGCCCCCGCCGGGCGACGGCCACGCGGCCGCGGCGTCGCGCTCATGGGGTGCAGCGTAGGCGCGTCCGGCTCACCAGGGCGCCCCCCGGTGGGCGGGTCGGGGCACACGCAGGCCCCGGCGCGAGTGTTCCGCACCGGGGCCCGGGTGCCGACGAGGCCGCGTGATCGAGATCAGCGGACGGAGGACTCCGCACGCCGCTTGTTGTAGATGTCGAACGCGACGGCCAGCAGCAGGACGAGGCCCTTGACCACCGACTGGATCGACTGCGGCACGCCCATCAGCTGCATGCCGTTGCTCATCACGGCCATGATCAGACCACCGATCATGGCGCCGGTCACCCGGCCGATGCCGCCCGTGGTGGATGCGCCGCCGATGAAGCACGCGGCGATCGCGTCGAGCTCGACGCCGGTGCCCGCAGCGGGCTGCGCCGCGTTCATCCGCGAGGAGTAGACGACGCCGGCCACCGACGCGAGGAACCCCATGTTGACGAAGATCCAGAAGTTGACCCGACGCACCTTCACGCCGGACAGCTGGGCCGCGTTGAGGTTCCCGCCGATCGCGTAGATGTGCCGCCCGAACACCGAGCGCTGCGTCACGAGCGAGTAGGTGAGGATCAGCACGGCGAGCAGGATGAGGATGTTCGGCAGGCCACGGCTCTTCGCCAGCTGGTAGCCGAACCACATGACGACCGCCCCCACCACGACGATCTTCGCGACGAACAAGGGCATCGACTCGACGAGCTGCTGGTACCGGAGGCGACCCTGCCGGGTGCGCAGCTGGCTGACCGCGTACCCGACGACCGCGAGGCCGAAGACCACCAGCGTGAACACGTCCACGCCGTACCCGCCGAACAGCCCGTTCTGGAAGCCGTTGGCGATCTCGTAGTAGGTGCCGCCGAAGGGCGACAGCGAGATGTTCTCGAGCACCCGGAGGGTGAGCCCTCGGAACAGGAGCATGCCGGCCAGCGTGACGATGAACCCTGGGATCCCGACGAAAGCGACCCAGAAGCCCTGCCAGGCGCCGACGAGCAGCCCCGTGGCCAGCGCGGCGAGCACGCCCACCCACCACGGTGCGTCGTGCTTGATGATGAGCACCGCGGCCACCGCACCGGTCAGGGCGATGACCGAGCCGACCGACAGGTCGATCTGGGCGGCGACGATGACCATCACCATGCCGATGGCCAGGATGAGGATGTAGGAGTACTGCAGCACGATGTTGGTGAGATTCCCCGGAGACAAGAAGTTCTTGTTGAGCCCCGCGAAGAGCGCCACGATCAGCGCGAACGCGACGAGGATCCCGCTCTGGCGGAGGTTGCGGGTGGCCAGCTCCCGCAGGCCGGCGACGGCGGTCATTGCACTTGCTCCTTCTCCATGGTCATGAGTTCCATCAGCCGCTCCTGGGTGGCGTCCGCGACGGCCAGCTCACCCGTGATGCGTCCGAACGCGAGCGTGTAGATGCGATCGCACACGCCCAGCAGCTCGGGCAGCTCGGAGGAGATGACGATGACGGCTTTGCCCGCGGCGACCATCCGGTTGATGATCGTGTAGATCTCGTACTTCGCCCCGACGTCGATGCCGCGCGTGGGCTCGTCGAGGATGAGGACGTCCGGGTCGGTGAACAGCCACTTGGACAGCACGACCTTCTGCTGGTTCCCGCCGGACAGCTTGCCCGCCAGGGCCATCACGGTCGGCGTCTTGATGTTGAGGTTCGCGCGGTACTCCTCGGCGACCTTGAGCTCCTCGTTGCTGTTCACCCAGCCCCTGCGGGCGAGCTTGTGCAGCCCCGCCGCCGAGATGTTGCGGCGGACGTCCTCGATGAGGTTGAGCCCGTACCGCTTGCGGTCCTCGGTGGCGTACGCGAGGCCATGGTCGATCGCGTCCGACACGGTGTGGGTGGTGATCTCCTCGCCGTTCTTGTAGATGCGGCCCGTGATGCCCCGCCCGTACGTACGGCCGAACAGGCTCATCGCCAGCTCGGTGCGGCCGGCGCCCATCAGGCCGGCGATGCCGACCACCTCGCCGGCGCGCACGGTGAAGCTGGCGTTCTCGACCATGATGCGACCGGCCTGGGTCGGGTGGTGCACGGTCCAGTCCTCGACGCGGAGCACCTCGTCGCCGACGTTCGGCGTGCGCTCGGGGAAGCGGTGCTCCAGGTCGCGGCCGACCATGCCCCGGATGATCCGGTCCTGCGTCGCGGTCGGCTCGGACATGTCGAGCGTCTCGATCGTGCGCCCGTCCCGGATGATCGTCGTCCGCTCGGCGATCTCGGCGATCTCGTTGATCTTGTGGGAGATCATGATCGAGGTGATGCCCTGCGCCTTGAGCTGGCGCAGCAGCCCGAGCAGGTGCTCGGAGTCGTTGTCGTTCAGCGCGGCCGTGGGCTCGTCGAGGATGAGCAGCTTGACCTCCTTCGAGAGCGCCTTGGCGATCTCGATCAGCTGCTGCTTGCCGACGCCCAGCTGGCCGACCGGCGTGGTCGGGTTCTCGTTGAGTCCCACCCGGGCCATCAACGCCGATGCCTCCGAGTTGGCCCGGTTCCAGTCGATCAGCCGACCGAGACCGCGCACCTCGTTGCCGAGGAAGATGTTCTCCGCGATGGAGAGGTAGGGCACCAGCGCCAGCTCCTGGTGGATGATGACGATGCCGACGTGCTCGGAGTCGTTGATCGATCCGAACCGTACGGGCTCGCCCTCGAACATGATGTCGCCGGTATAGGTGCCGTGCGGGTAGACCCCGGAGAGCACCTTCATCAGCGTGGACTTGCCGGCGCCGTTCTCACCGCAGATCCCGTGGATCTCGCCGCGGCGCACCGTGAGCGAGACGTCCTCCAATGCCTTGACGCCCGGGAACGTCTTGGTGATGGACACCATCTCCAGGATGTTGTCGCTCATGCACCCTCCGTCAGTGGTGAATGGTCAGGGCGACCAGGGCGGGCCCGGCCCGGGACGTGTCCCGGACCGGGCCCCCTGGTCGGTCCGTCAGGCGACGCCGGCGTCGATCTGGGACTGCTTCCAGTACCCGGAGTCCACCAGCTCCTTCTTGATGTTGTCCTTGAACACGGTCACGACGGGGAGCAGGTACGACGGGACGACCTTGACACCGTTGTCGTACGTCTTGGTGTCGTTGGCCTCCGGCGTGCCACCCTCAAGGAACGCCTGCGCCGCGATGACGGCCTGGGCCGCGAGCAGCCGGGTGTCCTTGAAGATCGTCGACTGCTGCACGCCGTCCTGGATGAGCTTGACGGATGCGATCTCGGCGTCCTGGCCGGTGACGACCGGCAGACCCTCGGCGATCGTCGGGCCCATGCCCACGCCCTGGAGCGCGGTGATGATGCCGCGGGAGATGCCGTCGTACGGCGACAGCACACCGGCCAGCTTCGAGCCGTCGGAGTACGTCGACGTCAGCAGGTCCTCCATGCGCCGCTGTGCCGTCTCCTGCAGCCAGCGCAGGGTGGCGGCCTGGTCGATCTTCGTCTGGCCGGACTTCACGACGAGCGTGCCGTCGTCGAGGAACGGCTGCAGGATCGACATCGCGCCGTTGAAGAAGAAGGTGGCGTTGTTGTCGTCGAGCGAGCCCGCGAAGAGCTCGATGTTGAGCGGGCCCTTCTCGCCGGCGGCCTTGCCGTCCTTGTCCGTGACGCCCAGGCCGTAGAGCAGAGCGGTCGCCTGCGCGACGCCCACCGCGAAGTTGTCGAACGTCGTGTAGAAGTCGACGTTCGCGCTGTCACGGATCAGGCGGTCGTAGGCGATGACCTTGATGCCCTTGCCCGCGGCGGCTTCCAGCTGGCTCTTCAGGGCGGTGCCGTCGATCGCGGCGATGATGAGCAGGTCGGCGCCCGAGGTGATCATCGCGTCGACCTGCTGGGTCTGGGTGGGGATGTCATCGCCCGCGTACTGCAGGTCGACCTTGTAGCCGAGCTTCTCCAGGCCCTCCTTGACGGCCTTGCCGTCGGCGATCCACCGCTCGGACGTCTCGGTCGGCATCGCGACGCCGACCAGGATGTCGCCCGCGGCCTGGGTGCCGGTGGCGGCCGGCGCGGTGTCGCCACCGCCACCACCACTGCCTCCACAGGCGGTCAGCGCGAGCGCTGCCGCACCGGCGATCATGGCCGCGAGAACGCGGCGGGTGCTGAACCTCTGGGTCATGCTTCTCCTCCTCGAGATGCCGGCCGACACACGTCCCGGGAAGTCCGGGCCGACGCGACCATGGGGTGATGGTTAAGCGTTCACAACGGGGTCGAACTCCACGGCGTGACCGTCACGGTCGGGTCACGCTGCGGTCTCCGGGAACGGGATCCCCCGCGCCCGGCCGCCCTTCACGGCGCGGCCCACCGGACCTCCAGTCCACTGCGCCGCAATCTGGCCACGGCGTCGGGATCTGCGTCCGACGTCGTGAGGAGCAGGTCGATGTCCGAGACGTCCGCGACCCGGCTCAGCTCGACCCGGCCGATCTTCGACCCGTCGGCGACGACGACGACGGTCCGGGCCGACGCGATCATCCGGCGCTTGACGACGGCCTCGGGGAGGTTGACGTTCGTGATCCCGGCGACGGCGTCGACGCCGTTGCAGCCGATGAGCGCGAGGTCGGCGTGGATCTGCTCGAGCAGGACCGTGGCGAGCGGCTCGACGAGCGAGTGCTGGCGCGGACGCAACGTGCCGCCGAGCAGCACGACGCTGATCCGGCCCACGGCCTTCTCGAGCTCGAGGGCGATGGTCATCCCGTTCGTGAGGACCGTGACGTCGAGGAGGTCCTCGCGCCGCGCGAGCTCGCGCGCCACGCAGGTCGTGGTCGTGCCGACGTCGAGCAGCACCGAGGTGCCGTCCGTCACCAGCCGCGCCGCGGCCCGGCCGATGTCACGCTTCTGCTCCGCCGCGGCGCCCATCGCCTGCTCGAAGGTGGGCTCGGCGCTCGAGCTGCGGCGCACCGCGGAGGCACCGCCGCGCACCCGCCGCACCAGTCCGGCGGAGGCCAGCTCGTGCAGGTCGGAGCGGACCGTCACCTCGGAGATGGCGAAGGAGTCGGCGAGCTCACCGACGCGCACGAACTCCCGGTGCCGGATCAGCTCGACCATGCGTTCGCGGCGCAAAGGACCGGCCAGGCCGGTGCCGTCGGCGGGCGTGAGGACCATCGCCCCCGGCACTGCCGGGGCGGCTGGCGTCACGGTGCCGGTCATTGCACCCCACTTCGTCGTGGTTCGTCCGACTGTCGTCTGCTTGCGCTTTCCGACGTTGACCGACGGTATGTGAACGCTCACACCCCGTCAATAGGTGTCGAGCCGTGGTGGATCACATCGTGATGAAACCGTGACACCGGGCGGCGGTGCGACGGCGCGCTGACACGACGATCTTCGAAGACCACCGACGATGACTGATCGGGCGCGGCGGCAGACGCCCGTCGCGGGCGACGGACCGCCGGCGACCGGTGCTGGACCTGTCGGACCGTCACCCCATGCCGGCGACGGAACGCGGCCACAGCGCCGCTCAGGGGCTGCAGCGTCGCGCGTGCGGCCCTTCAGGGCGCCCGCACGAAGGCCCCGGTGCGACGCGCGCACCGGGGCCTTCGCACTGACGGGAGGGACGACTGCGGTCAGGTCCTTCGGCGGAGCACCAGGAGCCGCTGCAGCACGACGAAGACCAGCAGCAGGATGCCGATGATGATGCGCGTCCACCAGGACGACAGCGTTCCCTCGAACTGGATGATCGTCTGGATCAGGCCCAGCACGAGCACGCCGAGCACCGACCCTAGGACGAAGCCGGACCCGCCGGTCAGCAGCGTGCCACCGATGACGACGGCGGCGATGACGTCGAGCTCCATGCCGACGGCGTTCAGCGACCAGCCCGACGACTTGTCGGCCGAGAACAGGAATCCGGCCAGACCGGCGCACGTGCCGCTGATGACGTAGACCAGCGTCTTCGTGCGCGCCACCGGGAGGCCCATGAGCAGGGCAGACTGCTCGCTGCCGCCGATCGCGTACACCGTGCGACCGAGCCGCGTGTAGTGCAGCGCGACGAACCCCACCGCGACGACGACGAGCGCGATCACGCCGGACACCGACAGGTACCACTCCTCCGAGAACCGGATCCGGGTGCTGGCGATCCACTTGATCGTCGGGTCCGAGATCGGGATCGACGCCTCGCTGATGACGAACGACGCGCCGCGGGCAAAGAACATCGCACCCAGGGTGGCGATGAACGGTTGGATCTCGAACTTCTGGACGAGGTAACCCGTGCCGGTGCCGATCACGGTGCCGACGAGGATCGCCAGCGGGATGACGAGGAAGGCGGGCCAGCCGTTCTGGAACAGCCAGGCGGCCAGGACCCCGGACAGCGCGACCACCGACCCGACCGACAGGTCGATGCCCCCGGTGAGGATGACGAAGGTCATGCCGACGGCCAGCACCACGAGCGAGGCGTTGTTGACCAGGAGGTTCGAGATCACGCGCCCTGACAGGAAGTTGTCGTAGCGCGCGCCGCCGAGCGCGAAGATCAGCACCAGCACCAGCACCGGCCCGAGGACCGGCAGGTAGCGCCGGTCCAGCGTCCACTTCTTGCGGGACTCGCCGCGGGGCGCGGCGTCGGGCTCAGCGTCCGGCACGAGCACGATGGAGGACGTCATGCCGTCACCTCCGAGACGATCGGCACGGTGGCCTGTCGGCGCGCGGCGAGCCGGGCCTGGGCCTTGGGCGACTGCAACAGGCAGACCGCGATCACGACGACGGCCTTGAACAGCGGCGTCACCGTGGGTGGGATGCCCACGAACGTCACGGTGGCACTCAGGGTCTGGATCACGAGCACGCCGACCAGCGTGCCGGTCAGCGAGAACTTGCCGCCGGCCAACGACGTGCCGCCGATGACGACCGCGAGGATCGCATCCAGCTCGATGAACAGACCGGCGTTGTTGGCGTCGGCGGCCATCGTGTTGGAGGCGATGATCAGGCCGGCCAACCCGGCAAAGAGTCCGCAGGCGATGTACACGGTCCAGATGATCGAGCGCGAACGCACGCCCGCCATCCGACTCGCCTCGGGGTTGATGCCCACCGACTCGACGAGCATCCCGAGCGCGGTGCGCCGGGTGGCGACGGCGACCACGGCGAACACCAGGGTCGCGATGAGCGCGCTGACCGGGACACCGAGCCAGTACCCGGAGCCGAGGATCCGGAACGGCGCGCTGGTCACCGTGGTGATGAACCCGCCGGTGATGAGCATCGCGATGCCGCGTCCCGCGGTCATGAGGATCAGCGTGGCGATGATGGGCTGGATGCCCACCACCGAGACGAGGAACCCGTTCCACACGCCGAGCAGCAGGCACAGACCGAGCGCCACGCCGATCGCCGACAGGACGGTGGACACCGAGCCCGGGTTGGGCGAGGACGCGATGCGCGTGAGGGCCACGGCGCCGGCGATCGCGACCACCGCGCCGACCGACAGGTCGATGCCACGGGTGGCGATCACCAAGGTCATGCCCAGCGCGACGAGCAGGAGCGACGACCCGTTGCGCAGGATGTCGACGAGCGGACCGTAGATGTGGTCGTCCTGGATGCGCAGCGTGAGGAACTTGCCGCTCGTCGCCACCGTGTTCGCCACGATGAGCAGGACGAGGGCGGCCAACGGCCAGAACAGCGGGCTGCGCAGCAGCCCGGTCTTGGGTGCGGTCATCGGCCCTGCCCTCCACTGGCGATGAGAGCGACGACGTCGTCGGTGGTGACGTCCCCGTCGTTGACGATCTCTGCGACCTTCCGCCGGTCGCGCATGACGACGATCCGATGGCTCAGCCGCAGCACCTCCTCCAGCTCGGCGGAGATGAAGAGGACGGACATGCCGTCCCGGGCCAGCTCGGCCACCAGTCGCTGGATCTCCGCCTTGGCGCCGACGTCGATGCCGCGGGTGGGCTCGTCGAGGATGAGCAGGCGGGGTGCGGTGGCCAGCCAACGGGCCAGCAGCACCTTCTGCTGGTTGCCGCCGGACAGGTTCTTCACCGGCAGGTTCGGGTTGGGCGGGCGGATGTCGAGCACCTGGATGTAGCGGTCGACTATCTCGTCGGCGCGCTTCTCCGGGAGCCGCCGCATCCAACCGCGCTCGGCCTGCACGGCCAGCACGATGTTCTCCCGCACCGTAAGGTCACCGACGAGGCCCTCGGCCTTGCGGTCCTCGGACGAGTACGTGATGTTCTTCGCCATCGCCGCCGCCGGGCTGCGCAGCCGGACCTTCGCACCTGCGACATCCAGGTCGCCGCCGTCCGCATGGTCGGCACCGGCCAGCAGCCGAGCCAGCTCGGTGCGGCCGCTGCCGAGCAGTCCGGCCAGACCCACCACCTCGCCTTCGTACAGGTCGAGGTCGAACGGCTCGACGCCGCCCCGGCGGGACAACCCGATCGCACGCAGGTAGGGCGTGGCGTCGGCCCGCTCCGCGACCGAGCGCTTGGGCGCCTCCTCCAGGCTCTCCAGAACCCGTAGGGAGCCGCCGATCATCTTCGAGACGAGGTCCAGACGGGTCAGGTCGGCCGTCATGTACTCGCCGACCAGGCGCCCGTTGCGCAGCACGGTCATCCGGTCGCTGATCGTGAAGACCTGATCGATGAAGTGCGAGACGAACAGGATCGCCACACCCGAGTCGCGCAGACCACGGATGACGCCGAACAGCTGCTCGACCTCCTGGGCGTCCAGCGACGAGGTCGGCTCGTCGAGGATCAGCACCTTGGCGTCGACGACCATCGCCCGGCTGATGGCCACCAGCTGCCGCACCGCCAGCGAGTGCGCGGACAGCGACGAGGCAGGGTCGATGTCGAGGTTGAGGCGTGCGAGGTACGTCCGCGCCTCGCGCCGGGCGGCCCGCCAGTCGATGCGGCCGCCGCGACGCGGCTCGTGGCCGAGCATGACGTTCTCCGCGACGCTGAGGTTGTCGCAGAGGTTGACCTCTTGGTACACGGTGCTGACCCCGTGGGCCTGGGCCTGCGCGGGACCGGAGAACGTCACCTGCTGCCCGTCAACCTCGATCGTTCCGGCGTCCACCGAGTAGACCCCGGTCAGCGCCTTGATGAGGGTGGACTTCCCAGCGCCGTTCTCGCCCATCAGGGCGTGCACCTCGCCCGGGAAGAGCCGGAAGTCCACGTCCTGCAGAGCCTTCACCCCGGGGAACTCGATGGAGATGCCCCGCAGCTTCACGACCGGTTCGTCGGTCATGCTCGACCTCTCTGTCGGCCGGCGGCCAGGCTCACAGGCC
>Ga0302263_10000955_pt1 | contig 11034 bp, 9 predicted proteins | sample II_Fen_N1_4_FD_194564 | JGI IMG/M metagenome (GOLD analysis project Ga0302263, IMG submission 194564) | Peat permafrost microbial communities from Stordalen Mire near Abisko, Sweden - II_Fen_N1_4 | ecosystem: Environmental > Terrestrial > Soil > Wetlands > Permafrost | place: Sweden: Abisko... | reverse complement strand
CCGGTCTGGTCGTGGCGTTTCAGGTGCCGCGCGCGCTGCGCGTCGCCGAGGCCGCGGGCGCGCCTCCGCCGCCGCCCGCCACCGCCTTTCTGCGGATCGGCACCGATGATTCGGTGACCGTGCTGCTCGCGCACTCCGAGATGGGCCAGGGCATCTGGACCGGCCTGGCGATGCTGATCGCCGAGGAGCTCGAGTGCGACTGGTCGAAGGTGCGCAGCGAGCACGCGCCCGCCGCCCCGGTCTATGCCCACCCCGCGTTCGGCATCCAGATGACCGGCGGCTCGTCGACGACGTGGAGCGAGTTCGATCGCTACCGCACCGTGGGCGCGACCGCGCGGGACATGCTGGTCCGCGCCGCCGCCGCCCGCTGGAAGGTCCCGGTCGCGAGCTGCCGCGCCGCCAATGGCCACGTCATCCACGGCAAGCAGCAGCTGTCGTTCGGTCAGCTCGCCGAGGCCGCGATGGCGCTCACGCCCCCCAAGACCGTCCAGCTGAAGGACGCCAAGGAGTGGAAGCTGATCGGCACGCCGGTCCGCCGGCTCGATACGCCGGAGAAGATCAACGGCACGGCGATCTTCGGGATCGACGTCCAGTTCCCCGGCCTGCGCGTCGCCACGGTCGCCCGCCCGCCCGCGTTCGGCGCCAAGCTCGGCAAGTACGACGCCAGCGAGGCGCTCAAGGTCCCCGGCGTCGAGAAGGTCGTGCCGACGGCCAACGGCGTCGCCGTGGTCGCCAAGCACTTCTGGGCCGCCAAGGTCGGGCGCGACGCGCTCAAGATCGAGTGGCTGGCCCCCGAGGGCGGCGGCATCGACACCGCCAAGCAGATGGCGGACTTCCGGGCGACGGCGAAGCAGCCGGGCACCACGGTCGCCGAGCGCGGCAAGGTCGCGGACGCGCTCGCCGGCGCCAAGCTGAAGCTCACGTCGGAGTACGAGGTGCCCTACCTCGCGCACGCCTCGATGGAGCCGCTCAACTGCACGGTCAAGATCGACGGCGACAAGTGCGAGATCTGGACCGGCACGCAGTTCCAGACCGGTGACCAGGGCGCGGCCGCCGCGATCCTCGGGATCAAGCCGGAGCAGGTCACGATCCACACGACGTTCCTCGGCGGCGGCTTCGGCCGGCGCGCGAACCCCGCGGCGGACTTCGTCGGCGAGGCCGTGATCGTCGCCAAGGCGGCCGGCGTGCCGGTCAAGGTGGTGTGGACGCGCGAGGACGACATGCACGGCGGCTACTACCGCCCGGCGTATGTCCACCGCATCCAGACCGGCCTCGACGACAAGGGCCACCCGGTGGCGTGGGATCACGTCGTCGTCGGCCAGTCGATCGTCGCCGGCACGCCGTTCGAGCCGATGCTGGTCAAGCACGGGATCGACGGCACCTCGGTCGAGGGGCTCGCCGATTCGCCCTACCTCGAGGCCACGGGCGCGCTGCGCGTGTCGCTGCACTCGCCCCGGACGCCGATCACGGTGCTGTGGTGGCGCTCGGTCGGCAACACGCACACCGCGTTCGCGATGGAGAGCATGATCGACGAGGCCGCGCACGCCGCGGGCCAGGATCCGCTCGCCTATCGCATGACGCTGCTCAAGGAGAAGCCGCGCCACGCCACCGCGCTGGCGCTCGCCGCCGACAAGGCGGGCTGGAACACGCCGCTGCCGGCGGGCCACGCGCGCGGCCTGGCGGTCCACGAGTCGTTCGGCAGCATCGTCGCCCAGGTCGCCGAGGTCTCGGTCGAGCACGGCAATATCCGCGTCCACCAGGTGACCTGCGCCGTCGACTGCGGCCAGGTCGTCAACCCGCTGGGCCTCGAGGCCCAGATCCAGGGATCGATCGCGTTCGGCCTGTCGGCCGCGCTGCACGGCAAGCTGACGTTCGCCGGCGGCCGGGTCCAGGAGAGCAACTTCCACGATTACCCCGTGGTCCGCATGTACGAGATGCCGCGCGTCTCGGTCCATGTCGTCCACAGCAAGGCCAAGATGGGTGGCATCGGCGAACCGGCGACCGCGCCGATCGCGCCGGCCGTCGCCAACGCGGTCTTCGCCTTGACCAAGCAACGACTCCGCACGTTGCCGCTCCGGCTTGCATGAGGATCCATGAAGCGCTCATTCAGCTATTTGTTCGCGACGGTCATGACGATGGCGACGATGTCGGCCTGCGGTCATCCGGCGCCAGTGACGAACTCTGGTACTGGTACGGCATCACCGAGCCCGGAGGCGGGCTTGGTTGCGTTCGAGACCGTGCGGAGCGTGCTGCAGCACCCGCGGTGCCAGAACTGCCATCCCAAGGACGATGTTCCGCTGCAGGGCGACGACAGCCATCCGCACCCGCAGAACGTGCAGCGCGGTCCCGACGGCAAAGGCATGGTCGGTGAGCGCTGCATCACCTGCCACGGCCCGAGCAACCTGCCCGCGACCTACGGCGCGCACGTGCCGCCCGGTGTGCCGACCGGCTGGCGGATGCCCACGGCCGAGGAGCGCCTGACGTTCGTGGGCGTCTCGCCCCACGCGCTGTGCGAGCAGGTCAAGGACCCGGCGCGCAACGGCGGCAAGGATGCCGCGGCGCTGCGCGCCCACCTCGAGGATCCGCTGGTGACCTGGGGCTGGACGCCCGGCTACGGCCGCGCGGCGATCCCGGTGCCGCGCGATGCATTCGTCGCCGCGTGGGTCACCTGGACCGCGGCCGGCACGCCCTGCCCGCCACAGTAGTAGCCGCACGGCGCGAGCGTCGGACCGCCGCCGTCCTGGGTGGCGATCCGAACCCGCGCATCATCTCGTCGAGCCCGGCGCGAAACCTGGCGCCGAGCGCGGCGCGGGCCGCCGCATCCGGCGGATCGGCATTGAGGAACGCGACCACTGCGTACACGTAGAGCGCCAGCACGTTGGCGGCGGCCGCGTCGCTGCGCGTGCGCGAGCTGACCTCGCCGCGCGCCTTGGCGGCGTCGAACAGGCCCGCCAGGTAGCGCGAGAACCGCGCGACGTGCTCGTCGTACACCGCCTGGGCGATCGGCTCGGCGAAGAACATGACGCCCTTCAGGAACACGCGCGAGAGCCCGGGCTCGCTCGCGTAGAACTCGAACAGCCCGTCGAACACGTGGACCAGCTGGGCGACGATCCGGCGGCCCGGCAGCGACCGGCCGCGCGCCAGGACCACCTCGCGCAACCGCTCCTCGAGCACCTTGACCAGCAGCGCCTCCTTGGTCGCGGCGACCAGAAACACGGTGCCGTGCGCCACCCCGGCCGCCTCGGCGATCTGCTTGGTCGTGGTGGCCTCGAAGCCGTGGGCGGCGAACAGGGACAGCGCGGTCGCCTTGATCAGGCCCTCGGTCTGCCGCCGCTGCAGCTCGCGGCGGCCGACGGCAGGAACGGACGAACGCGACGCGGGCACGTGCGCAGCGTAGCAATTGTGTTGCGCGAGTCTACTCACTGAGTATACTCACTCAATATGACGACCGGCCCGCATCCGCATGCCCAGCTGATCGAGCAGTTCTACCTGGCGTTCCAGCGCCGCGACCCTGGGGCCATGGTCGCCTGCTACGCGCCGGACATCTGGTTCTCCGATCCGGTGTTCCGCGATCTGCGCGGGCCGCAGGCTGGGGCGATGTGGCACATGCTCGCGCAGCGCGCGGCGTCGCTCGAGATCAGCTTCCGCGATGTCCGCGCCGATGACGCGACGGGCAGCGCGCACTGGGAGGCGCGCTACCTGTTCTCGGGGACCGGGCGCGCCGTGCACAACGTGGTCGAGGCGCAGTTCGAGTTCGCCGACGGCAAGATCGTTCGCCACGCCGATCGCTTCGATCTTTGGCGGTGGGCCGGCATGGCCCTGGGCCTCAAGGGCAAACTGCTCGGCTGGGCGCCGCCGGTGCAGAACGCGATCCACCGGACCGCGCTCCGCGGGCTCGTGGCCTTCGAGGCCCAGCAGCCGCCCCCGGCGCATACCGCATCGCCGTGAACGATGGATCGAGCGGTTCCCGCCCCGCGGTTCAACCGGGGATTCGAAGCCGCAGGGTCCGCGTGACCGCGATGTGCTCGCGAAGCAGCTGTGCGGTCGTCTCGGCGTCGCGCGCCAACGCGGCGTCGACCAGACGCTGATGTTCGTCGGTTTCCTGGTGCGGCACGTCCAGGACCTCGGGCTCCGACCAGCGTCGATACAGCTCCGCTCGCTCGCGAAGCGCCTGCGCCGCGGCCAGGAGATATCGGTTGCCGCATCCCTCGATGAGCGCGAGGTGAAAGTCGGCGTGCGCCACGTGCCAGGCGTCCGACGGCGGATCGCGGCGGGTCTGCGCCAGACGATGCGCCGCCGCCACCAGCTGTGACTCCCAGGCAAGCGAGCCGTCCGCGATGGCCCGCCGCACCGCGAGCGCCTCCAGATCGGCGCGCGCATCCGCGAGTTCGAGATGCGCCTGCAGCGAAATCGGCGTCACGCGAAAGCCGAGGTTGGGTTCGAAGCCGACCAGCCCTCGCTCGGTGAGCCGCACGAGCGCCTCCCGGATCGCCCCTACGCTGGCGCCGTAGCGGCGGTCCAGATCCGGAAACATCAAGCGATTACCGGGAATTAGAACTCCCGTGAGGATGTCTTGGCGAAGCCGCTCGTAGACGTCCTCTGCACGCGAGCGCTTGCCAGAACGGCTCATGCCCCAAGTATGCGAACTATCGAAACAACCGTCAACTTTCGAAACTTGGTTGCATATTCGAATAAGCCGACTATATTCGGCGGAACTCCCCCACCTACGAGGCATGATGAGACCCTCCCCCTACGACTTCCTCCCGCCGGTTCCGCCGCTGCACCTCCAGAGCGACGACGTTGCAGACGGCCAGCCGCTGGCGATCGCGCACTACGCCGCCTTGAGTGGCCTGCCGGGCGCTGATGACGTGTCACCGCACCTCGCCTGGTCGAGCGCCCCCGCGGGCACGCAGAGCTTCGTCATCACGATGTTCGACCCCGATGCTCCGACGCCTTCTGGCTTCTGGCACTGGGCGATCGCGGACCTGCCCTCCGAGATCTCGGCGCTGGGTCGAGGGGCTGCGCGAGCCCGCCTGCCGGGCACGGCGTTCCACGTGCCCAATGACGCGCGCGTCCCCGGATATGTCGGCGCCGCTCCACCACCAGGCACCGGGCGTCATCGCTACCTGATCGCGGTCAGCGCGCTCGACGTGCGGTCCGTCGCCGAGCTTGGCTTCGTGAACGACGGCACCCCCGCGCTGCTCAGCTTTCAGCTGTCGGGGCACGTCCTGGCGCGCGCCGTGATAGCGCCACACGCCGGCGTTTGACACGCAGTCACCACTACAAAGGATGTCGCGATGAAACTGTACATATCACCGCTCGCCTGCTCGGGCGCACCTCACATGATCTTGATCGAGCTCGGCCTGCCTCACACCATCGAGTTCGTCGATCTCACGGCGCAGCCTCACGTCGTCACGAACGGCGGGGCGCTGTACACGACCGTGAACCCCAAAGGAGCCGTCCCGGCGCTGATGCTCGACTCAGGTGAGCTGCTCACCGAGGTCGCCGCGATCTTGCAGTACCTCGGCGATCAACGACCCGCGTCAGGGCTGCTTCCGGAGATCGGCACGATGGCGCGGTACCGCGTGATGGAGTGGTTGAGTTTCGTGGGCTCCGACGTTCACAAGACCCTGGGCCCGTTGTGGAATCCAGAGATGCCAGAGGCCGCCAAGGTCATCCACAAACGCAACCTCGACCGGCGACTCTCTCACATCGAGCAACATCTCGCGAACCAGCCCTATCTGACGGGCCAGACCTTCAGCGTGGCTGATGCCTACTTGTTCGTCATGATGGGCTGGGCGCCGCATCTGAAATTCGATCTATCGCCCTACCCGAATCTCCAAGCGTTTCATGAGCGGGTGAGCGCGCGGCCATCGGTCGACCAGATGCACAGGGCCGAAGGCCTGCCGCGCCTAGTTCGCGAGCGCGGCGACGTGGGTGCAGACGACCGCCGGTAGCAGGAACGCGTCGCGGCCCGCGCGCGCGGGGCAACCGGTCGGGCGCAGCGCGCCGAGCTCGAGGACGTGGTGCGACGGCCCTCCGATCGGCGGCGTCACGGTGATCGCGACGCGGTGGACGATCACCGGCGGATCGATCGCGGCGTCGGCGCGCGGCACCGCGACGAGCGCGGCGAGCGCTTCGACCTGGGCGGCGGCGAACCGGCCGGCGGGCTCGCGCGCCCAGTCGCCGAGCACCGCGCCGCGCGTGTAGCGCACGCCGTCGATCTGCAGCGCCGCGACCGTGGTCGGCTCCTCGGTCCACAGCGCGAGCTCGCGCAGCGCGCGCGACGGCCGGGTCAGGAGCTGCCAGGCGCCCGGCGCCGGACGCAGCGCGATCGGCTCGCCGTGGCGCGCGACCAGCCCGCCGGCGAACACGTCGAGCGTGAGGCTGGCGCCCGCGCGATCGGTGACGACCAGGTGATGCGTCGCCGGCGCCGCGGGCAGGGCGGCGGGCTCGGCGGGCAGCGCGAGCGCAGCGTACAGCTCGGCCGCGCGCGCCGGATCGGCCGGCTCGCCCGCGACGCGCAGCGGCTGGACCTCGAACGCGGCGCCATCGGCGAGCACCACGCGCTGGACGTCGCTGGGGATCGGCCGGCGCTCGACCACCGCGCCCGCGGGCCCGGCGAGCCGCGCGGCCGCGCGCGCGACCGCGTCGGCGGCGGCGCGCTCGACGCAGCCATCGCCGGCCGAGGTCGCGACCGCGACCCGCGCGGCGTCGCCCGGGCAGGCCTCGCCGAGCACGACCCGCAGGGTGCGCGGGCCCGCGGGATCGACGGCGGTGATCGCCAGATCGGTGGGTCCGGTGGGCCCAACCGCTGCGCCCGGAAGCCAGACAATCGCGAGGTCGGCGAGCGCGCGCTCGAGGTCCGCGGCGAGCTCCGCGGCCACCACGAGGTGATCGGGCGCCGTGCGCTGGCGCGGATGGCCGGCGAGCTCGACCGCCGCGCCGGTCCCCGCGATGCGGATCGTCGCCGCGCGGCGGATGTCGGCCAGCGGCGCCTTGATCCGCAGCGAGAGCGCGTCGCGATCGAGCGCGCGCACGACCCAGCGATCGACCACGGCGCCCGCGCCGGCGACCACGAGCCAGGCCTGGTCGGTACCCTCGATCGGCGCGCCGATCCCGAGCACAGTGCGCTGGTCCGCGGCGATCACGGTCAAGCTCGCGTGGACGGCGCCCGCCGCGCCGCGGCGATGCCAGCGCGCGCCCCGCAGCGCCGCGAGCACCTCATCGACGGCGGCGGGATCGGCGGGCAGCGGAGCGGCCGCCGATCCCGCCGCACGAAGCTCCCAGCCAGCGCCCGCGCGCACGACGCGGAGCGCGGGGTGGCCTTCGCGCTCCCAGACCAGCGCGGTCACCGCGCCGGCGGCGAACCCGGGGACGAGCGCGCGGTCCACCACGCCGGGCGCGCGGCACAGATCCAGCGCGACGAGCACCGCGAGCACGACCGCGACCCCGGCCGCCCCCGCGAGGCCCCGCCACGACGCGATCATCGGCCGCGCCTTCGCCGCCACGCGACCGCGAGCCCGCCGAGCAGCGCCCAGACCAGCGGGATGCCGCCGACCGACAGCGCGATCACCGCGCGGCGCTGGCCCGCGGTCATCACGAGGCGCACCTGGTCGGGCGGCCGGGTCGCGGCGGCGACGGCCGGGTCGGCGGCGCCAGCGGCGAACCGGATCGCGCGCAGCAGCCACAGGTCCACCGCGGACCCACCGCTTCTCAACCGCGCGGTGGTCGCCGATTCGGCCGAGCCGAGCGCGATCACGCGGTGCGCGCCGCCGAGCGCGGCGATCGCGACCGGGCCCGCGAGATCGTCGCCATCCTTGACGGGCGTCGCGATGAAGTCGCGCTCGCCCCAGCTCTCGGCGGTCGCGTGGATCAGCGCGACCGCCCGGCCGGTGACCACGACGGCGCGCGGCCGGTACCACAGGGTGGGCCGCACCCCGGCGAAGCCACGGTCGATCGGATGATCGGCGTAGCCATCGATGACGCGCAGCGCGCCGGGCACGTCGCGCACGGCGAGCGCCGGATCGATCGCGATCGCGGCCGGCAGGCCCAGGCCCTCGGCGGCGAGCACGGCCTCGAGCCCGGTCGCCGGCAGCGCGCCGTCGTCGGTGACCGTGGCGGCGACCACGAGGCCGCCGCCGCCGCGCACGAACGCCTGGACCGCGAGCGCCTCCTCGGGCGACAGCGGGGCCACCGGGCCGGCGATCACCAGCGCCGCGCAGCGCGCCGGCACGCCCCGCAGGACGTCGACCTCGTCGAGCGTCAGGCCGTCGCCGCGCAGGCGCTGCGCGACGGCCACCAGGTCCTGGCCCGGGCCCCCTGGGGGGGGAGGCGCGACCGGCAGCTCGCCGTGGCCGCGGCTGGCGCACACCGTGAGCGGGTGCGCCGTGGCGAGCTGCGCCAGCGCGCCGGCGATGGTCTGCTCGACGGCGAGCCGCTCGACGGTGGCCGCGCCGCCCGGGCCGCGATCGATCGTCGCGAACGCCGGCAGATCGATGACCTGACGCCGGCCGCCGAGCTCGACGATCACCGCGCCGGTCGCGGCGAGGTCGCCCGGCTGCAGGCCCGCGTCGCGGGCGAGCGCGGCGATCCCGCCCGGCGCGGTCAGCGGATCGGCGCGGCGCACCGAGATGCCGCGCGCCTGCGCCGCGATCCGGCCTGCCACGCGCGCGACCTCGTCGTAGATCGGCTCGAGCGCGCCGCGGGTCGGCGCCACGATCGTCAGCGCCGCCGGCCCGGGCAGCTCGCCGACGATCGCCACGGTGGCCTCGTCGAGCGAGTTGCGGCGCGCCCGGCTGAGATCTCGCCCCACCGGGTGGCGCGCGGCGAGCACGCACGCCGCGGCGGCGGCGACCGCGAGGGCGAGCGTGCCGAGCCCGCGGAGCTGCAGCTCGCGGCGCCGGCGGCGGCCCGCGCAGGCCTGCCAGGTGGCGAGCGAGAGCCCGACGACCGCGACGCCGACCAGCACGCAGACCGGCCGCACGCCGACGTAGCCGCGCGCGAACTCGCCGGCGATCGCGCGCAGCGACACGGCGTCGAGCGCCGCCGCGAGCGCCGGGTGATCGGCCGCGAGATCGGGCCACAGCGCCGGCAGCTCGCCGACGAGAAACCCGCCGATCAGCCACGCGAACCCGAGCGCGCCGGCGGCGAGCGCGGAGCTGGTCGCGCAGCTCGCGGCGATCGCCCACGCGAGCAGCGCCGCGCCCAGCGCGATCGCCCCGGCGTAGCCGATCGCGATCGCCGCCACGTCCCAGCCGCCGGTATCGGCGCGAAACACCGCGACCACGGCGAGGTAGGCCAGCGTGGGCAGCCAGACCAGCGCGTACATCGTCGTCGCGGCCAGCCACTTGCCGGCGACCGCGGCGCCCTCGCCCACCCCGGCGGTGATCAACGCCTCCCACTGGCCGTCGCGCTTGTCGTCGGCGACCGCGCGCATGCCGAGCAGGGTCAGCACGACGAGCTCGAGCACCCAGGTGAGCAGCGTGCCGGCGAGCTGGCCCTCGAGCAGCGCGCCGAGCGGCGCCGGCCGCTGCGGATCGGAGAGCGCGCCCACCAGCCCGGCGAACGCGATGCCCTGGACCGCGAGGAACAGCCCGCCCACCAGGTAGAGGATCGGCGCGCGCAGCATCACCGCCAGCTCGCCCCGCCACACCCAGTACGCCGCCCTCACGCCCCGGCCCCGCCGAGCAGCGCGACCACCGCCGCCTCGAGCCGAGACGCCCCGGCGCGGCGGCACAGCGCGGCCGGCGTATCGAGCGCGACGAGCGCGCCCTCGCGCAGCACGGCGACCCGGGTCGCGAGCGGCTCGAGATCGGCGACCGCGTGGCTCGACACCAGCACCGCGCGATCGCGGGCGGCGGCGATCAGGTGCGCGCGCAGCTGGCCGACCTGGATCGGGTCCATCCCGCTGGTCGGCTCGTCGAGCACGAGCAGCGGCGGATCTCCGAGCAGCGCATCGGCCAGCCCGACGCGCTGGCGAAACCCTTTGGACAAGGTCGCGATCCGCTGGCGCAGCGCCTCGCCCAGCCCGGCCAGCGCGATCGCCCGCTCGAGGCCGGCCGCCGCGACGCGCTTCTGGCGCGCCCGCAAGTAGAGGTGCTCGCGCACCGTGAGCTCGCCCGGCGCCGGCGCGTGCTCCGGCAGGTAGCCGAGCTGGGCCTGGGCGCGCGCCCGGTCGCGCGCCATCGCGACGCCGCCGACGATCACCTCACCGGCGTCGGGATCGAGGAACCCGGTCGCGACCCGGAGCAGCGTGGTCTTGCCCGCGCCGTTCTCGCCGACCAGCAGCACGGCCTCGCCGGCGGCGACCTCGAGCGACACCCCGGCGACCGCGCGGCGGCGACCGAACGTCCGGACGATGCCGCGGAGCGCGAGCATCACTCGCCATCGGTCGGGCGCAGCAGCGGCATGCGGATCACGAACGTCGTCCCCGAAGGTCCGGAATCCGGACGGATCGTCCCGTGGTGATCGTCGATGATCTTCTTGACGATCGCCAGGCCCAGGCCCGTGCCGCCCTTGCGGCCGGTCGCGAACAGCTCGAACAGCCGGCCGCGGATCTGCGCCGGGATGCCCGAGCCGGTGTCGCCCACCGTCCACACCAGCTCGTCGCCCTCGCGCGCGATCACCACGCGGAGCTGGCCGCCGTCCGGCATCGCCTCGACCGCGTTGCTCGCGAGGTTGTGGAACACGCGCATCAGCTTCTGCTCGTCGAAGTACGCCACGCCATCGAACCGCACCTCGACGTCGAGCTCGATGCCGCGGCCCTGCACCGCGACCCCGAGCTGGGTCGACAGCTCCTCGGCGAACCGGTTGAGATAGACCTTGCGGACCACCAGATCGGTCGCGCCGCGGGCAAACGCCAGCACCTCGCGCGTCATGCCTGCCATCAGATCGAACTGGCGCTGGATCTGCTCGACGTACTTGTCGCGCTGCGCGGCGTCGTCCATCGCCGCCATCAGCTGCGCGTAGCCCGAGATGATCGTCATCGGCGTCTTCAGATCGTGGAGCAGGCCGGCGAGCATCCGGCCGATC
>Ga0302263_10000954_pt1 | contig 11036 bp, 9 predicted proteins | sample II_Fen_N1_4_FD_194564 | JGI IMG/M metagenome (GOLD analysis project Ga0302263, IMG submission 194564) | Peat permafrost microbial communities from Stordalen Mire near Abisko, Sweden - II_Fen_N1_4 | ecosystem: Environmental > Terrestrial > Soil > Wetlands > Permafrost | place: Sweden: Abisko... | reverse complement strand
CCGGGTGAGCGCCGACGACGCGGACAGCGCGACGCAGGCACTACCGGCCGCGGTCTCCACGCTCCGCAGTTCCGGTTCATTCCCCGCCGATCTGCCTCTGCTCCTGCAGCACAGTGGCCTGTCGGTCGCCAACGCGCACTTCCTGTTCCAGGCGGACCAGGCAGATCCCGCGCAGCTGGCGGCGGCTTTGCCTGTGGGACTGCAGGTGTTGACCACCTGTTCGCAGGCCGACCATCAGGTGCCGTGCTCGGAAATGGCGAAGCTGGACGCCGCACTCCCGGCTGCGACCTTGACACCGGTCACCCTCACCACGGCCGACCACTTTCTCAAGGACGAGCCGCCCGGCAGCAACGTCACGTCGGTCAGCGACCTGGCCTTTTCCACCGAACTTCCGCCCGCGCTCACCTCTTGGGTGTCAACGGTCGCGGGCTGAGGTCGCCGCTCGACCGTGCATGAGTGCGCCAGTACCGCCAAGCCCTCGCCGACCACCCGAGACCGAAGGCACATCTGTTCGGGTGTCCGGTATGGGTTGGTCGGGCTAACTTTGAGCGCATGGTGACGCACAGATCGGATGCGGAGCCAGCGATCCGCGTCGACGCGCTGCGCGTGGTCCGCGGCGGCCGCACCGTGCTGCCCGGGCTGACCCTCACGGTGCCGCGCGGCCAGCTCATCGGCCTGCTCGGTCCGAGTGGCTGCGGGAAGACCACGCTGATGCGCTGCATTGTCGGGGTCCAGCAGGTGGCCGGCGGCACGGTCGAGGTGTTGGGCGAGCCCGCCGGCAGCGAAGGGCTCCGCCGTCGCGTCGGGTACCTGACGCAGGACGCCAGCGTGTATCTGGATCTGACGATCACCGAGAACATCCGCTACTTCGCCACTGTCGTCGGGGTGCCGGGGCACGGCGTGGACGCGGAGGTGCTGCGCGTGCTCGGCCTGGTCGATCTTGTCGATCACGCCTCGTCGCGTGCGGGCAACCTGTCCGGCGGCGAGCTGTCCCGGGTGTCGCTGGCCGCGGCGCTGGTGGGTAAGCCCGAGGTGCTGGTGCTGGACGAGCCCACGGTCGGGCTGGACCCGGTGCTGCGCCGCGATCTGTGGGCGATCTTCCGCCGGCTCGCGGAGGGCGGGGTCACCCTCCTGGTGTCCAGCCACGTGATGGACGAGGCGATCCGCTGCGACCGCCTGCTGCTGATGCGGGCCGGCGCGGTGCTGGCCGACGACACCCTGCAGGGCGTGCTGGCGGCGACCGGGACCACCGACGCGGAGCAGGCGTTCCTGACGCTGGTCGACCGGGCCAACTCCGCTGCGGGCTCGACCCCGGACACGCCACCCGCGCACCAGCCGTCGCACGAGGCCGGCCCATGAGCGTCCGGCTGACGATGGCCACCTCCACCCGGGTGCTGCAGCAGATCCGCCACGACCGGCGGACGCTGGCGCTGCTGCTGATCGTCCCGTGCGTGTTGATGGGTCTGCTGGCGTGGATCTACCAGAACACCCCGGTGTTCGACGCCATCGGCGCCCCGCTGCTGGGCATGTTCCCGTTCCTGATCATGTTCCTGGTGACCAGCATCGCGACCCTGCGCGAGCGGCAGTCCGGCACCCTGGAACGTCTGCTGACCATGCCGCTGGGCAAGGCCGACCTGATCGGCGGCTACGCGCTGGCCTTCGGTCTGCTGGCCGCCCTGCAGGCGGTCATCGCGTCCTCGTTTGCGCTGCTCGTGCTGGGGCTGGACGTGGCCGGCGCGGCCTGGCTGCTGATCCTGGTGGCGGTCGTCGACTGCCTGCTGGGCACCGCGCTGGGGTTGTTCCTGTCCGCCTTCGCGACCACCGAGTTCCAGGCGGTGCAGTTCCTGCCGGCCTTCGTGCTGCCGCAGTTCCTGCTCTGCGGCTTGCTGGTACCGCGAGACCAGCTGCCCGATGTGCTGCGGTGGATCTCCGACCTCTTGCCGCTGTCCTACGCGGTGGACGCCATGCAGACCATCACCATCGATGCGAACGGCACCGCCAGCGTGCTCGGCGACGTGGCGATCGTGCTGGGCTTCGTCATCGCGCTGGTCGTCCTCGGCGCCGCGACGCTGCGCCGGCGCACGCCGTAGGGCCTCTGATTTCCTGAGCGATTTCCTGAGCGATTTCCTGAGCCTCGGCCTTACTGCTTGACGTAGGCGTTGACGAACGCCGGTGAACCGAAGATTCCGGAGATGAACAGTCCGCCCGCCTTCGAGCCGTGAATGTTGTCGGCAACGTCGACGTAGAGCGGAACCGCGGGCGCCAGTTCGGTCATGATCTGCTCGTCGACGGCGGCCCACTCCGAGGTCTGTTGGTCCGGGTCAAGGGCCAGAATTCGGTCGAATTCGGCGTTGACGGCGTCGCTGTTGACGAACGAGGAGTTGCTGTTGCCATCGGCCCTGATCGTGCGGCCGTCGAACAGGACAGGCAGGATCGCCGCGCCGCTGGGCCAGTCCGCGGCCCAGGAATCGACGTACAGGTCCCAGGGATTGTCCTTCTTCTTGGTCTCGTCGAGCTTGGAATCCGCCGGGATGCTCTTCACGGTGATCGTGAAGCCGGCCTTCTCGAGGTTGGCCTTGAGTTGGGTCGCGACCTCCTGACCCGAGGAGTCGTCGGCCGCGCCGAGCACCAGCTCGGGCGTCCTGCCCGCGAGTAGCTGCTTCGCCTTGTCGATGTTGCCGTTCGGGCCGGCCGGGTAGGCGTCGTACTGCCGATAACCCAACGTGCCTGGGGGCATCAACGTGGTGGTCGGCGACGCGACGGTCTCGCCGCCGAGCGCCTTGACCAGGCCGTCCCGGTCGATCGCGTAGTTGAGGGCCTGTCGCACGGACAGGTCGGTCACCCGCTGGGTGTTGATCGTCAACCGGTTGGCACTTGGCGTCGGGCTCAGCAGCGTGCGTTCCTGCAGTGCCGGGTCTGCGGCCACCTTGGCAACCAGCGATGCCGGCACGCCATTCCACGCGACAGCGCTCTGGTCCGGGCCGTTGTCGGCGATCACCCGGCTCGCTGCTGCGTCGGGATCGGGCCCGAAGGTCCAGACGAACTTGTCGGGGTACTGATGACGGACAGGGTCCGTGGCGGGGTCCCAGTTCGCGTTCCGCTCCAGGACCAGTTGGACGCCCGGGGTGTTCTCGGTGATCTTGTAGGGCCCGGACGAGACCGGCTTGGTGTCGTAGTCGACCCCGGTGTCCTTGTCCGCGGGCACCGGGGCGCTGGTGGGCAGCGAAGCGGCGAACGGCAGATCGCAATGCGGGTCGGCGAATTGGAACCTGAGAGTTTTCGCGTCGGGTGTGGTCAGCCCCGGCGGCAGCGACGTCTTGTTCGCCTTGAAGTCCCATGCCGTGTCGTATTGCGGGGTGCCGGACAGCCATTCCTGAAGGTACGTGGGACCGCTGGTCAGGTCCGGATCGAACGATCGGGCGATGCCGTAGGCGATCTCCTTCGAGGTGATCGGCTGCCCGTCCTCGAATTCCAGACCGTCCTTGATCGTGTATTCCCACACCCTGCAGTCGCCGTTGACGTTGGTGCCTGGCGTGGTGGCAAGATCGCCGACCAGCGTCAGGTCGCCTTTGCCATCGTCCTTCCACGTGGTGAGGAATCGGCTGTACAAGGGTGCATTCATCAAGGCGGCGAACGAATAGACCCGCGGCGGGTCGAGATGGGAGATCTTGGATTCGCGGATGATGGTGATCGTGCCGCCATTGGTGGCGTCCGGCACCTCAGCTGCTGGACCCTGCGAATCGCCCGGGTTGGCCGCAATGACTCCGGTTTGCGTTGGGATGGTCATCACATTGGTACCCGTCGCACTGCTTGACTGGCTGTCCTGGCTGCAACCGCTCGAACTCGTGATGAGCAGGAGGGCTCCGACAGCAGCAAGCGTCGTCCGAGGTCGCATGGTGATTCCCCTCTCGGAAAATATCGACCCTGAAGGCAATACAGAGGTGATACCACGTGGCGATTCCTGCCGAAAGGGCTGTTCGGTGGATGCGCGTGTTATTTGAGTCGCACCCGTGGATCGATAGCGGCGTAGAGCAGGTCGACCACCAGATTCGCCGTCACGATGAAGAACGCAGCAACCAACACTGTCGCCATGATCGTGGGCAGATCTCCTGAGCGAACGGCGTCGACCGCCGTCCGGCCGAGGCCTTGAAGGCCGAAAGTTATCTCGGTGATGACGGTTCCGCCCAGGGCCGCACCGATATCGAGGCCCGCAATCGTCACCAGTGGCGTGATGGCAGCGCGCAGCGCGTGGCGTCCGTACACCTGCGAACGCGGGACACCTTTGGCGCGCGCCGTACGGATGAAATCCTCGGAGAGTGTCTCGAGCATTTGCGCGCGGGACAACCGCGCGTAGATCGCGGAGAACAGCAGGGCCAGGGCGACCCAGGCCAGCACCAGGCCTCCCGCCCAGTCGACAGGATTGTCCAAGAACGGCGTGTAGTGCGGCACCGGCGCAATGCCCCAGTGGTAGGTGAACGCGAGCAGCAACACGCCGCCGACGAAATACAATTGTAAGGAAGCGCCCGTCAAGGCGAAGCCGATAGCGGCTCTGTCCAGCCACGTGCCCCTGTGCACCGCCGATACCATGCCGAGTCCGATTCCCAATGACAACCACAGGATTGCTGCCGGGACAACGATGCTGATCGTCACCGGCAGCACCCGAGTGATCGTGGCGCTGACCGGTTCGTTGTTCACGTAGGAGTAACCCAGGCAGGGTGCGTCGCAGTAACCACCCTGCGCGCTGCTGAGATCGCGACCCACGAAGATCCCCTTGATGTAGCCCAGGTATTGCTCGACCTTCGGATCGCTCAGGCCCAATTCCTGGCGGACGCGCTCCAGGCGCTCCGGATTGCAGTTCTTCGGGCACATCCCGGTCACCGGATCGCGCGGGAGCACGAAGAACATCAGAAATGTCAGCACGCTCACCGCGAGGAGGGTGAGCAGTGCCGAGAACGACCGCTTGAGAAGAAACCGGCCCATGCCCCCCCTTTCTATCGGGTCGATCGGGGATCGAGCGCGTCGCGCAGCGCGTCACCGAAAAGGTTGAACGCGAACACCACGACGAAGATGGTGATGCCCGGGAAGAAGACGTAGGCAGGATCGGTCTGCAGATAGCCCAGACTGCGCTCGATCATCCGTCCGAGATCCGGGACCGGCTCGAGGACCCCGATCCCCAGGAACGACAACGCCGCCTCGGCGGTGATATAGGCGGGTAGCGCCAGCGAGAAGGACACCAGGATCGGAGCCCACAGGTTGGGGAGGAGCTCACGAAACAGAATGTGGCCGAGCCCGGCACCACTGACCCTGGCCGCGTCCACGAATTCCCGCTCCCGCAGCGAGACGACCTGCCCGCGGACCAGCCGAGCCGTGCCGGCCCAACCGAACACCGCAAAGATCCCGATGATCACGGCAACCTGGAAGCCCGCCGGAACTGCCTCCCGGGGTCCGTAGAAGCGCAGCGAAACGGTGGGTACCACCGCGAGCGCGAAGATCAGGAAGGGCAGCGCCAGCGCCACGTCGATGAACCAGCCGATCGACGAGTCGACCCAGCCACCGACGTATCCGGCCAGCGTGCCGGCCACGACGCCGAGAGCGGAGGTGATCGTCGCGGCCGCGAACGCGATCAGCAGCGAGGTTCGCATCCCGGCCGTCATCCGGATGAAGATGTCGCGGCCCAGTCCGGGCTCGAGCCCGAACCAGTGCTCACCGGAAACTCCACCGCCGGGGCCCACCGGCATTCCGTACCTGTCCAGCGCGTGCTGGAACTGATCCTGCGGTCCTATTCCGTACATCCATTCGATGAGCGGTGCGGCGAGCGCTATCACCAGCAGAACGACGAGGGTGACGCCGCTGATGACCGCGGTGCGGTCGCGCCGCAGGCGCAGCCACGTGAGTTGTGCGGGCGAGCGGCCGGCGACGGTCGTCCCGCCACGATTCTCGCTCGGGCCCGACGACAGCGTCGCTTCCTCGAGCTGCCTTTCCGGCCCCCGCGTCGCGTTCATTGCGGTGCAATCGCTTCCGGGAAATGGCAGGCGGTGCGCTGGGTAGCGCCCCGGGTGACGAGCGCCGGTTCGTCACCGGAGCATCGCTCCCGGGCCTGTGGGCAGCGGGTGCGGAAACGGCAACCGGACGGCGGGTTCAGCGCACTCGGCACATCGCCGCTCAGCCTGATCCGCCGAGAGGTTCCGAGCGCGGCCGGATCCGGGACGGCCGACATCAAAGCCCTGGTGTAGGGGTGCTGAGGGTGCGCGAAGATGTCGGCACGGTCACCGACTTCGACAATCTTCCCGAGGTACATCACCGCCACCTCCGGGCAGAAAAGGCTGACCACCGCGAGATCGTGGGTGATGAACACGAATGTCAGGCCCAGGTCCCGCTGGAGAGAGCGCAACAGGTTGATGATCTGTGCCTGAATCGAGACGTCGAGAGCGGAGACAGGCTCGTCGGCCACGATGAGCCGGGGCTGCAAAGCCAAGGCCCGGGCAATCCCCACCCGCTGGCGTTGCCCACCTGAGAATTCGTGGGGATAGCGGTTGTAGTGCTCAGGGTTCAGCCCGACGATCTCCAGCAATTCCTGCACCCTGGCCTTCATCCCACCGGCCGGCCGGATGCGGTTGACCTGGAGGGGCATGGCCACGATGCGGCCGACCGTATGACGCGGGTTCAGCGAGGCATAAGGGTCCTGGAAGATGATCTGTAGTTGATGCCGGATGGGTCGCAGTTGTGAACGCCGAAGATGCGTGATGTCCCGCCCGTCGAAAACAATTCGCCCACCGGTTGGCTCCAGCAGCCGGACGAGCATCCTGCCGGTGGTGGTTTTCCCGCACCCGGATTCTCCGACGAGACCGAGTGCACCGCCCTGCTTGACCTGGAAATCGACCCCGTCCACCGCCCGGGCGAGTCCACCCCCGCGAACCGGAAAATGTTTCGTCAGTCCCTCCGCCGAGAGCAACACATTCGTCATTGACCGGCCCTCGGGGCAGCGATCTCGCTGACGTAAAGAGTCTCGCGCTCTTCCACGGGGAGGTGGCAGGCGACGAAATGACCCGGCTCCCGGGCAGGGGCCAACTCCGGGACCTCGTTTCGTGAACGGCCGGCCGTGCGGTCCTGATACCTGCACCGCGGATGAAACGCGCACCCGGCCGGCAGATCGATCAGGCTGGGCGGATTACCCGGGATCGGCATCAGCGCGGCGTCACCATTGCGGTGCAGGTGCGGCACGCTGGAGAGCAGTCCCCAGGTGTACGGGTGCTGCGGCCTGTGCAGTACCTGCTGCACGCTCCCGCTTTCGACAATCCTCCCGGCGTACATCACCAGCACGTCGTCCGCCAGCTGGCTGACCACCCCGAAGTCGTGCGTGATCAACACGATTGCGGAATGGAATTCCCGCTGCAGGTCTGCCAGTAGGTCAAGGATCTGAGCCTGCATCGTGACGTCCAAAGCGGTGGTCGGTTCGTCGGCGATCAGGAGCTTGGGGTCGTTCACCAGGGCGATGGCGATCATCACCCGCTGGCGCATGCCGCCCGAGAATTCATGGGGGTATCGGCTGACCTGCAATCCGGGATCCGGAATGCCGACCCGGTCCAGCATCTCGACGGCCCGACGGTGCGCCTCGGCCCGCCCTGCATGTGGGTGATGGATACGGTAGGCCTCCGAAATCTGCTTCCCCACCGTGTAGTAGGGATGCAACGCGGACAGCGGATCTTGAAAGACCATGGCCATGTCCCGGCCGCGCAACCGGCTGACGGTGTCGTCGTCCAGGCCGACAATGTTGATTCCCCCAGCGTTGATTCCCCCAGCGTTGATTCCCCCAGCGTTGATTCCCCCAGCGTTGAGATCGCCGATGAGGATCTCACCCGTCACCGTGGTGTGATGCGGGTCGTGCAGACCCAGGATTGCCAGCGCAGTCACGCTCTTGCCCGATCCGGATTCCCCGACGATTCCCAAAGTCCGACCGGGCGCAACGGCGAACGAGATACGGTCGACTGCCCGAACCACGCCGTCCTCGGTGCGAAACCGCACACTCAGGTCGTTCACCCGCAGGGACGGCGCCTCCCAGTGGGCGCCGGTCACGATCATCCCCCGTCTCGCGAGAACCTCACCCGACCGTAATGGCGGAAATCTACACCTGAGTCGGGTCGGCGCCGATGTGAGGTGGGAGCTTGGGTCCGACACGACAAATCACGACAATTTCAGGTCACCCCAGCGGCCAAGTTTCTTCCGGTGGTCCTTGTCACATCGAGATCGAGTCCTTGCGGAACTCGCTACGCCCCATGCGTACGTTGACCAGTGCCGGCCGTCCGCTGTCCCGTGCCTTCGCCAGCGCTCCGGGCAGGTCGCCGGCAGTGTCGACATGCAGTCCGATCGCGCCGAACCCGGCCGCGACCTGGTCGTACCTGGTGGGCGCCAGTACGGTGCCGACGTCGTCGCCGAGCAGGTCGATCTGGGCGCGGGCGATCTGCGACCACCTCGCGTCGTTGCCGACCACCGCGACCACCGGCACCCCGTGCCGGACGAACGTGTCGAGCTCGGTCAGGCTGTAGCCCACCGCGCCATCACCGAGGACGATCCACACCGGCGAGTCCGGATGCACCATCGCAGCACCCAGAGCGAAGCCGGCGCCGACCCCCAGGGTGCCGAACACTCCCGGATCGAGCCAGCGCAAGGGACCGTCCGGGCGGAGCACGTATGACGCGGTCGCCACGATGTCCCCACCGTCGCCGACGATCACCGCGCCCTTCGGCAGCGCCTCGGCGATCTGCCGGCAGAGTTCGACCGGGTTGACCCCGTCGGTGGAGATCGCCGCTTGCTCGGCGATCTCAACGTCTCGGGCGGCGTCGCGTCTGTTGACCTGCGCTCGCCAGTCCGCCCAGCGGTCCGGAGCGCTCGTCACCGCGTCGGCGATGCCGGCCAGCGCGAGCCCGGCGTCACCCAGCACGCCGATGTCCGGACTCCGGTTCTTGCGCAGATCGTCCGCGCTCCGATTCGCCGACACCACGCAGGCGCTCCGCCGGATGTGCCGGCCGTAGTCCAGCCGGAAGTCGGCCGGAACGCCGGCCAGCAGCACGAAATCCGCCTCGCGCAACGACTCTCGTCGGCGATGCCGGGCCTGCAGCGGATGGTCCGCGCCGAGCAGGCCGCGGGCCATGCCGGAGAGATACACCGGTGCCCCGATCCGTTCCAGCGCGGCCCGTACCGGTCCGGCGATGCCCGGAATCACCAGGGCCTGGCTGCCGACCAGGACGACGGGTCGCCGTGCCGTCAGGAGCCGCCGCGCCGCCTCCCGCAGCCGTGCGGTGTCCGGCTGCGGTGGCACGACCTCGTCGGGCGGGGCGGCGTGGTGCGCTGCTGCGCCGCGGAACTGCCGGCGCACCCGCAGCGCGAGGTACGCCCGGACAGCCCGCTCCCGCGGCCCGCGTCCCGTCCGGGCGGCGCCGTACCACTCGCGGACGACGGATTCGTCGTACAGCAGGTCGACCGGGAGCTCGACGAAAACCGGGCCAGGGACGTCCTGCTGGCTGACCCGGAAGGCATGCTCGAGCGCGGGCACGATGTCCCTGACCCGCCGCACCCCCCGTGCCCACTTCACATGTGGGCGGAGCAGCGCCATCTGGTCGATGTCCTGCAGGGCACCCCGGCCCTGCAGCACGGTGGGCGCCGCGCCGCCGATCAGCACCACCGATGACTGCGCCAATTGGGCGTTCTTCACCGCGGTGACGGTGTTCGTCAGCCCGGGCCCTGCGGTCACGGCGGCGACCCCCGGCCGGCCGGTCAGCCGGGCCACCGCATCGGCGGCGAAGACGGCGGTGGCCTCGTGCCGGGTGTCGACCACCCGGATCCCATAGGCCTTCGCGCCGACCAGCACCGGCGAGATGTGGCCCCCGCACAACGTGAACAGCACGCTGACGCGCTGCGCCCGCAGCACCTCACCGACCAGATCCCCACCGTTCACGTCAGCGCCGACTTTTCGATCTGCCGGCAGGGCGCGGGTTGTTGTGACATGCGCTGATCCTGCCCTTACCGCGACCGGCCTCGCCGATCGACCCGTCGCTGGACGCCGGACCGCAGCCCTGCGCTCTCAACAAGATCGGACACAAAGAGGGCTGATCGGCCGGAGTTCACCATTATTCGACGTTTTCCGGAACCCGCGCGGCGTCACTCGAGCGGACAAATGACGCAGCAGGTTACTCTGGTTCCCCTCAGGGCCCTGAGGGGAAACGTCGTCGTGGTAGGAGAAATGTTATGCGGGTCAAAGATGTCCTGGCGCACAAGAGCCCCGGGGTGGCCACCGTCGAACCAGGGCAGTCCGTCGCCGATGTCGTCGCGGCACTAGCCCGGCACGGCGTCGGAGCCCTGGTGGTCAGCAGCGACGGCCGCACCATCGAGGGGATCATCAGCGAACGGGACGTCGTTCGGGCACTGCACAGCATCGGTCCCGCCCTGCTGCAGACGGCGGTTCGCGAGATCATGACGGTGAACGTGCACACCTGCGTGCCCACCGACGAGGTCGCCACACTCGCTCGGACAATGACCGACAAACGATTCCGGCACATGCCGGTGACGATTGACGGGGCGCTGGCCGGAATCTTGTCGATCGGCGATCTCGTGAAAAGCCGGATGGACGAGATGGAAACCGAGCACGATCAACTGGTGGATTACATTTCCTCGGCGCGCTGATCCCGGCCGCAGCCGGCGACGCAAGACCTGGCCGCCGGTCCGGGCACAGCGCCGGCCGCGCCGGCCGTGCAGGCCGTGCAGCAGGCCGCGGAAGTCGGCGGCTGCCTCGTGCGAGCCGATCTTGGTGATCGTTGTTTCCGGCCTTTTCGTGTCGTGTCGCGACTCTGAAGGGCCACGGGGCTTGATCATGGTGGCCGGCTTGGCCCGGTAAGAAGCGCGAGCCGCGTGGGCGGGTGCCCACCCTGGGCCGCGCGGGGCCGCGGTGGCTGTCTACCGGTTGTCGACCTGCGGTGCCTACCTGTGGCCGCACGCATCGCAGCGAGCCGACGGTCATCACCGCAACTGGACCGTCCGGGGTC
>Ga0302263_10000948_pt1 | contig 11065 bp, 8 predicted proteins | sample II_Fen_N1_4_FD_194564 | JGI IMG/M metagenome (GOLD analysis project Ga0302263, IMG submission 194564) | Peat permafrost microbial communities from Stordalen Mire near Abisko, Sweden - II_Fen_N1_4 | ecosystem: Environmental > Terrestrial > Soil > Wetlands > Permafrost | place: Sweden: Abisko... | reverse complement strand
TGAAGGCCTCAAGGCGCTTGCCAAGACCCGCAAGATCAAGATCGCCGTCACCAGCCGCAACACCTGCAGCGACTGGTACTTCGACGAATGGCTGGCGCGCAACGGCATTCCCGAGGACGCCCTCGACTGGCAGATCATGCCGGCCAAGCAGCAGCTCGAGGCCCTATCCAAAGGACTTGTGGATGTCGTGACCACCCATCCTCCCTTCATCGCCGCTGCGGACGCCGACACCAACTTCCATCGCCTGACCTCCAGCTGGGAGATTGTGGGCGACCCGGCCGCAGGTGCCTCGGTGCGCGCCTTCAGCGAGAAGTTCATCAAGCAGTACCCAGAGCAGATCGCCGCCTTCATCCGCGTCTACGTGAAGGTCCACGAGTGGTCCAACGCCCACCCCGACTCGGCGCGTCTGATCTACGCCAAGGCCTTCAAGCTGCCGCCCGAGAAGGTCTCCATCTTCGCCTTCAACAAACGCGAGTGGATCAACGACTCCGACATCAACCCTTGGATTCTGCGCCAGATTGCCCACAAGGACATCAGACCCGGCATCAAGGTCAAGGCTTCCGACATCTACACCAACGCCCAGAACCCCTTCTGGAAGAAGGCCGGAAAGCCCAACACCGTCTTTCCCTACCAAGAGCCCAAGACGACAGAAAATGTCAAAAAGGCGCCAGGACTGGTCGAGCGGATCTTCGGCCGCGAAAAGACTCCGCTGCGCACGGCGACGCGCTAGGATCCCATCCCGCCGCACCCGCCTGCTGGGCGCTAGCTAGCGCCCGAGCCCCACCACGAAAGATCTTACCTCATGGCAATCGACATCCAACACGGCCAGTCCGCCACTCGCGAAGAACGACTCGGCGCCATCACTGGTTACCACGGCACCATCGGCGAGATGGTGGCGGGAGCCTGCACACGCTCGCTCAGCAGCAAAGAGCGGCTCTTCAGCCAGGCCAGTGCCTGCGCCTCCGGCTGTGCTCAAGGGTATCTCGGGCGCATCCAAGACGCCATCGTCATCAACCACGCGCCCATCGGATGCGCAAGCGACGCCATCGGCGGCAACTTCATCAACCAGTGGGGCGAGTGGGTGCGCGGCTGGAAGCGCACTAACGTGAAGCTCTTCTCCACCAACATGAACGAGCAAGACACCGTCTTCGGGGCCACCGGAAAGCTCAAGGACACCATCCGCGAGGTATGGCGGCGCCACCGTCCCGAGGCCATCTTCATCACCACTTCCTGCGCCTCGGGAATCATCGGCGACGACGTGCTGGGGGCCTGCGAGGATTTGCGCGAGGAGATCCCCATTCCGCTGGCGCCCGTCTTCTGCGAGGGCTTCAAGACCAAGGTGTGGGCCTCCGGGTTCGACGCGGCCTTCCACGCCGTACTGCACTGGATCGTGCAGCCGCCGCGGCCGGGCGTCAAGTCTAACAAGGTCACGGTGGTCAACTTCCAGGCCAGCGCCCATGTGGAAGTGACCCGCCTGCTGGCGCGCTTCGGCCTGGAGCCGGTGTTCGTAATCCCCCACAGCAACGTCGAGCAGCTGCGGCGTTTGTCAGAATCTGTCGCCACCCTGAGCGTCTGCGGGACGCTGGGCGGCTACCTCGGGACCGCCCTGGAGGAGCAGTACGGCGTCCCCTACGTGCGCACCCTGCAGCCCCACGGCACCGAAGGCTTCGCCTCGTGGCTGCGCGGCCTGGGGGCGGCAGTGGGAAAGTCCGAGGTCGCCGAGGCCATTCTTGCCGAAGAGGTTGCCAAGTACGCGCCTGAAATCGAGGCGCTGCGCGCCGAACTCAAGGGCACCACTGCCGTGGTGGGCATGGGACCGAGCTTCAGCCACAACTACGTGCGGGTGTTGCGCGAGCTGGGGGTAGAAGTGGTGTGGGGTGCCTCATGGCACTTCGACCAGAACTACGACAACGGCATTCCTCCCGAATCATCGCGCCGGCTGGCCAAGGTGGACGAGAACTTCCCAGTGAGCGTCACCGACCAGCAGAACTTCGAGCTTCTGAACCTGCTCAACACCTTGAAGCCCGACTTCTACGTCTCGCGCCACCCCGGCTCCTCGGTGTGGGCCACCAAGATGGGCATTGCCTCGGTGCCGGTGACCGACGAATATGCCGCCTTCGCCGTCCAGGGCATCGTCGACCTCGGCCATCGCCTGCTCGATGCCCTCAAGAACCGGAGTCTGGCCAAGCGCCTGGCCTCGCGCATCGCCCTGCCCTACACCAAGTGGTGGCTAGAGCAGGATGCCTTCACCTTCCTCGAGGAATGAAATCCCGCTACCTAGGAAAAACCCAATGACCGCAACCGCAGAGATCCAGAGAGAAACCAAGCCCAAGGTCACCATCCAAGGGATCACCCAATCCTTCCGCATCCGCGAGAACGGCAAGGTGAGCGAATTCACCGCCGTCGACGACTTCAACTTAACGGTGAACGAAGGCGAATTTCTCACCATCGTGGGCGCCTCCGGCTGCGGCAAGTCGACGATGCTGGACATCTTGGCAGGTCTCGTGAAGGCGCGCTCGGGGAAAATTTTCATCGGAGACCGCGAAGTTGTCGGTCCCTCCTTCGAGACCGGCATCGTGATGCAGGGATACGCCCTGCTGCCCTGGCGCACCATCCGCTCCAACATCGAATTTGGCCTGGAGATCAAAGGCGTCCCCAAGAAGGAGCGCCACGCCATCAGCGACCATTTCCTCGACTTGGTGGGGCTTACGGACTTCGCCTCGCGCCATCCTCACGAACTTTCTGGCGGCATGAAGCAGCGCGTAGCCATCGCCCGCGCCTTGGCCTACGATCCCGAAGTGCTGCTGATGGACGAGCCCTTTGCCGCCGTGGACGCCCAGACCCGCGAGTCACTTCAAGACGAGCTCCTGCGCATCTGGGACAAAACCAAGAAGACCATCATCTTCGTGACTCACAGCATCGACGAAGCCATTTTTCTGGCCGACCGCGTGGTGGTCCTCTCAAGCCATCCGGGACGGGTCAAGGAGATCATCCCCGTCAACATACCCCGTCCTCGCAGCAACGCCGACATCCGCCTTTCGGCCGAGTTCAATTGGACCCGTCAGAAGGTCTACGACATTCTCATGAACGAGTCCAAAAAGGACAGCGCGACCGAAGTCAGCCAGGACGTGGCGGCTGAGATCGACGCCCAGGCCGTCCTGTAAACCTTTCCCATCCACTGCAAGAAGGAATATCCAATGAGCTACAAAGTCGCCATTGCCACCAGCGACAACATCACGGTGGAAAACCATTTCAGTCGCGCCGAAGTGTTCGCGATCTATGCCGTGCACGACGACTTCACCTATTCACTCGAAGAGAACCGACTGCACTTGGCCGGCGGCCTCGCCGAAGTCCCCAATTGCGGAGAGGCAATTCCCGAGGAGTTCGAGGAAATCGCCGCTGCCGGTGGCGGCTGCGGGAGCGGAGGCTGCGGAGGTGGTGGTTGCGGCGGCGGCGGTGGTGGCAAAGGGCCTGTGGATCCGCGTCTGGAAAAGATTGCCGGTGCGCTTGCGGACACCCAGATCGTGATTGCCGGAACCTTAGGACCGCACGCCGAGGGGGCCTTGGCCCGTCGTGGCATCCGCGCCTTCGCCGTGAGTGGCTTCGTCACCCACGCCCTGGATAGGCTGGTTGCCTTCGACAAGTTCCAGTACACTCGTCGCGTCGCGCGCGCCTCGCGCGTCGCGACATGAACCTCCGGAGCAAGACCTCTTTTCTCGCCTCGTACCTGCTTTCTGTCTTCGGGTACGAGTTCGTCTTCTTCGTGTCCATCTTGCACATTTTCAAGACCACCAAGAACCCCCTGCTTGCCGGTCTGCTCACGGGGTTCACCACCCTCCCGAAATTCTTCGCGCCCTTCTACGGAACGCTCACCGACCGCTTCCCGAAGGAGCGGCTCTTCCGCATCGCCGCCCTCTCGGTGGCGGTGCTGGTCGTGCTGATGGGAGCCGTAGATGGCCTTGCCGCCAAATTCGCCTTCTGGTTCCTCATCGCTTTCGGTCTTGCCATCCTCTCCAACTCCCGCACCGTGATGATGGCCGAAGTCATGCCGGGGCGCGGCTTTGTCAGCGGCAACGCCGGCATCTTCATCTCCCTGAACATCGCAAAGCTCCTGGCACCTCTGCTTGCGGGCTATGCCGTGAGTCGCGTCTCTTCGCAGTCTCTCTACGCCATCTCGGCCTTGTGCTACCTCCTGGCGGTGGCGGCCACGGCATTCTTGGACTTGCCAGAATCTGTCAAAAAGCGCAGTGCCGCCGGGACGCTGGACCAGATCCGCAACGCCCTGGCCTACATCCGCCGGACCCCGAACCTCCTCTCGCTGCGCTACCTCCTGTGGACCAAGGCGCTTTTTCTGGGCTCCCAGGCCTCGCTCTACGTGGTCTACGTCAAGTCCTACCTCGGGGAAAGCGACTTCCACTACGGGCTCTTCATGACGGTGATCAGCCTCGGGAGCATCACCGGAGCCCTGATCGCCGCCGGACTTGGCCTGCGGCTGCGCCGGCTCGAGGTGATCGTGGCGGGCCTCACCTTCCAGTACGCCTCACTCATCGGGCTTGGTTTCATCCACAGCTACCACGCGGCGCTCGGCCTCATGTTTTCGAGCTTCGTATTCTTCTACATCGCCGCCATCGCGCTCCACTCGGTGCGCGACACGTCCACCGATCACGCCATCCGCGGCACCGTCTACGGGACAGTGAACGCCATCGGTGCGCCCATCAATATCGTCTCGATGCTCGCCGGAACTTGGCTTGCCGGGCGCTTCGGAGTGGAGAAGGTCTACGCCGTGGGAGGCACGCTCGCTCTCCTGAGCATGCTCGGCATCGTCCTCTCGGGGAACTTCAACCTCCAACACGCGCCACGAAAGGAGGAAGACTATGACGGAACGACTCGTCTTGCCGGTGGAAGGCATGAGCTGCAGCCTGTGCTGCGAGATCATTGAGCGCGAACTAAAAAAACTCGATGGAGTGAGCGGACGCGCAAACTTTGCCGCCGAGAACGTCCTAGTCGACTACGAACCAGAAAAGGCCACTCCTGGCGCCATTCGTCAAGCGGTGGAACGCTCCGGATTTCGCATTCGCGCCGCCGGCGAGCGGAGCGAACTGGACCGCATCCGCCGCACCCTGATCCTCTCGCTGATCCTGGGCTTTCCACTCTTCTGCACCTTCGTACTCAACGGCATGGGCGCCTGCCACGAGGAGTTCGATCCTGCAAGCGTCACTTGGGCTTCACAGTTCCTGGACAAATTCCGGTATTTGCCGGCATTCATCTTCTTCTACGACTGGCGGGTACAGTTCGCCCTGGCTACTCCGGTCCAGATCTTCTGCGTGGCTCCCTTCTACCGCCACGCTTGGTATTCCATCCGCTCGCGCCGGCTCACCATGGACGTATTAGTGGCCCTGGGAACCACCTCCACCTACGTTTTCAGTGTCTTCCTGGGACTCGCCGGCTGGTCCACCGTGGACGGCTACAAGCGCGTCCACTTCGAGTGCGCCGCAGTGGTGGTTTCGCTGGTGCTGCTAGGAAAATACCTGGAAGCCCGAGCCCGCAAGCGCACCCAGAACGCCATCGCTTCCATGGCCTCGCTCCAGGTGGCGTCGGCCTTGGTCGTTCGGGATGGACAGGAACTGGAAATTCCCGCCTCCGAACTTGCCGTCGGAGAGCTTGCCGTAGTGCGCCCCGGCGCGGTGATCCCGGCCGATGGCGTGGTGGAAGAGGGCTCCTCGGCGGTAGACGAATCGCTCCTCTCTGGAGAGTCGCTGCCGGTGCTGCGCAAAGCCGGCGATCCGGTGACGGGCGGCACCCTGGCGGTGGACGGGCGGCTTCGGGTACGCATAAAAGGTACCGGCGCCGACACCCGGCTGGGGCGGATCCTGCGGCTGGTCGAGGAGGCTCAGGCCAGCAAAGCCCCCATCCAGCGACTGGCCGATCGCGCCGCCGCCATCTTCGTGCCCTTCGTGATCCTCTCGGCAGTGGCCACCTTCGTGATCTGGGACTTCGTCATCTACGACCAATCGCTCTTCACCATCGAGCTCCCCGTGCTGCACGCGGTGGCGGTGCTGGTGGTCTCCTGCCCCTGCGCCCTGGGACTCGCTACGCCGGCGGCCTTGGTGGTGGGGCTCGGCACGGCGGCACGGCGCGGCATCTTGGTCAAGAGCGGTGAAGCCCTGGAGGCGCTCTCGGGAATCCGCGAGGTGATCCTGGACAAGACCGGCACCCTTACCCAGGGCGTCCTTTCGGTGGCCAATGTTCAAATTCTGTCACGATCGCGCAGCCGCGAGGAGGTGCTGCAGCTGGTGGGGGCGGTGCAGAAGAACTCGGCCCACCCCGTATCCCGAGCCCTGACGGAACTTTCCCAGCCGTTCTTCCCAGCCGGAATTCCCGATGTCGAAGACTTCCGGCAAGTGCCTGGCCAAGGCGTTTCGGGAACCCTTAGGGGCGTGCGCATCGCGGTGGGCAATGAAGAGTTCCTAGCGGGCGCTGAGTTTCCGCCGGAGCTTTCCCAGGCGCTCCTCCGCGAGCGCAAGCTTGGTCGCACGGTGGTGCTGGCCGCCATTGATGGCCGGGTCGAAGCGCTCTTCGCGCTAGCCGATACTTTGCGCCCCGAAGCCGTGGAGGCTGTGACACGCCTCAAGGCCCTGGGGCTGCGAGTGGGCATCCTGACCGGCGATCACGAGGTCACCGCCAAGGCGGTGGCCCGACTTTCGGGGGCCGACCACTTCCGGGCGCAGCAACTGCCTCAGGACAAGGCGCGTGAGGTGGCTGCATTACATTCACACGGCGTACTGATGGTGGGCGACGGCGTCAACGACGCCCCGGCCCTGGCCGCCGCCTCGGTGGGCATCGCCTTCGGCGGCACCGACCTGGCGCGCGAGTCGGGCGACGTGGTGGTGCATTCCCAGTCGCTCCTGTCGGTGGTCGAGGCCGTCGAACTCTCGCGCCGCACCATGCGCATCGTGCGACAGAATCTGGTGTGGGCACTGGCCTACAACATCGCGGGCATCGGCGCCGCCGCCACGGGGCTGATCAACCCCGAGGCCGCTGCCGCCGGCATGGCGGCAAGCTCGCTCCTGGTGGTCCTCAATGCCCTACGGCTGCGCAAGGCTCACCCCGTCGCCTCTCGTCCTTCAGTGCGCATCCATCCCTCCTCCCCCCTTCCGTCCCTTCCACCATCCACAAAGGAAAGTCTCGCATGACCGTCTACAACCTCGATTCCCCCGCTTTAGCGACCACCTACGACATTCTCAGCGACAGTCAGTTTGCCAAAGGCAGTCGTCTGGTGGACAAGCTCGACATCCATTCCGACCACTTCGTGCTGGACATCGGCGCCGGTACTGGCCGCTTGGCTCTGCACCTCCTAGAAACCAAGCTCGACATCGATGGCAAGCTCATCGCCATCGACCCGCTGGAAGAGCGCATCAAAGTCGCCGACGAGAAGAACCGCTACTCCAACGGCGAATTTCGCGTCGGCTCGGCCGAAGACCTCTCGTTCCTGGAAGACGGCACCGTCGACATCGTCTACCTGAGTTCGGTTTTCCACTGGGTGCCGGACAAGCAGAAGGCCCTTGCCGAGATCTTCCGCGTGCTCAAGCCCGGCGGCAAGGTCGGCATCACCACCGGCGCCCGCGAACTCGCCAAGGCCGGCCTCATCCGCACCGTGCTGGACAAGGTCCTTTCGCGCCCCCGCTACCGCGACCACGTGAAGGTGGAAGACTACGTGACGGCCCGCCAGGGAACTACCACGACAGAATTGATCCTTCTTTTGACAAATGCCGGCTTTTCCCTCGACGGCCTCGAGGTGCTGCGCAGCGTCACCCGCCACGAAAGCGGCGAGCGCTTCGTCGACTTCCTGGAATCGAGCACCTTTGGCAACTACCTGGCCCACGTCCCCGAGAACCTCCGCCCAACCGCCAGAACAGAATTTGTCAGCGAACTCGAGTCCCTGAATTCTGGGGAAGGCATCGATTCTGTGGGCTACGGCATCACCGCCATTGCCCAAAAGCCCGCGGCCCCTCGCAAGCAATGCAGCTGCGGCGGCCACAACCACTGACGGAATCCTGGGGCCTTCCCTTCCTGAGCTACTTTTTGGTCTGTTTAGCGAAGGGAAGGTCTAGCCTGAAGAACGGAAACCCATGACCGTCCGCCCTCGCACCGTGGTGTTCGACATGGACGGCACCCTTTTGGACACCGAGGCGATCGCGATTCGCTCCTGGGTCGCCGCCTTTGCCGAGCACGGCATCGAGATCGACCGCACCGTCGCACTCTGCACCATCGGCTGCGACCCGCCGGCCGCCAGGGCCGCCTATCGGAAGCTGCTGGGCGACGCCCCTGACTACTTGGCCATCCAAGTTCGCTGCGGAGAAATCTTTCACCAGACCGCCGAGCGCGAAGGCATCCCCCTCAAGCGGGGTGCCCGACAAATTTTGTCTTTACTTCGTCGGGAAGGGGTCAGGCTCGGACTCGCCACCTCCACCCGACGCGCCAGCGCCGAACCTGAGCTCTTGGAGCTCGGACTCCACGACCTCTTTGAGATTCGGGTCTACGGCGACGAGGTGTCCGAACGCAAGCCCTCTCCAGAGATCTACCTCGAGGCGGTGCGGCGCCTGGGCCTCTTACCCTCACCAGAAATTTGGGCGGTAGAGGACTCGGCCAACGGCATCCGTTCAGCCAAGACGGCAGGACTATCGGTTGCTTGGGTCCCAGACCTGCAAAACATGCCTCCAGAAATTCGCGCCCTAGCCGACATAACCTCCCCCCATCTCGACCAGCTTGCCAGTCACTTTGAATTAGCCTGAGCGCTGCCTGAGTACTTTTTCATACCAGCTTGCGATTTCATTTTGCTTTAGACGATCTACTAAATAGATTAAGCAGGGAAATCACTTTAAGCGAGGTACCCATGTCCCTTGAACTTGAAAGTCCCGTTTCCCAAACCCGCGAACAGCGCCTTGGTTCCATCACCGGGTACCAAGGAAATTTGCACGATCTGGTGCAGTCGGGTTGCGGAGGTGGGTTAAAGAACCGCTCCCGCTGTCTCTCTACCGCATCGAGCTGCAGCCATGGCCCCGCCATCGGACAGCTCTCCGGAATCGAAGGCGTGGTGGTCGTCGACCACTCGCCCATCGGCTGCACGGCCGGCCAGACGGGAGCCCAAAACCTGCGCGGGCGCGCTCCCACCGACCCGGACGTCAAGATTCGCCAGCGGCGAGTGTTCTCCACCGGCATGACAGAACCTGACACCGTCTTTGGCGGCACCGAGACGCTGCGCGATACCGTGCGCATCGCCTTCGAGCGCCATCACCCTCGCGCCATCTTCATCACCACCAGTTGCGTCTCAAGCATCATTGGCGACGATGTGGAAAGCGTGGCTCGCGAGCTCACCGAAGAGCTGGGCATCCCGGTCGGGACCGCCTCCACCGAAGGGCTTCGCTCCAAGATCTGGGCCTCGGGCTTTGACGCTTACTGTCACGCCGTTACCCGCTCTTTGGTGAAGGCGCCCCCCAAGCGCCGCAACGACGTCATCAACTACGTCGGCTTCGTCAAGGTGGGCCGCAAGAAGATCGACCATCTCTTTGCCCGCCTGGGCCTTGAGGTCAACTACCTCACCGCCAATTCCACTTTGGAGGACTTCGCCCGCGCCTCCGAGGCCCTGGGCACCTTCATCCAGTGCGGTTCGGCGGCAAGCTACTTGGCCGGAGCCCTGGAGCAGCTGCACGGTGTCAAGTTCTTCCAGACCTATCCCCCTTACGGGGGTCTTGGCTTCGAGCGCTTTTTCCGCCAGTTGGGCGCCTTCATCGGCAAGGAGAAGGAAGCCGAGGAGGTGATCGCCGAACAGCGCGCACGCTACGCCCCTGAGCTGGAAGCGCTGCGACAGGAATTGACCGGAGCCAAGGCGGTGATCGCCCTGGGCGGCACCTACGCTTTCGAGTACCTGCGCATGCTGGGAGAGCTCGGGATCGAGGTGGTCCACACCGCGGCCTTCCATTTCGATCCAAGGCTCGACAACCAGTCCGACGATCCCATCTCTTTTGCCGCCGACGTCCAGGAACTGGGGCTCCGCAGCGATGTTTCAGTCAACGATATTCAGCAGTACGAGATCTACCTGACCGTCAAGAAACTGCAGCCTGATTTCGTGGTCTCCCGCGCCCACGGAGCCAGCCCCTGGGCGGTGCGCACCGGCGTGGTGGCGGTCGAGGCCCAGATCGGCATCCAGATTTTCGGCTACGAGGGCTTGGTGCACCTAGGACGCACCATCGCCCTGGAACTGCGCAACCGCAACTTCTCTAAGAAACTTGCTCACCACTTCGAAAGCCCCTTCACCGAAACCTTTGAAGCGAGCGAACCCTTTGCCAAACTCCTTCCCGAGGCCGCCTGATGCCCTGTTCCGAAAAGCTCCGCGTCGCCTGCTCCCTCGGGGGCGCCTACACTGCTCTCTCCATTAATGGCGTGCTTCCTGTGCTCCACAGTGGGCCAGGCTGCCTAGGCCAGGCTCGCGCCGTACTGGCCGCCTCCAACGGGGGCCAGAGTTCCTTCCCGTATCAGGAAAACATCGTGCCTTGCAGTGACTTCACCGAGTCCCAGGTGGTCTTCGGCGGCGTCGAGAACCTACGCAAGGTCGTGAGCCAATCTCTCGAGGCCTACAAGGCCGAGGCCTTGGTGGTTCTGGAAGGCTGCACCCCGGCCATCATCGGCGACGACGTGGAAGAGGTGGTGGGAAGCTTCGCCGGCTCCAAGATTCCGGTCCTCTTCGCCTCGACGGTCGGCTTCAAGGGCGACAACATCCAGGGACACACCCTGGTGCTGAAGGCTCTGATCGACGGCCTGCTTGAACCGCCGGCCAAACGTTCGGATCGCCAGGTCAACATCTTCGGGATCGTCCCCTACTACGATGCCTTCTGGGAAGGGACGTTGGAAGCCCTGGGCGAACTTCTCAAGGCCGTGGGCCTGGAGCCAAACATCCTCTACGGACTCGACAACGGCCTGGACAAATTCCGTAAAATCCCGGAGGCGGCCTTCAACCTCGTCATCTCCCCCTGGATTGATGTCGGCATCGCCCAGGACTTGGAAAAGC
>Ga0302263_10000946_pt1 | contig 11067 bp, 9 predicted proteins | sample II_Fen_N1_4_FD_194564 | JGI IMG/M metagenome (GOLD analysis project Ga0302263, IMG submission 194564) | Peat permafrost microbial communities from Stordalen Mire near Abisko, Sweden - II_Fen_N1_4 | ecosystem: Environmental > Terrestrial > Soil > Wetlands > Permafrost | place: Sweden: Abisko... | reverse complement strand
GCCTGGATGTACTCCATGATGTGGCCGATGTGGAAGTTTCCGTTGGCGTAGGGCAGGGCGGTGGTAACAAACAGGCGGCGCTGGGTCATAGGAGGGGCTTTATGGCGGTGAAGGGCTAACCTTTGATTTTAGGCGGCAATGCGCGGCCCGCCCCGGTTTGCCAAATCTCCCCACGGGGCGCTTGTTGGGGTGGCGGCGTTAGACTTCACGCCAGCCCGGCGGGCGGCGCATTTTTCCTTTCACGCGCCAGTCCGCCTTGTCAGATTCAACTTGGAGAGTTTCCTAATGGCTGTAGAACAACAGGCAATTTTGACCGCGCTGCAAGGCGTGATGGACCCGAACACCGGCAAGGATTTTGTCAGCACCCACGCGCTGAAAAACCTGAAAATCAGCGGCGCCGATGTGTCTTTTGACGTCGAACTCGGCTACCCGGCCAAAAGCCAGATTCCGGCGCTGAGCCAAAGCCTGATCGCCGCCGCCAAAGCCGTGACTGGCGTGGCCAATGTCTCGGTCAATATGACGATCAAGATCGTCAGCCACAGCGTGCAGCGCGGCGTGCAGCTGCTGCCCGGCGTGAAAAACATCATCGCCGTGGCCTCGGGCAAAGGCGGCGTCGGCAAAAGTACCACCGCTGCGAACCTGGCGCTGGCGCTGACCGCCGAAGGCGCGCGCGTTGGCCTGCTGGACGCTGACATTTACGGCCCCAGCCAGCCGATGATGCTGGGCATTGACGGCCGCCCGGACAGCATCGACGGCAAGAACATGGAGCCGATGGAAAACTACGGCCTGCAGGTGATGTCGATCGGCTTTCTGGTCGATAAGGACGAGGCGATGATCTGGCGCGGCCCGATGGCGACGCAGGCGCTCGAACAACTGCTGCGCCAGACCAACTGGAAAGACCTGGACTATTTGATCGTCGATATGCCGCCCGGCACCGGCGACATTCAATTGACGCTGTCCCAGCGCGTGCCGATTACCGGCGCGGTGATCGTCACCACACCGCAGGACATCGCGCTGCTGGACGCGAAAAAAGGCATCAAGATGTTTGAAAAAGTCGGCGTGCCGATTCTGGGCATTGTCGAAAACATGGCCGTGCATATCTGCACCCACTGCGGCCACGCCGAGCACATTTTTGGCGAAGGCGGCGGCAAGAAAATGGCCGCCGACTACAACATGGACTACCTGGGCGCGCTGCCGCTGGACATCAAGATCCGCCAGCAGGCCGACAGCGGCAAGCCCACCGTGGTGGCCGACCCGGACGGCGACATCGCCGGTCTTTACAAGGCCGTGGCGCGCAAGGTGGCGGTCACGGTGGCGGCCAAGGCGAAAGACTTTTCCGCCAAGTTCCCGACCATCGTCATCAGCAAAAACACCTGATCGGCCCGCGCGGCATGAACCTGCTGACATCGCTGCGCTACCTGGTGGCGCTCAGCGAGCACCGGCATTTTGCGCGGGCCGCGCAGGCTTGTTTTATCACCCAGCCCGCGCTGTCGAACGCCTTGCGGGCGCTGGAGCAGGAATTCGGCACGCCCATCGTCAAGCGTGCCCGCAGCTACGCGGGCCTGACGCCCGAGGGCGAACGCGTGCTGGCCAGCGCCCGGCGCATGCTGCACGAACACAGTCTGCTGCAGCAGGAACTGGCCAGCCGCGCCGGTCAGCCCCAGGGCCGTTTGCAGCTGGGCGTGGTGCCGACGGCGGTGCCGGTGGCGGCGCGCTTTGCCGCGACGCTGCAAGCCGCGCATCCGGGCATCGTGCCGGTGGTGCGTTCCATGAGTTCCCAGGAGATTGAAGCGGGGCTGGAAAACCTCTCGCTCGACTTGGCGCTGGGCTTTACCGGGCGCCTGAAAAAAACCAGTCCGCTGGCCGTGCTGGCGCAGTACGACGAGCATTATTTTTTGCTGCGCCGCCTGCCGCCTGCGGAGCGCGCCAGCGGCGCCGGGCTGGAGCTGGGTGCGGCCATGCGCTGGGCCGACGCCGCGCAACTGCCGCTGTGCCTGCTGACGCCCGAGATGCACAACCGCAGCCTGGTCGAGCGCGCTTTTGCCGACGCGGGCTGCGCCGTCCAGCCGGTGATGGAAACCAATTCGGTGCTGACGCTGGCGCTGAGCGTGCTGGCCGGTGATGTCTGCAGCGTGCTGCCCGGCGCGCTGGTCGGCGCCGTGCGCAGCCAGGGCGAGCTGGAAGCCTTGCCGCTGGTCGAGCCCGAGGTGCTGACGCCGGTGGGCCTGATTTACCTGGCCAAATCCCAGCCGTCGCGGGCGCTGCAGGCGGCGCTGGCGCTGGCCCAAGGCGAGCGCTGGGCCGAGGCTTGCAGTTCGGCGCTGGACAGCACACTGCCTTGACGGCGCAGGGCTGCAGGATTTTGGTGCTGGCTTCAGTGGTACTCGCAAATTGCTTTGTGAATAGATAAATTTGAGTTTAATTGTAGTAATTTCAACAACTTAACTGAAAACTTGAATAGATAAGCCGAGCCGCCGCACGGCGCCTGCTACAGCTGCGGCCGGATCACCGCACCCTTGAACAGCACCGGCCCGGTCGGGCCGCGCTCGCTGGGCACGCCGCCTTGCGGCTCCAGGCTGATCGCCAGCAGCGGGCTGCCGCGCAGTTCGTCTTCGCCCGCCGTCAGGCGCAGCAGCGGGCCTTCGCCGAGCACGCCCAGCGATTGCGGCGGCTGGCTGGGTGGCAGCGCCCACAGTTGTAGGCTGCGGTCGCTGGCTTCGCGGTAGTCACCGACACGTTGCAAGGTGAGGCGGGCGTTGCGCGGGTCAAACGTCACCAGCATCGAGGCGTTGGCCTGTGCGTCGTTCAGCACGGCGACGTAGCTGATGCGCGGGCTGGCCTGCAGCTGCTGCTCCAGCGCGGCAATCTGGCCGCCCAGTTGCCCGCGCTGCATCACGACAGCGCCGACGGCTAGCAGCGCCAGCGCGAAGCTGCCTGCGCCCGCGAGCCGCCACAGCGCCAGCCGGTTCCACCAGCCGCCTGCATCGGCCTGCGCCGCCTGATGCGTCTGGGCCATTGCGTGGCGTTCCAGATCGGCGCGGATCAGGTTGTCGATGCGCGTCCACACGGCGGGCGCGGGCGCCTGGTTCGGCTGCAACTCGTTCAGTCCGGCGATACGGCTTTGCCAGACCAGCGCGGCGGCGCGCACTTCGGGGTGCTGGCGCGCCAAGGTTTCAAAGCGGCGGCGGGCCGGGCCGCGCAAAGTGCCCAGCGCGTAGGCGGCGGCCAGGCGGTCGCGCAGTTCGGGGTGGTACAGCAGGTTCATGGCATCGGGTGTATCAGTCGGTCAGGCTCAGGCGAAGCGGGTCATGCAGGTGCGCAGCTGGTCCAGTCCGCGCCGCAGCCAGGTTTTCACGGTGCCCAGTGGCAGCCGCAGTTGCGTGGCCAGTTCGCTGTGGCTCAGGTCGCGCAGGTAGGCCAGGCTGACCAGCTCGCGCTGACGCGCTTCGAGCCGGTGAATGCACTGGTGCAGCGCTTGCGCCTGTTCGCTGGCCGAGTGGCTGTCGAGCGGGCTGGGCGTGTCGCTGGGCAGGGTGTCGCTGAGCGCGTCGTCCAGCGTGTCGGTGTGGCGCTCGTCGCGGTGGCGGCGCAGCAAGTCCAGCGCACGGCTGCGCACGATCAGCGCCATCCAGGCCAGCGGCGGACTCAGGCTGGTGCGGTAGTTGGCGGCCTGGTGCCAGATTTGCAGATACGCTTCCTGCAGCGCGTCTTCGGCCCGGTCACGCTGGCCCAGCACGCGCAGCGCCAGCCCGTAGAGCTTGGACGATGTCTGCTCGTACAGCGGCTTGAGCGCGGTTTCGTCGCGGCGGCCCAGGCGGTCGAGCAGGTCTATCAGTTCGGCATCAAAGGTGGGGGTGGCGCTCATGCACACATTGTGCGGGACGCGGCAGCGCTCACAGTCGTTGTCTGCGCGCAACCACGGCGGTGGGCAGGGCCATCTGCGTGATGGGGCTGACGCTGAGCGCCACTGGCGCGGCATCGATCAGCTGATCCGGGTGCCAGACACGCACGCGCATCTGGCCTTCGGGCACGTTGCCCAGCTGGGCGATGCCGTCGCTGCCGGTCTTGGCAGCCCAAGGCGTGTCGGTGACGAAGATGTGGCCGCGCATCGAGCCGTGCAGGTGGCAGCCCAGCTGCAGCACGCCCGCCTTGTCGAGCGTGATGTCCTTGCTCGATGGCTCCTTGCCCGCCACCCGGCCATCGAGCCGCAGCTCAAAGCTGTAGCTGGCGGGGGCGCCCGCGTTATTCAGGCCCGCAGGCGCGGCGCGGACATGGTGATCCCAGCCGTCCAGGTTGCTAAAGCGCACCTGCGAGCCGACTGGCAGCAGGCTGACGGCGGGCAGGAACTGCATTTTTTGCTGCTCGATCAGCATTTGCACCGGCGCCGGGGCGGCTGGGCGCAGGCCGTTGACCGGCTCCAGCGTCACCACGGCGTTGGGCAGCGGCAGGCCATCGCGGCCCGTGACGCTGATTTGCACCGTGGCCGCCTGCGCGCCAGCCAGAGCCGCCAGCCACAGGCCAGCGCCCAGGATCGCCCGGCAGGCAGTGCGTTGCAAGGGGCGCGTGGCCGCCGCGTGACTGGCGGCAGCGTTGCGAAGAGCGGTGGTGGGTGTCATGGCGCGCTCCCGGTTCAGTGGACGGTAATCACATCGCGGTGCATAGGCGCTAGTAGCGCCAGCAACTGATTTTGCCGGGTGAAGGGGATTTTGTGTGCGTCCATCGTGGTTTGCAGCACTTCGACCAGCGCGTTAAATTTGGCGCGCGTGACGTCCATGTCGGCGTGGGCGGTTTTCATGTCCGGGCCTTTATAGACACAGGGGCCAGCCGCCAGCTGGCAGATTTGCGCGGTCAGCTGGCTGGCCAGATGGTCGAGCTTGGTGTCTTTGAACTGCGCGGCCAGACGCGGGTCGGCGACGAGGTTTTTGACAAAATCGTCCATCAGGCTGCGCAGTCCGGCTTCTTCGCCCAGGGCGGCGTACAGCCCTGGCGCGGGCGTGACCGGGTAGGCGCTGGCGTCGGACTGGGCCAGCGCGTGTTGGCCAAAACAAAGCGCGAGGGCGGCGCAGGCAAGGAATTTTTTCATGATCGGGCTTTCAAGGCGGTGAAGGAATTGGGCGGGACAGGGCGGCTCAGAAGCTGAGCTGGGCCGAGAGGTAAAAGCCGGTTTGCTTGCGGTTCGCCGTAGTGGCGGGCACGATGCGGCCCAAATCCACATAGGCCAGCGTCACCGAGCTGTGCTTGTTCGGTGTCCAGGCGATGAAGATGTCCTTCCAGGCACTGGACTGCAAGCCGTCGCCCAGGCCCGCCGCCTGGCCTGCGCGCTGCAGGCGGTTGGACATGCTGCGGTATTCCGCGCCCACGGCCAGATCCTTGCGCAGCAGGTAGGCGACCGAAAATTCCGGTTGCAGCTTCAGGCGGTTGTCGGCCCCGCCGAGCGTGGCGCCAAAGCCGAGCAGGCCGTTTTGATTTGCCTTGGTGGCGCGCAAGGTGGCGTTGAGCAAAATGCCCTGCGCCAAAAACAGCTTGGTGGCGCTGACATAGACATCGGTGCCGCTGCGCTTGGCGCCGAGCGCGTTCAGCGTGCTGTCCAGCCCGCTGGAGTCCAGCGACTTGTGCTCCAGACCGACGGCAATTTGCGGCATCAGCGTGTCGCTGTCCAGCACCGCATCACCGGCCACGCGCCATTTGGCGCCGACGATGGTCTGCTTCAAATGCAGCCCCGGCAGGCCCAGCGCCGTGCCGGTGATGCCGGTGTTGAAATCCTGCTGCGCCAGCGACAGCTCGACCCGGTCGTGAATGCCGACCGCTACGCCGACCACGTTCAGGCCGTAGTCTTGGGTGTGGGCGCGGGTGGCGAAGGCGCTGACGCCGAGTTCGCCCTCGGTCGCGCCACTGCCGATGACGGCCCACGGTGTCAGGCCGCCGCCGGCCGCGCCGTCAATGCTGCTGACGCCGCTGGTCAGCAGCAGTTTGCCGGTGTCGGCGTGGGCCGCCGGGGCGCAGAGCGTGGCGGTCAGCGCGGCCGCCCAGGTCAGCCGGTGCAGGGCGGGGTGAAGGCGGTGTGAAACATGGGTCATGGCAGACAGTCCTGTGAAGTGAGGGAGGCAAAAAACAGATCGCTCATTGATGAATACGCAGCGCTGGCGCAACTGGATTCAAAAATCTGCAAAAATTTTTCTGCTGCCAGGGCTGAGTTGGTTGCAGGCGCTTGGGCCGCGCCTCATTCAACGATTGAATCAGCGCATACAGCGATTCAATTTGACGCCGCCGCCCGGCCAGGCCAAAGTGCGGGATGCACTTTTTCAACCCGCTTTTCAGTCGCCGCGCTGGCGCCGCGCCAGCCTTGAACGCCAACGCCAACGCCAACGCTGGGCCAGCGGCTGCGGCCCACTCTGGCGCACGACCATGCTGAGTCCAGAGCAGCGCCAGACCCTCGCCGACCTAGTGGCGGCGCATCGGCACCAAGCGGGCGCTTTGCTGCCGCTGCTGCACGGCGTGCAGGACGCGCTGGGCTATATCCCTGCTGACAGCGTCGAAATCATCGCGCAGGCGCTAAACCTGTCGCGTGCCGAGGTGCATGGCGTCATCAGCTATTACCACCATTTCCGCAGCGAGCCCGCCGGGCGGCTACACCTGCAAATCTGCCGTGCCGAGTCTTGCCAGTCTATGGGCGCCGAGGCGCTGTGGAAGCAGGCTTGCGCTCAGCTCGATTGCGCCAGCGCGGGCGGCACCAGCCCGGATGGCGCGACCACGCTGGAGACTGTCTATTGCCTGGGCCTGTGCGCCGCCTCGCCCGCGCTGACGCTGAACGGCCAGCCGCATGCGCGGCTCAACCCCGACAAACTAAAACGCCTGCTCGATCAGGCCGGGAGCGCCGCATGAGCGCCACCATGAACGTCAAAATTTACCTGCCCTGCGACACGGTGGCGCTGGCGCTCGGGGCGGATGCGCTGGCGGCGGCGCTTCAGGCGCAGGCCGCACAGGCGGGCCTTGAGATTGAACTGGTGCGCAACGGCTCACGCGGCCTGTTCTGGCTGGAGCCGCTGCTTGAAGTCGTCACGCCCGCAGGCCGCGTCGCCTACGGCCCGGTCAGTGCTGATGACGTTCCCAGCCTGCTGGCCGCGTCGTTTCAAACCGGCGGCGACCATCCGCTGCGCCTGGGCCTGACCGAAAACATCGCCTGGCTGAAAAACCAGCAGCGCCTGACCTTTGCCCGTGTCGGCGTGATTGATCCGCTGTCGCTGGCCGACTACCAGGCGCATGAGGGCTATGCCGGTTTGCGCCGGGCGCTGACACTGAGCGCCGCCGAAGTCGCGCAGCAGGTGCTGGACTCAGGCCTGCGCGGGCGCGGCGGCGCGGCCTTTCCGGCGGGCATCAAGTGGCAAACTGTCGCCGCTCTGGAAGCGCCGCAAAAATACATCGTCTGCAACGCCGACGAGGGCGACTCCGGCACTTATTCAGACCGCATGACGATGGAGGGCGACCCCTTCATGCTGATCGAGGGCATGACGATTGCCGCCATCGCCACCGGCGCCACCGAGGGTTTTATTTACATCCGCTCGGAATACCCGCAGGCGCTGGCCACCATGCAGCGCGCCATCGCGCTGGCCGAAGCGGGCGGTTTTCTCGGCGACAACATTCTGGGTTCTGGCCGCCGCTTTCAGATGCAGGTGCGCAAAGCCGCTGGCGCTTACGTCTGCGGCGAGGAAACGGCCATGCTCGAAAGCCTGGAAGGCAAACGCGGCACCGTGCGCGCCAAGCCGCCGATTCCGGCCGTCAGCGGCCTGTTCGGCCAGCCGACGCTGATTCACAACGTCATCACGCTGGCCTCGGTGCCGTTGATTCTGGCGCGGGGCGCGGCGTTTTACCGCGACTACGGCGTGGGCCGTTCCAGGGGCACGCTGCCGATTCAACTGGCGGGCAACCTCAAACACGCCGGGCTGGTCGAAAAAGCTTTTGGCGTGACGCTGCGCGAGTTGCTGTTTGACTACGGCGGCGGCTCGGCGTCTAGCAGGCCGATCAAGGCGGTGCAGGTCGGCGGCCCGCTGGGCGCTTATGTGCCCGAGTCGCAATGGGACATTCCGCTGGACTACGAAGCCTACGCCGCTGTCGGCGCCGTGGTCGGCCACGGCGGCATCGTCGCGCATGACGACACGGCGGACATGGCCGCGCTGGCGCGCTACGCGATGGAATTTTGCGCCGCCGAGTCCTGCGGCAAATGCACGCCGTGCCGCATCGGCTCGACGCGCGGCGTCGAAGTCATCGACCGCATCACCAGCGGCCACGACAAATCCCGGCAGGTGCAGTTGCTGCGCGATCTGTGCGACACGATGACGCACGGCTCGCTGTGCGCGATGGGCGGCATGACGCCGTATCCGGTGCTGTCCGCGCTGGACCATTACCCGCAGGACTTCGGCCTTGCCGCGCCAGCCGCCCCGTCGGCCTGAATTCAATCCCCGCACCGCTTCCAGGAAAACGCCATGTTCAAGCCTATTGACAACACCGATTACGGCACGCCCCGGCGCGAGTCCGCGCAGCAGGTGACGCTGGAAATTGACGGCGAAAGCGTCACCGTCCCGGCGGGCACGTCGCTGATGCGCGCCGCTGTGGACGCGGGCATCCGCGTGCCCAAGCTCTGCGCCACCGACAGCCTGGAGCCCTTCGGCTCCTGCCGCCTGTGTCTGGTGGAAATCGACGGGCGCCGGGGTTTTCCGGCCTCCTGCACCACGCCCGCCGAAGCCGGGATGAAAGTGCGCACCCAGACGCCCCGCTTGCAGCAACTGCGCAAAGGCGTGATGGAGCTGTACATCTCCGACCATCCGCTGGACTGCCTGACCTGTTCCGCCAACGGCGACTGCGAATTGCAGGACATGGCGGGCGCCGTCGGCCTGCGCGAGGTGCGCTACGGCCTCGATGGCGCCAATCACCTGCACAGCCAGAAAGACGAATCGAATCCCTATTTCAGCTACGACCCAGCCAAATGCATTGTCTGCAGCCGCTGCGTGCGCGCCTGCGAGGAAGTTCAGGGCACGTTTGCGCTGACGATCAGTGGCCGTGGCTTTGACTCGCGCGTGGCTGCCGGGCAGGGCCAGACTTTTATGGCGTCCGACTGCGTGAGCTGCGGCGCCTGCGTGCAGGCCTGTCCGACCGCCACGCTGCAGGAAAAAACCGTCATCGCGCTCGGCCAGCCCGAGCACAGCGCCATCACCACCTGCGCTTACTGCGGCGTCGGCTGCGCCTTCAAGGCCGAGATGAAGGGCAGCGAAGTCGTGCGCATGGTGCCGTGGAAAGACGGCAAGGCCAACGAAGGCCATTCTTGCGTCAAGGGCCGCTTTGCCTGGGGCTACGCGACGCACAAAGACCGCATCACCCAGCCGATGATCCGCCAGCGTATCAGCGACCCGTGGCGCGAAGTCAGCTGGGACGAGGCGATCAATTACGCCGCCAGCGAATTCCGCCGCATTCAGGCGAAACACGGCAAGGACGCGATTGGCGCGCTGACCTCGTCGCGCTGCACCAACGAAGAAACCTACCTGGTGCAAAAACTGGTGCGCGCCGCCTTTGGAAACAACAACGTCGATACCTGCGCCCGCGTCTGCCATTCGCCGACCGGCTACGGCCTGGGCCAGACCTTTGGCACGTCGGCAGGCACGCAGACTTTCAAGTCGGTCGATCAGGCCGACGTGATTCTGGTCATCGGCGCGAACCCGACCGACGGCCACCCGGTGTTTGCCGCCCGCATGAAAAAGCGCCTGCGCCAGGGCGCGCGCCTGATCGTCATCGACCCCCGGCGCACCGACATCGTCCAGTCGCCGCACATTCAGGCCGATTTCCATCTGCAGCTCAAGCCGGGCACCAACGTCGCGCTGATTTCGGCGCTGGCCCATGTTGTCGTCACCGAAGGGCTGCTGGCGCAGGACTACATCGACGAGCGTTGCGACGAAAAATCGTTCCGCGAGTGGCGCGAGTTTGCCGCCCGGCCCGAGAATTCGCCCGAGGCGATGGCGGCCATCACCGGCGTCGCCGCCGACGATATTCGCGGCGCGGCGCGGCTCTACGCGACCGGCGGCAATGCGGCGATTTACTACGGCTTGGGCGTGACCGAGCACGCGCAGGGCTCGACGATGGTGATCGGCATTGCGAACCTGGCGATGGCCACCGGCAACGTCGGGCGCGAAGGCGTCGGCGTCAATCCGCTGCGCGGCCAGAACAATGTCCAGGGCGCTTGCGACATGGGCTCGTTTCCGCACGAGCTGCCCGGCTACCGGCATGTTTCCGACGCCACCGTGCGCGCCGAGTTTGAAGCCGCCTGGGGCGTGACGCTGGAGGCCGAGCCGGGCCTGCGCATTCCCAACATGCTGGACGCCGCGCACGCGGGCAGCTTTCTGGGCCTGTACTGCGAGGGCGAGGACATTGCCCAGTCCGACCCGAACACCCAGCACGTCGCCGATGCGCTGCGGGCGATGGAATGCATCGTGGTGCAGGATATTTTCCTCAACGAAACGGCCAAATTCGCCCATGTGTTTTTGCCCGGCGCGTCGTTTCTGGAAAAAGACGGCACCTTCACCAACGCCGAGCGGCGCATCTCGCGGGTGCGCAAGGTGATGGAGCCGCTGGCCGGACTGGCCGACTGGGAAGTCACCGTCAAGCTGGCCAACGCGCTCGGCTACCCGATGCACTACAGCCATCCACGCGAAATCATGGCCGAGATTGCGGCGCTGACGCCGACCTTCAGCGGCGTGACTTACGAGAAGATTGAGCAGCACGGCAGCGTTCAGTGGCCCTGCAACGACAGCACGCCCGAGCTGGGCACCGAGACCATGCATGTCGACCAGTTTGTGCGTGGCAAGGGCCGCTTCATCATCACGCAATACGTCGCCACCGATGAAAAAGTCACGCGCAAATTCCCGCTGCTGCTGACGACCGGGCGCACGCTGTCGCAGTACAACGTCGGCGCCCAGACCCGGCGCACGCCCAACAGCCAGTGGCACAGCGAAGACCGGCTGGAGATTCACCCGCACGACGCGCAGGAGCGCGGCATCAAGCTAGATGACTGGGTCGGCATCG
>Ga0302263_10000945_pt1 | contig 11069 bp, 10 predicted proteins | sample II_Fen_N1_4_FD_194564 | JGI IMG/M metagenome (GOLD analysis project Ga0302263, IMG submission 194564) | Peat permafrost microbial communities from Stordalen Mire near Abisko, Sweden - II_Fen_N1_4 | ecosystem: Environmental > Terrestrial > Soil > Wetlands > Permafrost | place: Sweden: Abisko... | reverse complement strand
GCGGCCTTCCGCTGGGCTTGTTCTGCGATTCCGTCTACACGGAGCGGGACCTGACTCTGAAACCCGGCCAGACGCTGCTGCTCTACACGGATGGCTGGACGGAAGGGGCGCGGGACAACCGCGAGTTCGGCATCGGCCGGGCCGCCGCCGCCCTGCGCCGGGGAGCCGACCTGCCGCTGCCCGAGCTGCTGGCCTCCTGCCGGGCGGAACTGGAAACCTTCCTGCAGGGCTCTCCTCGTGGCGACGACCTCACGCTGGTGGCGGTCCGGCGCGCGGCCGCCTGAGACCGAAGTGCGTTCATGACATAGAAGTTCTTGAACCGCGAAAGGCGCGAAAGGCCCTTCGGGCGCGCGAAGGGCGGAGGAGCTTGCTTCCGCCTCCGCTTCTCATGGATTAGCTTTGCCCTTGGATCCGCAGCAGCATCACGGCCTGCCAGAGGATGTAGCCGCCCATGCCAGCCACCAGAACTCCCCCCATGCGCAACAGCACGGCCTTCCAGGCCTGGCTGAGGCGCGTGCTGGCGAGGCCCAGGCCCAGCAGCAGGGGCGCGTTGCCCAGGCCGAAGGCGGCCATGCCCGCGGCGCCCATTTTCCAGTCGCCGCCATCCAGCGTGCGCAGCAGCATCATGTAGACGAGGCCGCAGGGGATCAGGCCCCAGAGCAGGCCCAGCGCATAGGGCAGGCTGCCCAGGGCGAGGCCGCGGCCCATGAGCCTCTGCAGCGGCGCGGGCAGCTTGAACTCCATGAGCGAATCCGCCCGGCCGCCCAGAGCCATCACCAGGCCCATGAGCAGCATGAGCACGCCGATGCCCAGCTTCACCCAGATCTGCCAGGGCCAGGCTTGCGCGGCGATGAGGGCCGCGCCATCCGGACGGCAGCAGGCATGCATGTCCTGCACGGTCTGCAACCGGGCAAAGCCGCCCAGGAAACCGATGAGGCCGCCGAGGATGGCGTAGGTGGTGATGCGGCCCAACTGGAAGCGCAGGTGCCGCGTCCAGGTGCTTCCACCGCGCTTTGCTTGTGAGATCCCGAAGGCGGCCACGATGGGTCCGCACATGCCCGCACAGTGGCCCAGCGAGCCCAGCAGCCCGGCGATCCACATCACCACCAACCAGGGGGCGGCGTGCGGGTGGTTCAGCCAGTGTTCGAGCATGGCCCATGGTCCCCCGAAGCCGACGGAACCCGCAAGCGACGGGGATCACGGGTGGGTGCGACAGCCTGTCGCAGGTATCGGAAAATCAGGGCTCTTCTGTCTTCTCCACCACGATCACCATGCGCGTGACCACAGCGGCCAGGGCGCCCACGGCCGCGAAGATCGGCAGCAGGGCTGCGCCCACGAGCCCGAGGGTGAGTGGAATTTCGATGAGCGTCTTGCCCGATTCATTCTTCAGGATGATCCGCCGGATGTTGCCCTGGTGGATCAGCTCCTTGATCTTGTCCAGCACCTTGCCGCCATCGAGCTTGAATTCCTCGGTGTGGGTGCGGTCCTGCGTGGTGTCGTTCGTCATGGCGTGTTCCTTTCTGTGAGGGGAGGGCTCAGGCGTGGACCAGCAGGTGCTCGGCGAGCCAGACCTGGAAGCGGCCCAGCAGCAGCGCCAGGTGGAAGGTGAGGGGGATCAGGGCCAGGCCCGCCAGGCCGCAGAGCGCCCCCGCCAAGTTGGGATGGGCGACGATCCAGGCCGTGCCGCCCAGGTCAAAACTCAGGCTGCCCGTGGCGTGGAAGAGGCCGGCGAAGGGCACCGCAACCAGGGCCAGTCCCGTGGCGAGGAGGCTGGTCAGCGTCGTGAAGTAGGCGATGCCCAGGGGCATGAGCAGCAGGAAATAGAGCAGGCTGGTCCAGGTGCGCCGGTCGCCCAGCAGGGCCTTGAGGCGGAAGCCTAATCCCTGGCCCTCGGGCAGCAGGTCGGGGCCCGCCGAACCTTCGCCGCCCACCAGGAATCGCAGAAGATGGACCTCGGCCACGGACAGCAGGCGGGTACCCATGAGGAAGGCCAGCGCCACGGGGATGCCGATGATGAGGATGGCCAGGCCCAGGCTGAGGGAGAGGCCCGTCACCACGAAGGTGAAGGCGACGATGCCGGTGGCCATCGACAGCAGCAGATACAGCAAGGTGGTGTAGGCGCGGCGCGTGGCCAGGACCTCGAAGAAACCTGGGTGGGGCGGGGCCAGCAGGGACATGGAACCTCCGGTGATGTCTCCAATCTACGGAGCGACCCGAGGCCATCGAGGAGGAAACCGGCGAACAGCGGCCCTGGATCGGTGAAGGCGCGAACAGGTCACCCTCCGCAGGAATCTCCGAGCCTCCATGGCCAAGAAAACCAACCCGAAATGACACGAATGGAGGCCTGCCGGGAATCCTGGCGAATGATCACAAGCAAACGCCAACCGCAGAGAACACGGAGGGCGCAGAGGCGCGCCGACCCAACCACGCACAGGCCCGTCGAAGGCGGCTTCCGGCGCAGCCGGAAGTGATCCCGGGGGCGCCGGGACCACGTCCCAAGAAGCGCAGCCCCAGCGCCCCCGGGATGCAGCCCGTGCCCACGAATCAGACGACCCCACCCTGCTTCAGTGCCTTCCCGTTTTTATCCGCTCTTCATCGGTGTTCATCCGTGGCTCAGATGTCCGTTGTTATTTCTCTGCGATCTCTGCGCCCTCTGCGGTGAAATGGCTTTCCCTCCAATCCCGGAAGCCCCTATTTGTGTTCTTTGTGGCTACGTTTTTCGTTCTTACGTGGTGGTTCTTTTCCAACTCTCACGACCCACCGAGTCTGTGGCTCAGCCCAGGGTCGGCACCCGCCAGAGGGGCAGTTCCTCGCCCAGGGCGGGCACGGGCAGGAGGCCGTTTTCCACCGCGCCATCATCGCTCTCGGGTTCGCAGAGGTAGACGGCGATGGCGCCCAGGGGTTGATCCGTGGGAACAAGGGCCCAGCCGGGGGGCACGGCCCGGTGGCTGCGGCGCCAGGACACGGACAGTTCACCCACGGCAGCGGCCTCGAGGATGGCGCGGCCCTCTTCGGAACCCAGCCCCTCGGTGACGGGCACTTCCACTTCGAAGGCTCCCACCGCCTCCTGGAGGCTGAGGCCATGCAGGCGCAGGTGCGCAGCCATGGACGCAGGCACCAGGTAGGCGGCCGGGCGCTCCACCACGGTGGTGCCCACGAAACGGCCGAGATGCGGCAGCGTCACGCTCACGGGTGCGCCTTCCAGGGTTCGTGGCGTGCGGGTGAGGATCTCGACGGGGGTTTCGAACCGTTCCAGGCCATAGCGGATGGCGATGCGCTCCCGGGGCGTTCGGCTCTCCACCACGGTCTGCACCACCTCATCCCGGTGCGCCGCCACGTATTTCAGCGTCTCCAGCATGAAGGCGTAGGCCGTGCGCACGCGCTCCGCGAAGCTGATGTAGGAATAGCACTCCAGCAGCAGGTCCATGCGGTTGGTGAGACCCCGGTAGTTGCTGCCGAAGCGCGGGTGATGTGGGTAGGTCATCCAGCCTTCGCCGATGGGGGCGCCGGGCTGGGCGTCCACGTCGGCATCCATGGCTCGCTCATCCTCGACGAAGTTGCCGTACCAGCCTGCATCCAGTCCGTGGTTGGCCTTCAGCGCCGCGGTGACCGGCGGCAGCAGCCGCTCCCGCATGTAGCGGATGGGCTCGCCGCGGCCGCTCTCTGCCGTATGCGGGATGTCATAGGTCATGGAGAAGCGGTGCACCGAGCCATTCGTCGCGTGGTTGTCGATGGTGAGGTCCGGCGCCCAGGGCTGGCAGACGCGGGTCTGCAGCAGGCGCATCTCCTCCCCCTGCATGCGCAGGTAGTCGCGGTTCAGGTTGATCTGGGCGGCATTCACGCGGGTGCCCACACCGCTGGTCGGGCCCAGCTGGCCGCTGAGCTTGGGCAGGTACAGGCGCCGGTTGCCGGGATCGATGGCGTCGTTGCCATCGGGATTGAAGAGAGGCACCACCACCAAGGTCAGATCGGAAAGGATCGCCCCGGCATCGAGCCCGGGCTTGCCTTCCAGCAGGTCGCGCACCAGCATCAGGCAGCCTTCCTTGCCTTCGACCTCGCCGGCATGAATGCCACTGATCACCAGCACCACCGGCCGTTCCAGGCTCCGGGCCTCCTGGGGTGTCTTCACCCCGTGGGCCGAGAGCACCAACAGGGGCAGCTCACGGCCTTCGGGGCTCGTGCCAAAGCTGGTGACGTGCAGACGCTTGTCGCCCAGGGCTTGGAGCCCGGCGATGAAGGCCATTACGTCCGCGTGGCGACTGGTCTCTTCATAGCGGGTGGCCTCGGCGCGGGTGAGCAGGGACATGGAAACTCCTTGATCAGGCCCTGGAGGCCAGTTCCTGAAAATCCGCGGTGCGGGGCAGGGATCGCATGGTGTCGAGCAGGGCGGGTGGCGGGACGGCCAGCTTTCTCGCCGCCTGATCCAGCCAGCCGCCCAGGCTGGTAACGCGGGCCGCGGTCCGGCCATCCTCCTTGATGAACTCGTTTCGCAACAGAAAGCGGCTGCCATCCTCCGACTGGCCGGCGAGGGCCAGGGTGACACGGAAGCTTTCCAGCAGTCCGATCTCCCGGAAATATTCCACCTCGTCCTTGCGCACCACGGGCCCGATGCGGAGGCGCACGAACTCCGACATGGGAAAGCCGTGTTCGGCGAAAAAGAGCATGCGGACGTCACCCGATTTGTCGAGGTACGAGGTGTTCCGCATGTGCGAATTGAAATCCATGTCGCCCCAGCCTGCGAACAGGATTTTTTCGAACATGGAGGACTCCTTCCCGAGGGGGTTCAGAATCACCGCATCGCAGCCTTCGTTTCAACCTTTCCTCGTCCAGGCAACCACCCACCGGCCTCATCGGGCCAGCCTGTGTCGATCGGAGGAATCAGGAATTGGGGTACAGAGCTAGCGCAGGCCCCGCACTGATCTGGGCTGATCAGTGCGGGGCCGCGATGCGGGTTCCCGCCGAACGGGGCTGGTAGGTGTTTCGCCTGGTCAGTGGGAGGCATTGAGCAGGGTGGCCTGGGCAGCGCCCGAGCGGTTCTCCTTGTCCACCACCATGACGCCCAGCGCAGGGGTTTTCACCCACTCGGCCGGGTTGATCGTCACGGGAACGGAGGCTTTGGTGCCCGCGGCCACTTCGACAAAGTCGCCGTTGGAGATCGCGGGGGTGAAGGCATTGAATGAGGCCGTTCCGGGAACCACACCTGAGGTGCCCGTCATCAGGTTGAAATAACTGGCCTGGTAGGTGAACCGCGGATTCGCTGACGACAGGCCAAGGTCCGAGTTGAAGACCGGCAACAGCATCGTCGAACCATCGGTCGGCGCATCGGTGAAGAAACGCACCCGGATGGTTCCGGTCTGCAGATTCAACACACCCACCACGGCCTGGCCATCGAAGGAACCTGCGGTCAGCAGGCCGTGGTCGAGGCTGAACAACAGGTAGTCGGCAATGCCGTCGCCCGTGGAGTCGATGGCAATATCCACTTCACTGGAAGCCGCGGTGCTGAAGCGATCGAAGGTGTTGACGGCGAAGACCATCAGACCGGCGGAGGGGAAAGACTGTACGCCGACCGCCCGGATGTCGAAGGGTGCGACGCCCTGGCGGGTGCCGGCCAGGCCCCACGCGTAGAAATCGGCCATGGCGGGCTTGCCTGCGGAATCCGCGTTGCTCAGCCGGACCGTCGAGGCCGGACGGCGCGGGCTCAGGGTGCTGGCGAGATTGGCGCTCATCAGGGACCGGGCGCGATCCACCAGGTAATAGGGCAGGCTGAGCGTCACACCGTTGTTGTCGCTGGGGCTCGCAGGCGTCAGCGTGACCAGACCGGCAACCTCCCGGAAGTTCGACGAATCTCCTGCCGTGGCCACGGGGACCGACAGCGCGACTTTCACCGATCCCGTTTCCCCCGCGCCGATCGTGACCGATGAGCGGCTGAGCGCCACTGAGTGCGGATCGCCACCGGTGGCCGCCGCATCGAGGTGGAAGCTGGCGCGCTGGTCACCCTTGTTGGTGATGCGCAGCTGGCGCGTGGCTTTGAAGTTGGAGCTGAATTCGGCAAAGCCGAATGAAATCGCCGTGGCGGTCGGGTCATCGTCGATCGCCACGACAGTCTGGGTCTCCGTGGCGCCAACCGGCTGCACCAATCCACCCCCCTCGATGCGGGTCGCGTAGCCAGGCAGCTTGGACGGGGCTGCGGTCTGCGTGATGGCGGCGGCGAGGGCGCGTTCGCTCCAGAGCGGATGCGCCTGGCGCGTCAGGGCGGCGACGCCGGTGACGTGCGGGGCTGCCATCGAGGTACCGCTGAACGCGATCGTTTCGGTGCCGGTTCCCGCAAAGGTCGAGAAGACGGAGACACCGGGCGCCGCCACGGAGGGCTTCAACGCACTGTCGCCATTGCGCGGGCCGCCCGAGCTGAAGCTGGCCGCCGTGCCGACAAACGCGTTGCTGAGCGTCGTCGCCGCCAGGGTGGCGTTGGCCGTGCCCGTGAGCGCCGCCGCATCCGAAGGCTGAATGCCCAGGAAGGGGATGGTGACCCCGGGGATGGGCCCTTCGAAGATCCCATAACCGGCGCCGTTGTTTATCATCGCCACGGCGGCCGCGCCCGCGGCCTGACCGTTCACCGCGCGATCGATGCGCGCACAGGTGCCACGCATCACCACCACCAGCTTGCCCGCCGTGCCGAGGTATTCGGCCGGATTGCAGCCGAGCGATACGCTGCCGTCCGGATTGCGCAGCACGACGGTTTCCAGAGCTGTGGTCGGCAAGGGTGCGCCGTTGGAATCCTGAGCATTGATGGTCGTTCCACCAGTCAGCGTGAGGACCGCTCCCGGGAACGAGGGCCTGCCATCGACGGCGGCGACGCTGATCACGCCATCACCGCTGGCTGGAGAGCCAGTGATGTAGGGTGCCGGACCCGAGTTGCCCGCTGACGCCACCACGACGATGCCAGCCTTGGCCGCGTTCGCCGCCGCCAGCGCATCGGCCGTGTCGCGGGTGCCGAAGGGCGAGCCGAGGGACATGTTGATCACATCCATGTGATTGTTGACCGCCCAGTCGATCGCCTCCACCACCACGTCGGTCGAGCCTTGACAGCCGAACACACGAACAGCATAGAGATCAGCCTTGGGGGCAACGCCTGGGCCGATCTTGAATGCGCCGGGCGTGTAGGCCGCGGCTTCATAGGGCCCGGTGTAGGTGGTCCCGGCGGCACTGACGCCGAACCCGGCGACCGTGCCAGCCACATGGCTGCCGTGTCCGGCCAGGGCGCAATCGAGCGGGTTGGGATCGGGTACAGGCACTGAACCTGCGACATTGGCGTTATAGGCATCTCCGACCAGGTCGATGCCCCCTTTGACCTTGGGTGCAAGGGGACCGAACAGGGTCGGATCGGCGGCTGCGGTGCCGTTGGCGGCCGCAGCGGCATAGGCCTCAGGCGTGCCGGGGCCGCCGAAATTGGCATGGGTGTAGTCGATGCCGGTATCGATGATGGCGACCTTGACGCCTTCTCCGCGCAGCCCGGGCGTCGCCTGCCACACCGCCGGGGTGCCAATGTAGGGCACCGAGGAGGCATTGTTGCGTTCGTGGCGCATGACGGGCAGAACGCTGACCACACCGGGCAGGGCTGCGATGGCGGCGATTTTCCAGGGATGGACTTCGATCTTCATGCCATTGAGCGCCCCGTGGAATTGCTCCAACACCTTCGCGCCATGCCGCTCCACCATGGGACGCAGGGCCTCATGCTGGCTGCGCACGCGCCCAACCACGCGGTTGTGCTCGTCGTCCCCGAGGGTGTGAGTGGGCGACAGGGCCCGGGCCTCTGCGACGGACTGCTCGGACATCACGACCACCACCTTGACGGGTTGAATGGCGCGAGAAACGGCCAGGCGTTGAGCGGTGACCGGCTGGGCGCCATCATATTCGCGAAACCGGCTTGCCGCTGTCTGGGCGGTGGCGGGACCTGCGCCGACCCAGGCCACGATGGCGAGGGTGCCCCACTGCGCCATTCGCCGCGAGATCGAGGCCCGGTGGCCAGAAGGAACGCGTGCCGCTCCCTGAGGGGGCGGCGTGTCGCCAGCCGGGCCTTCGTGGATCTGGATCGGTCGTTGGAATCTGGTTTCCATTGCAAAACCTCCATGCCACTTTCCGTGACTTGATCGGTGGGAGATCCAATGCGTTGGGCTTCCGTTCCGGCCGATGCATTGGGATGGGAGGGAACGGAGACCTGGGCGAGAGAAGGACCGTCCGCCAACCCAGGCTGCTCCGGGCTCAGCAACATGTGCGCCAAATTGGCATCAAATAGTCAATTCAGCATTAGCTTGAAAATGGAAAAATAAGACAAAAACAACTGAAATAAGATTTAATCCATTTGGACCCCGATCGCGGTGCCTAGGCTTTGCAACGAGGCACACTTCCTTAAATGCACCCACCTTGGGTCAAAAGACACCCAGGCTCGGCAGGGTCAGACTCGCCAGTGGATTTCAGCGCGCAACCCCACAGCCCGCGGTTCGACACCCGCGGGCCATGAGGAAAACGCCATGGGTTCTGCATTCGGTGGGTCGGCAAGAGGGCCTTGGTGCGGTCGATCAGCCTTCCGGCAGCGAGAGCAGGTTGTCGGCCTTCGAGTTGTCTTCCACCGTGGCGATGTAGCGGATGCCCTGCCGGTTCCAGGGCGGGAAGTGGATGTGGACCTTGACCTCGGCCCGGCTGCCGTCGGAGCCGATGACGTGGAACTTGTTGCCCCGGTCGATGGAAGCGATGCATTCCTTCTGGGTCATCCGGAACGGGATGTTCTGGGTCAGGTTCATGCCGCCCACGGCCCGGATCGGGTGGAAGGCGTCGTTTCTTGGATTCTTGTGGATGAAGGTGATCTGCATGTCCAGGGCGAGATTCACGGGGATCACGCAGGCCCGGTCGCTCTGCGACCAATAGGACTGGACCGTGACGCCGTTGACGAGGCCCGTGGACTGGCAGGCGTCGCCGATCTCATTCCAGGAGTTGGCATTCGTCGGATTCACCTGGATGCCATTGCCTTCCGGATCGCTCAGAGCCTCGACCACTTCGTGCGAAAAGACGGAGGAGATGAAGGCGCGGCTGCCAAAGGCCACCCAGGCCATGTGGGAGCGGTCGTTGATGTCGATGTCAAAGGGGATGAGGCTGAACTCCGACCAGTTCGCGTAGGTGTGCAGCCCGCCAATGTTCGGTGGCGCATTGGTTCCCGGTGGCATGAAGACGCAGTGGATGACGTCGTTGGTTTCCTCATCGGGCTCCGGCAGGGCGCCCCCGCCGATGGCGTTGGTAATGAGGTTCGCCACATCCGAGGTCTGATAGTTGGTGGGCGGGTTGTTGCCGGGAACCGACACGAAGATCCCGCCGAGCCTCGCCGGGGTGGCGCCGTACTGGGAGATCCGGGCCTGATAGGGGCCCGAGAGAATGCTGGCGGCATCATTCACCACCTGCGCCAGAGACGGGGTGGGCGCGGGGTTCGCGGTCCACGCGTCACCCCAGAAGATGAGGTTGATGGTGGCGTTCCGGAGTTTCTTGCCACCGCCATCGCTCACCGTGGTGGTCGCAGGCGAATCACCGGCATTCTTGAAGGTTTCGATGACCAGGTCTTTGCCCCCGGGAAAGGCTTTGGCAGAGGGGGCCTTGGCGTCCAGGTGCTTGGCCTTGCCAAAGTGGGTGGGCACGACGCCATGACCTTTGGCGCTCTCCCACTTCAGCTTCTTCTTGCTTCGGGTCTGGGTGGATTCTTCGAGGGTGGTTTTCATGATCAGGTCTCTCCCTGCGGGCGCTCCAATGCGTTGGCCGTCCATTCCACCTCAGGCACTGGAGGCTGATGGGAATGGGTGCAGGGAGGGGGTGGAGGGGGTTCCTCCCCTCGATGCCACGCATTCACAGGCAATCAGTGGGCCAATCACGTGCTTGATTGATAAGGTGTTGTAAGTGCGCTACATGGAAAAAGGCGCCAAAACGGTACCGAAAATCATTCGACCCACCTCAAGCGGCACGCCCATCCCAAGCCTCTGAATCGAGGCTCACTTCCCACATGCACCCACCCCGGGTCAAAAAGGACCCGAATTCACTCGGGTCCGTAGGGGGCGTTTAAGCAGATGGGACCTGGTTCGAAGCCTCACAAGCTCCGCTTCAGGACTTCCTGGCCCATGTGCGTGACGCGGTAGCGGCCGATGGCCCGCTCCCGGATGAGGTCATGGCGCTCCAGGTAGGCCAGATCGGCATCGGTGGCCCCCGCCTTCACCAGGTGATCCCGCGCCACGTCCGGGTGCTTGGCCACCACCTGGAGCAGGGTGAGTTGGCGCGCGGTGATGGGTTCAGCCATGACGGCTCCTTAGTAGCTGATCTGCCGGCGATAGCTGGGGCGGTGGATGTCCGTGATCTGGACCGTGAGGCTGCACTTCATCTGCGTGAAGGTGCGGGGGAAGGCGCGGGCCAGCACGCCCAACAGCGCTTCGCTGAGTTGGGCCTTCACCTCGTCGGTGCGACCGCTGAGGATCTGCACGTTCAAGGTGACAAAGGCCTGATCGGCGGCCCCGTCGCCGATGGCGAAGAGGCCATGTCGGATGAAGCGGCTCTTGATGTCCGCGGCACTGAAAAGGCCCGTGGCCACCAAGGTGCCGTTGAGTTCCCGCAGCAGGCCCGTCCAGTCGGGCTGGTCGAGGAGGTTGTCAGAGGCTTCAAGGAGGCAATGGGGCATGGTGGCTACCTGGCGCGGGAGGAAGAGGTCGGTACTGGATGCTAACGTCGATGGTCCGGCTTGCGCTGGATCCCTTTCTTGGAAGCCTGGCCCCAGTAGCTGATCTCCTCGGCGAAGCAGATGTTTTCCAGGTCCGTCACGCGTTCCTGCAGGCAAGCCTGGGCGTCGCTGATGGCCTGGTTGTAGATGGCCGGGCCGAGCTCCTTCAAGCAGAAGGTCAGGAAGGTCCCCGCCCCCAGGGCGCCCACACTTTCGCCGTATTCTTCGGCGACGAAGCGCTGGATGGCGCCGTGCAAACGCTTCTCGGTGTCGGGGGAAAGCTTGATGTCCATGGGTGCCTCGCGGGATCGCCTCTGCCTTCCAG
>Ga0302263_10000944_pt1 | contig 11073 bp, 6 predicted proteins | sample II_Fen_N1_4_FD_194564 | JGI IMG/M metagenome (GOLD analysis project Ga0302263, IMG submission 194564) | Peat permafrost microbial communities from Stordalen Mire near Abisko, Sweden - II_Fen_N1_4 | ecosystem: Environmental > Terrestrial > Soil > Wetlands > Permafrost | place: Sweden: Abisko... | reverse complement strand
TCGTGCCCCGGCCGGCTGCGGCGACGCCGCATCCGGTGCGCTCCGCCACGTACGCCACCCTGAGCAGGCGCGACGCTCGAACTCCAGGGTTGAGCGTGCATATGTATCGGGCCGATAACGATCAGCGCAAGACCCTGATAATTTTGCATGAGAGTCAATGAGAGCGTTTGCGGTCTGTGCTAGCTTGCCTGCAGTTGGCTGCATCGCTGCGTCAGTGGCGGGTCCTCAAGACAGCAGCCGACACCCGGTTGGACCGGGGTCGTCGGGGTCAAGGAGGACTCGTGGGGCAAGGTTGGTTGGATCTGGCAGAGGCCACGTGGAGCGTCCGCGCGGACGCGTCCGCGAAGGGCTGGCCCTCCGTGCCCGAAGCCCTGCGTGACCAACTTGCCACGGGTATCCCCGCCACCGTGCCCGGTGTTGTGCACACCGACCTGCTGGCAGAGGGCCTGATCGATGACCCGTACCTCGGTAACGCGGAGGCCGACCAGCACTGGGTGGGCGAGCAGGCCTGGACCTACCGTGCTGAATTCGAGCTGGCCGCTTACGCCGAGGAACTGAAGGCCGACAACTGCGAGCTCCTGTGCGACGGCCTCGACACCATCGCCGAAGTCTTCTGCAACGGCACGCTGGTCGGCCGCTCCGTGAACATGCACCGCCGCAACGTCTTCAGCGTCGGGAACCTCCTCCAGGCCGGGCCGAACGTCATTGAGGTCACCTTCGCACCCGTGCTGGAGTACGCCGCGTTCATGGCGGCTCTCGTCGGCGAGCGGATCCACGTCGAGCGCGACCCCTACAACCTTGTGCGCAAGATGGCCTGCAACTTCGGCTGGGACTGGGGGCCACGGCTCATCACGGCCGGCATCTGGAAGACCATCGGACTGCGGAGCTGGAACACCGCCCGCATCACCGACGTCGCCGTGTTCGCCACCGCCACACCGAACGGCTCCGGCGGCTGGGACGGCGAGCTCCGCGTGCACGTGCAGGTGTCGGGAAGCACCAGGTTCGCTGCCCTCACCGTGCGGGTCCACGGAGAAGGCGCCACGCAGGCCAACGCAGAGGCGGGCGCGTCTGCCGAGGACTGGACAGAGATCGTCATCCCGATCAGCGACATCGAGCCGTGGTGGCCGCACAGCCTCGGCGACCAGCCGCTCTACACCGTCGACGTCATGCTCCACAACGACGTCGCCGTCCTCGACGAGGTGCAGCGCGAGACCGGCTTCCGCAGCATCGCGCTCGACACCACACCGGACGCCGACGGCGCGGGCGAGACCTTCGGCCTGCGGATCAACGGCGAACTGGTGTTCGTCCGCGGCATGGACTGGATCCCTGACGACTGCTTCCCGAGCCGGATCACCGACGAGCGGTACCGCGAGCGGGTGCAGCAGGCCAAGGACGCCAACGTCGACCTCCTGCGGATCTGGGGCGGCGGCATCTACGAGCAGGCCGGCTTCTACAAGGCCTGTGACGAGCTGGGCGTGATGGTGTGGCAGGACTTCTGCCTGGCCTGCGCCGCCTACCCCGAGGAGGAGCCTTTCCGCTTCGAGGTGGAGGCCGAGGCCCGCGACAACGTGATCCGGCTGTCTGCGCACCCGTCACTGGTGGTCTGGAACGGCAACAACGAATGCATCTGGGGCTTCCACGACTGGAACTGGGCTGACAAGCTCGAAGGTCGCACCTGGGGCGCCGGCTACTACTACGACCTGTTCCCGAAGATCGTTGCCGAACTCGACCCCTCGCGTCCGTACTGGCCAGGCAGCCCGTCCTCCGGCCCCGCCGAAGTTGACAAGGGCCTGCACCCCAACGACCCGAACTACGGCTGCGTGCACATCTGGGACGTCTGGAACGCACGCGACTACACGGGCTACGACGACTACTCGCCGCGGTTCGTCAGCGAGTTCGGCTACCAGGGCCCGGCAACGTACGCCACCTGGGCACGCACCCTCGCTCCCGAGGACCGCAGCGCCACTTCGGCGACGATGCTGGTCCATCAGAAGGCTGCCGGCGGCAACACCAAGCTCAACAACGGGATCGTCGGCCACCTGCCCGCGCCCGGTGAGGGCGTCGACGACTTCGACGAGTGGCTGTTCGCGATGCAGCTGCAGCAGGCCAGGGCCGTGCGGTACGGGATCGACCGCTGGCGTTCCCTGCGCGGTCGCTGCCTCGGCTCCATCGTGTGGCAGCTCAACGACTGCTGGCCCGTGACGTCCTGGGCGGCCCTCGACCTTGGCACCAACGCCGCCGGGGCGCCGGTCGCCCGTCGCAAGCCCCTGTGGTACGCGGTCCGTTCGGCCTACGCCGACCGTGTCGCCGTGCTCAAGTCAGAGGCGAAGGATTGGCGGCTTGCGCTGGTCAACGACAGCGTCGCGGAGTGGAAGGCAACCGGCCAGGTCGAGTTGCGTCGCCTCTCCGGCGAGGTGCTCTGGTCGATGCCGGTGGACGCCATCGTGCCGGTCCGTGCACGCACGGACGTGACCGTGGTCGTGCCCGTTCCGGACGGCCCGACCGACGACCTCGCCCTCGTTGTCACCGTGCGCGGCGCCGAGCGGCTCGTCCAGCTCCTCGTCGAGGACGTCGCAGCTGCGATTCCCGCACCCGTCCTTGAGGCGACGGCCACAGCAACGGCGACCGGCGCTGCAGTGACGGTGGTGGCCGGCAGCTTCCTGCGGACGCTCTGCCTGTTCGCCGACCGGGTCGCTGAGGACGCGACGACCGACACCATGATGGTCGACCTCTTCCCGGGCGAATCCCACACCTTCGACGTCGCAGGCGACCTCGAAGGCATCGAGTTGTCGCAGCTCACCTGCCCGGCGGTGCTGCGTTCCCTGACCGTCCCGCTCGCCCTCGGAGCCGCCCGGGAGAGATGAGCGCGCAGGCCCGGTCCTCGCGCCGGGCACCTTCAACCAAATGTCAGTCAACGGAGACTCAAACAACACCAAGTGACCCCCGAGCGGGGCCAGTCAACAGGAGGAACTCAATGTCAGATTCCGTCTTCCAGCAGCCGTCTCGCCGCGCGTTCATCACGATCGGCGGCCTGGCAATCGGTGGCCTCGCCTTCGCGGCGTGTGCACCGAAGGCCAGCACCGGCTCCACCGGCGCAACCGGTGGCACAGAAGCCAAGCTGGGCGTTGGCAACAACGGCCAGGTCGGCAAGGGCCGCGCAGGCGCCACCGCCGACAGCCTGCTCATCGCCGGCTTCCAGTGGGGCCCGCCGGCCACCTTCAACCCGCTTTCCCCCACGGCCGCCTGGCCGGCAGCAGCCAACGTCATGCAGATTGTGTACGAAAGCCTGCTCCGCTGGAACATCGCCACCGGTGAGGTCATGCCCGGCCTCGCCAAGGAGTACAAGCTCGACGGCACCAAGACCATCACCTTGACCATGCAGGATGGCGTCACCTTCTCCGACGGCAGCCCCTGCACCGCCAAGGACGTCGCTGCCACCTTTGAGCTGGGCAAGAAGAACGCTGGCATCTCGACCGCTTCCTTCTGGGCTGCTGCCGATGCCATTGCGGCGCCCGACGACAAGACCGTCGTGGTCACCGTCAGCGCGAAGACCAAGAATGTCGGCCAGGTGTTGCGCATGCTCACCGAGACCTACATCCTGCCGTCGGCCGTGTTCTCGAAGATCGCGGATGACAAGCTGCCCACCGAGATCATGGACAAGCCGATCGGTACCGGTCCGTTCACGCTGAGCAAGGCAGACCAGACCCAGGTCGTGCTGGCCCTCAACGAGAACTACTGGGGCAAGACCTTCTACGGCGGCCTGCCGGTGATGAAGCAGATCATCCACCCGATCTTCAAGTCCAACGAGGACGGCAACATCAAGTTCCAGGCAGGCGAGCTGGACATCATGCAGCAGTTCGTCTCCCAGATCTGGAAGATGTGGGAGGGCGGCAAGCCGGTCGGCACCTACCTCAAGGACAAGCCTTACTTCGTCCCGGGCAGCATGCCGATGCTGTTGATGAACACCACCAAGAAGGGCCTCGACAACCCGGCCGTCCGCAAGGCGATCGCCTCTGCCATCGACTACGCGTCGATCGCTGAGACCGCCATGTCCGGCTACTCCGCAGAGGTGCAGCCGAGCCTGATCCTGCCGACCGGTGCAGAGGGCAAGTTCTTCAACGCCGACGACGCCAAGGCCAACGGCTGGAAGTACGACGCGGCCGCAGCGGAGAAGATCCTGACCGACGCAGGCGCCAAGAAGGGCAGCGATGGCGTCTACACCATCGACGGCAACCGCCTCGGCCCGTACAAGCTGATCACCCCGACCGGCTGGACCGACTGGAACGCATCCTGCGAGATCATCGCGAAGAGCCTCAAGGCCATCGGCATCGACTGCGCGACCAACTTCCCGCAGCAGGCTGAGACCACCCAGGCCATCCAGGGCGGCACGTTCGACATGGCCGTCTGGTACGTGTCCGGTGTGAACCCGGCCACCCCGTGGGCCCGGTTCAAGGACATCATGAGCCAGTCCGAGGTGCAGCCGATCGGCAAGACCACCTTCGCCAACTACGGTCGCTGGAAGAACGACACCGTTGAGGCACTGCTCACCGAGGCCTCCCAGGCCACCGATGACACCGCGAAGAAGGCGGCCTACGACAAGCTCGACTCGCTGTACCGCAAGGAAGTTCCCGCCTGCCCGATCATGTACCGGCCGGACGAGTTCTACGAGTACAACGCGACGAACTTCTTCAACTGGCCCGACGAGAAGAACAGCTACGCCCCGCCGATGTTCCGCGGCGCCGGCAACACGTGGATGTACAAGATCAAGAAGATCGCCGGCTGAGTAAGCGATCGTCCTAGGAAAGTTGGATTGCCATGGGTCTACGGCGCTATCTGGCCAACAAGACCGTCTGGTATCTGGGTGCGCTGGTGGTAGCAGTGGTTCTGAACTTCGTGCTACCCCGGCTCATCCCGGGTAACCCGGTCGACGTGCTGGTCTCGAAGATGGGCCAGGGAGGACTTTCCTCCGAGGCCCAGCAGCGGACGTATGAGGCGTTCATGAGGGAGTTCGGCCTTGACAAGCCGATCTGGGATCAGTTCGTGCTGTACATCACGGGCGTGTTCCATGGGAACTTCGGGGCTTCGTTCTCGTTCTACCCGACCCCGGTGTCGAGCCTCATCGCCCAGTCCGTGCCGTACACCCTGGCACTCCAACTTCCCGCCATCGTCCTCGGCTGGATCATCGGCAACCTGCTCGGCGCAATTGCCGCCTACAAGGGCGGCAGTTGGGACAAGTCGGTGTTCACCACAGCCCTGTTGTTCAACTCGACTCCCTACTACTGCCTTTCGATCATCCTGCTCTACGTCTTCGGCGTGGTGCTCGGCTGGTTCCCTGTGGGTGGTGCCTATTCCCTGGGCAGCTCCCCGGAGTGGAGTTGGGCGTTCTTCTCCGACGCCATCACGTACTGGTACTTGCCGTTCGCCTCGCTCGTCCTGATCAACATCGGCGGGCAGGCCGTCGGCATGCGCTCGATGGCCATCTACGAACTGGGTTCGGATTACGTGAACTACTCCCGGAGCCTGGGTATCGGGGACCGCAAGATGACCGGCTACATCTTCCGCAACGCCATGCTGCCCCAGATCACGGGCCTCGCCCTGAGCATCGGCACGATGGTGGGCGGCGCGTTGATCACCGAGTTGGTGTTCAGCTATCCGGGTATGGGCTCGTTGCTGTTCGGCGCGATCTCCTCCAATGACTACCCGGTGATCCAGGCAGTCACGCTGATCATCACGGTGGCTGTGCTGGTCGCCAACTACATGGTCGAGATCCTCTACGGCTTCATCGACCCGCGGATCCGTGCTTCGAAGTCCGGGGAGAAGTGATATGACCAACATTTCCAGCAGTGCCGTCGTCGCGGAGGCCGGCGGGCCGCTGGTTCCGGAGGGGCTGCCCACGGAACCACAGAAGGCCAAGCCGGCGTGGCGGAGCCTCAACTTCGGTCCGCGCATGTGGATCTCCCTCGGGATCATCGGTTTTGTCGCTGCACTGGCTTTCATCGGCCCGTTGTTCTACCCGTTCGGGCCCGAGGAGAAGGTCGGTTCGCTGTACGACCAACCCACCTGGATGAACACCCCGCCGACCTTTGAACACATTCTTGGCACCGAGAACTTCGGCTACGACGTGCTCGCAGTGCTGATGGCGAGCGCACGGAACTCGATCATCATCGGCCTGCTCGCCGGCACCATCGCCGTAGTGATCGGTGTGGCCATCGGGGTCATCGCCGGCTACGTCGGCGGCTGGGTCGAGGAACTCCTGATGGGCTTCACCAACATCGTGCTGGCAATCCCGTCCATCGTGATCCTGATCCTGATCTCCATCTCGCTGCAGAGCACCGGCGTCCCCTTCCTGAAAGGCGTCGTGGGACTCGCCTTGGTGATCGGGGTCACGTCCTGGCCGTGGACGGCCCGAGCCGTCAGAGCCCAGGCGAGTTCCGTTGCGACGCGCGAGCACATCGACGTGGCCAAGCTGTCCGGTGCGCGCACCCCGAGCATCATGGTGCGCGACGTGCTGCCCTACCTTGCCAGCTACGCCGTCATGGCATGGGTGCTCCAGCTCGCCAGCGCCATCCTTGCCGAGTCGACCCTCTCGATGCTGGGCCTTGGCCCTGCGGGGGCCAATTCGCTGGGCAAGCAGCTGTTCTGGGCGCTGGCCTTCCAGGCCGTGGCCACCGGTGCGTGGTGGGCGTTCCTGCCCCCGACGATCGTGCTGACCATGATCAGCTTCGGCCTGCTCTACCTGCAGTCCTCGCTCGACGAGGTGTTCAACCCCAGGTTGCGGCGCGGCAAGAAGAAGAACCTTGCCAAGGCAGCCGCGCGGCGAGAAGAGACCGCGCGCAAGCTCGCCGAGAACCCACCTGTGGAGGTGAACGCATGACCAGCATCCTGATGCGGGCCACCAACCTGACGGCGGTCTACGCCGCCGACAGCGGTCAGGACGTGCCGGCCGTCGACAACGTCACCCTCGAGGTGCCCGAAGGCCAGATCGTCGGTCTTGCGGGCGAGTCGGGGTGTGGCAAGACGACCATGGGCAACGCGTTGGCCATGATCGCGAACCCGCCGCTGTACGTCGTGGCGGGCACGATGGAGATCGACGACGAGGTGATCGACCTCAGCACGCTGGCCCGCGGCTCCAACGAGGCTCATCGCCCGTATCGCGGCGCCACCGTCTCGCTCCTTCCCCAGGGCGCGATGAACGCCGTCAGCCCGACGTTGAAGGTCAAGAACCTGGTCATTGACGTGATGCGCGCCCACAAGCGGGACACCACGGTCGCAGAGGCCATGGACCGGGCGACCGACCGGCTGAAGATGCTGGAGATGCCGACCCGGGTGCTCGACTCCTATGCCCACCAGTTGTCCGGCGGCATGAAGCAGCGCATGGTCACCGTGGTCTCCACCCTGCTCAACCCGAAGCTGCTGATCGCAGACGAGCCGACCTCCGCCCTGGACGTGTCCAGCCAGAAGGCGCTGATCGAGATGCTGCTGGCGATGGTGGAGAAGAAGATCATGCGCGGCGTGATCTTCATCACCCACGACCTGCCCGTGCTCTCGATGGTCACCGACCGGCTGGCCATCATGTACGCCGGCAAGATCGTCGAGAACGGGCCGACCGAGGAACTGGTCAACAACGCAAGGCACCCCTACACGTCGGCGCTGCTGTCCTCCGTCCTCGACCCGACGGAGGAGACAAGGACCAAGCACGTCCTCGGGATCCCCGGGTCGCCGCCCAACCTCGCCAACCCGCCCAGCGGATGCCGGTTCCACCCCCGGTGCCAGTTCGCGATGGACGTGTGCAAGACCCAGGAGCCGAAGTTCCTCAACGAGCACAACCACGAGGTGGCCTGCTGGTGGGCGAACGACCACGCGTACGAAACCGTCCCGATGGAGGTGTACAAGGCATGAGCGACAAAGACTCCCTCAAGGAGCGTCCGGCTGCAGGCCAGCCCGTTCTCTCTGCCACGCATGTCACCAAGCAGTTCCGGGTGGCCGGCGGTCACATCACCGCCGTCGACGACGTCAGTGTCGACTTCCATGCCGGGAAGGTGCTGGCCGTGGTCGGCGAGTCCGGCTCCGGCAAGTCAACGCTCGCAAGGATGCTGCTGCGGCTGATGCCGGTGACCAGCGGCACGATCAGCTACCAGGGCAGGGACGTCACCCACATCAAGGGCGCCGAATTGCGGGGTTACTGGCGTGACGTGCAGGCCGTCTTCCAGGACCCGTTCTCCTCGTTCAACCAGTTCTACACGGTCGGCCAGACGCTCCGGCGCGGCATGGGCGCGCAGGGCCTGGAGAAGGAGACCCTCGACCAGCTGATCGAGACCTGCCTCGGCTACGTCGGTCTGAAGCCCGGGGACGCCGTGCACAAGTACCCTCACCAGCTCTCCGGTGGACAGCGGCAACGGGTGATGATCGCCCGCGCGCTCATGATGAACCCGAAGGTGCTGCTGGCAGACGAGGCCACCTCGATGCTGGACGCCTCGCTCCGCGTGAGCGCACTGAACGTGCTGCAGGACCTGCGGGAGAACCTCGGCCTGACCGTCCTGTTCATCACCCACGACATCGGCCAGGCCTGCTACCTCGCCGATGAGGTGGTCGTGATGGAGCACGGGCTGATCGTCGAGCGCGGCACGACGGACGCGGTCATCTTCGAACCGAAGAACGACTACACCAAGCGCCTTCTGGCCGACGTGCCGGACCTGAAGGGCAGCCTGAAGGTCAGCAAGGACTAGCAGGAGCTTTCTGTCACCGGCAACGTCGCCGTGAGCCACCGTGTCGCCCTCGCGGGCGGCCGGTGGATCCTGCCCCGCGTCGGCGCGTCCGGCACCTTTGAGAAACCCGCCAGTGGAGAGGTCTTCGCAGGGCCGAGCCTGAGCGAGACCACCATCGAACCGAACGGAACCAAGGAGTTACCCCATGACCGACATCCACGCCAAGATCAGCCTCACCGGAGGCGTCGACTTCTGGCACACCCCCGCGATCGAGGACGCCGGGCTCCCCGAGGTGATGCTCACCGATGGGCCGCACGGCGTGCGCAAGCAGAGCGCAGCATCCGACCACGTCGGCATCAACGACTCCGTCCCGGCCACCTGTTTTCCCCCGGCCGTCGGTCTCGCCTCCTCCTGGAACGCTGAACTGCTGGACGCCGTCGGCGTCGCGCTCGGCGAGGAGTGCAGGGCGCTCGGCGTCGGCGTGCTGCTCGGTCCAGGCATGAACATCAAGCGGAACCCGCTGTGCGGCCGCAACTTCGAGTACTTCGCTGAGGACCCGCTGGTGGCCGGTGAGCTGGCCAGCGCGCTGGTGCGGGGCATCCAGAGCCAGGGCATCGGCACGTCCGTGAAGCACTTCGCGGCCAACAACCAGGAGACCGACCGCATGCGCCGGGACTCCCAGATCGACGAGCGCACCCTGCGCGAGGTGTACCTGCGGGGCTTCGCGAAGGTCGTCACGAGCGCACGGCCGTGGACGATCATGTGCTCCTACAACAAGGTGAACGGCACGTACGCCAGCGAGAACCACTTCCTGCTCACCGAGGTGCTGCGGGGCGATTGGGGCTTCGACGGCTTCGTGATGAGCGACTGGGGCGCCGTCCACGACCGCGTCAAGGCGCTGAAGGCAGGCCTCGACCTGGAGATGCCGGCCCATACCGCCCACGAGGAAGCCGTCCGCGCAGCCCTCGCGGCCGGCGACATCGACGAGGCCACCATCGAGCAGGCCTACGCCCGTGTCGAACGGATCCTTCGACTCGCCGTCGCAAGCCTGGAGGATGCACCCGACAGCTTCGACGTCGACGGCCACCACGCGCTGGCCCGCCGGACGGCGGAGCAGTGCATCGTGCTGCTCTCCAACGACGGCGTGCTCCCGCTGGCCCGCGAGACCAGGGTCGCCGTCGTGGGCGAGTTCGCCCGCACCCCGCGCTACCAGGGCGCCGGCTCGTCGCGGGTCAATCCGACCCGCCTCGACAATGCGCTGGACGCCATCACGGCCCTCGTCGGCCACGAGGTGGCCTTCGCTCCCGGCTTCGTCACCGCACCCGGTCAGGAGTTGGCGGCGTCCGCCCATGACGACGCCGTCGCCATCGCTCGTGACGCCGACGTCGTGCTCGCGTTCCTCGGCCTCGGTGAGAGCCACGAGTCGGAGGGCTACGACCGCGACACCTGCGACCTGCCGGCGGAACAGCTCGCGCTGCTGGAGGACATCCTCGCTGTGAACGCCAACGTCGTCGTCGTGCTCAGCAACGGATCCTCCGTGCTGGTGCCGTTCGCCGGCCGCGTCCGCGCGGTCGTCGAGGGCTGGCTGCTCGGCCAGGCCGGCGGACCGGCGATCGCAGACGTGCTCTACGGCGTGGTGAACCCCTCGGGCAAGATCACCGAGACCATCCCGCACCGGCTCGAGGATGTGCCCTCCTTCCTGCACTTCCCCGGTGACGTCTCGGGCGTCCGGTACGGCGAGGGCCTGTTCGTCGGCTACCGCGGGTACGACGCAGCCGGCACGGCCGTTGCCTTCCCGTTCGGGCATGGCCTGTCCTACACCACCTTCGGCTACTCCGACCTGACGGTGTCGTCCGGCGACGCCGGGCTGGCGGTCGCCCTGACGGTGACGAACACCGGCGATCGGGCCGGACGCGAGGTCGTGCAGGCCTACGTCTCCGTGCCGGACTCGAAGGTCGTGCGTGTGCCGCGCGAACTCAAGGGCTTCGCCACGGTCACGCTCGAGCCGGGGGAGTCCCGCCGGGTCGACATCGCCGTGCCGGCAGAAGAGCTGGGGTACTGGAGCGTCATCGATCACGCCTGGGTCGTCGAGAGCGGCAGCTACACCGTCGAGGTGGGCTCCTCGAGCCGTGACCTGCGGGTCTCGGCGAGCGCAGAGGTGGTGGGCAACGAGCCCGTCCGCCCGCTGACCCTCGAGTCGACCGTTGCCGAGGCCATGGCCGTGCCGGGCTTCGACGCCGCACTGGCGCCGATGATGACCGTCTTCGGCGAGGACCCCGACCTGATCCGGATGATGGAGTCGATGCCCCTTGCAGCCCTCGTTGGCTTCAGCGGGCAGTCCGAGGATGTGTTCCAGCCACTGCTGGAC
>Ga0302263_10000943_pt1 | contig 11086 bp, 12 predicted proteins | sample II_Fen_N1_4_FD_194564 | JGI IMG/M metagenome (GOLD analysis project Ga0302263, IMG submission 194564) | Peat permafrost microbial communities from Stordalen Mire near Abisko, Sweden - II_Fen_N1_4 | ecosystem: Environmental > Terrestrial > Soil > Wetlands > Permafrost | place: Sweden: Abisko... | reverse complement strand
GGTGCCCGGCTGGAACGCCGCACAACCACCACGGAACCGCGGACGCGGCTGCGGCTGCGGCTGTCTGGTCCTCGCCGTGCTCGTCATCGTCACCCTCGCCGGGCTGGCCGCGATCGGCGGAGCCTTTAACGGTCTCTTCCGCGACTCCGGCAGCACTCCGGGTGGCTCCATGCCAAGCGCCAGCGGCGGAATCACGACCGGCAATCTCCCGCCGGCCACAAAGCCGCTGGAGGGCACGATCACCCCGGGCAAGGAGCGGCCGATCGGCAGCAAGACCTCGAGCCCCACCTCCACCGTCACCCTCACCGCCCCGGCAGGGGGCCCCGACCCGGGCCTCACGCTCAGCATCCCGGCGGGGGCCTACGCCGCACCGGTGAAGTTCGCCGTGAGTGGTCGCCCCGTCACGGTGAAGGGATACGGCGGCAAGGTCACGGCGCTCTCGGATCTCATCACCGTCGAGAACGGCGGCGCCTATGCGGCCACCCCGATGACCGTGACGATCCCGGTCACGATCCCCAAGGGCATGTTCGCGATGGGATTCTTCCACCACGGCGACGGCACCCTCGAGGCGATGCCCCTCGTCGATGAGACGGCCACATCGGTCACCGTGGCGACCCGCCACTTCAGCTCGTTCCTGGTCCTCGCCGTCGCGGAGGCCGCGCTGCCGGAGAACATCGGGACCGGCTTCCGGGTCCGCGAGGACGACTTCCAGTCGGCCAACTACGGTTCGTACGCCGCGCCGTTCGGGGCCTGTGCGGGGCAGTCCATCTCCGCCATGTGGTACTTCCTCGAGCGCCGCGCCGGTGGATCCCCGGCCCTCTGGGGCCTGACCGACAACCTCGGGCGGGGCGGGACGATGCCGTTCTGGCAGGACGACGCCGGCGAGTACCGGCTGACGGGGTCGGTCCAGGGGGACCTCGACTGGGACGCCCTCTCTCCCCGCCTGCAGATCTTCGCCCGCAAGGCGAACCTGGACCGGATCCAGTGGTCGGCGTTCCGCTACGCGATGCTGGTCACCGGGGAGCCGCAGTACGTCGGCCTGTCGCAGTCGGACAAGGCCGGTGGCCACGCGATCGTCGGATACGCCGCCACCCCGAGCGGCCTGTGGGTCGCGGACCCGAACTACCCGGGAGAGCTCCGGCACATCGCCTGGAACGCGAAGACCCTCGAGTTCGATCCGTACGCCTCCGGGTCGACGGCAGCCGACAGCGACCACAACTACGACCTCATCGGCCTGCTGGGCAAGACCGCCCTCGTCGACTGGGGCGCTGTCGGGGCACGGTGGGCGCAGCTGGACGCGGGCACGATCGGGGCGGACCGGTACCCCTCCGTGATCGTGGACCAGGAGGTCCTGGACGCCAACGGCCAGAAGACGTACGAGCCGCTTGCCTCGGGCCCGATCACCACCACCAGGCCCAGGCTCAGCTTCAGCCCAGTGCGGGGGACCACCCTCCGCGCGACCTTCTACAACGGGACGAAGCCGATCACGACCGTGGACGGCGGCAAGGTTGGCACCGTGCAGCTCGGCAACGGCATCAACGATCTCGGCGTGTATATCGAGGGGAAGGTCGGCGCGAAGTGGGAGTTCGTGGACTTCCAGCGCTTCGAGCTGGTGGCACCCCCACCGTCCGGGATGCCGAGCGCCGCACCACCGACACCCCGTCCGTCGCCGACATTCGACTGCTCGATCATCCCCGAGGGCGGGATCGCGCGGATCAACTGGTCGCTGCATTGCGAGGGGATCGACCAGCCGATCCTGCCGCAGAACGGGCCCTGAGGGAACGCCGCGGCGAACAAGGCCTCACCTGCCTGCTGGGGGCCAGCTGGCCACCGTGCCCATGCTCGCACGGCACTTGCGCGGCTTCCCCCTCCTCGGCTGAATCGAGTCCCCGGTGAATGGCCCCGCCGTGCAGCGGAGGAGGATCCGCCCAGTGAACGGTGAGATCGGACGAGCTGGTGCCACCGCGGATCCCGCCGGGCCCGGCCGGCGTGGCGGAGGTCATATCCGCCTGCGGGCCGTCTGCGCCGCGCTGGCGGTCCTGTTGGGCGCACTGGCGCTGCCGCCTTCCGGGGCGTCTGCCACGCCGTCGCCCGAGGCATCGGGCGCCGTCAGCCTGACCGGGCACTGGGCCATCGCGGGCACCAGCGGGATCGACCTCGTCCAGCGCGGCTCGTCCCTCTCCGGCACCTCGGAGATGGGCATCTCGCTCTCCGGCACGGTGAGTGGCCACAGCGTCGCCTTCCACTGGTGGCGCGGGGGATCCTATGCGGCCGCCAAGAGGGCCGACCGGGGCACCGGCACCATGACCCTGGGTCCAGGCGGCGAGGATCTCTCGATCGCGGCGAAGGACGACGAGGCCGGGCCGGGCCCGTTCCCGACGACCCTGCGGGCGATCCGCGTGCATGACATCGTGTCGCCATCCGCGAGTCCCAGGATCGACTGGTATGACGGCTGGCTTGCGGACGACCTGCCCAAGATCGTCTGGTACTCGCGCGCCTACCTCGACTACGTGGTGGCGTCCTGGATGCTCACCGTCCAGACAGGCTACTGGCCGAGCCCGGCCGTCGCCTGGATCCAGGTCGAGGACCAGTACAAGCGTGAGGGCAAGGAGCTGGTCGGCGGATGGCTGCCGAACGGCGGGGGCCCGGCCTGGGTGCCACCCTCGAGACGCCGCTGACGCGGTGCGGCACGACCAGCGACCATGGTGCGGCTGCGGGGACCTCAGGGGGCCGGCACGTCCTGGTAGGACGGGGTCGCGATGATCCCGAGCCCCGAGAGCGGCCAGTAGCGCAGGACGCCGCGCCCGATCACCGACGAGACGGGGATCGGACCGAAGACCCGGCTGTCCTCGGACACCTGCCGGTGGTCGCCCATCACGAACAGGTCGCCCTCGGGCACGACCCAGCGGGCCTGGCCGCCGGTCTCCGTCGGCTGCACCACGCCGGCCTGGTCGCGGAACAGGTAGGGCTCGTCGAGCGCGACCCCGTTCACGAGCACCTTGCCGCCCCGGACCTCGACGGTGTCGCCGCCGACGCCGATGACGCGCTTGATGAACGGGCTCTTTCCCTCGGCCGCGCCCGCGGGCGGCTGGAACACGACCACCTGCCCTCGGGTGTAGGGGCTCCAACGGCCCGTCAGGCGATCCACGAGGACATAGTCGCCCTGGGCGAACGTGCGCTCCATCGAGTGCTGCTGCACCTGGAACGGCTGCGCCACGAAGGTCTGGATCACGAAGAAGATGACCAGTGTGAGGGCGAGGGTCTCGACGACCTCGACCACGCAGCCCAGGCCCCCGCTGCGGCGGCCGGCCTTCGTGCCTGCCGGCGCGTCATCCGGCGCGGGCGTATCGCTCGACTCGTGATCCACGGTCCCCCCAGAAGGTTGGCAGAAGGTCCTCGCGCCCATCGTCGGCTGGCGGGTGCGCAGCGTCAAGGAGATCCGAAGCACTCCTGGGCTCGGTCGTGGCAGATCCCAAACTGCCTTCCGCGGTCAGTTGCAGTCGCCCGATGCACCCGGGACTGAACATCGGCCCGAGAAGGGGCGGGCCGGACCACACGTCGAGGCGCCCGCAGGAGTGGTCCGCGCGAACCGCGCGGCTGGCCGCCTGGAGCGCGCCCCCGTTCATGCCAGGCCGCGCGGCGCCGCGTCGGCCGCGAGCACCGCCTCGTCCACCGCGTAGGCCACCCGCGACCGGTTCCGCAGCAGCGGCTCCTCGCCGAGCGCCGCACCGGTGACGGCGTCGAACCGCCGGCGCCAGACCTCGTTGCACCGGATGACGACGTCGCCGTCGCGCCGGAACCGGTGGCCGACCTCGACGACCTCGAACCGCACAGGCGGCTCCTCGGTCGTGCGGATCGCACCGAGAAGGTCGGCGTCACCGACCCGGACCTCGACCTGGAACGACCGGTCGGTCGGATTCCGGAGCCGGAAGTCGGTGAGATCGAAGGCAACTGACGCGCCGGTCCCGAACGGCAGCTCACGGCGGTCGTCCGGGAAGGCATCGACGCTGTGGTGGTGACGCTCGGTCACCTCGAGCTCGGTGTGGAGCGCCATCCAGTGGAGCAGGTTCGAGAGCTGGCAGAGCCCGCCGCCGGTCCCGACGCCGGGCCGTCCGCCGACGAGCACCAGCCCCTCGCGGTAGCCGCGCGCACCGGAAGGCCTCCCCACGCGGCGCCAGAATGACATCGTCTCACCGGGCGCGAGCACGAGAAGATCGAGCGAGGCCGTGGCCAGCCGAAGGTTCTCGATCTTCGTCTCCTGGAGCCTCGGGTCCGTGCCGGCGAGCCGCCGCCGCAGCGGAGAGGCGTGGCGCACCACCACGACGGGCAGCGGGTCCGCCGCCTGCCGGTCCGCGAAACGCGTGCGCGCGAGGTGATCGCGCAGCACACGCGCGAGACGACGCTGCCGGGCGCGCAGCGCGGACAGGAGGGGATGGCGCGGCTTCCCCGGCCGAAGCCGCACGCGCGCGCTCACGGCCGGGCCGTGGTGTTCGTGCTGGGCGCCGCCGTCCCGATGATCGCCTGTCCCCGCTGCAAATGGCGTCCGCGCTCGTGGCTGTTCGGCAGCGATGACGCGCGCTCGGGGATCGGAGTGACGCGGGAGTGCGCGTCGGACTTGCCGGTCGTCCCAGGCGCCCATCGCGGCCGTCAGATTCGCCACCCGCTGCGCGAACTCATCCTGTCATGAAGGCTCGTCCTGTCATGAAGGCTCGAATCGTCCGTCCGTGCCGCAGGGCGCACCATGGATGCGTGCAACCGCAGGAGCCTCCCCGGCGTCGTGGGCGCATGAACGTGGTCGGGCTGCTCCCGCTCGTGGCCTGTGTACTGGCCGCAGCCTGCGGCCCGGCGAGCGGGGCTTCAGCAGTGCCCAGCCCCTCGCCGTTCGTCTCGCCGGCCGGGGGCCCGCCCCGCGTGGCGGGCACCGTCTCCGCCGGCCCCGTCTGCCCGGTCGAGCAGATCCCTCCCGACCCGCAATGCGCCCCCAGGCCGGTCGCCGGCGCGATCATCGTCGCGACGGACGCAGGCGGCCAGGAGGTCGGTCGCACCACGAGCGCCGCGGACGGCTCCTACGAGCTGGTCGTCGGTGAGACGGGGACCGTGCTCATCACGGCGCAGCCGGTCGCCGGGCTCGCCCGGCCCCCCGAACCGGTGAGCGTCGTGCTCTCCTCCCCGAGCGAGGTCGAACGTATCGACCTCGAGTACGACACGGGGATCCGCTGAGGCGCACCACGTGATCTGACGTCGGCCGCAACCCCCCATGACGACGGTGCTCTGGACGCCAGACCGAACGTCCCCCAGGGTCAGGCGGGCTTGCCCTGTGCCCGCATCTCCGCCTTCATCGCCCGCTTGCCGGCCTGGTACTCGGCGAGGGCCTCCGGCGAGTCCACGTCGGCGAGCGTGGGCTGCTTCGGGCGGAGGTCCTCCCAGCCGGCGGGCTTGATCCCGTAGCGGGTGCCGAGCAGACCGAGGATCGTGCCGGCCTTCATCCCGCCGATGCCCGGCAGGCTCATCAGGCGGGCGCCCAGGTTCGCGGCGTCTGCGGCCTCGGTCCAGACGCGGGAGGCGTCGTTGCCGTAGTCGTCCGCGATCACCGCGCAGAGGTCGCGGACCCGCCCGGCCATGCTGCCGGGGAAGCGGTGGAGGGCCGGCGGGGTGCGGAAGGCGCTTTCGAGGGCCTCGAAGTCCATGGTCGCGATGGCCGCGGCGTCGAGCCTGCCGATGCGGTTGCGCAGCTCGAGGGGACCCGAGAACGCCTTCTGGACCGTGACCTGCTGGTCGAGCGCGAAGCCGATCAGCAGCGCCAGCGGATCCGTGGCGATCAGGGCATCGGCCTCGGGGTTGCCGGAGAATGGGAGGTGGTCGGGCGGGACGGGCAGAGTCATGCGGCGCATCCTACGCGGAGACGCCGGAGTGGGTCGTGGCGACGGCCGGGCGCAGCGCAGCCACCACGCCGATCGCCGCGAGGCTACGATCACCCGCGTGACGATTCCCGCCCCCTTCGCCGATGCCCGCGGCCGCCTCGCCGTCCATGCACGACGACCCTCGCAGTTCCGGGGACGCGTGGCGCCCGACCTGCGCGCCGGCTGAAGGGCGGAAGGCAGGCCGATGCTGCTGGGGATCGACCACCTCGTCATCGCCGTCCGGGACCCGGACGCGGCCGCGGTGGACCTGGAGCGGGACGCCGGCCTCGCGTTCACCGGCGGCGGCCGCCACGAGGCGATGGGCACGTTCAACCGGCTCGCGTTCCTGGGCGAGACCTACCTCGAGCTGATCGGCGTGTTCGGCCCGGTGCTGGTGGCCTCATCGACAACGTTCGCCGTCGGTCGCGCCGCAATGGCGGTGCTGGACGCTGGCCGCGAGGGTCTGGCGACGTATGCGCTCGCGACCGACGACGTGTCGGGCGACGCGGCGCGCCTGCGCGCCGGCGGATCAGCCATCGGGGAACCGGTGGCAGGCTCGCGGACCCGGCCTGACGGGGGCGTGGTGCGCTGGGTCACGGCCTTCCCGCCGCTGGGACCGGACCTGCCGCCGTTCCTGATCGAGCACGAGCACACCGGCGCCGAATGGGGCGACGAGGCGAGGGCGGCGCGCCAGGACTTCCGGCACCCGGAGGGCGGCCGTGTGCGGATGACGGCGCTGGAGCTGCCCGTCGCGAATCCAGGGGTGACGGCCGACGCCTACGGGCGCGCCATCGGGATCTCGTTCTCAGAGGGATTTCGAGTCGCCGTGGGCGCGCAGGCCCTGGTGCTCCGCGCCGGTACCCCGGGCGACCCGCCGGTCGTGCGCCTCGCGGGGGATGCCGGAACGCCGGAGCTGGACATCGTTCGCCTCGGCATCCGCTGGGTCCGCACGCCGCCCGGGTGAAGTTCCGCATGTACCCATGAGAACTGCGCCCTGTCCAGTGCACGTGGGGATCGTTCCAGCGACGCGAAACGACCGCGGTGCTTCAGGCCGCTCGGGCGCCGCGATGGTTCCGCTTGCCTGGAACGATCGTCACGGGCGGCGGCTGGTGAACCGCTACCCTGCGCATATGACCGACGGCCGCGACCTCACCTTCGATGCCGGCACCGGCCGGACCATGACGGCCTTCTTCGCGGAGCCCCCGGGCATCGCTGAGGGGGGCCTCTCTCCCGCGGTCATCGTGGTCCACGAGATCATGGGCCTCAACGACGACATCCGGCGCATCGCCTCGCGGTTCGCGGACAACGGCTACGTCGCCCTCGCGCCCGACCTGATCGGCGCCGGCTGGGCGCCCCTCTGCATCGCGCGGTTCGTCCAGGGAATGGGCAAGGTCGGGACCGGGCGCCCGTACCGCGATATGCGCGCCTTCCACGACTGGCTGGCGAAGCAGCCGGGCGTCGATCCGGACCGCGTCGGGATGGCCGGGTTCTGCGCGGGCGGCGGGTTCGCGATCCTGTACGCAGCGCGCGGTGGACGAGCCCTCCGGGCGATCGCGCCGTTCTACGGCGACCTGCCAGACGACGAGTCGATCATCCCGGACGTCTGCCCCACGGTGGCGTCCTACGGTGGCCGGGACCGGATCTTCGGCGGGAAGGGGCCGAAGCTGGAGGCTGCCCTCGAGGCGGCCGGGATCCCGAGCGATGTCAAGACCTACCCGGACGCCGGGCACGCATTCATGAGCCGGCATACGGGGCTCATGGGCGCGATCGGCCCGAGGATGCCCATGCATTCCGGCTTTGACGGGGAGGCCTCCGAGGACGCGTGGCGCAGGGTGCTCGGGTTCTTCGGTCAGCACCTGGCCCCGGGGGCGACCGGCAAAGAGGTCGACCCGGTCAGGTCCTAGCCCGGCGTCAGGCGGCCGGGTTCCCGCGCAGCGGCGCCCCATCACGTATCGACGAGGAGCGGGTTCCCCCGAGCGGCCGGGCGCCCGGCGCGTCCTCGCGGACGGGCAGGTACGGGCCGCCGGCCCGGACGTCGGCGATGGCCGCAGCGCGCTGCGCGGCACCCGGGAAGCTGTCTGACCGCCCCCCGCCGCGCGGGTAGGCATCCCCGGCCGCCAGGTCGGCGGACTCGGCGCGGGCCGCGGACCGGGTCGCCATCGACACCCCGATCCGGTACGTGAGCAGGAACAGCACCAGTGCCGCCGAGACCACGTAGATCGCCTCGGCCCACGGCGCATTGCTGTCGGAGCCGGACGCGATGCCGTGGATGGTGGCCCCGGCGAAGGCGAGGAACGTCACGTAGTGGAAGGTCCGCCAGGCCCGCTGCCCGATGCGCTTGCGCAGGTAGAAGCTCGCCGTCACCGCGGCCATCAGGTACAGGGCCACCTGGCCGAACGCAACGGCCACCGGCGCGTGCGGCGCCAGGCCCGGCACAAGGATCTCGGCGAAGGTGAACGGGACCGAGTGGTCCAGCCCCAGCAGCATCCCGTGGATGCCGGCCAGGCCCAGCCCGAACGCCGCCAGGTCCTGGTGCAGCGAGAAGCTGATCGGCCGGTGCGCGATCGCGTCCAGGAGCTTGGTCGACAGCAGCAGCCCGTAGATCACGGATCCGGCCAGGGCGATGTAGTCGAGCCAGGCGAACAGCCGCTCGAACAGCCAGACGAGGCTCTCGGGGTTCGCGTCCACCACGGTCGAGAGGCCGCGGGCCGCCGCCGGGGCGGTGACGCCCACCACGATCCCGATCGCCACGGCCGCGAGGCCCCAGCGGGCCATGCCGGTGCGGGGGTTGAGCCCGCGGAACTTCACTGCAGCCATCGCACCATCCCTGGGGTCGCGCGGATCTCGCCGTGCTGGGTGAGGAGGAGCACCCCGAGGACACCGGGGTGGTCGAGGAGGCCGAACGCGCGGTCGGTGCCGGCGATCACGGCCGTCTTGGCGAAGATCTCCGCCGCGCGCGCCGTAGCCGCCAGCACCGTCGCCTGGACGACGTCCGTCGCGGCAGGGCGCCGCGTTCGAGGGTCGATGAGGTGGTGGGCTTCGACGCCGGCGTGCATCCAGCGGTGGACGCTGGTCCCGGAGGTCGCGATCCCCCACTCGCGCGTCACGTCGCCGTCCGCGCCGAGGTCGATGGCGCCGAGCAGGGTGCGGGGCTCGCGCGGGTCGCCGATGCCGATCGCCCAGCTGTCGCCGGGAGCGACGCGGATCGCAACGTCGCCGTCTCCGTCCACGAGGGCCGATCGGCCGGGGGTGATCGCGAGCGCGCGGTCGGCCAGCCAGCCCTTCGCGACGCCGTCGAGATCGAACCGGACGCCGGGCTCGCGCTCCACGGCGGCACCGCGGGCGGTGCGACGGAGCGACCAGCGGCGGCCGGCCCGGGCGGGGACAGCCGGGTCAAGCCCGGCCTCCGCGGCCAGGCGCTCGTCGAGCAGGGACGCGTCGACCAGGCCGCCGGTCATCCCCTCGGCCATGCGCGCCCAGTCGAGCGCGGCGGTCAGCGTGGGCCCGATCGGCACGAGGGACGCGGTCGCCGCGTTGAGGCGCATGAGCTCGGAGTCGGGCGAGAACCGGGTCAGGCGGCCGGCCCAGGCCTCGATGCGGTCGAGGACGCGCAGGGCCGCCCGCTCGAGACGGTCCCCGTCCGACTCATCCAGAATCTGCACGGAGACCATCCCGCCCATCATGGGACGGCTGACATCGAGGCCCACGGCGCCGGCGACGGAGGTCACGGCTTGCCGGACTGCCTGGTCACGGTCTTCACGATGACACGTGGGGTCGGGTTCGGCCGGATCACCACCGATGAGTTCGGCGGTGCCGTCTGGCCGGCCTGGAGCGTCACGACCTTTCTGACGTGGACCACGGACGGCTCCGGGACGACGGTGGTGGTGGTGTCCACGGCCTGGGCGACCGCGACCTGGGACGGCGTCACGGACGGAAGCATCGCGGTCAGCAGGGCCGTCGCGGATGCGAGGCCGGCCATGCCGATGACGAGCCGCATCGGGTTGGGGTCCGGCCTCGCGCGCTGCGGACGCGGCCCTGTGCCTCCCACTGCGGCGGCGCCGCGGACCGGCGGCGTCGGGCGGGGACCCGGACTGGTGCGGGATGGAGGCGTGGTGCGCACGGGACGTGTCTCGGACATCAGTCGCCCGATCCTTCGTTCTCGTTGCCCTCGCCGCCGCCCCGTGCGGCCGTGACAACCTTAGTGACGACCACATCTTGCGGCGTGGCCTGCGGGGCGACGTAGACGGTGTCGACCTGGACGACGGGGGCGGGCGTCGGGGCGTCCGCCGTGGCGGCGACGGGAGCGGACACGGGTTCCGCCGCGACAGGGGCGGCCGCCGGCGCGAGGCCGGCGATGGCGAAGCCGACGGCAAGCGCGGCCGCGGCGACCAGCGACGCGGCGAAGATCGCGACTCGTTGGATCATGGGGTGGGTTCTCCCGGGTGGAGTGGCTTGTGGTCCCCACTGTCGACCCCGACCCCACACCGCGCCGTGAGCCCCGGATGTGAGTTTCCACAGAGGAGGCCCCCGACCCTCGACCGGAGGCCCGGCCACCCGCACAATGCGGAGCGATGCGAGTACTCGTGGTCGAAGACGAACCGAAGATGGCCGCCCTGATCAAGCGTGTCCTCGTGGCCGAGCGCCACGTGGTGGACGTCGCCCCTGACGGCGTGTCCGCGATCGCCCTCGCGGAGGCGTCCCCGTACGACGTGGCCGTGCTGGACCGCGGCCTGCCCGACATCGACGGGATCACCGTCATGCGCCTGCTCCGGGCGAAGGGGATCGCGACGCCGGTCCTTCTCCTGACCGCGCTCGGCTCCGTGGACGACCGCGTCACCGGCCTCGACGCCGGCGCGGACGACTACCTGGCGAAGCCGTTCGCCTTCTCGGAGCTGCTGGCTCGCATCCGGGCGCTCGGGCGCCGGCCCGCCCCCGCCGGGGAGAGCCGGATGGTGGCGGGCGACCTGGTCCTCGACGAGCTGCGCCACGTCGCCCAGGTGGGCGAGCGGACCGTGGACCTGTCGGCGCGCGAGTTCGCGCTGCTCGGCTTCTTCATCCGCCATGCGGGACAGGTGGTCACGCGGCAGCAGATCCTGGACCAGGTGTGGGGCGCCGAGCCGGACGTCTACTCCAACGTCGTGGACCTGTACGTGTCCTACCTGCGCCGGAAGCTGGGCGAGCTCGAT
>Ga0302263_10000941_pt1 | contig 11101 bp, 8 predicted proteins | sample II_Fen_N1_4_FD_194564 | JGI IMG/M metagenome (GOLD analysis project Ga0302263, IMG submission 194564) | Peat permafrost microbial communities from Stordalen Mire near Abisko, Sweden - II_Fen_N1_4 | ecosystem: Environmental > Terrestrial > Soil > Wetlands > Permafrost | place: Sweden: Abisko... | reverse complement strand
GTTCGGATCGCCCGGGTCCCGGGCCTCCATGCAGACCACCACGCCCGGCGCCACGAAACGCGCCAGGGTATCGATGTGGCCGTCCGTGTGATCGTTGATGAGACCTTCGTCCAGCCAAAGCACCTTCTCCGCACCGAGGCCCTCGCGCAGGGCCGACTCGATCTGGGTCTGGTCCATACCCGGGTTGCGATTGGGATTGAGCAGGCACTGGCGGGTGGTGAGCAGGGTGCCTTCGCCATCCCCTTCCACCGACCCGCCCTCGAGAATCCAGCCGTGATCAAGCCGGAGCATTCCGCTCAAAGCCGCCACCCGGTTCGCCACCTGATCGTCGTCGGGGAGCACATACTTGCCGCCCCAGCCGTTGAAGCGGAAGCAGGCCGCGCGCAGCGCGCCACTCATGCTCTTCACGAAAATGGGCGCCGTGTCCCGCAGCCAGATGTCACCCACGGGCACGCGGTGGAAGCGCACTTGTGCAAGGACGGGCGCCAGGGCGCTGCGCGCCTCGGCTTCCGCGGCGTCGTCCTGCACCAGCAGGTCGAGGGCTTCACCGCCCCCTTCGGCGATGGCCAAGCAGAGGGCCGCGAATTCCGCCTGGGCCAGGGCCAGATTCTCCTGCCAAAGGTGCTCATGGCTGGGCCAGGCCAGCCAGCAGGCACTGTGGGGGGCCCACTCGGCGGGTTGGTGAACGACGGGACAGGTCATGTTGGATGGGTTCCAGGCAGGGATAGGCCCCGGCATGGGGCCCATCTTCCAGTTCAGCAAAAGCCGGGCCCTCCGTCGAGGGGAATGGCTGCCGGAACAGGAAGATCCTGACGACCCCCCTGCATACCGCTTAAGATGAGGGTCATCTCCCGGAGTCCCCATGCCGTTTTTCCGTGTTTTGCGGGTCTCTGCCCTTCTTGCCACGGTGCTCCTGGCGGTTCCGTCGCGTCTCCAGGCCCAACGCGCCCCGGCCAAGGTGGAACCCCAGGTCGACCCGCTCCGCGATCACTACACCAAGCGCGAAGTCCTGATTCCCATGCGGGATGGCGTCAAGCTTTTCACGGCCATCTATACCCCCAAGCGTGTCAGCCGCGCTTACCCCATCCTCATGCAGCGCACCCCCTACAGCGTCTGGCCCTACGGCGAAACCTCCTTCCCGGAGCACCTGGGCCCCTCCCCGCGCTTTCAGGACGAAGGCTTCATCTTCGTCTACCAGGATGTGCGGGGCCGGATGATGTCCGAGGGCGAGTTCGTGAACATGCGGCCCCAGCGGGCCGTCAGCGGCGCCGCCGTGGATGAGAGCACGGACACCTTCGACACCATCGACTGGCTGCTGAAGCATGTGGATGGAAACAATGGCCGCGTGGGCCAGTGGGGCATCAGCTATCCCGCCTTCTACACCGCCGTGGGCGCGCTGTCGGGCCATCCCGCCCTCCGGGCCGTGTCGCCGCAGGCGCCCATCGTGGACTGGTTCCAGGGCGATGACTTCCACCGCAACGGCGCCCTCTGGCTGCCCCATGCCTTCAACTTCATGACCTCTTTCGGGCAACCCCGACCCGCGCCCACCAAAGCCTGGCCTTCGACGCTGAACCATGGCACGTCGGACGGCTATGAGTGGTTCCTGCGCCTGGGCCCCACGGGGGCCACGCGACAGTACACCAAGGACATCGCCTTCTGGAACGAGATGCTGGACCACCCGACCTACGACGCCTTCTGGCAGGCCCGCAACCTGCGGCCCCGGCTGAAGGACGTGAAGCCCGCCGTGCTCACCGTGGGTGGCTGGTTCGATGCGGAAAACCTCTACGGCGCCCTCCAGGTGTTCCAGACCGTGGGCCGCCAGAGCCCTGCCACGGACAACCGTCTGGTCATGGGTCCCTGGTTCCACGGTGGCTGGGAACGCAGCCAGGGCGACCATCTGGGCCCCGTGCAATTCGGGGCTGCCACCTCTGAGTGGTTCCAGGCCGAGGTGCTGTTCCCCTTCTTCATGCACCACCTGAAGGATACGAAGACCCCCGAGCTCGCCAAAGCCACCGTCTTCGAAACCGGCGCCAACCGCTGGCACAAACTGGATGCCTGGCCGCCCAGGCAGGTGAAGGACGCGAAGCTCTACCTCCAGCCCAACGGGAGTCTGTTCTTCACGCCGCCGTCGCCCGAGGGCGGCGCCGACGCCTTCATCTCCGACCCCGCCAAGCCCGTGCCCTTCATCGAGCAGGTGGCCATCGGCATGCCCAAAGAATACATGACCGCGGATCAGCGCTTCGCCGGGCGGCGCACGGACGTGCTCGTCTATCAGACCGATCCCCTGAAGGACGACCTCACCCTCGCCGGTCCGCTGCGCCCCGAGCTCTTCGTGGCCACCACAGGCACCGACGCCGACTGGGTGGTGAAGCTGGTTGACGTCTACCCGGATGACTTCAAGAACCCCGATTTCAAGGCCGGCGGCTCCCCCTGGGACCGCACTCCCAACCCCATGGGCGGCTACCAACAGCTGGTGCGCGGCGAGGTGATGCGCGGCAAGTTCCGCGACAGCCTCGAAACACCCGCACCCTTCACGCCCGGCCAGCCCACCCGCGTGGCCTGGTCCATGAACGACATCTTCCACACCTTCCAGAAGGGCCATCGCGTCATGGTGCAGTTCCAGAGCAGCTGGTTCCCCCTCATGGACCGCAATCCGCAGGTGTTCATGAACATCAACGAAGCCAAACCCGAAGACTACAAGAAGGCCACCCATACCGTGTTTCACGATGCGGCGCGGCCCAGCAACCTGGGCGTGGGCGTCTACTCAGAAAAGTAGAATCAGCCACGCCACCGCCCTTCGAGCCTTGCTCCGAAGTAGAAGAGTGATCCCAGATAGCCCGCCAGGCATGGGATGAGAATCACCGGCGACCAGCGAAAGGTTGCGATGCCCGCCGCGAACATGGCCAGCACCTGGACCCAACCCGACCAGCCTCGGGCACCACTCACGAAACACCAAGGTGTCTGCGGCTGGGGATCGAGGATGCTGGGGCCATGACCGAAGGCCAACAATACGAGGCCTGCGGCCAGGCCTGCACATGGATTCAAGGGCAGCACCAGCATCAGCAACACCAAAAGAAAGGCCGTGTCTTTGGCGAGCAATACCCGCCAACCAGCCATCGGCATCAAGGCGTACCGCGTCAAACCATGCTTTGAATCGAGGGCGAAAAGGCGCTGCGCAGCGCTGCTCAATGTGAGCGCCACCAGCAGGCTCAACCCGAGCACAGCTTCCGGATCAGGCTTGGGCGAGGTGACACGGTAGACCGTGGCCGCGAGGGCCAGCGCCAAACCCGCGTAGGGATCCAGGAGGTGGAACATCTCCCGGAGGTTCTTGACCACGAGGCCACCCAGCGGCCCCGACCCTGTCGGAAGAAGGCGCCACCGGCGGGCCTGGTCGATATCCCGGAGCCAGAGGATGGACATCGCATTGGCGGCGACGGCCACCAGCAGAAGCATCCAGGAAACTCGCAGGTAACGTCTTCCAGCCCAGATCGGCACCCCCAGGATCACCCAAGGCACGGGGCTGAAGAGAAACCCGAGGATTCGAATGCGAATCCGCTCTGAAGTCGTAAAGGGAAACAGGAGCAACCGTTCCTTGGGCAGCCGCCTCAAAGGATCCAGGCTCAGCGGAAAGAAGATCACCAGGCCTGCGAGCATAAGAAGAAACCCCGCGCTGCGGGGAGCCATCGCAAACAACAGCAGGGCGAAGACCAGGAAATGATTCCCGGCCAGCTTGGACATCCGCCCCAGTTCCCGCCAGGCAAGTGCGGCCAGAGGCCCTAGGAGCGCGGTGATCCGAGCCACGGCATCAGTTCCAAGGAACGGCTTTCGACCAACCCGAAATACATCTCCGATAGCGTGGAAGGAAGCTCTTCCCTGCGTGAATTCCAGACGATTTTGCCGCTGCGAATCAGGATGCAATGGGTGGCGAGACGCTCGGCCATGTCGAGCATGTGAGAGGTGAAGAAGACCGTTACACCTCGTTCGGCCAGCCTGTTGAGCAACTCGCGAATGAGCTCGGCCGTCACGGGCTCCACTCCCTCGAAGGGCTCATCCAAGAACAAGATCTCTGGATTGTGAAGCAGGGCCATGGCCAGTGCCGTTTTCTTTCGCATGCCATGGGAGCAGTGATCCGCTTGCGTGAATCGTCCTTCTTCCAACCCCAGAACGCGGAGCAGCTGATCCGTACGCACGCGCGTCTCCACCTGGGAAAGCCCGTAGATGGGGCCGCACAGATGAAGGTGTTCCTCCACGCTCAAATGGTCGAAGAGGCCGAGCCCCTCGGGCAGGACTCCGATCCGCCGTTTCAGATCCATGGAATCCTTCTCGTCATGAACCTGCAACCCTGCCACGGTGATGGTTCCCGACGTGGGGCGAAGCAGGCCGGAAAGCATTTTCAAGGTGGTGGATTTCCCTGCGCCATTGGGCCCCAGAAAGGCACAAACGCTCCCGCGCGGCAGATCAAAGCTGATGGCGTCGACCACGGCCTTTGAACCATAGGCGCGGGTGAGTTCCGAGCAGCCGATCATGCGCCGGGCCTCTTCCATCCCTCCAGCACCCTGAACCGGCTGCCCATCATGCCGGGCAGGGTCAGCTGCAGCAGGTTCTCGGTGCGCGCTTTGCGGTCGGCATCGGGCAGGGCCATCCACGCGGCGCCCCACTGATCCAGCGGCGCGTGGGTACGGATCCACTTGCTGAGTTCAACGTGGGACAGGTCGGAAAGCCCCTCGCCTTCGAGCAGGTGCGCCAGGCGGGTGAAGTCGACATCCGCTGTCAGATCGGCCTCACCGAGATCCTCGTGCCACTTGCCGTCCACGCTGTGGGCCTTGAAGCGACGCAGGTCGGCGCCCTTGGCCAGCAGCCGGTCGGCGGATTCCCCGTAGTCCACGGCCAGGAACAGGCCTGCCTGTAGAGGCGCGGCCAGCTCATTCACGAGGCCGGGCAGCGCCTCGCACCAGATGCTGCCATCCCCCGGCTCCAGCCCGTCGGTCTTCGCGGCGAACCAGGCCCCGGCCTCGCCGGGATCGGCCGCTTGCCATTCGGGGCCAGTGGCCGTCAGCACCTCACGGGTCCAGCGCTCGCCATCCCAGCGCCAGGGCTGGGCGGGCAGGGCGTCGAAGAGTTCGTTGCTGAAGATGGCCCCAGTGAAGGGTTCCAGGGGTTCCGCCTCGGTGGCGAAGCGCGCGCGGTTCGCCGCGAGAAAGGGCGCGAGAGCTTCCTCCGCTGCGCGGCGCGCCGCCGGGTTGTCGTCGCGGTGGACGTAGACCAAGGCTTCGGCGAAAGGGCCCGACACAGCCTTCAACACATCGCGGCCCAGCCACCCGCGACCGGCGCCGGGTTCCAGCGCGGTGAAGGTCACGGGCCGCCCCAATCGCTCCCAGGCCGCCTCCAGCCGTAGGGCCAGGGCCTGTCCCAGCAGGGGCCCCAGGTCCAGGGCCGTGTAGTAGTCCTTGCCCTCGAAACCCCAGGGGCCGGTCGAGCGCCGATAGTAGCCATGTTCCGGGTGGTAGAGGCCCAGGGCCATCACCTCGGCGGCGGGCACAGAACCTTGAGCCAGGCGGGTTTGAAGCAGGTCATTCAGTGACTTCATACCCATTCGCATTCAAAAAGAGATGAAACCGCGAATAACACGAAAGGCTTGCTCTGCAAGCCACGCGAATGGGATGGGCCAAGTTCAGGACTGATTGGCCAGTCTTGCTTACCGGCCCATGACACCGCCCATTCGCGACCCGCAAAGCGGGTATTCGCGCCTTTTCGCGGTTCCTTCTTTTTATCTCTAAGAATGCAACTTGGTATCACTTCTTCTCCAAGGGCCACTTCTCCAGCAGCACGGGCAGCAGCCACTGGGTGAGCAGCAGGGCCAGCGCCACGCCGCCCAGGCAGGCGAGACCCAGGCCGCGCAGACCGCGGTAGCCACTGAACACCATGCCGCCGAATCCGGCCAGGGTGGTGCCCGCACACACGGCGTTCACGCGGGCCACGCGCTGCGGTGCGTCGGCTTCTCCGCGGGCCCGGTGCAACAGGTTGAAGGCCGTGTCCACGCTCACGCCAAGGGCGATGGGGATGGCCATGAGGGACAGGAAGGTGAGCGGTTCGCCGCCCCAGCCCAGGGCGCCGAAGACCCCGGCCTGGCTGGCCAGCAGGGGCACGAGGGCGTAGACCGCGAAGCGGAGGCTGCGGCCGAAGTAGGCGATGACCGCGAAGATGCCCACCAGCGCCAGCAGCACGGCCTGTTGCACCGCCTCCTTGGCGATGCCCTTTACCACGCGGAAGAGGGGCTGGGTGCCGACGAAGCGACCCCCCGCGGCCTCCACGGTGGGCGTGAGGCGGATGAGAGAGGCCTCGTCCAGCCGCAGGGGCACGGTCAGCGCAGGCGCCAATGGCGCGGGTTTCCGGTTCCGGTGGAAGCCATCCCAGAGGTTCCAGGGATGGTGATCCTCGGGAGGGGACACCCGGGGCAGCAGCGACTGAAGGGCACCGACGGGCTGGGCGGGATCGGAAGCGGCGGCCGCCAGGGCCGTGAGTGGGCCCTCAAGGCCTGCGGGATCCAGACCTGCCTTGGAGGCGGCTTCCAGCACCTGGCGCCGCCAGGTTTCCGAACCGAGCGCATGGCGCAGCTCGGGGTTGAGGGTCTTCCAGTCCGGCACCGGCAGCCCGGCTTCCCGCAGGATGGGGCTCAGCTTGTTCCAGCGTGCGGGCAGGCGGTCGGGATCTTCCAGGGGGATCTGGATGGCCAGGGGTTGCAGACTGGCCCCGAGGTTCCGCGTCAGGCGCTCCTGCAGGTTGAGCGCCGGATTGCCCTGGGCGCGGAAGCGCCGCAGATCCTCTTCCCACCGCGTGCGGGGCGCCCCGATGAGCGCCACGATCAGCACCGTGAGCGCCACCCAGGGCGCCCAGCGTCGGCGCGGGCTCGAAGGCGCCACTGGACCAGGGGCGAAGGTGCCCTTGCCGCGATCCAGCCCCATGAGGAGGGGCGGCATCACCAGGAAGGTGGCCACCAGACAGGCCAGCAAACCCAGGCCCGTGGTGAGGCCCAGATCGCGGATGCCAGGAAAGGGCGCGAAGGCCAGGGCCAGAAAGGCCATGGCTGTGGCCAAGGCGCCTGCCACCACGCCTGGGCCCGTGCCTAGCAAGGCCGCCCGCAGGGCCCAGGGTTTGGCTCGACCCGCCCGCCGCTCGTCCCGGTACCGGCTGAAAAGCAGAATGCCGACGTCGTCCCCCACCCCCAGCAAGACAGCGCCGAAGCCTGCGGCCATGAGGTTCACGCGCCCCAGCACCCAGCCCGTGAGCCCCAGGGCCCAGATCATGCCCACGAGCAGGGGCCCCATGACGAAGCCATAGCCCGCCAGCGTGCGGAAGCCCAGCCAGTAGACCAGGCCGATGAGCACGAAGCTCAGGCCCAGGCTCAACACCACTTCCATGGTCAGCCGATGGGATTCCCAGGCTGTGATGGCGTGGGCCCCCGTGATCTGCAAAGAGAAGCCTCGGCCCGCCGTTGGCCCGAGCGCGGCCTCCGCTTCCCTGAGGCTCGACGAGGCGGGCAGGGGTCCCCGCGCGCCACGCCCCAGCCAAGTCAGGGCGCGAGTCGTGGCCTTCGTGTCCGTGGCCGGAAAGCCCGCCACCAGGGGCAGCAGCACGAAGCGGCCATCCTTTGTTTCGAAATAGCCGGTGCGGACCCGCAGGGTGAAGGCCTTCCCGAGCTGCGTGGCCTTGGCCATGCCCTCGCCTTCCTGGGGGGCGAGATCCCGCAGGCCCAGGGGATCGAGCCGGGCCAGGGCCGCCGCCAGGGGCTCCGGCGAAGCCAGGGCCTTGGCGGTGGCCTGCAGGCGGCGCTGGAGGGCGATCGGATCCTTCAAGGGCGCCAGGCGGTCACCCAGCCAGGCCGGTGCCAGGGTGTAGAGCGTCTCGGTCGTGAGCCGGCTCACGGCGGCGTCGCCTTCCGTGATGGCGCCCATGGCGAGCAGCGCGGGCCACGGACTCACGCCGCCGGGACCCGGAACGGGAATGGGATCCGACAGGCGGCCCTCAGCCGCCAGCCCATTCAAGGGCAGGCTGCCATCGGTGAGCAGGCGATCCACCAGACCCTCGGCCCAGGCGCGCCGGGATTCCAGGTCCGCTTCATTGCCTTCGGCCACCAGCCAGAGGAGCTCCTGCTGGCCGACCCCCGCCTCCAGGTTGGCGCGCACCGCCGGGTGCTCCGCGGGCAGCAGGCTCATGAGGTCCAGGGCCCGCTCCACCCGCAACGTGCCCCAGCCGAGCACGAGGGTCAGCATCACGACAAAGAACCACAACCCCCTCGACCGGGAGAGGTGGAGACGGAGCAGACCGCGCAGCAGGGCCTTCATGACCTAGGCGCGTTCCATTCGCTCAATCCAGGGCCTGAGGGCGGGCACCATCTCCACGCGCTCGGCGCCACGCAACCGCTCGAACAAGCTGGCATCCTCGAGCCGCACCAGGGGATGGTTCTCGCGCCGGTCCATGGCTTCCGGCGGGTACGAAGCCGTGAGCATCGTGGGCAGTTCTTCGCTGTAGCGGTGATCCAGCAACTGGGCCAGGGCCGCGGCGATGCGAATGTCGGAATCCATGCGGTCCCAGTCATCCAGCACAAGCAGAGGCAGGTCCTGCAGGGGCTCGATGAGGTCGCGCACGCTCTGGAAGGCCTGGTTCTGAAAGCTGCGCACGTCGTAGTAGGCGTCCTTGATGGCCTGGCTGAGGGTTCGCACCGAGACGAAGCCGCCGCCCCGACCGGTGCGTTCGGTCCAGGCCCGCAGGGCCGCCGCGGCCAGCGTGCTGCGACCGCTCTGGGCGGGCCCGTGGATCCACCAGAGCTCCCAGCCGTGGCGGAACTTGTGCTTGCCCGTCGAAGCCCACTGAGAGAGGCCTTCGGCCCCGGCGGGGCGAATGCCGTGCTCGGGGCGCTTGCGGAGGGCCGCGAGCAGCTTGACCAGATCCTCTCGTCCCTCCAGCTCACCCACCTCATCCACGGGGCGGGACAGCAGGTCCTCCAGATCCGGCACCCGGTCCAGCAGGGCCCGCACGCCGCTGGCCTGGGCGTTGTTCCACCACTTCCAGAAGCGGGTGAAATCCGCTTCGCGGTACCGGGCCGGGAGACCCAGCGTTTCGGCATCCGGCGCCAAATCGGCGGTGCAGCCGCAGACCAGCACCGGCTTTTGGGGATCCGGATCGAAGACAAGACCCTTTCCCTGGCAACGTGGACAGTCGGGACGCCCCTTCATGGGCCATCCCCTCCGCGCAGAAAGCCGCCCAGCACCTCGCGGCGACGCTCGCGGATGCGGGCGAAGGCGCGCTCCTCCAGCTGGCGCACGCGCTCGCGCGAGATGGGCGGGTCGAAGCGCTTGCCGATCTGTTCGAGGGTGAGCGGATCCTCACCACCGATGCCGAAGTGCAGCGTGATGATGGTGCGCTCTTTTTCGCTCAGCGAGGCCAGGCTGGCGTCGATCTGCTCGAGGAAGGCCTCCTGATCCAGCGTGTGCATGGCAGAGGGCTCCACCTCCTGCTCCAGGCTGTCGCCCACGGTGAGGTCGGAGTCGCCGAGCCCCTGCTCGGTCGAGATGGTCGAGGTCGTCTGCTGCAGCAGCTGGTAGCGCTCCACATCCTCGAGGCTGAGGCCAGCGGCATCCGCGATTTCCTGGTGAAGCGGGATGCGGCCCAGGGACTGGCTGAGCTTCTGGGTGACGCGATTGAGCTGGACCAGGTGCCCCGCCACCTTCTGGGGCAGGCGGATCTTGTTCCCATGCTCGGCCAGCGCGTGGAAGATGGCCTGCCGCACCCACCAGGAGGCGTAGGTCAGAAACTTGTTCAGGCGCTCGGGATCGAAGCGCTTGGCCGCCTCGATGAGGCCCAGGTTGCCCTCGCTGATGAGGTCCAGCAGGTCCAGGCCCATGCCTTCGAACTTGCGGGCCTCTTTCACCACGAAGCGCAGGTTCCCCTCCACCAGCTTGCGCAGGCCTTCTGGGTTGCGGTCGTTCTGCCACAAACGCCCGTTGATCCGCTCCTCCTCCGCCGTCAGCAAAGGCAGGTGGCGGATCGAGTCGAAATATTTGTCGAGCGAGCGCTCTTCGAGATGCCGGAGGGGCACAGTTCACCTAGGAGTGGGTCTAGGTCATGGAGGGGAGCTGCACTGGGGCGCCAGCCGAGGGAGGCCAGGAAGGCGACGAAGGACTTGGTGGGTCCAAGATCGAGGAGCCTGACGCAGCATCCCGACGGCTGCCGCCCCAGCCCGTAGGGTTGATGGCAAAGGGCTCCCATGCTGCGTCACCGGGCTGGAACGGTGAACCTGCACCGCCCTGCGCCCACTTCCTTGCCTGGAAACCCTTTGCCGTCAATGCAGCTCCTCTTGATGACCTAGACCCACTCCTGGGAGGAACGATCAGCATAGCAAGCGATCCCCGCTCCCAGGGCAACCCAAGACGGCATCAGCGCTTGCGCAGGCCATGGGGGATCAGTTTCACCAGGCCGGTGGCCGAGGTCGGCCGGGGCACATCCTTCAAACCGGCGGCCTCCAGCACCTGGGCCAGCCGCTCCAGATCCTCCTGCAGATGGTTCAAGCGATCCCGCATGCCGAGCACCACCTCGACCCCCGCCAAGTTCACGCCCAAGTCACGGGTGAGATTCAAGATGAACTCCAGGCGCTCCAGGTCCTCATCGCTGTACAGGCGCGTCTTGCCTTCGGTGCGGCTGGGCGTGAGCAGCCCCTCGCGTTCATAGAGCCGCAGGGTCTGGGGGTGCACGCTATAGCGCATCGACACCACGCCGATCATGTAGGCACCCAAGCGGGGATCTTTAGCCATGGTGAATGCTCCGCTGCTTGCGTACTTCCTCGTCGTTCAGCTCCGCCAGTTCACGCAACAGTTCCTTGCTGCGCTCATCCTGGATGGCGGGCGTCACCAGAGCCACCTCCGCGATGAGATCTCCGCGCTGGGTGCTGCGTGGGACCGGCATGCCCTGTCCCTTCAACCGAAGCCGTGCGCCGGTCTGAGTGCCGGGCGGAACCTTGATGGTCTGCTGCCCGTCGGGGGTCGGCACGTCCACCTTGGCCCCCAGGGCGGCCTCCGTGAAGCTGATGGGCAGTTTCACATAGAGG
>Ga0302263_10000934_pt1 | contig 11122 bp, 7 predicted proteins | sample II_Fen_N1_4_FD_194564 | JGI IMG/M metagenome (GOLD analysis project Ga0302263, IMG submission 194564) | Peat permafrost microbial communities from Stordalen Mire near Abisko, Sweden - II_Fen_N1_4 | ecosystem: Environmental > Terrestrial > Soil > Wetlands > Permafrost | place: Sweden: Abisko... | reverse complement strand
AGGGCTGCTTCGCAGCGGCGGTCGCGACGCCGTGCCCGCGGGCCGGCGGGCCGGCGCCACCCACCCTTGCACCGAGCCGAGGAGCACGACGTGAGACCGTTCGTGATGACGGCCAGCACCGCCGTGGCCCTCGTACCGCCACCCGCCGGGTTCACCCGGGCCCGGGGACCGCGACCGAACGCCCCCTTCCCGATTTCGTCGACCCCGGAGGACCGCCATGACCCAGGCCGGGACGATCAATCCCTTCGCCGTCCTGCGGACCCGTCAGTACGCGGTCCTGCTGGTGTTCGCGGCCATCCTGGGGGTGCCCATCGCGCTGGTCGCCGCCGGGTTCCTGTGGCTGGTCAACCAGGTCCAGCAGTGGGTGTACGAGGACCTGCCGACCGGACTCGGGTTCGCCGGCGTACCGGTCTGGTGGCCGCTGGCCCCGCTCGCGGTGGCCGGGTTGCTGGTCGGAGTGATCATCCGCTACTTCCCCGGCGCAGGTGGTCACTCCCCGGCCGACGGGTTCCATGCCGGGACCGCCCCGACCGGTTCGGAGCTTCCCGGGGTGTTCCTGGCCGCCCTGGCCTCGCTGGGCCTGGGGGCGGTCATCGGGCCGGAGGCGCCGCTGATCGCCCTGGGGGGTGGCCTATCGGTGCTGATCGTCCGGCTGGTCAAGAAGGACGCGCCGCAGCAGGCGATCATGGTCATCGGGGCGGCCGGCAGCTTCGCGGCCATCAGCGCCCTGCTGGGTTCCCCGCTGCTCGGGGCGTTCCTGCTGATGGAAGCGATCGGACTGTCCGGGGCCATCGGCACCGTTGTGCTGATGCCGGGGTTGCTGGCCTCGGGGATCGGCGCTCTGGTGTTCATCGGCGTCGATTCGCTGGTCGGCCTTGGCGCGGTGTCGCTGGCGATTCCCGGTCTTCCGCCGTTCGACGCCCCCGACGGTGTCGACTTCCTCTGGGCGATCGGCATCGGCATCGCCGCCGCGCTGATCGGCACCCTGATCCGGCGGCTCGGCCTGCTGGTCCGCCCGATCCTGGCCAGGAACCTTCTCCTGCTCACCCCGCTGGCCGGCATCGCGGTCGCCGGCTTGGCGATCCTGTACAGCCAGGTCACCGGAAAGCCGACCGGCGACGTGCTGTTCTCGGGCGAGTCGGACCTTCCGGTGCTGGTCGCCAACCACGCCGACTACGCGTGGGGTGCGCTGGCGTTACTGCTGGTCTGCAAGGGATTGGGGTACGGGATCTCGCTCGGCGGATTCCGCGGCGGACCGGTCTTCCCGTCCATGTTCCTCGGCGCCACCATCGGTCTGTTGATCTCCGACCTGGCCGGCGTGCCGCTCGTACCCGCGGTGGCGATGGGCATCGGCGCGTTGTGCGCCTGCATGCTGCGGCTGCCGCTGACCTCGGTCCTGCTGGCCACCCTGCTGCTGGGTTCGGACGGCCTGTCCGTCATGCCGCTGGTCATCGTGGCGGTCGTCGTCTCGTACATGGTCACGATGTGGGTGTCACCCCCGCCGCAGACGGCGGCTGGGCCGACTCCCGGGCCGACTGCTGAGCCGACGCCGCCGGGGTCGGCGGCACCGTCAACGCCGTCGACGGCGCATCCCGCCTAGCCGCGGCTCAGGTGGCATCACCAAGGTCGTCCGGCCGGCGGTCATGATCGCGGGTGGCCGGCCGGTCGGGCGGTGCCAGCGGCGCGGCGGCGGCCACCGGTTGGACACCGTCGAGGTCAGCGGCGCCGTCGGGCAGGGCGGAGGCGGTGTCGTCGGAGAGTTCGTCCAGGCCCTGCGCGGAAAGTCGCTTGCGGGCGCGCTTGTCGTGTATGCGGGTCACCTGGACCGACAGCTCGTACAACAGGACGAGCGCGACGGCGAGCGCCAGCATCGTGACGGGGTCGTTGCCCGGCACCACCAGACCCGCGAAGACCACCATCCCGAAGACGGAGTACCGGCGCCACTTCGCCAGCTTGGCGCTGGACACCATGCCGATCTGATTCAGCATGATCAGCAGCAACGGCAGCTCGAACGAGACCCCGAAGATGATCAGCATGGCGATGAGGAAGGAGAAGTAGCTGTCCGGCGACAGGGCGGCGATGGTGGCGTCGCCGCCGAAGCCCAGTAGGACGGTCAGGCCCTCTCGGATCACGATGTAGGCCAGCACCGCGCCGAGGGCGAACAGCAGGCCGCCGCAGCCGACGAAGGTGATGGCGTACCGGCGCTCCTTGGAATACAGGGCGGGGGTGACGAACGCCCAGAGCTGGTACAGCCAGACCGGCGAGGACAGCACCGCCCCGGCGATCAGCGCGGACTTCAGTTGCAGCTCGAGTGCGGAGAACGGCCCGGTGGCCAGCAGTTTGCACCCCTCGGCGGCTCCGAAGGTGACCCGTTCACTGGCCGGAACGGCGCAGTACGGGCCGGTCAGGATGTCCGACAGGCTGGGCAGTCCGATCGCGGGGATGCCGTGGCCGAACCAGACGAATCCGATGACGGTGCCGATGAACACCCCGAGGACCGCGAAGAACATCCGGCGGCGGAGCTCGATCAGGTGCTCCATCAGCGACATCGTGCCGTCGGGCGACCGCTCCGATTTCTTGCGGCGCAGCCGGGGCAGGGGCAGCGGCACGGTCTTTGGCTCCTCGGCGGTGTCGAGCGGTGGCTGGTCCTGACTGGAGTTCGGTGTGCGCGCCTGACCGGCTTGGCGCGGTGGCGTGCAGGTCAGCGGTCGTCGTCCCGATCCTACCCAGCGCGGGTGGCCGTCAGCCGCCCCGCAGCGGGCCGGTGGTCGGTGGTCACCGTCATGGCGCGGCGGTCGCCGGCACCGGTGCCGGGTAGGCCGTCAGCGCCTCGGCGGCTCGGCGGGCGACCAGGGCCGCGAGTTCGGGTGCGTCCTCGATCACCGCTTGCCCGCCGAGTGAGAGCACCAACCGGGCCAGCCACTCGTCCCCGGCGGCCCGCATCCTGACCCGCAGGCTCCCGGGGGGATCGGTCAGCTCGACGGTCTCCTCCATCGCGTAGTACTCGGCGACCCAGCGCGCACCGCGGGCCAGCCGCAGGGTGACCGGCGGGATCTGCGGGTCAGGGTGGAAGATTCGCTCCGGCACGTCCGAATCCACCCAGAGCGGTGGTTGGGCCGGTTCGTCCAGGATGCGGACCTCTTCGATCCGGTCGACCCGGAAGTGTCGGATCGAGCCGGCCAGGTGGCAGTAGGCCTCCAGGTAGGCGTGGCCGTCGGTGACCAGCAGCCGCAGCGGGTCGACCGTCCGCTCGCTGACCGCATCGCGTGAGGCCGTGTAGTAGCGGATCCACAACCGGCGGGTCCGGTCCAGTGCCTCGCGAACGGCCCCGAGCGCGGGAGCGGGATCGGCGGCGGCCACCCGGACTGCATCGGCCGCTCCCGTGGACTGGGCCGCGCTCGCCTGTTCGAGCTTGGCCAATGCGGTGTGCACGGATTCTGCGTCGAGCAGTCCGGTCAGCTCGGCCAGCGCCCGCAGGGCGACGGTCAGCGCGAAGGCTTCGTCAGCGGTGAGCCGGACCGGGCGTTCGATGCCCGCGTCGAAGGCGATCGCGACGGTCCCGCCGTCGTCGTCCAGCACGACGTCGATCAGATCGTCCGGGTAGTAGCCGGGCAGGCCGCACACCATCAGCAGATCCAGATCCGCACCGATTTGTTCCGTGCTGACCCCGAACTCGGTGGCCAGTTCGGCGATGGCCACGCCCGGGCGTCGCGAGATGTACGGCACCAGCGCCAGCATCCTGGCCAGCCGGTCGGTCGCGGTCTCGCTCACCGGGGTCCGCCGTTCGAGGTGGGGTGCGCGCCGTCCGCAGCGCGCGAAGCCGGACCCACCATCGCCTCGCGGGTGCCGGACAACAGCCGAACCACGGCGGCGAGCAGGTCAGCGGGCTCCTCGACCACCACGTCCGGGCCCTGCGCGGTGATCCGCCTCGCGGTGTCCCACAGACTGCCCAGGTTGATCGTGACCCGGTCCCAGCCGGCGGTGCCCTCGGATGGCACCGACCTGACGGCGGTGCGGCGCAGGCCGGCCGCGCGGCCGGACCGCACGCGCAGGGTGGCGGTCCGGTCGGACGACGGCTCGACGCTGGCGGCGACCTCGGCCAGCAGGTCGATCCCCGCAGGAGAGTGGACGGCGCCGGCCCGACCGCCGGCCTTCACCGGACCGGCGATCCGCGAAAGCCGGAATGTCCGTTTCTCGTTCCGCAGGTCGTCATGACCGACCAGGTACCACCGTCCGCGGAAGGACACCAGGCCCCACGGCTGCACCGAACGCTCCTGTGCCGGCCCGGTCGGATCCTTCCGGTAGTCGAAGACGACCGCCCGGCGCGCTCGCACCGCGGCGTACAAGGGAGCGAATGCCGGGTCGCCGGTCCGCACCCGGGGCTGCAGCAGGGTCGCGGCCGCGAGCCCGCCGGGTTCCTCGAGCGCCAGCCGAGCGGTCCCCGGCGAATGCCCACCGGGCGATCCGGGTGCCGTCGGCGCGGCTGTGGGATCCGGGGTGGCGCCGGGTGCGGCGTCCTGGGTGGCGACCGCGTCGCGGATCTTGCGCAGCGCTCCCGAGCCGGCCCTGGCCAGCGCCGTCGTCTCCCACAGCCGGCCGGCCAGGGCCAACGCGGCGGCCTCGGCCGGGGTGAAGGACAGCTCGGGCAGCGCGAATTCCACCGGCGGGATGCGGTAGCCGTCCCCGCCGGTGGTCTGGGTCTGCAACGGAATGCCGAGCTCGCGCAATTCCTGCTTGTCCCGCTCGAAGGTACGGAAGAACGCCTCGTCGGTCGGGGCGTCGGCGTACCCGGCGACCTTGTCCCTGATCCAGGCCGCGGATCGGTACCGCGGCGAGTTCACCAGGGCGATCACCAGGTTCAGCAGCCGTTCTGCCTTGGCCGTCGCCACGACGTCCAGCCTGTCATATCCGGGGCGCCGTCCGGTCCGGCTGCCGGCCCGGGGCTGGGAGCCGGCTACATCGCCTCGATCAGCCGAGTGACCCGTTCGTCGCTGGCCCGGAACGGGTCCTTGAGCAGCACCGTCCGTTGCGCCTGGTCGTTCAGCTTGAGGTGCACCCAGTCGACGGTGTAGTCCCGCCCGGCGTCCTGGGCCGCCGCGACGAACTCGCCACGCAGTCGGGCCCTGGTGGTCTGTGGCGGCACCGTGGTCGCCTCGATGACCCGGTCCTCGGTGACCACCTGCGCCGCGCGGCCCTTGGCCACCAGCAGCGAGTGCAGCCCACGGCCGGCCCGCACGTCGTGGTAGGTCAGGTCCAGCTGGGCGATGCGCGGGTGGGTCATGTCCAGCCCACCCCGGGCCGCGTAGGCGTCGATGAGCTTCTTCTTGATCACCCAGTCGATCTCGGTATCCACTCCCGACAGGTCCTGGCTCTGCACCGATCCCAGCACCCGACCCCACAGGTCCAGCACCCGCTCGGTCACCGGATCGTTGCCGCGGCGGGCGACGAAATCCACCGCCCGCTCGTAGTACTCCAGCTGCGCGTCCAGCGCACAGATGTCCCCGCCACCGGCCAGCCGCACCGGCCGGCGGCCGGTGATGTCGTGCGAGATCTCCCGGATGGCCCGGATCGGGTTCTCGAAGGTGAAGTCGCGCAGCGGCACCCCGGCCTCGATCATCTCCAGCACGAGCGCAGCGCTGCCCACCTTGAGCAGCGTGGTCGTCTCGCTCATGTTCGAGTCCCCGACGATGACGTGCAGCCGGCGGTACCGCTCGGCGTCGGCGTGCGGCTCGTCGCGGGTGTTGATGATGGGCCGCGATCGGGTGGTGGCGCTGGACACCCCCTCCCAGATGTGGTCGGCCCGCTGGGACAGGCAATAGGACGCCCCGCGCGGGGACTGCAGCACCTTGCCCGCCCCGGCGATCAGCTGCCGGGTGACCAGGAACGGGATCAGCCCGTCGGCGATCCTGCCGAACTCACCCCCGCGCGCGATGAGGAAGTTCTCGTGGCAGCCGTAGGAGTTCCCCGCGGAGTCCGTGTTGTTCTTGAACAGGTAGATGTCCCCGCCGATCCCCTCCTCGGCGAGCCTGGCCTCGGCGTCGACGACGAGATCCTGCAGGATCCGCTCCCCCGCCTTGTCGTGGGCGATCAGGGTTGGCAGGTCGTCACACTCGGCGGTGGCGTACTCCGGGTGCGAGCCCACATCCAGGTAGAGGCGGGACCCGTTGCGCAGGAAAACGTTCGACGACCGGCCCCAGGACACCACGCGGCGGAACAGGTACCTGGCTACCTCGTCGGGGCTCAACCGACGCTGACCGTGAAAGGTGCAGGTGATGCCGAACTCGGTTTCGATCCCCATGATCCGCCGCTGCATGGGCCCGAGACTATGCCCCGGTTGCGCGCCGGGGTTGCGGTGCGGGGTCGGGGCTCCTTCGGGTCGCGTCGCGGATCTCTCCGACCAGGGTTTCCAACAGGTCCTCGAGCATCAACAGGCCGCAGCCCGGCCGTAGCGCGGTGGGCCCGACGGGCGGATCGGTCGGCACGCTGCCGATGCTGACCGGGCCGGCACCGGTGACGGTGCCGTCGGCGGCCGCGCCGCTCCGGTCGGCGACCTCGGCCAGGTGGGCCCCGATCCGGCGCATCCGGTCCAACGCCGACCGCAGGTCCGTGTCCGGCGTCACCGAGGGAAGCGCCCTGATCCGGTCCGCGGGGACGGGTTCGTCACGCCGCTCCGGCGGGATGTCCACCACGTCGCGGATGTGCAGGTAGCCGGAGAACCGGCCGTCACTCTGCCGGATCGGGAACCGGGAGAAACCGGTGTGCGCGCAGGCCCGTTCGACCTCGGCCGGGGAGACACCGGCCGGTACCGACACGACGCTGTCGTCGGGCACCATCACCGACGTCACCGGGGAGACGTCGAAGTCCAGCGCCGAGGTGATCCGCCGATGCTCCTGCGCGTCCAGCAGTCCCTCGGCCCGCGACTGCGCGACCAGGTCGGCCACCTCCTCACGGGTGAACGCGGAGGCGACCTCGTCCCTGGGTTCCCGGCCGGTGGCCCGGACGGTCGCGTTGGCCCAGGCGTTGAGGAATCGGATCACCGGACCGATCATGGTGGCGATCGCGCGCAGGACGGGCGCCAGCGCCATCGCCGTGCGTTCCGGGCCGGCGATCGCGATGTTCTTCGGCACCATCTCACCCAGCGCGACATGCGCAGACACGACCAGCAGCAGGGCGATCACCAGGGACACCGGATGCAGCCAGGCCTGCGGAACGCCCAGGGCCTCGAAGACCGGCTCCAACAGCCCCGCGATGGCGGGCTCGCCCAGCGCGCCCAGCAACACCCCGCACAGCGTGATGCCCAACTGGGCGCACGCCATCATCAGTGAGACCTGTTCCATCGCCTTGATTGTCGAGCCCGCGCGAGCGCTGGTGACCGCGAGCGGCTCGATCACCGTGCGGCGGGCAGCGATCAGCGAGAACTCCGCGGCCACGAAGAACGCGCTCGCGGCGAGCAGGATGACCACCACCCCGAGCAGCAACCAGTTCACCGTCATTGGCGATCGCCGTCACGACGCGGACCGTTGTCTCCGGTCTGCCGACCCTCACCGTGATCGTCCGGTCCGACCGCGGACATCATCACCGTCTCGATCCGCCGGCGGGCCCGTTGGTGCACGGTGAGCCGCACGGTGACCGCACGGGGCACGTCGTCCTGCTCCTGGGCCGGGATCGACTCGTCGTCCGGGTGCGCCCCGGCCTGACCGGCGGGCAGACCGAGCTCGGCCGTCGCGTCCATCGTCGCCGGCACCTCGACCGTGTCGAAGTTCTCCGGCATCCGGCCGAGCCGGGAGATCAACAGCCCGGCGACGGTCTCGTAGGCGCCCGACTCCGGCAGGCGTACACCGGTCAGCTCGGTGATCTCGTCCGGCCGCAGCGTCCCGGGCAGCAGCCAGGTGGCATCGGATCGCCGCTCGGCCCGGACCGCCGCGGGATCGTGCTCGTCGCGGATCTCCCCGACCAGCTCCTCGACGACGTCCTCGAGGGTCAGAATCCCCGCCGTACCCCCGTACTCGTCGGCCACGACGGCCATCTGCAACCCCTGCTCGCGCAGCAGATCGAGCAGGTCGTCCAGCGGCATCGAGCCGGGCACGATCGGCACCTGCACCATCAGCTGCTCCACCCGCACCGCCGGCCGCTCGTCCGGCGGGATGGCCACCGCCCGCTTGAGGTGGACAAGTCCCACCACGTCGTCGGAGTCCTCACCGGAGACCGGGAACCGGGAGTGGCCGGTCTGTGCGGCGGCGGCGATGATCGCGTCGGCCGGATCCGCCGCCTTGACGAACCGCACCTGCACCCGCGGGGTCAGCACGTCGTCGGCGGTCTTGCCGGAGAAGGTGATGGAGCGGGCCAGCAGCCCGGCGGTCGGCGCCTCGAGGGTTCCCTGCGCCGCCGACCGGCGCACCAGCGAGTCCAGCTCCACCGCCGAACGGGCCGAGCGGAGCTCCTCCTGGGGCTGCACCCCGATCATCCGCAGGACGCCGTTGGCCGTCCCGTTGAGCACCACGATGAGCGGCTTGAAGATCATCGTGGAGATTCTCAGCGGGGTGATCACGGCCTTGGCGGTGTCCAGGGGTTCGGCGATGGCGATGTTCTTGGGCACCAGTTCGCCGAACACCATCGACAGCACCGTGGCGACCACCAACGCGACCACGACCCCGGTGGACTGGGCCGCGGACTCCGAAAGCCCGACCGCCCGCAGGGGGACCGCGAGCAGTCCGGCCAGCGAGGGTTCCATCACGAAACCGAGGGCCAGCGTCGTGACGGTGATGCCGACCTGCGCGCCGGAGAGCTGAGTGGACAGTGATCGCAATCCGATCATCACGGAGCGGGCCGGCCGGTCACCGCCGGCCGCTTCCCGGGCGACGGTGGACCGATCGACGGTGACCAGGCTGAACTCGGCGGCGACATACAGCGCGGTGCCGGCGATCAGGATCAGCCCGACGCCGAGCAGGATCCACTGCGCGATCATGCTCGGAACTCCAGGCAGTCAGATGGGCGGACGGCCGGGTGGCCGGTACTGAGCAACGAGCGGTGACGGCCGCGCACCGGCAACGGGGCGCATCGCTCGCGCCTTCGACGGTAGTCGATGACCGAAGCAGGCCGGGCCCGCTGCGCCACTGCGCCCCGGTCAGATCCCGGCACCGAAACAGGTGAACGGTGCGGGGTCCTCGTCCTGCTCGGCCACCGATCTGATCGCCTGGGCCAGCGCGACGGCCGGGCCGGCGCCGGCCCTGAGCCGGTCGTGGTAGGCCGTCATCGTCAGCGCGGCGACGGTGTCGGAGATCCGGCTGGTACCCGCGACCACCGTGGACACGCCGCTGCGCAGCAGGGCGGCGACCAGGCCCAGCGGCTCCCCGCCGGGTCGGTCGTCGGTGCGACCGACGTCGCAGCTGGACAGCACCACCTGGGCCGGCAAGGCGGGGTTGGGCGCGACGTCATACCCGTAGAGCAGACCGTCGGCGAGCAGTACACCGGAGAACAGCGGGTTTTCCGGCTCGTGATGGCCATGCGCCGCGATGTGCAGCAGCCCGCCGGCCGGGATGGCGTCGAGGACGGCTTGACCCGTTGCTGCGGCCCCGGTCAACAGCGTCGTGTTCGGGTACGCCGCCGCCACGGCGGAGGCTTCGGTGACCCCGTGCGGGACCTCAGGGCCGGCGACCGCCAGCACCCCGCGTCGGTGGTCCTGGCCATGGTGCCCGAGGGTCTCCATGGCCGCCGTCACCGAGGCGGTCACCGATACGGCCCGGCCGGAGAGGCCGGGCAGCAGCGCCCACGGCACGATCGCGGCCGCGCCCGCCGCGGCGACGATGACCGGCCCGTCGTCCGTGTGCGGCTGAATCGGATCGACGATCGCCGCGGCGACCTGCTGCAATCCGCTGCCCAGGGAGGCGGCCGCGACCCGACGCAGCGGAGCACGGATCCGATGATCGGCCAGCAGGTTGAGGTCGCCGATGATCCGATGCAGTTGCCTGGCGAGCCCGAAGTCGTGATCCAGCGCCAGGTACCGGGCCGAGTCGGCCGTGATCACCAGCACATGGAAACGGCCCTGCCCACGGAATGGGGCGACCACGCTGACCCGCGGCGAGGTCTGGGCGAGGCGCCGCTGCACCTCGGCCAGCGAGATCGGCCGGTTGACCGCTCCGGTTCCCCGTGCGGCCCAGGAGCGCGACCTGACCCGGTGGCGCAGTTCCTTGACGGTGAACTCGAGATCGGGATCGACCCCGCCGTTGCGCAGAGCCAACCGGGCCAGATACATGGCGGTGCGCAGCGACCCGAGCTCACCCGCCAGCACGGTGTCCGCCGAGGGCCGGACTGCGGCCAGCCGGGTGCTCGCACCCCGCGAGCGCTCGAGCCACTGCAGGATGGCCGCCGGCGAGCCGGTTTCCAGCGCGGTCTGCACGCCCAGCTGGGTCAGTTCGCGGCCGTGGATGGCCGACGCGGCCTGCAGGTCCTGCGAACCGAAGCGGGCCTGAAAGGCGGCGAGATCGTCCAGCCCGCGGCGGATCTGGGCCAGCCCGGAGGATCGCCGGCCGCCGGCCAGTTCCAGCCGCGCGGCGACGAGCCGGCTGTGCATCTCGGTGGCCATCGTCGGAATCCGCCTGGTCCAGCGGGCATGGGACCCGGAGACGACGCCGGCGGCATCCGCGGCCGCCTGGGCCGCGACCACGTCACCCGCATCGAGCAGGGCGTCGGCCTGCATGAGGCGCACCGCTCGGGCATCGTCGTGCAGCCCGGCCCCGGCGAGGTCGGCGGCCAGGGCCGACGCGCGGTCGGCGTCCACCCGGGCCTGCCGGCCGCCCGGCCGGCGAAGCGCCGCCCGCTCCCGCGAGTCGGCCCGGACTTCCAGCACCCGCGCGGCGAGCACCCCGCGGGGGTGACGGGCCGCCTGGTAGATGCGCGCGGCGCGCCTGGCCGCCGTCCTGGCGGTGCGCGGGTATCCGCCGATCAGGTCGATCTCGGCCTGGACCAGCAGCGCCTCGGCCAGATCCACCCGCGACCGTTCAGTGGCGAAGGCGAGTTCGGCCCGGTCGGCGAAGTCCCGCGCCTCGGCCACCAGTCCCGCAGCCAGCAGCAGCCGGGCACGGTCCAGCGCCCGGAAGCCCACCCGCACGTCCGGTGCGATCTC
>Ga0302263_10000933_pt1 | contig 11123 bp, 8 predicted proteins | sample II_Fen_N1_4_FD_194564 | JGI IMG/M metagenome (GOLD analysis project Ga0302263, IMG submission 194564) | Peat permafrost microbial communities from Stordalen Mire near Abisko, Sweden - II_Fen_N1_4 | ecosystem: Environmental > Terrestrial > Soil > Wetlands > Permafrost | place: Sweden: Abisko... | reverse complement strand
TCGTCGGCCTTGGCCTCGGCATGTTCGCCATGGCGCTGCTGCTGGGCGACGACATCCGCCACATCGGCACGGCGCCGACCGGCGCGCTGATGATCCTCGCCGCAGCGGTGCTGTGGGCGCTGGGCACGGTGCTGCTGCGCAAGTGGAAGCCGCCGTTCGCGCAGAACGCGCTGTCCGGCTGGATGATGCTGCTGGGCTGGCTGCCGCTGGCGATCATGGCGCCGTTCCTCGATCCGCATCCGGCGTCGTACCTGACCACGCTTTCGGGGAAGGCGTGGTTCGCCATCGCCTACAACATGTTCCTGGCCGGAACCATCGCGCACTGGGCGTGGTTCACGCTGGCGCGCACGCTGCCCGTGGCGGTGTCGTCGATGTCCTCGCTGCCCGTGCCAGTCGTCGGCGTGTTCGCCGGCATGCTGTTCCTGGGCGAGCGGCCGGGCGCCGCGGAATTCACCGCGCTGGCGCTGGTGATGGCGTCGCTCGTCGCCGTGCTGTACCGGCCGAAGGCGAAGAAGGCGCTGCCTGCGACGGCGACTGAGCCTTCTCCTTAAGCCGCTCGTTCAGGCCAGTTCGGAAATCAGCGTCAGCACGGGCTTGCCCGCGAACCACGCATCGAGATTCGCGCGGCACAGGTCGCCCATCGCCTGTCGCGTCTCGTGCGTCGCGCTGCCGACGTGCGGCAGCAAAACGACGTTGTCCATCGCGAACAGCGGCGCAGGGATGTGCGGCTCGTCGGCGAAGACATCGAGCCCCGCGCCCTTGATCGTGCCGGCCTCCAACGCGGCGACCAGCGCCGGCTCGTCGATGATCGAGCCGCGCGCGATGTTGACGAGCGTGCCTTTCTTTCCCAGCGCCGCCAGCACGCCGGCGTCGACGATGTTCTTCGTCGCCGCGCCGCCCGGACACGCGACGACGAGGAAGTCCACGCCCGCCGCCAGCGATTTCAAGTCCGGAATGAAACGATACGGCACGTCCTGCGCCTTGCGGCCGGTATATGAGACCTGCATGCCCAGTGCGCTGACGCGCTCGGCGATGGCCTTGCCGATGCGCCCCAGCCCCAGGATGCCCACCTTCCTGCCGGAAAGCTTGGTCGTCAGTTCCGGTCCGCGCTTCTCCCAATCGCCCGCGTGCACGAAGCGGTTCAACCGGACGAAGCCGCGGCCCGTCATCATGATCAGCGCCAGCGCGACGTCGGCCACGTCGTCGGTGAGGACGTCGGGCGTGTTCGTCACCTTGATCCCGCGCGACCGGCAATAGTCGACCGGCACGCCGTCATAGCCCACGCCGAACACCGAAATGATCTCGAGTTTGGGCAGCGCATCGAGCAGCGACGTCGGCGTCACCGTTCCGCCGCCCTGCACCAGTCCGCGGATGCGAGGGCCTTCCGCCGCGAGCAGTCCGGGCTTGTGGCTCGCCTGGTAGTAGTCGTGGCAGCGATAGCCGGCCTTCAGCGGATCGTAGAGGAACGGCGGCAGCGGCGCGGTGATGATGATGTCGGGCTGGGACATGATGGTCTTTTCGGTTGAGCGTCGGGTGGGAGTCGGCTATGTCAACTGAGGAGTGTCAACTGTGTGGATGCCGGGCGAACCATTCTAGCAATCCGGCAATGAGCCCGGCGTCGGCGCCGCCCGTTTCGACGGGGACGAAGCCCAGCGTGCGCGCATGTTCCGCGATGCGCGGATGCGGAACGAAGGCCGGCACGCGCCGGAGCCGTTCCAGGTCCGGGGCTGCGAGCAGCGCGCAGAGATTGTCGAGGCCCTCGCTCGACGTCAGCGTCAGCGCATGGGCGCGCCCTTCGCGCAGCACGTCGCTCAATCCCGCTGAGCCGGTGGCGGGCGCCGCGCGACGATAGCACTCGACGTAGGTCAGGCTCGCGCCGCGTTCGCGCAGCGTATCGCCAAGGTCGCCGCGCCCGCCTTCGCCGCGAAAGATCACGACGCGCTTGCCGGCGACGTCGTGCAGCTCGGGCAGCGCCAGCAGCCCTGCGCTGTCGAACGTCGACGCGGGAATGCGCGCCTCGGCGATCCCGGTTGCGGCCAGCGCAGCCGCCGTGCCCGGACCGGGTGCCAGCGCGAGCAGCTTCGAAGGCCAGGCCTCCGGCGCCGGCACGCCGTACTCGACCGCATTGGCGGAGACGAAGATCGCGATGTCGAACTGGTCCAGCGCCGCGTGCACGGCGTCGAGCGGCGCGCGATTCGCGGGAGGCAGGATCACGATCGCAGGAAAGACGATGGGCGTGGCGCCAAGCACCGCCAGCTGCCGCGTCAACCCGGCGGCCTGGCGTGCAGGCCGCGTGACGATCACGCCGACACCTGCCAGCGGACCCCGCGCCTCCGGCGGCGCTGACAGCGAGTGCACGCCCAAGGCGGCTGCCCCGGCGTCAGGCGACGATGAAACGCGACGCGCCGCGCGCCAGGAAATCGTCGGCCAGTTCCTGTCCCAGCAGCGCCGCGGCTTCGCTGTCCGCGACGTCGGCCTCGATTTCGCCGCGCATGATGTCCAGCCCGTCGCGACCCGCCAGCAGGCCGCGGAGCCACAGCGTGCCCTCCTCCCATTCGGCGTACGCGGCGAGTGGCGTGTGGCAGCTGCCGCCCAGCGCGCGCGAGAACGCGCGCTCGGCCGTCGTGGCGAGCGTCGTGCCGAGATCGGCCATCGGCGCCAGCGCCGCCAGCACGTTCGCGCGATCGCTGCGGCATTCGAGCCCCAGCGCGCCCTGCCCCGGCGCCGGCAGGCTTTCCTCAGGTTCCAGCAGCGAGGCGATGCGCGTGCCGAACCCCAACCGCTTCAGGCCGGCGGCGGCAAGGATGATCGCCGCGTACTGGCCCTCGTCGAGCTTGCGCAGCCGCGTGTTGACGTTGCCGCGCAGCGGCTGGATGTCGAGGTGCGGATACCGTTCGCGCAGTTGCGCTTCGCGCCGCAGGCTCGACGTCCCGACGACGGCGCCCTTCGGCAGCTCCGCAAGGTTTGCGTATTCATTCGAGACGAAGGCATCGCGTGGATCCTCGCGCGCCGTGATGCACGCCAGCGAGAAGCCGCTCGGCATCTCCATCGGCACGTCCTTCAGCGAATGCACGGCCATGTCGGCGCGGCCGTCGTCCATCGCCACTTCGAGTTCCTTGATGAACAGGCCCTTGCCGCCGATCGACGACAGCGGCTGGTCGAGAATGCGGTCGCCCTGCGTCGTCATCCCCAGCAGGTCGACCGTCATGCCCGGATATTGCGCGACCAGCCGCGCACGGATGTGCTCGGCCTGCCACAGGGCCAGCGCGGATTCACGGGTCGCGATGCGCAGACGGCGCGGTACGGATGCTGGAATCATGCTGCGTTCGCATCCATCTGCATCATGCCGAAGAGGTTGCCCTCGGGGTCCTTGCAGTAGGCGAGCCAGCCCATCGTCGGGATCGGCATCTTCGGCACCGCCACGACGCCGCCCGCCGCGACGGCCTTCACCAGCATCGCATCGAGATTATCCACGCCCGTCGTGCACACGTAGGCATTGACGGCCGCCATGTTGGCCGGTCCCGCGCCTTGGCGAGGCAGCAGGCCGCCGTTGATGCCCGGCGTTCCGTCTTCCCCGGTCTTGACGAGCCAATAGGGCTGGCCTGCCCATTGCGAAAACGTCCAGCCGAACAGCGTCGAATAGAAAGCGATGGCGCGGTCGGTGTTCTCCGCGTGGATTTCAAAATGGATCGGGCGGTTCATCGTCGGCTCCTGCAACGGACATCGGGGCGGCTATGATAGCGTTTTCCCCAAAGCCTGCGGACTTGCCATGCGCATCGTGATCACCGGCGGCGCCGGATTCCTGGGCCGACGCCTCGCCCTTCGGCTGCTCGAGCGCGGCACGCTGGCCGATGCGAACGGGCGGCCGCGCGAGATAGCGCAAATCGTGCTGCTCGACGTGGTCCCGGCAACGCTGCCCGCCGACCCGCGTCTCACGACCATCGCCGGCGACCTGGCCGACGCCGCCGTCGTCGAGCGCGCCGTCACGCGCGACACCGACTCCGTATTCCATATGGCCGCCGTCGTCAGCGGCCAGGCGGAAGCCGATTTCGACACCGGCATGCGCGTCAACCTCGACGCGACACGACTCCTTCTCGAACGATGCCGCGCGCTGGCCGCGCCGCCCAAATTCGTGTTCACCAGTTCGCTGGCCGTCTTCGGCGGGCCCGTGCCGGACCCGGTGACCGACGACGCCCCGGTGACGCCGCAGGCCTCCTACGGCGCGCAGAAGCTGATCGGCGAATATCTCGTGTACGACATGACGCGCAAGGGCTTCGTCGATGGCCGCAGCCTGCGCCTGCCTACGGTCACCGTGCGGCCCGGCAAGCCGAACAAGGCAGCTTCGTCGTTCGCGAGCGGCATCATTCGCGAGCCGCTCGCCGGCGTCGATGCGATCTGCCCGGTGGCGCCCGCGACGCGGATGTGGGTGCAAAGCCCGCGTGCCGTGATAGAGAATCTGATCATCGGCCATGAGGTTCCGGCGACTTCGTTCGCGCACACGCGATCGGTCAACGTGCCAGGCATTTGCGTGCCCGTTGCGGACATGGTCGCGGCATTGCGCAAGGTCGCCGGAGACGCGGTTGCCGACCGCGTGAAGTGGATCCACGATCCGGTCATCGACAGGATCGTAGCGACTTGGCCCGCGAATTTCGCGCCCAAACTCGGCCCTGCGCTGGGCATGAAGGCGGACACCGACTTCGAGAGCATCGTCCGCGCGTACATCGCGGACGACATGCCCCGGTCCTAGCTCGCCTACTCGACGAACAGCGCGCTCTCGGCGGGCTCCGCCGCCGCGAGCGCCTGCTCCAGCAACTCGGGGCCTGCATCGCGCAGCTGCGCCGAGTCCGAGAGGATCTGCCTGAACCGCCTGCCGCCAGGGCGGCCGTGATACAGGCCCAGGAAGTGCCGCGCCATGCCGCGCAGTGGCATGCCGCGCTCTCGCTGCGCAGCGACGTAGGGCATCAGCGCGCGCAGGATTTCGGCACGCGTCGGCGGCGGCGTCTCGACGCCGAACAGCCGCCAATCCACCGGCGCCAGCACATACGGATCGTGATAGGCCGCGCGGCCCAGCATAACGCCGTCGACCGCGCCCAGTTCACGCTCGATGGCCGGCCATGTGGTGAGCCCGCCGTTCAGCACGATCGTCAGGTGCGGAAATTCGCGCTTCAGCCGGTGCACGACGTCGTAGCGCAACGGCGGCACTTCGCGGTTCTCCTTCGGCGACAGGCCCTTGAGCACCGCATTGCGCGCATGCACGATGAACACGTCGCAACCTGCCGCCGAAACCGCGCCGACGAAGTCGCGGACGAAGCCGTAGTCGTCGCCGTTGTCCAAGCCGATCCGGTGCTTGACCGTCACGGGAATCGTGACCGCATCGCGCATCGCCTTCACGCAATCGGCGACCAGCGCGGGATCGCCCATCAGGCACGCGCCGAAGCTGCCGGTCTGGACGCGCTCCGACGGACAGCCGCAATTCAGGTTGATCTCGTCGTAGCCCCACTGCTCGCCCAGGCGCGCGCCGTGCGCGAGCATCGCCGGATCGCTGCCGCCCAGCTGCAATGCCACCGGATGCTCCGAACGATCGAAGTCGAGGTGGCGCGGCACGTCCCCATGCAGCAGCGCGGGCGCGGTCACCATTTCGGTGTAGAGCCGCGCGTGGCGCGAGATGAGGCGCAGGAAGTACCGGCAGTGCCGGTCGGTCCAGTCCATCATCGGGGCAACACAAAAACGATGCGATAACGTATTCATCTGCTTGACGCTTTTGAAGCTCGGTCGAATAAGCCATTGGAACGATTCATCATTCTATCGCCATGCGACCACGACCGTCTTCGCTCCAGAACGGCGTGTTACTCGCAAATTGGAAACCGGATCGGCCCGGGAGCGTTGTCAGTGCACACATAGCGCACACGAGTCGGCGATCGCGGAGTAGAGTTTGCCGTTCGCGGAGATTATGGGATGGAAACATGACGATTCTGTCCGAAGCAAGCATCATGGCATTCCGTGCGGATTTCGGTGGTCAGACAGTGACGCCTGACCATGCGGACTACGACCGGTTGCGCGCGATCTGGAACGGTGCCATCGACCGCAAGCCGGCGTTGATCGCGTGCTGCACCACAGCCTCACAGGTGGCGGATGCAATCGGCTTCGCTCGCAGGAGCGGGCTCGAAATCGCAGTCCGTGGCGGTGGTCACAGCCACGCCGGAAATTCGGTCTGCGACGGCGGGTTGATGATCCACCTCGGCGCGATGAACGGCGTTGTCGTCGATCCCGCGGCGCGGCGTGCGGTCTGCGGCGGCGGCGCAACCTGGGCCGAACTCGATGCGGCCACGCAGCAGCACGGATTGGCCACCCCCGGTGGCTTCATCAGCCACACCGGCATCGCGGGGCTTACGCTAGGCGGAGGAATCGGCTGGCTAACCAGGATGGCCGGTCTCTCCTGCGATAACCTGGTTGCCGCCGAGATGGTCACCGCGGACTCGCAAATCGTCCGCGCGTCGAAGCACGAAAATCCCGAACTCTTCTGGGCGCTGCGCGGCGGCGGCGGCAACTTCGGCGTGGTCACCTCCTTCGAGTTTGCGCTCCACCCCGTTGGTCCCATGGTCAACCTGGGACTGTTCTTCTTCGGCCTGGAGAACGGAGCCCAGGCCCTCCGATTCGCCCGGGATTACGTCGAGACGCTCCCGAACGAGGCTACGGCCTTCCTCGCGATTGGCCTGAGCGCGCCGCCCGAGCCGTTCGTGCCGGAGCAGTACCGGTTCGCGCCCGGGCATGCGTTGCTGGTCGTTGGCTTCGGGTCAGCTGAGGAGCACGCAGCCATCGTGGCGCCGATCCGCAAGGCAGTGCCGCCTCTTTTCGAGCTGGTGACGCCCATTCCGTATGTCGCGCTCCAGCAGATGTTCAACGCGAGTGCGGTATGGGGAACCCTCGGTTACGAGAAGGCGCTTTACCTCGACCAGTTGTCGGATGCCGCCATTGCGGTCATCGCCGAGCACGTGCCGAAGAAGAGTTCGCCGCTGTCGTTCTGCCCGACGTTCACCATGTCCGGTGCGTACCGCGCGCGCGGCGACGCGGAAACGGCGTTTGGCGGAAACCGCTCAGCGCGCTACGTGTTCAACATCGAGGGTGCCGGCCTCGATCGCGCGACGTACGAAGCCGAGCGGACATGGGTGCGCAACTTCTGGGACGCGATGCGTCCGCACGCAGCCGGATCGGGGAGCTACGTCAACTTCCTGGTGGAAGCCGATGCGGATCGCGTGCGCGCCTCGTACGGCGAGGACAAGTACCAGCGGCTCGCGCGCGTCAAGGCCGAGTACGACCCTGCAAACGTCTTTCACCTGAACGCCAACATCCAGCCGGCGCCGGGGTCCACGGCCCATGGGTAAAGCCCGCAGTTGCCGCGGGTTTCATCGCGAAACGGCATCGGAAACGAATTCGTAGCCGAGTGCGAGGTCGATAGCCTCGTCCATGGAAAGTACGCGCTTTTCCGCAGCCGCACGCTCATAAATCGCCTGGTTTTGCGAGAACCAGACGCGTGCCGCGGCAATTTCCAGCACGGCGGGCGCGCCTGACCGAAGCGTGCCTATCGCGTCGTACAGGGCAACCGCGGCGAGGAACAGTTCCAGCGCCGACGTCTGATTGCCGTCGCACATCGTCGCCTCCCCGAAGCTCCATAGGGCGTTGGCAATCGTGAACTTGGCACCGAGCTGATTCCCTATCCGCAAGGCCCGTCGCATCATGTCGGCTCCGCGCTGGAATTCGCCGTTGCGCACCCGCAACATGCCGACCTCCAACAACACAGTGACCGCACGATGCTCGTCGCCCAATTCCTGGAAGATCGAAAGAGATTGCTCCCAGAGCGCCAATGCGCCGTCCGAATCACCCCTTCCATGGCGGATTTCTCCCGCATGCCACAGATAGAACGCGGTCCCCCAGCGATCGCCGATCTCGCGAAAGATGATCTTGCATTCGGCATGGCGGGCGTCGGCCAGTTCGAAATTGCCCGCCATCATTGCGCAAGCACCCTGCCATTCCAGTGCGTAGGCCTCACACCGCCGGTTCCCACAGGCCCTTGCCAAGGCGAGGCTGCGCGTGAGGCAACGCTCGCTGCGCTCGCTATCCGACAGGAACATCGCCATCATGCCGCCGTAGTAAAGCGTCCATGCAAGATCGTCCGGAAAGTCGACCGCATCCGGTGACTCCTCGACGCGTTGCAGCCAGTACCGGCCTTCGCTCCAGTCGCTGCGGATGTGCCAGAAGAATCCCAGGGCACGCGCGAGCGCGAGACCTGAAGCGGTCCTGCCCGCGCTGCATGCCCACTCCAGCGCCGCGCGAAGGTTGTCGTTCTCCGCATGCAGCCGACCCAACCCCTGCGCCTGACCGGCACCGCGCAGGAGGGAATCTGCAGTCTCGGCAATCGTCCGGAAGTGATCGAGATGAGCATCGCGGTGCAGGTCGCTTTCATTCGCCTCGCGCAACTTGTCGTTGCCATACTGGCGCACCGTTTCCAGAAGATGATAGCGGGTCCCTCCGCTGCCTTCGCGGGCGGTGACGAGCGACTTGTCGACCAGGTTGCTCAGCAGATCCAGAACATCGGCCGCAACGATGCCGGCACCGCTGCCGACGACTTCCGCGGCGTCGAGTGTCCAGCCACCGGCAAATACCGAGAGCCGGCGCAACACCGCGCGTTCGTCTTCGGTGAGCAGGTCGTAGCTCCAGTCGATGGCCGCGCGCAGCGTCTGCTGGCGCGGCATGGCGGTCCTGTCGCCGCCGGTGAGCAGCTGGAAACGGTCACTGAGCCGCTCGGCGATCGTCTCGGCCGAAAAAGCGCGCACGCGGGCCGCGGCGAGTTCAAGTGCCAGCGGGATGCCGTCCAGCCGTCGGCAGATATCGATCACCGCCGCGGCATTGTTCTGTGTCAGGACGAAGGATGGGTTCACCGCAACCGCGCGATCGATGAATAGTTGCACCGACTCATATTGGCGCAATGCTTCGAGGGCCGTGGCGTGGCCGGCATCGGGAACCGCCAACGCCGGCACCGGGTAAGCAGTCTCGCCCGCGATACGCAGAGGTTCCCGACTGGTCGCGAGCAACTTCACCGCCGGACCGGCTCGCAGCAAGTGCCTGGCAAGGTCGGCACATGCGTCCACCATATGCTCACAGTTGTCGAGAATCAGCAGCAACTTGAGGTTCCTGACGTATTTCACGACGGCTTCGACGACGGGGCGTCCCACCTCCTCCTTGACGCCAAACACGTCGGCCAACACCTGCGGCACGAGCGTCGCGTCCCCGACAGGAGCCAGGTCCACGAACCAGACGCCATCCGGGTAGTCGTCCATCACGGCAGCGGCAACCTGCAAAGCGAGTCGGGTCTTGCCGAGTCCCCCCACGCCGACGAGCGTCAGCAATGCTGTCGCTCCCAATCGCGACTTGACCTCCGCCAACTCGCGCTCGCGGCCGACGAAGGAGCTGGCCTGTCGCAGCAGATTGTTTGGCGTTGACTCCAAACCGCGCAACGCCGGGAAGTCCCTGCGCAACTGTGGATGCAACAGCTGATACACCCGCTCCGGATTGGCGAGGTCGCGCAATCGCACCGCTCCAAGGTCGAGAAACTTTCCGCGCGCCGGCATGCGATCGATGACCGACTCGAACAACTTTTGGGACAACAGAACCTGTCCGCCATGCGCCGCGCTCATGATGCGCGCGGCACGGTTGACCTCGGTACCGAATACGTCCCGGTCGCGGCGTTCGACGGCGCCGCAGTGCAAGCCGCAGCGCACATTCATCTGGACACCGTTGGTCGCAGTCGTGTCGGCGAGCGCCAATTGCAGATTCAGTGCGGCATCGAGTGCATCAACCGGATCGGCAAAGACGGCAAATATCCCATCCCCGGTCATCTTGACTATTTTGCCCCGGTGATCGTCGACCGCGGTCCGGGCCACCGCGTCGTGACCAGCGAGTGCCCGCGACATTCGCTCCCGGTCCTGTTCCCACAACCGAGTGCTCGACTCGATGTCGGTGAACAGAATGGTGACGAGGCCAGTATCGCTGTCAGCGTTCAAAGAGGGCCCGGGACGATGGCAAGGTGACGCCGCCGCTATCGTCCCGCAGGTCAGGTGCCCCGTCAAACTACTGAATGCCAGTACCTATTGCACTGATGGATTTGGTGAAGAATGGTACTGAAGATAGGCATGCCGATGGGTAAGCAGGAGGTCTGCAGCATTGGTCGGTGGCAAGCGTCTCGACATGGCCCGATGACTCGAATCGGCGCACGACCATCACTGAAGCGCCAGGCGGCAGGCTTCGTCTTCGCTCATGCTTGCGCCTTCGGCGAGCAGGCGCTCGAGTTGCTCCGGGGCGAGTCTTTCCCGCAGCAGTGCATGCAGCCGCGCGTGCGCATGTGCGTCGTCATGCTGCAGCGCGCATTCCTTGGCGACAAACACCGCGCTGGCGTAGCCGGCGAGCCGTGCCGCATTTGCAATCATTCCCGCCAGCGCGGCCCGCAGGGCGAGATGGTGCATGAAGAGCCATGCATTGCCGCTGTCGCTGAGCAACGGCACGCCTTCGCGTGCGGCGACCAGCGCTTCGCCGACCTTCCCGCGCGCGGTGAGGACGCCCGCGAGGTTGGCGAGCGTGAATCCGAGGGGGCCGCGATATCCCGACACGCGGTGCATCGAAACAGCTTCGCGCAAGGAAGCTTCTGCGGCCTCCAGATCGCCAAGCGCCCAGTCCACGGTGGCGAGATTGTTCAGTGAGGCCGCCACGGAAAATGTGCTTCCCGACTCGCGGTAGAGAGCCAACGCTTTTTGCCGATGCGTCCGGGCGCTGTGCGGATCGTCCATCTGCATTTTCAGGAAGCCCGCGTTGGCGAAGTAGAAGCCAAGCACCTTGGGCAGACCCGCGCGTTCCAGTGCCGGCCATGCCTCTGCGAGTGAGGCAGTGGCAGATTCAAGCCGACCCAGCATGGTCAACACGCGCGCGATCCACACTTTCGCGAGGCCGAGTCCCAGTGCATCATCCAGCCCTTGGTAGCAGCCGATCGCGTGCTCGAAGGCCGCCAGCGCCTTCGCCGGTTCAGCCGGCTCAGACAGCAAACCCAGCCACAGCCACAGACGCGCCAGGTACGA
>Ga0302263_10000932_pt1 | contig 11125 bp, 13 predicted proteins | sample II_Fen_N1_4_FD_194564 | JGI IMG/M metagenome (GOLD analysis project Ga0302263, IMG submission 194564) | Peat permafrost microbial communities from Stordalen Mire near Abisko, Sweden - II_Fen_N1_4 | ecosystem: Environmental > Terrestrial > Soil > Wetlands > Permafrost | place: Sweden: Abisko... | reverse complement strand
GTTCCCGGGCGTCGTCGCAGCCTTCCTGCTGGCGATCCCGTTCTACATCGGGGCCGCGATCGCGGCGGTCGCCACCGCCCTCGCCATCGGCTGGGTGACGAAGCGCGCCGGGATCCGCCAGGACACCTCGATCGGGGTGCTCTTCGCCGGCACCTTCGCGCTCGGCGTGTTCATGTTCAGCACGATCAACGGCTACGTGGCCGACCTGTTCGGCTTCCTGCTCGGCAACGTGCTGGCCATCGGGCCGCAGGACCTCGTCGCCCTGCTGGCGCTGGGCCTCGGCGTGATGGCGATCGTCGGCCTGCTCTGGAAGGAGCTGCTCTACGCGACCTTCGATCCGCTCGGAGCCGCGGCATCGGGCATCAAGGTCGAGCGACTCGAGTACATGTTCCTCGCGCTCGTGGCGCTCACCATCGTCATCAGCCTCCAGGCCGTCGGGATCATCCTGGTGGTGGCGATGCTGGTGACACCCGCCGCGACCGCGCAGATGCTCACAGTCCGCTTCACGCGCCTCATGCTGGTGGCCGCGCTGGTCGGGATCGGGAGCTCCGTCGTTGGCCTGTACCTGTCCTACTGGCTGGACACGGCCAGCGGCGCCACGATCGTCCTCGTCCAGACGGGCATGTTCCTTCTCGCGCTCGCCTTCGGGCCGCGCGGCCTGATCGGCCGGCGCCGGGGCGGGACCCCGCTGCCGGAAACGGACGAGGCCCCCCTGGAAACGCCCGTGGACGAGGTCCCCGCCGATGCGCCCGTGGTCGCGCCCGCATGAGCGCGACCCGCGAGGCCGACGCGCACGCGGCGGACCACCTGGTCGAGGCGCTGGACCGTGCCGGGCACCGGATGACGGGCCCGCGAATCGCGGTGGCCGGGCTTGTCGCCGCGCGCGACGGGCACTTCACCGCGGCGGACCTCGTCGCGGACGCCCGACGGCGGCATCCCGGGATCGGGCGCGCGACTGTCTTCCGCGCCCTCGACCTGTTCGCCTCGCTCTCGCTCGTCGAGCGCGTGGACCTGCCGGGGGGCGACCATGCGTACGTCGCCTGCGACCCGGTCCACCACCATCACGCGATCTGCACCGGCTGCGGCCGGTCGCTCGACGTGGACGACTTCGGCCTGACCGGGGTCCTCGGTGAGATCGGCCGCCGGTCCGGCTTCCGTGTCACCGCCCACCGGCTGGAGATCTTCGGGCTCTGCGCGGCCTGTCAGCAGGGACCGGTATGACGGTCCGCTCCCGCACGACCCCATCCCCGGCACACGCCATCCGCGCACGCGCGGGTCTCGCCACGCTCACGGTGCTCCTGGCCCTCGTCGCCGGCGCGTGCGGCCAGGGGGGAGCGCCCGCCCGGAGCGGCTCCCCCGCCGGGACCCTGCGGGTCGTCGCCACGACCACGATCCTCGCGGACCTTGTCGCGGAGGTCGGCGGCGAGCACGTCCAGGTGGAGAGCATCGTCCCCAAGGGCGGCGAGGTGCACACGTTCGACCCCAGGCCCTCGAACGTGCGGCGGCTCGCGGAGGCGGACGTGGTGTTCCTCAACGGGCTCGGCCTCGACGACTGGCTCGGGTCGCTGGTGACCGACTCCGGGACGAGCGCCCCGGTCGTGCGCCTGGGTGAGGACCTGCCGGGCGTGACATACCTGTCCGGCGGGACCCGGAAGGGCGGAACCGTGAACCCGCATCTCTGGCTCGACGTCGGCTACGCGGAGAAGTACGTGGAGCGCATCGGCGAGACCCTGGCCGCGGCCGACCCCGCCAACGCGACCGACTACCGGGCCCGTGCCGCGGCCTACGGCAGCACGCTCGCAGACCTGGACGACGGGATCCGCGCCCGGATGGCAACGATCCCGGCGGCCAACCGCACGGTGATCTCGTTCCACGACGCCTTCCCGTACTTCGCCGCCGCGTATGGTCTGACGGTCGACGGGACCATCGTGGACGCCCCCGGCCAGGATCCCAGCGCGTCCCAGATCGGTGCGCTCGTTGGCGTCGTCCGCGACAAGGGCGTCAAGGCGATCTTCGCGGAAGCCCAGTTCAACGAGGCCCTGGCGCGGACGATCGCGGACGAGACGGGCGCGCGGGTGGTCTCCAGCCTGTACACCGACAGCCTTGGCGATGCCCCCGAGGACACCTACGTCGGGATGATGCGCTGGAACGTCGACCGGGTGATGGAGGTGCTGGCGGCACCCTGAGGGCCCATGGACGCTCCATGACGGGGCCGGGTCCTGCCGGGGACCGGGACCATTTCCGGCGGTCTGGTTGAAACCTTCGGGCGATGCGCCGCCTCGGAGCACTACCAGACCATACGAGGGTCCTCATGCCGCACCTTCCGTCGCGCCCCACGGTTCCGTCCATGCCCCTCCCTGCGGGATCTCCGGCATGCGCCTGAGCCCTGCCACGCTCGTCATCCTCTGCGCCGTCGCTGCGCTCGTGGCCATCGGCGTCACCAACCAGGTCCTCCCGGCCACCGATCCGCGCACCGCGGAGCTCCGGCCCTGGGTCGCCGCCCGAGCCCTCGGCGTGACCGCGTATCTGCTGCTCTTCCTCGACGTGGCGCTGGGCCTGATCCTGAGCCACCCGCGGAACACCACCGAGTGGCGGAAGACCAAGCAGGTGTTCCCCTGGCACGAGATGTTCACGGTCTTCATCGGGGCATTCCTGGTCCTCCACATCGCGCTGCTCGCCATCGACCCGTTCGCCAACGTCGGCATCGTGGGAGCGCTGGTGCCGGGCCTCTCCCCGTTCCGCCCGGTCGCCGTCGGCCTGGGCACGGTCGCCCTGTACGCCCTGATCTTCACCGCGGCCACCGCCAAGTGGACCCGGCTCCTCCCCTCCGGGTGGTGGCTCAAGGTGCACCGCTTTGCGGCCGTCGTCTTCCTGGCCACGTGGGCCCATGCCGTCCTCGCCGGCACCGACGGCGGCGCCCTGACCCCGCTCTATCTCGTGACCGGCCTGCTGATCCTGGCGGGCGTCGCGCACCGCTGGTGGACCGCCCGGTCCCGCCCGATGCGCCCAACCCTCGTGACCGAAGGGTCCGGGACAACCATCCGACGGCCCGCCCCTGCGCCCGTCCTCGTGGAGGAATCCTGATGTCGAGAGACACGCTGAACCGCCTCGTGCGCCGCGCCCTCGTGCTCGCGGCAACCGTGGCCGTGATCGGGATCGCGGTCGTCACCGTGCAGGTGGCCGCCGCCTGGCGTGCCGAGGCAGCGCCCCTTGACACGGCCCCGGTGGCGATGTCCGCCATCAACACGGGCATGGACGCGGAGGTCGCGCGGACGGGTGACCTCTCCGCGCAGATCGACGACGTGGCGGGCCAGCTGTCCACGCTGAAAGACGCCGTCGTGACCGCCAACGACGCGATGACCGGCGGCGCGGAAAGCGCCACCACGCTGAAGACCCAGCTCGCGACGGCCAAGACGAAGCTCGAGGGCTTGCAGTCGCAGCTCAAGGGCGCACAGGCCCGCCTCACCGCCCTGAACGCGGCCGCGGCGCGGCAGGCGGCGCTCAACGCGGCGGCGAAGCGGAGCGCCGCCGCCAGGACCACAGCGACCACCCCGGCCCCGGCTCGCGGAGGCGAAGGTGGCGACTGAGCGCATCATGCCGGCCGTCGCGCTCCCGTCGCCAGCGCGGCCCCGTCCCGTCCGTGGGGGTGTCGCAGTCCCCATGGCCCATCCGGCCCGACCCGCGGTCCGCAAGAAGGAAGCCGTCCTCACCACCCCGACTCGCGCCGGCATGCTGATCGGCGCTTCGGCCGCGATCTACGCGGTCACCCTCGCGGGCGTTTCCGTCCTGCAGGCGGACTCGGATGCGGCGCTCGCGGCAAGCCGCCAGCCGTACCTGGACGCCCTGGCGGCCGCCCGCTCGGCCAACGACTCGCTGGAGGCGGCGATCGTCAAGGCCGACGGCGCGGCCCAGGCCCTTGCCAAGGACTACACGGCGGCCGGCCAGGACGTCACCGCGTACCAGGCACGGCTCGACGAGCTCGCCGCGCTCGTCGCCGAGGTGCAGGGCTCGGCCGCGGCCCTGCCGACCCGGATCAGCCTGCCCACGGTCACCATGCACGGCGCGGTCGCCGGCGGTGGCGGCAGGGCGCCTGCCGTCAAGGCCAAGACCAAGGCGTCCGGGGCCCCGTGACGCCGGCTCGCCCGCACGGAGAGAACCGTCACGGCCCCAGCCGCGCCCGGACCTGATCCGTCTCCCGAACCCGACGATCCCCACCGGACCGTCGGGTTCTCGACGCGTGCGCTGGGTTCAGTGGTGGAGCTCCACGTCCGTCTCCCCGCCATCGACCGCGGCACCGAACCCGTCGGACAGGACGTCGCCGCCCTCGCCTGGGAGCGCGTCCGGGCGGAGTTCGACGAGGTCGACCGGGCACTGTCCAGGTTCCGTGACGACAGCGAGCTGACGGCGATGAACAGGCTCGCGGGAACGGGGCGCGTCGTCGCGGTCTCGTGGCGGCTCCGCACGATGCTCGCGGCCGTCCACCGGGCGGGACGCCTGACCGGCGGCCGGTTCGACGCCAGCGTGCTCGCGGACCTCGAACGGCTCGGGGAACACGGCGCCGGCCTCGCCCTCCCCGACACCGGCGCCCTCGCCGCAGACGATGGCGAGGTGATCCGCCTGGTCCCGGCCGGCACGCCGCGGGCATCGCTCGTGCGGGCGCCCGCGGCTCCGGTGGACAGCGGGGGCATCGGCAAGGGGCTCGCCCTCCGCTGGGCGGCATCAGCGGCCCTTGCATGCCTGCCCGCGGGCGCGGGGCTCCTCCTGGAGGCCGGCGGCGACATCAGCATCGCCGGCGCGCCACCGCCGGGCGTCTGGCCGATCGGGATCGAGGATCCGGTTGCGCCGGGCCCGGACGCCGAGCCACTGGCCGTCCTGGCCGTCGAGCGAGGCTCCGTCGCGACGTCCTCGGTCCGGGTCCGCAACTGGGTGGCGCCGGACGGACGGCGCGTCCACCACCTTTTGGACCCTCGGACCGGGGAACCAGCGCGAACCGGGCTGATCGCAGTCACCGTCGCGGGTGTCGACCCGGCCTGGTCCGAGGTGTGGAGCAAGTCCCTGTTCCTGGCCGGCCGCACCGCGATCGGCCACGAGGCGCGCGCGCGCGGCCTGGCGGCATGGTGGGTGGACGACGCCGGGCGCCTCGGGATGACCCCGGAGGCGCGCCTGTGCAGCGCCTGGGTGGCTGAGACCCGCGTGGGCTGAACGGAATGGCCGGCAGAACCCGGTGGCGTCAGGCTACCGGACGCGCCGGGGCGCGGCAGCCTCAGGCGGTCGGTGTCATGTCGGGCACGTCCGCCGGGATCTCGGCGGCAACCGCGGGCGCGGGCGTCTCCCCGATGGCGGCGGTGAGCTCCTCCAGCGTTGGATAGCCCTCGCGGGCTCCCGCACGGGTCACCGACAGGCTCGCGGCCACGACCGCGCGCCTCGCCGCCTGCTCCAGGCTGAGGCCGCCCGCCAGTGCCGCCGCCAGCGCGCCATTCAGGGCATCACCGGCGCCGGTGGCGTCGATCGCCTTGACCCTGGGCGCCTTGATGTCGATCGCCGGTCCGCCCCTCCGGACGAGCACCGCGCCGCTCGACCCCAGGGAGACGAGCATCGCCTCGCCCGCGCCGGGTCCCTCGCTGGTCGTCTCCAGCAGCGTCCTCGCGGCCCTGATCGTCTCCTCGGCTCCCGTGGCGGCACGGCCGGACCGGCGGGCGTCGTCCGCCACCAGGAGTGCCAGCTCGCCGCGATTCGGTGTCAGAACGTCGGCCAGGCCCAGCACCGACCGGTCCAGGCCGCCAGCAGGGGCCGGGTTCAGGATCGTCCAGGCGCCCCCCTCGCGACCCATCCGGAGCGCCTCGCGGGCCGCCTCGGCCGGGACCTCGTGGTTGGTGATCACCACGTCGCCACGGTGCGGCGCCAGCCGCCCGAGGGCCGCCCGGACGTGGGCCGCCGTGAGGCCGGCGTTGGCTCCGGGGGCCACGGTGATCTGGTTCTCCGCCTTGGCGTCAACGATGATCAGCGCGACGCCCGTGGCCGTGTGCTCGAGGGTCACCAGGACGTCCGTGCCCACTCCCTCGCGCGCCAGCGCGGCGCGTGACTCGGCCCCGAACGCGTCGTCGCCGAGGGCGGCGACCAGCATGACCGGCACGCCGAGCCGGGCAGCCGCAACGGCCAGGTTGCCGCCCTTGCCGCCATGGAAGCGCGCGAATGTGCCGCCCAGGACCGTCTCGCCGGGCGACGGAAGGCGTTCCGTCTGCACCACGAGATCGACGTTGACCGATCCGACGACCAGGACCCGACCGCTCATCGGATAGACGCCCCTTCCCCTGTCCGGCTACGACCCGGTGATGTACTCGCCGCCGTCGACGCCGATGACCTCTCCATTGATGAACTCCGTGCCCTCGCCGGACAGCGCGAGGATCGTGTTGGCCACGTCCTGGGGCGTCGTCATCCGTCCGGTCGGGTTCCGCCGCGTGGCGGCCTCGATGATCGCGTCGTGCTCCGGGATCTTCATCAATGCCGGGGTGCGCGTGACACCCGCGCGGATCGTGTTGGCCGTGATGCCCGTGCCCAGCCGCGCCAGCTCCATCGCCAGCTGCCGGGTGTGCGACTCGAGCGCGGCCTTGGCCGACGAGACGACGCCGTAGCTCGGCACGACGCGGGTCGAGCCCTCCGACGTCATCGCGTAGATCTTGGAGCCCTTCTCCAGGAACCCGCCCCGCCACAGGTCCTGCACCCAGTAGACGAGGCTGTTCGCCATGACGTCCTGGGTCATCTCCATCTTCTTGCGGTCCACGCCGGCCTTCGGGTCCTCGGCCAGGAACGGTACCAGCGAGCCGAAGGCAAGCGAGTGCATGACGACGCGCACGTACGGGTGCCGGCCCGCCGCGCGCGAGCGATCGAAACGCTCCCGCAGGGTCGCCAGCGCCGCGTGCCGCTTCTCGTCGTCGGCGGCGTTCATGTTGATGTAGAGCGCCTCGGACCCGAGGGCGACGATCTGCGCCTTCACCTCGTCCACGTGCGCGACCGCGGCCCGGAAGTCGAGGTGGATCCCGGCGATCCGGTAGCCGTTCGCGGCGAGGGCGAGCGCGGTGGCCTGGCCCATCCCCGAGGACGCGCCGAGGATCAGGGCCCAGCGCTCGCGGTCGTCGGTCATCGTGGTCCTCCGGAAGGTCGGCTCGCCGGGTGGCAGGGGGCATCGCCCGGGCGTTGCGAGTCTACCAGCGCCGTCTCCCGGCGACCGCCATTCCGGCATGGTATTTTGTCGATTGCCTAATTCGGCATGTTCCGAAACAGGAGCCGGCCACGAACCTCGTCTACCGAGCCCTCGCCGATCCCACGCGCCGGCGGATCCTCGCGCTGCTGCGCGAGCGTCCGATGACGGCCGGCGAGCTGGCCGGCCAGTTCGAGCTGTCGTGGCCGACGATGTCCGGACACTTCGCGGTCCTGCGCCAGGCCAACCTGGTCCAGGCGGACCGGGCGGGGACGAGCGTGACCTATCGGCTGAACCAGGCGGTGCTGCAGGAGGCCCTGACTTCCCTGATGGACACCCTCGGCGTGGCCCCCGCGGACCGCGGCGCATGAGCCTGAACATCCCCGACCTGTCCCGGTTCGACCCGTCCGTGCTGCTGCTCATCGTGCCGCTGGTCCTGATCGAGCTCGGGCTGCTCCTGTTCGCCGTCGTGGACCTGCTCCGGATGGACCGGCGGGTCCGGGGCGGGAGCAAGGGCATGTGGGCCCTGATCATCGTGTTCGTCAACGGCATCGGCCCGATCCTGTATCTCCTGGTCGGAAGGCTGGACGGCCCGCCGGAGGACGAGGCGCCCGGCCCGGGCGCGATGCCGGGTTGGGGCAGCCCCCACGATCCGCCGATCGTCGCGCCGACAGCAGCGCCTGGAGGGGCCCAGGCTGGTCCGGTGACGCCCGCGGCCCAGCCGGCATCCCCGGTTCCGGCAACCATCGTCGCCCCTCCGGCGGCCACCGTCGCCCCTCCGGCGATGCAGGCCACACCCCCAACGACCTCCAGTCGCGCACCCGCCGGACCGTCGGCGATCCGGGTCGAAGGCCTCACACGGATCTACCCGGGGGTCCTTGCCCTCGACGCACTGACCCTCGAGGTGCCCGAAGGCTCGGTCTTCGGCCTGCTGGGTCCCAACGGCGCCGGCAAGACCACCTGCCTGCGATTGCTGGCCGGTCTCGGGCGCCCGACAGCCGGGCGCGCCGTGGTTGCCGGTGTCACCGTGTCCTCGGACGACCCGGCGGTCCGCCGCTCGCTCGGGTTCCTGGAGCAGGATCCGCGCGCCTACGGCTGGATGACCGGGCGCGAGCAGATCCGCCTCCTCGGACGGCTGCACGGGATGGAGGGCGCCGCCCTGGAGGGCGCGGTGGGTGACGCCCTCGCACGGCTGGACCTCACGGCGGCCGCCGACCGTCGGGCCGGGACATACTCGGGCGGGATGCGCCAACGGTTGGGCATTGCCGGGGCGCTCGTCCATCGCCCACCGGTGGTCATCCTGGACGAGCCCGTCAGCGCCCTGGACCCCGAGGGCCGCCGGGACGTGCTGGGCCTGATCGCCGGCCTGCGCGGCGAATCCACCGTGCTGTTCTCGTCGCACGTGCTGGCCGACGTCGAGCGCATCTGCGACAGGGTCGGGATCCTCGATCACGGCCGGCTGGTGGTGGAAGGGGCCCTGGACGACCTGCTCGACCGCTACGCGCTGCCGGTCTGGCGCATCGAGGCCGAGCCGGGGCAGGACGCGGCCGTCGAGGCCCTTGCGGCCCGGCTCCGCGGGCTGCCGTGGATCACGGCCGTCGGCGTCGACCACGGTCTGCTGACACTGGCCGTGAGCGATCCGGCCACCGCGGCCCGCGAGCTGCTGCAGGCGGTGGGGAACGCGGACCTCGCCGTCGTCTCGGTCGCGCGAGCCAGGCCCACCCTTGAGGACGTGTTCCTCCGGCTCACCGCGGGTCCGCGGGAGGTCGCGGCATGAGCGGCTTCGGCATCCTGCTCCGGAAGGAGCTCCTGGAGGCGTGGCGGACGAGGCGCCTGCCGGTCGTCGCCGTGCTGTTCCTGATCGTGGGGATCATCTCCCCCCTGACCGCCCGATACCTCAACGAGATCCTGACCCTCGCCATGGGCGACCAGCTCCCGATCGCCCTGCCGGATCCCAGCGCCACCATGGCGCTCGAGCAGCTCCAGAAGAACCTCGGACAGCTCGGTGCCCTCGCCGCGATCGCCCTGGCCATGGGGAGCGTCTCGGGCGAGCTCGACCGGGGGACGGCGGCCATGGTGCTGGCCCAGCCGGTTGGACGGCCCGCATTCCTCGCGGCGAAGCTGCTGGCGATCGCCGCCGTGCTCGGCATCGCGACGCTGCTGGCCTCGGCCGTTGCCTGGATCTACACGGCGGTCCTGTTCGAGCCGCTCCCGATCGGCGGGTGGCTCGCGATGGCGGTCCTCTCGTGGCTGGCCCTGACGGCGTGGGCGGCACTGACGTTCCTCGCGTCCGCGGCCACGGGTTCCACGATGGTCGCGGCCGGGATCGGGTTCGTCGCGCTCATCGGGTTCAGCCTGCTCGCCATCGCGCCGGCGATCGACCGGTTCCTCCCCACCGGCCTGGCGGTCCCGGCGATCGCGTTGGCGGCGGGCGGTGGCGCGGCGGTGGACGGCGGACGGCTCGCCACGGCCGTCATCGGAACCGTGGCCCTGTGCCTGGCCGCTCTGGCCGCCGCCGTGGTCTCATTCCGGCGCCGGGAGCTGTAGCAGCGCCGAAGAAGGTCGACTGACTGCCCTGCGCCGGCGTGACCACGCTCACGGACAGCGTCGCCCCGCGCGGCCGGAATCGAGGACGGCGCCCTGGCGGGCGCCGTCCGGATCGCGGTCTCAGCCGGGATGTCGCCCGGCCGGGCGTCAGGCTCGGGCCTGGCGCTCCATGCGGCGCTGGAAGCGCTCCACCTGGCCGGCGGTGTCGATGATGTTCTGCTTGCCGGTGTAGAACGGGTGGCAGTTGCCGCAGACGTCCACGCGCAGCTCCTCGCGGGTGGAGCCGAGCTCGAAGTCAATGCCGCACGAGCCGCAGTGGACCTTTGCCTGGTAGTACTTGGGATGGATGTCGGGCTTCACGAGAGGCTCCTCAGGCGCCGTCCGTGCGGGTCTTGCCCGCCGGTGGTCGCCGCTGTGGGTCGGCGGAGGTCTAGGCCTCGGTCGCGGCCGGCTCGGCCACGACCGGGATCACCCGGACGCGCTTCTTGTCGCGGGTCTCGTGCTCGAAGCGCACCTTCCCGTCGATCTTGGCGAAGATCGTGTAGTCGTGGCCGAGCCCTGCTCCCTCGCCCGCCTTGAAGGTCATGCCACGCTGGCGGACGATGATCGACCCGGCCGTCACGAGCTGGCCATCGCCGGCCTTCATGCCAAGCCGCTGGCCGACGCTGTCGCGGCCGTTCTTGACGCTGCCGCCTGCCTTCTTGTGCGCCATCGCTTACTCGTCCTTCTTGGCGCGGGTCCGCTTGGGCGGCGCCGCTTCGGTGGTGCTGCTCTCGGTGGACGCGGCCTCCTCGTGGGCATCGGCCTCGGCCACGTTCCGCCGGACGACGTCCAGCGCGCGGACCACGCCTGCCTTGGTCGTGAAGCCCTGCTCCGGGATCGCCAGGAGCTCGCCGTTGCCGGCGCGCAGTCGCCAGCGCCAGTGGCCGGACTTGTCCTCGTAGATCTCGAAGCCCTTCGCCGTCTTCGTCTCGCCGCCATCCTCGGCGGGGGCGATCTCCTCGTGGCCCTCGGCCTCGGCGGTGTTGCGGCGGACGACGTCCAGGGCCCGGACGACACCGGCCTTCGTCGTGAAGCCCTGCTCCGACATGGCGACGAGCTCGCCGTTGCGCGCGCGCAGGCGCCAGCGCCACTGGCCGGCCTTGTCCTCGTAGATCTCGAAGGCCCGCGACGACTTCGTCTCCGCTGCCTCAGTCTCCGCTGCCTCCGTCTCCGGCGCGGCGGCATCAGGGGCGGCAACCTCAGGGGCGGCGCCCTCGGCCGGCGCGGCGACCGCGAGCTTCGCGGCGAGTGCCGCGTCTTCGGCCGCCTGGCGGGCGGCGGCTTCCTCGACCTTCCTGCGCTCGTCGGCCTTCGCGTTGGCCGGCTTCTCGATGCCGG
>Ga0302263_10000926_pt1 | contig 11152 bp, 12 predicted proteins | sample II_Fen_N1_4_FD_194564 | JGI IMG/M metagenome (GOLD analysis project Ga0302263, IMG submission 194564) | Peat permafrost microbial communities from Stordalen Mire near Abisko, Sweden - II_Fen_N1_4 | ecosystem: Environmental > Terrestrial > Soil > Wetlands > Permafrost | place: Sweden: Abisko... | reverse complement strand
GCTCCGATCCACGGCGGCCAGATAGCGATGCAGGGCCGGTGTTCCCAGTTCCAATCCCCAGCGCCGCACCCGGTCGACGAGGGGGGTGTCCACCGCCGGCAGCTCGCTGAGCTGATCCCAGATGCCCCGCAGGTAGAGCCCCGATCCGGTCACCAGGACCGCCTCACGTTCCTTCACCAGCCACCCTCGAACCTGGACACCGAAGTCCTTGGGGTTGGGCCTGGCCGAGAGCGGCAGGATCCCGTAACCCACATGAGGCACACCATCCTGTTCCGCTTCGTCTGGTTGCCCCGTGCCGATGGCCAAGCCTCGGATGGCCTGATAGGGATCCCCATTGACCACCACGCCCCCGATGCGCCGCGCCACGGCCACGGCCACGGCTGATTTGCCAGAGGCAGTGGGTCCAAGGATGACAATGGGCATGGGGCCAGTTTACTGAATCTGGAGGCTGGAGACTGGAGACCGCAGATACCGTTTTCTGGGTGGTCCCGGGGGGCCGCACCCATCATTGCCTTTGGACCATTCAGGTGGGCCGGCGCCGAGTTCCAACAAGGCCGCGACGCAAAACGTCGCTGCAGGGATCAGTACCTTTGGTCTCCTCCTTCCACCCGATGCTTGCCCACGGGGAACCTCACCCCGTTTGGCCTCATTTCAAGGTCATGCGCACTCTGATCTGCCTATGCCTAGCCACCGGTCTATGGGCCGGAGACCTGCCCCAGCCCGGGCGGGATCAGGCCTTCCTCATGCGGATTCTTGCGGGTTCCGTAGATGCGGCGAAACCCTGGAGAACCTTCCGGGTCCCCGACGAGTCTGGCTCCGCCGTGGTGGAAGTGGTGGGGGAACTCACCAAGGAAGAACTCCGCCAGGTGGCCTTCCAGGAATTCCTGGTCTGGTTCAAAGGGGATCTCTACCGATTTTGGAGGGCCCAAGGCGTGGTGGGTCCTGCCCCCAACCTGGCCTCGGCCACCCTGCCCGTGAATCGCTTTGGCGGCAATCCCGTTCCCCAGAACGTGCCCCTGGCCCGGGTGGGTTTCTAGGGCCTATCGAGAAGCCTGGGAAGCAGCAGGGCAGCCTGATCCCGGGCCAGTCGGGCGCCATCGATGGCGTGCCGGGCGGCTTCTTCCGGAGACTGTCGGGGCGTGAGCAGGGCCTCGAGCTGGCCCCGCAGCCGGGCGGTCTCGCCCGCGGGGTCCGGACGGTGGCGTTGGGCGGCGGCCTCGAAGACCGTCAAGAAGCACTGGATGGCATCACAGGCGGTGGAGACGACCGCAGCACTGTGGCGGTGGTCCACCTCCAGGGCCAGTGCTGCCGCGAAGAACCGGAGGCCGTCCTCAAAGCGGGCCTGCGGCGAACCGGAGGGACCGGTGCTCATGAGCCTGGGGCCACCGGGTAGTTGCCCGTGAAACAGGCATAGCAGAAGGCCGAGCCAGCCTCTGGGCCGGTATCCCCCATGCAGCTTTCCAGATCCTTCAAATCGAGGTAGCCCAGCGTGTCGGCTTCCACGAACTCGGTGATTTCCTTGAGGCTCATGTACGAAGCGATGAGGTGCTGTCGCTTGGGTGTGTCGATGCCGTAGAAGCAGGAATGCGTGGTGGGCGGGCAGGCGATGCGCATGTGCACCTCCTTCGCCCCGGCCTCACGCACCATCTGCACGATTTTCTTGCTGGTGGTGCCGCGCACGATGCTGTCATCCACCAGCACCACGCGCTTGCCCGCCAGCAGGTGGCGCACGGGATTGAGCTTCACCTTCACACCGAAGCTGCGGATGTTCTGCTTGGGTTCGATGAAGGTGCGGCCCACGTAGTGGTTGCGGATGATGCCGAAGTCGAAGGGAATGCCCGAGTACTCGGAATAGCCCAGGGCCGCGCTCACACCGCTATCCGGCACCGGCACGATGAGATCGGCCTCCACCGGGTGGCGCATGGCCAGGCGACGTCCCATTTCGCGGCGGGCCACCATCACGCTCTGGCCGTAGACCAGGGAATCGGGCCGGGCGAAGTAGATGTGCTCGAAGACGCAGGGCTTGGGCTGCACTTTCGGCAGGGGAAACCGGGAGCGGATCTCACCGGTCTTGCGGGACACGACCACCATTTCGCCTGGCTCCACGTCCCGCTCGTAGTGGGCGCCCACCAGATCGAAGGCGCAGGTCTCCGAGCTGAAGGTGTGCGTATCTCCCATGCGCCCCATGGCCAGGGGCCGGAATCCGTGCGGGTCGCGGGCGGCGATGAGGGCATCCTCGGTGAGGATCAGCAGCGAGAAGGCGCCCTTGGCCACGCGCAGGGCCGCGACAACCGCATCCTCCAGCGTGTCGGCCTGGGCCCGGTTGATGAGGGCCAGCAGCACCTCACTGTCGGAAGGACTTGTGAACGTGTGGCCGTCGGCGATGAGGCCGGCGCGCAGTTCCTCCGTGTTCGTCAGGTTCCCGTTGTGGCAGAGGGCCACCTGGCCGAAGCGGCCATGGATCAGGAAAGGATGGGCCGCGGAGGCGACGTTGCCGCCTGTGGTGGAGTAGCGGGTGTGGCCAATGGCCGCATCCCCCGGCAGGGCATCCAGCACGGCTTCGGAGAACACGTCCGCCACGTAGCCCTGGGCCTTGTGCAGGTGCAGGCCCTCCTCGTCGCCGGAGCAGATGCCCGCAGCCTCCTGGCCCCGGTGCTGCAGGGCGTACAGGCCCAGGTAGGTCTGGCGGGAGGCTTCCACCTGATGGCAGATCCCAAATACCCCGCATTCGTCCCTGAACGGCATGATCCCTCCGAGTCTTTCAGGATAACGCGCAAGGCCCGGAAGCCGAATCGGCCCTTTCGGATCAGCGCACGGTCACGCTGGTCTCAGCTTCCTGCTGCGTCTCTCGGGCCATGGACTGGAGGGTGCTGAGGAGGGTGGTGCCAGCCTCGGCCGGTGTGAGACCGGCGGTGCTGTCCAACCCTTCCAGGTGCAGTTCCACGCGGGCCACATCCCCCTGCTCGAAGCGGGCGGTGAAATCACAAAGCGCCAGCAGTTTTGGACCGATTTCCACCAGCACGGTAGAAGCATGGATCCCCCTCGGCATCTCCAGGCTCCACACGGGCAGGCTGCGGGATCCGAATCGGATGAGGATGGGTTCGGGTCGGGTCTGGGGTGAGGGTCCGGCCAGGTAGAGCAGCCGTTCGGCGCGCCCCAGCAGCATCGCCTGCGCATAGGGCGTGCCCTGCGTGCGATCCGCCTCCAGACGCCAGCCACCCATGCGGGGTTTCTGAACCTTGTTGTGGCTCCGGGTCCCGGCGGTCGATTGGAGCCTGAAGCGCGCCTCCAGAGGTTGCGAATCGCCCCGCATCCACAGCTGAATCCGGTAGCGCAGCCCTTCCTGGGCAAAGGCTGGCATGGCAAGAGCCAGAACGAACAGAACCACACAGCGACGCATCAAGGAACCACCTTCCCTCTGAGAATGCCATCCCATGCGATCCTGGGCCAGAGTATGGAGATGGTTGGTGCCAATCTGCTTTGACCTTGACGGGACTTTAGGGCACTTCAGCTCAGGCTTTGTGCTGTTGCGCGAGGCCCTGGGCGAACTCTGGGGGCAAACACCCTCCGTAGAGGAGTTGAGGCTCTGCGCAGGCTCCACGGACTGGGAAATCGTGGATGCCTTGCACCGGATGCGCTTCGGCCGGGATCTGGATGAGGCTGGGTATGCCTCCTACGAATCGGCTTGCGTGGCTCGCTTTCGGAAAGCCTTTGCCCCCGGCGCCTGGGAGGCCGTGGGCTTTGCAGGCGTCCTGGAGGGCATGCACCGCTTGGCCACGCGCCGCCAGGTCTGGCTCGTCTCTGGCAATGCCCCGGAATTGCTGGCTTTCAAGGCCGAGGTGTTGGGCATCGACGCGGCCATCCCGCGGCTGGGATCCATTCCTCGCCATGACCGCACGGGTCTGCTGAAACGGGCCCTGCGCGACTGCCCGGGCCCGCATCTGTACGTAGGCGACCGGCCCCATGACCTCGCCGCAGCTCAAGCCGCAGGCCTGCCCTTCGTCTGCATCGGCGAAGGGGTCCCCGGGGACCACGTGAGCCTGACCTCGGACGCGGCTGCGGAACACCTGATCGCCGCCATCGAGGCCACCCTGGTGGGTCATCGGTAACCGCTCCCGCTGAAAAACCTTACACTTCCTCCACCATGTCCTCCCGCCTCAGCTCGATCCGGACCTTCTTCGTCGCCCGTAGCGCGACGCTGTCCGTGTCCCTCAAGCTGAGTTCCGCCTTTGCCGCCGTGCTGCTCCTGGGCGTCCTGGGGATGGGCATCTACAGCAACCAGCGGGCCCGCCAGCAGGCCATTCAAGGGGAGCTGGCCACCTTAAGCCTGCTGGCCGAGCGGCTGGCCGGTCAGGTGGACATGTACCTGTCGACCACCCGGAGCCTCGCCCGCCATCTGGCCCTGACTCAAGATGTGGAGCGCTTCCTCGCCACCCGCCCCAAGGGACGCCAGGCGCAGGCTTTCAACACCTGGTTGGGCCTCCAGGCCGAACGGATGCCCGGACATTCCGACATCTTCGTCATGGCCCCCGACGGGACCTGCCTCGCCAGCAGCAACCCCGCTTTCATCGGAAACAACTTCGGGTTCAGGCCCTACTTTCAGGAGGCCCTGGCGGGCAAGCCTTACAACAGTGACTGGGCCATCGGTGCGGTGACCCAAACCCCCAGGCTCTTCTCCGCGGCTCCGGTGTTCTCAGGAAAACACATCAGCGGAGTGCTGGTCACCCAGTACGAAGTCGAAGAACTGGAAAAGACCGTCCTGACCTTTGGGCAATCCGGCCGCACGGCCCTGCTGGTCAACCGCCTGGGCATCGTACTGACCCACAGCAACCCCGCCTTCATCTACCACGCCATCGAAACCATTCCACACCTCGTGCTGGAGGACCTGTCGAGCACTCGGCAATTCCTGGGCCGGTCTTTTCCCCTGGACCCGTTATCGCCTGAGTTTCCCGCGGCCTTCCATCAGACGCTCCTGGAAGGTAAGCCCCGTACGGCGCGGTACCAGATTGCCGGGCAGATGAAGTGGGGAGCCCTGAGCCCGGTCCAAGGACAGCCCTGGGTTGTGGCTGTTTCAGTGCCGGAATCAGACATCCTGGGCCCCACTCGGGTGGTGTGGAAGGACACCATCACCATGGGGATCCTGTCCGCCGGGGGGGCCTTCCTGCTCGCCCTGGGCCTGGTGCGCCTGCTCCTCCGTCCACTGCGGGCCTTGTCAGCAGCCATCGCGGCGTTCGGACAGGGCGACACCACCTCCCGCGCACCCATCCAAACCCACCGGGAACTGGATGACCTCGCCCATACCTTCAACACCATGGCGGACACCATCCAAAGCCATCACGAGAACCTGGAGGAGCTTGTCCAGCAGCGGACCCGTGATCTGGAACAGGCCCTCGCGGACATGAAGAGCCTCGAAGGCATGATCCCCATCTGCAGCTACTGCAAGCAGATCAGGGATGACAGCGGCAGCTGGTGGCAGTTGGAAAGCTACATCCAGACCCACTCGGAGGCCCAGTTCAGCCATGGCATCTGCCCGGACTGTCGAGACCGCCACTTTCCGCGTCGGCCCAGCAACTGACACTGACCTAACGGCTGGTGACCTCGAAATCATTCAGCAGAGCGGCCGTGCGGGGATCGCCTTCTTTTCGGACGATGGCCTGCGCATGGTGCAGGCGCCCCCGGCGGACCACCACAACCCCTTCGACGATGCCTCCGGTGGGCCCTTTCACCTTGTAGCGGAAACCCGGCCCCTTGCTGGCGGGCAGCTCAGTGCGCTGAATGGCACCGAACCGGTAGCCAAGGAAATTCTGGAACGTGGTCAGGATCTCCCGAGGCGTGGTCCCACCCCGATCGCCGGGCGGAAGGTTCCCGACCGCGACGCTGAAGGTCTCGTCCAGACGGCCTCCGGGGCTCATGGCCAGATCAAACCATTCCACGTCGCCGAAGGGGCCGGGATCCGTGTGCCGGTGCAATTTGGGGGGCCCTGGGAACGTGGCCGCAATGCCGAGGTTCTCGTTTTCCACGCGCCGGGGATCGTCCTTGCAACCCGCAAGGGCGAGTAGCATCACCAGGACCAACCAGACACGGGACATGCCCCCCCCTAAGGCGTCATCGGACAGCATGATCAGGAAGTTGACTGGTGCGCCACATCCGCCCACCGGGTGGCTTCCCGGGGATCCCGCACCACCCCATGTCCTCCCAGGTAAGCCTCGGCCAGGGCCTGCATGGCACCGGTGTGGCCCATCTCAGCGGCCTTCCGGAACCAGATGGCCGCACCCAGATCGTCCTTCGGAAAGGAGGCGTCACCCGCCCGCTGACGGAGACCCACCTGGAAGCAGGCCTCAGGGTCCCCTGCCTCCGCGGCCTCCCGCAACCGGTTACGCGAGGAGCGAGGACGCTCTCTCCAAAGGCGCCAAGCCTGCCACCCCAGCAGGAGCAGGGGAGGCCCCAGCATGAGCAAGGGCAGGTGGAAAAGAGCTGAAGATCCCACCCAAAAGATCCTGGTCACGAGGCCAAAGATCAGCGTGGCAAAGAGAGTGGCGGCCCCTGCCACGGCCCATCGCCCGGCCCGCCGGGCCACGAGTCGGTCGGCGCCTTGCTCAAGCCCGAGGAACACCTTTCCAGTCCAACGTACGAAGGGATCCTCGGGAGCGGCATCGTGGCGCAGCAGGCTTCGGGATAGGTCCGCATGGGGTTGCATCTTGTCGGCCAGCACGGACCAATGCCGGGCCTGTTCCGCATCCAGTGCCACACCATCCCCATCCTGGTACGCCCCGGCCAGCCAAGCGGCAGCTGGCCCAAAGCCTTTAGATGCTGCGCGGTGGTACCAGAGCTCTGCTTCGGAGGGCGCCGCCTGGATCGATCCCGCCCCGGTACGAAGGGCCTCCGCCAGACGGAAGGCTGCCTCGGCGTGACCCTGCGCCGCGGCTTTCCGGAACCGTTCGACGGCAGCACTCTGACCGCCTGCCCCGAAACCGCCCTCCCGGAAGATGAGTCCCTCCTGGAACAGAGCCTCCGCTCCGCCGATCCGTACGGCCTGATCCAGGCATCTGTGTGCGGTTTGCGGGTAGTACGCCTGTCGCGCCCAATGGAGCCAGAGGGCTTCGCGATCGGGGGCAAAACGCGCCACCCAGAGCCGTACGCGCCATTCGAGCCAACCCAGGACGGAAGGAACCGACCCGACCAGGGCACCGATGATCATGGCCATCAGGAAGATCCAGACCCCCAAGATCAACAGCATCATCCAACTCGTGGCCAGCCAGGACAGGGGGGTCGGAATGAGCAGGGTGGGTCCCAGCAGGATCAGGAGCAGCCAGCCCATCGGTCGGCCCCAGATCGGCCAACCCGAAACCGGGGCGAAGGGTCCCGATGCCCCCATCACCGGCTCCGCAGGGCCTCATCCAGGGCGCGCTTGGCCATGCCTTCGCCATAGCCGGACCAGCGCTGCACGAGCTTGCCCCTGCGATCGACGATGAGCGTGGTCGGAATGCCGCTGATCTCCCCAAAGGCATCCAGCGCCTTGGGTCCATCCGGCACGAAGGCCGTAAGACCGAGCTGCGGATTCTGCGCCAGGAACGGGGTCACGTCGCCCCAACCACCGCGGTCCACTGAGATGGGTAACACCACATAGCTGTCTCCCCCGGCCTGCTGCAGTTCCGCCACCTCCGGCAGGGATTTCCGGCAGGGTGGACACCACGTGGCCCACACATCCACCAGGACCACTTTGCCCTTGAGGTCCGCCAGGGTGCGGCGATGGCCTTCGGCATCCCGGAAGGCCACGCGGCTCACATCCGTGCCCCGGGAGGCCCCGTCGCCGCCCACACCGGACACCCCACGCACCACCACGAATCCCGCCAACAGAAGGCCACTGCCCACCAGCACGACGGCCGCCGCCATGCGCCAACGGGACTCGGGAACATAGGCATCAGACATGGGAGCTCCAGAATGTTCTCTTGAGGGTACCGCGCCCCAAGGTCCCTTCATACTGGGGGGATGCCTCTCATCTCCGCTTCCGACCTCCGCGCCCGAATGTCTTCAGTCCGCCTGCTGGATGCCCGCCCTGCTTTGGCGGACCATGTCGCGGGGCATCTGCCCGGGGCTCTGCACGCCGACTTGAACCACCACCTAAGCACCGCCTCGGATCCCGGCCACGACCCGGCGAAGGGCGGACGCCATCCCCTGCCCCCCCTGGAGCGCTTCGCCAAGCAGTTGGGCGACTGGGGTATCGACCCCTCCACGGAAATCGTGGTGTACGACGCCAACGGCGGCGGCAATGCGGCCGCCCGGCTCTGGTGGATGCTGCGGGCCGTGGGGCATGCGCACGTCCTCGTGCTGGATGGCGGACTCCAGGCTGCACTTGGAGCCGGTTTGACACTGACTGTCGACATCCCAGCCTTCGCCCCCAAGGCACCCTACCCGGCGGATCACTGGCAACTCCCCCAAGTGAACGCTGCTGCCGTGGAGGCGATCCGTCACGATCAATCCCGCAAGCTGTTGGACGTGCGTTCCGCCGAACGCTGGCGAGGTGAGACGGAACCCTTCGATCCCGTGGCCGGTCACATCCCAGGCTCGCTGAATCTGGCCTGGAACGACAACCTGGCCTTCGACGGGCATTTCAAGGCGCCCGAAGCCCTGCGCACCCAGTACGAAGCCCTGCTCGACGGTACCCCCACGGATCGCCTCACGGTCCACTGCGGCAGCGGCGTCACCGCGTGTCACACCCTGCTGGCCCTCGAAGTCGCCGGACTGCCCGGGGCAGCCCTCTATGTCGGCAGCTGGAGCGAGTGGTGCCGCAGCGGCCGGGACATGAGCCCCGATCCGAAGGTCCGGTTGTGAATCCATGGAAGGGCCTTCGAGGCCTGCCCCGTGAAGTCTGGTTGGTCTGCGTCAGTACGCTGGTCAACCGGCTGGGCACCATGGCCCTGCCCTTCCTGGTGCTGTACCTCACCGAGGGTCGCCACTGGACCCCGGAAGAGGCCGGCTTCGGCATGATGATCTACGGTGCCGGGGCACTGACGGCAGGACCCTTCTCGGGCCGACTGGCCGACCGCCTGGGCCATGTCCACATCCTGAAGGCGAGCCTCTGGGCTTCCGGGGCCTTGCTGCTGATCCTGCCCTTCGCCACCACGAAACCCCTGCTCTTCACGTTGATCTTTCTGTGGGCGGGTCTCTCCCAGGCCTTCTGGCCCAGCGCCATGGCCCTGCTCACGGGGCTCGCAGCCCCAGAGCAACGCAAGGCGGTCTTCGCGTTGCACCGTCTCTCCGTCAATCTGGGCATGGCCGTGGGCCCGGCCATGGGCGGTCTCATCGCCCACCACAGCTACCGCTGGGTGTTCTGGACCGATGGCCTCAGCACCCTGGCAGGGGCGGCCATGCTGACTTTGGTGTTGAAAGCACCACCGACTCCAAGCCTGCCCCACGGCCATGAACCCGGTGGAAGCCCCTGGCGGGATCGGCACCTGGCCTTCCTGCTCCTGCCCTTCATTCCGGCACTGATGGTGTTCTTCCAGATCGAAGGCACGCTGCCCCTCTGGGTGGTGCGCGATCTGGGCCTGGGCAGCCGCTTCTTCGGCCTTTTGTTCACCGTGAACACCCTGCTGATCGTGATCTTCGAGGTGCCGTTGAACCTCGCCATGGCGCACTGGCGTCATGGGAGGCTCCTGCTGCTGGGCTGCCTATGCCTCGCGGTGGGCTTCGGACTCATGGCCTGGGCCACGGGGTACACCACCCTGATCCTCACCACCGTGATCTGGACCTTCGGCGAGATGATTCTGTTTCCCGCCATGAGCGATGCCGTGGCCACCCTGGCGCCACCGGATCGCCGCGGCGAGTACATGGGTCTGCTCTCGCTCACCTTCGCCGCCGCCCTCGCCCTGGGGCCCTGGCTGGGGGTACTGGCCTATGCCAAGGCCGGCCCGCGGGCCATGTGGCTGTCCACCTTCCTCATCGCCGGAACTGCGGGCCTGTTGCTGGCGAGGTTCAGGACCCCGACACTCAAAACCTGAGTTCGTCGCCCACCCGGATCACCCCACCCTCCAGGATTTCGGCCCTCAGGCCTCCGCGATGGACCAGCCCCGGCAGGATCTGGAGCCTGCCGGTCATGCGGGCCAGATCGCCACAGGGCTCACAGAGCTCGTGTCCGCGCAGTCGCACCCCACCCACCGAGAACTCGCGACCCACCAGGTGATTCAGCGCGACGCCCCGAGTGACAAGATTGCGGCGGGTTTCACCGGAGCCCAGCACCATGCCAAGCTCGCGCTCCAGCGCTGCGATAGCCTCGGCCTCGATGAGCGTGATCTGGCGGCCTGGCTTGGGCTTGGCCGAAAAGCTGCCGGTCTGCGTGGCATACCGATCACCCTCCAGGCCCACGCCTGCGATGGCGTTGATCTCTTTCACGCTGCGCATGGGTGCCTCGGCAGCAGACGTGATGTGAATGGATTCGACTCGGCCCTCGGACATGGTGGCTCCTTTTTCCGGATGATCAGGTGGGGGCTCGTCGGGCAGCGCCGGGTCCACACCGCCGCCGCTCAGGTTTTCTGTTCGGCCTTGAACTCTTCCATCACGAGCGTGGCGCAGTCGGGGCAGATGCCATGGGAGAGCTGCGCCTCCGTGCGGGTCGCCAGCACTTGCTCCAGCTGGGTCCAGAAGCCTTCGTCGTCCCGGATTTTCTTGCAGTAGGAGCAGATCGGCACGAGCCCCTTCAGGGTCTTCATATCCCGGAGGGCGCCTGCGAGAGCCTCATTGGCGCTCACCAAATCCGAGGTGCGCTCTTCCACAAGGCTGGCCAATCTCGCTTTGTCCCGCAGGAGCGACAGCATCCGCCAGCGGAAGATCAGCGCGACGCCCGCCAAGGCCAGCAGGACCCACCCGACCCGGACCCAGGGGCGCTGGAACCAGGGCGGCAGCACCGTGAAAGGGATCGAGAGCGTGGGCCCCATGACCCCATCGCGCCGGGCCGCTCGGGCCTCGAGCACGTAACGCCCGGCCGGAAGACCGGGGAAGCGCAGCTCATTGCCCTCCAGGTGGCGCCAGGTCTCATCGAGTCCGACCAGCCGCGTCTGCAGAGACAGGTCCTCCACCCCTTCGATGAGGGGCAACTGCAAGCTGAACGTCACGCCAGGTTTCTGGTACGACACCTTGTCCCCGGGCTTGAACG
>Ga0302263_10000925_pt1 | contig 11160 bp, 8 predicted proteins | sample II_Fen_N1_4_FD_194564 | JGI IMG/M metagenome (GOLD analysis project Ga0302263, IMG submission 194564) | Peat permafrost microbial communities from Stordalen Mire near Abisko, Sweden - II_Fen_N1_4 | ecosystem: Environmental > Terrestrial > Soil > Wetlands > Permafrost | place: Sweden: Abisko... | reverse complement strand
CGGTGGTCGTGCCGGATCTCGCACGCGTGCCGGTTCGCGCACGTGAGCCGACCCGCGCTCGTGTGCCGTGCCGCCCGCTGCACCCGGCCCTATGCCCGGACCTCCTGGCGCAGGAACAGGACGTAGGCCCCGGCGAACATCGCGGTCGTCATCGCGACCAGCGCCACGATCTGCGGCCACACGACCAGGATCGACTGGTCCAGCGAGAGCAGCGACGGCAGCTGCTCCTGGGAGCTGACGTACTGCCCCAGGTTGCCGACGCCCAGGACGCTCTTCGTCGCCGGGTTCAGGAGCGCCGTCACGATGTCCTGGTACAGGGTCGCCGGCGAGATCCGCAGGAACACCTGCTGCGCCGTGGTGGAGGCGAAGTAGTCGTTCGCGGTACCGGTCGTGTTCGGGGGGAACAGGGCGTTGGCCGCGAGCGGCAGCAGGAACGCCCCGAACAGGATCAGGCCCAGCCACGTCCCGAAGCCGACCAGGGCAGCAGAGGCCGCGCCCCGGATCACGACCGAGAGCAGGAGCGCGAACGCCAGCCAGAACGAGGCATAGAGGATCGTGGAGAGGAGCCACGCCACCACCCGGGCGAGCTCCTCCGGCGAGGGGATGATCCCCAGGCGGATGATCCCCAGCCCGGCAGTGACCGCGACCAGGGCCCCCAGCATGAGCGCGATCACCGCGATCCCGGCGACGAACTTGCCGTTGACGACGTCGTCGCGGTGGACGGGCTGGGCGAGCAGGCGCGACAGCGTGCCCTGCGAGCGCTCGCTGTTGATCCCGTCGAACCCGAACGCGATGCCCACGAGCGGCACGAGCAACGCGGCGAATGCCACGGTCGTGACGCCGCCGACGGTCTTCGAGCCGACGACGAACAGCGCCAGGAAGAGGGCCGGCTGGCCGGCGAGGGCCGGGGCGGAGCCGCTGATGTCGCTGGAGATGAAGTACATGGGCACGACCGCCGCCACGCCGATGACGAGCAGCAGCACGACGAAGCGGACGCTCCCGAGGTGGTCCGCGAGCTCCTTGGCGGCGATCGTCCGCCAGCCCCCGGACGGGGCGCGTTCGGAGCGGCGAGCCTTGCGCGCCGCGTCGGAGCGGCGGGTCGTGTCAGCCGGTGCGGCCATCGACAGCCTCCGGAACGTAGCGGCGGTAGAGCTCCAGCAGGTCGGTGCCGCGCCGCCGCAGGTGGACGAGTGTGAGGTTGGCGCCGGCCAGGGCCGTCGCGAGCGGGGCCGCCACGTCCGACGACGCGGTGACAATGCGGAGCCGCTCGTCGCGCTCGTGTGGGGCAACGGACGTGACGCCCGGCACCGCCATGGCGACCGGATCGATCTCGGACGGCAGGCCCTCGATGCCCACCTCCAGCTCCACGGTGCGGTCAGCGCCGCCCGCGAGCTCGTCGAGGGGCCCTGCGGCGACCATGCGGCCTGCGGCGAAGAACCCGACGCGGTCGCAGAGCCCCTGCACCTGGCCCAGGATGTGGGACGACAGCAGCACGGTGAGGCTGCGCTCCGCGACCAGGCGGCGCAGCAGGAGCAGCAGCTCCTCCACGCCCGACGGGTCGATCGCGATCGTCGGCTCGTCCAGGATCAGCACCGACGGCCGCTTGACGAGGGCATCCGCGATGCCGAGCCGCTGGCGCATGCCCCGCGAATACTGCTCGGCCTTCTTGTCGCCCGCGTCGTCGAGGCGGACCTCGTGGAGCAGCTCGTCGATCCAGGGCTCGGCCTCGGAGCGGCGGATGCCGTTGAGCTTCGCCGTGTAGCGCAGGTTCTCGCGCCCGGTCAGGCCGCCGTAGAAGCCCACGTTGTCGGGGAGGTAGCCCACCTGGCGCTTGACGGCGAGCGGCTCCCGCGACGGATCGAGCCCGACGACCCGCACAACGCCCTTCGTGGGTTCTGTCAGCCCGAGGAGCATGAGGACGGTCGTCGTCTTGCCGGCGCCGTTGGGACCGAGCAGCCCGAAGACCTCGCCGCGGCGGATCGTCAGGTTGAGCCGGTCGACGGCCGTGAAGTCGCCGTACTGCTTGGTCAGGCGGCGGGTGACGATGACGGCGTCCGGGGGCACGTCCGCCAGGAGCTCGGTCACGGTCTTCCGGCGGCGCGGGCGCGGCCGCTCGGCGGCTGGGACCGCCGCGTCCGCGCCGGCCGGTTCGTCTGCCGCGAGCGCATCGGCATCGGTATCGGCATCTGCGACGGCCAACGCGGCCCCGGTCTCGCCGGCCACAGCCGCGTCCTCGGCCCCGCCACCATCGATGGCGCGGCCGGCCTCGTCGGGCACGGACGGCGGCGCCGCCTCGCGGGGCCGTGCGTTCATCCCCACCTGCGGCCGGAAGCGCCGCGGCGAAGGCGTTGCTGGACGTCCGTCGGACGGGGGCGTCCGATCGTCGGTCATCTCGACTACCGCCGGCCGTAGGTCCGGAAGACCCAGTAGAGACCGGCGAACACCGCCACGATCAGGACGACGCCGGCGATCCACCAGACCTGGGGCGTCTCGACCCGCACGCGGATCGTCACGTTGTCGGTGGCCTCGGCGCCCTTGGCGGTGATGGTCAGCTCATAGTCGCCGGCGATGGCGTCCGCGCTCGGCGTGATCGTCGCGGTCAGCGTCTGGGTGTCGTTGGGGGCGATCGACGGCACGGCGTCGGGGGCGAAGGTGACCGTCCAGCCGGTGGGCGCCGATGCGCTCGGCGTCACCGCGGTGACCGGCGCCGTTCCGGTGTTCGTCACGGTGACCTGGAAGGGCTTCGCGCTGCCGGCGTTGGCCGTGGTGGACAGCACCTTGTCCGGCGTGGAGACCGCGATGCTGTAGGTGCCGGTGATCGTCACGGTCAGGTTCGAGGTGACGGTCTTGCCCGCGCCGTTGACCGTCACGATGATCGGGAACGATCCCGCGGCGACGTCCGCCGCCGGAGTCACGCTGACGACGATCGACGTGTTGCCGCCCGCCGGGACGACGGTGCTGGTGGCCTGGGCCTGGCCGGCCGGCTTGGCGGCGACGGTCCAGCCGTCGGGACCACTCGCGTCCATCGAGAACGACGCCTCGGTCGCGGTGCCGTTGGTGAGCGTCAGGTTGAACGTGAACGAGGCGGTGGAGGGACCCTTGAGCTCCGGGAAGTCCGAGGTCAGGGTGACGTCACCCGCGGCCGCCTCGGCCACCCGGATCGAGAGCGGGAGCGTGTCCTGACCGCTGACGCCCGTCGCGATGACCCGGAGGGTGCTGGTCCCGGCTGTCGCGTCCTTGGGGATGTCAACCGACAGCGTGACCTCGGGCGGGGTCTTCGGGTCCACGTAGGCCCCGTCCACCACGCTGCCGCCACCCTGGAACCGGGCGGTCCAGCCGGTCGGGACACCCTCGGCCTTGAGGTCCACCCGCTGGGCCGACGAGACGCCGAGCGTGAGCTTGAACGTCGCGCTCGAGCCCGGTTCGGCAACGATGGCCGGGAACGGGGTGGTGACCGTCACGCCGCCGGCGGCCGCGACGAGGGGGGCGACTGGCCCGGCGATGACGCCGAGGACGCCGAGGAGCAGGGCGGCCCGGGCAGCCAGGAGGGAACGGCTCGGGTGCCCGGAAACGCGGTCCGACATGTGCCTCTCCGAGTGGTTGGCCAGCTCGCTTCGATACGGCTGGATTCGTGACGGCTCGAGGTACCGGACCCGTCCGGTCCGGCGGCCGGATGATACGGCCGATCCCATGAGAGAACGCTGAGACGGAGGCACCCTGAAGGGTGGGGAGACCGCGCTACGATGCCGGCAGCCGCCGTCCGCCCGGCGTCGCAACGCGTGAGGACCCCATGCCCCTCGAGCCCCGCTTCGGCCTGTTCATGAGCCAGGCAGGCAAGCCCTGGTCGCAGGTCCTCGACGAGTTCGTCATGGCCGACGAGCTGGGCTTCGACACGGCCTGGCTGGTGGACCACCTGGTGGACACGGACGGCCCGCCAGAGAGCCCGTGCCTGGAGGCGTGGACGCTGCTGGCCGCGATCGCCGCACGGACATCGCGGATCCGGCTCGGCGTGCTGGTCACCAGCAACACGTTCCGGCACCCCTCGCTGCTGCTCAAGGAGGCCGTGACCGTCGACCACGTCAGCGGCGGACGCCTGATCCTCGGCATGGGGACGGGATGGCATGCGGACGAGCACCGCCGGTACGGCTTCGACCTGCCGGCACCCTCCGAGCGCGTGGACCGGCTCGAGGAGGCGGTCGAGATCGTCGTCCGGCTGATGACCGAGCCGCGGGTGACGTTCGAGGGCCGGCACTACCGCCTCGACGACGCCGTCTGCGAGCCGCGACCGGTGCAGCGGCCGCGCATCCCGGTGCTGATCGCGGCCCACCGCCCACGGATGATCCGCCTCGCCGCGCGCCTGGCGGACCAGTGGGACACGTTCCCCGCGCTCGAGGGCGCGGCCACGGACGGCGTGACAAGCTCCGTCGAGGAGCGGATGACCGCGTTCGAGGCCGCGTGCCTGGACGCGGGCCGGGACCCGGGAGCCGTGCGGCGCTCCACCTGGGGGCTGCCCCCGACGGTCGCGAGCGAGGCGGCCTACCGGGCATTCGTCCGGCGCCAGCTGGACCTTGGGTTCACTGATGTGGCGGTCGTGCCGGGATCGGCGCCCGTGGAGCGCCTGCGGCGGATCGCGGAGACGATCCTGCCGTCCTTGCGGGAGGAGTTCGCGCCGGCTCGCTGACCGCGCCGGCTCGATGACCGGGTCAGGGCGCGGGCGTGACCACCGGCGTCGGCGGGGCCGTGGGCGCCGGTGTCGGCGCAGGAGTGACCACCGGGGTCGGCGCGGGTGTCGGCCCAGGCGTGGGTGCGGGCGTGACCACCGGCGGTTCCGTCGGGACCGGCGTCGGTGGCTCCGTGGGCGGCGAGGACGCGCTCGCGTCCGGGGTGGGCGAGGGCGAGTCCGACGGCAGCGTGGACGGCGACGGGCAGATCACGGGCGTGGCCAGCGGATCCAGGGACGCCAGCGGATCCACCGACGCCAGCGGATCCACCGACGCGCAGGGGTCCGGCGTCACGCTCGGCGACGGCGTGGCGCATCCCTGGCCGGTGCCGACAAGGGGACCCCAGGAGCGGCCGTACGGGTTGAACAGGCCGTTGTAGAAGTAGGCGGTCCGAGTGTTCTTGGGCCCGCCGCGGACGCCGGGGCCGATCGCGGCGCGCTTCATCCACGCGCGGTCGGCGGCCAGCCAGTTGTCGTGATCCTTCTCGAATCCCGCAGTGAGCAGCACCGCCTCGCCGCACCGCAGGTCCTGGGGCAGCGTCAGCTTGGGCGCCGTGCCGGCCAGGAAGAGGTCGTCCACGGTCTTCTGTGCGCCGGGGCCGGGGAGCAGGCCCGACCATGGGTCCACCGTGGCCTGCGCCAGCCCGTCCGCCTTGCGGAACCCGTGGATCCCCCAGCCCTTGGTTGCCTCCTCCAGGAAGCCCTGCCAGACGAAGGTCGTGACCTCGATGGAGAACAGCGGATCCTTGGGAGTGCTGACGAGCGAGTTGTCCGAGTTGCCGTTCCAGGCACCGACGGCCAGCGCGTACTCGCCCCCGGCCCGCCCTGCGGTGTTCGGCGCCCCGATGTACCCGTAGGCGTTCAGGTCCCGGGCGTCGTTGTTGGTGCCGGTCTTGAGCGTGGCAGGCCGCCGCTTGCTGCCGTCCATGATCGCGAACTTGCCCCAGAACGGGTTCACCTTGGGGTTGGTGTTGCCGGCCAGGATGTCCGTGAGCACCGATGCCGTGTCGCTGCCCAGCGCCTGCTGGGGCGCCGGCCGCGTGCTCTCGCCCAGGAGCTCGACGCCGTTGCCCCCCGTCACGGTCACGATCGTTGTCTGGTCCACCAGCTGGCCGCCGTCGGCCAGCACGCCATAGCCGCGCACGAGGTCCAGGGGGTGGACCTCCTCCACGCCCAGAGCGAAGGAGAGGCCCGCGTTCGTCTGGCCGTTCAGGAACTGGACCCCCATCTTCTCGGCCTGGGCCTGGACGGCGTCGTTGCCGATGACCGCCATGGCCTTGACCGCGGGGATGTTGAGCGAGAACCGCAGGGCGTCCTCGACGCGGACGGGCCCGCGCTCCGTGTTGTCCGCATCCGTCGGGGTGTAGCCGCCGCCGAAGTCCGTCACCACGTCCATGAACATCGTGGCGGCCGTGATGCGGCGATCCTCGATGCCGGTGGCGTAGACGATGGGCTTGAACGCGGAGCCCGGCTGGCGCCATCCGTCGGCGAGGACGTCGAACCGCGGCTGGAACTGCTTGGTCGCCGTGGTGGCGTACGGGTCCGCGGAGCCGACGTACGCCACGAGCTCGCCGGTCTGGTAGTCCTGTGCGACCAGCGCCCCGTTGTAGAGATCCTTGTTGCGCAGGTTCGCCATCCAGGGCTCGTACGTGAGGCCCAGGCTCTTGGCCGCGGCCCGCGGGCTCTTGGCGTGCGGCACGATAGTGGCGGCCTTGACCCACTTCTCCGCGAGGCCCTGGAGTCGCATGTCGAGGGTCGTCCTGATCGTGAGGCCGCCGCGCTCCAGCACCGGGCAGGTCTCGGCCCCGGCACCGCACAGGCGGGTCGTCAGCTCCTTGCGAACCTGCCAGACGAACTGCGGGGCCGTCCACTGGGTGGCGAGCTGCGGGGCCAGGACCACCGGCTCTGCCTTCGCAGCCGCGTAGTCGGCCGCCGAATACCGGTCACCAGTGAGCGGCGTGCGGCCCTTGGCCATGAGATCCAGGACCTGGTTGCGGCGCTGGACGATCGCGGTGTCGGCCGGTACCACCAGCTGCGACTTCTTGCAGGTGTCCGCGGTATCGCCGGGCTCGACGCAGTCCACGACCGCGTTGCGGACCAGGTCGTAGGAGGACGGAGCCTTGGGGAGCGACGCCAGGATCGCCGCCTGGGCGAGCGTGATGTCCTTCAGCGGGACGCCGAAGTAGGTCTCGGCGGCGGCGGCCACGCCATAGGACTCGTTGCCGTAGTAGTTCTGGTTGAGGTAGGCGGCCATGATCCGCTGCTTGCCCGCCTCGCCGGGGAAGGCCTGCGTGACGCGGATCGACTGGATGATCTCCTTCAGCTTGCGCTCCGCCGAGCGCTCCGTCTGGGCGACCGCGCCGGCCGACGTGTCCGTGGTGAGCAGGCGCTGGCGCACCAGCTGCTGGGTGATCGTGGAGGCGCCGCGGGCATTGCCGCGGAGCGCGTCCAGCCCGGCGGCGATGATGCCCACCGGATCGAAGCCCGAGTTCTCCCAGAATGTGCGGTCCTCGACCGCGGTCGTGGCATCCACGAGGACCGGCGGGATCTCGTCGAAAGTGACGACCTGGCGGTTGAACTCCCCGAACCGCGCGAGCTCGGTGGTTCCGGTCCGGTCGTACACGATCGACTGCTCCGGCAGCTCGATCTGCTCGAGGATCTTCGGGCTGGGCAGGTCCCGCATGAGGCCGGAGAAGGCCGCCACGCTGGCAACGGCTCCCGCGAAGCCGAGCAGGGTGAGCGCGCCGAACAGGAACAGGCCCATGGCGGCGGCCGGGCCCATGCCCTTTCGAGGCCTGCGCCGGGCGGCGCCCGGGGCGGCCTCGGGCGCCCAAGAATCGTCGTTCATCGCCCAGAGTCTGCCCGGCGCGGCCGGATCGTGCTGGCGACGGGGTTCAGCCTCCTCGCGATCCACGCCGACGGGAGCCGCCCATTGGGCGGTTCAGCGGGCGCCCGTCCCAGGCCGGGCGCTCTCCCCGGCCGGGCGCCGTCTCCGGCCGGGCGGCCTACAGGCCGAACTGCTCCAGGGCCCGGGCCGCCAGCCGGCCGCCGATCGCCAGCGAGCTCGTGGCGGCGGGCGATGGCGCGTTCCGGACGTGGATCATGCGCCCGGTCCCCGCCAGGTCGAAGTCGTCCAACAGTGAGCCATCCCGGTCGAGGGCCTGGGCGCGAACGCCCGACGGCCCGAACCGGAGCTGGTCCTGCCGGATGGCCGGCAGGAAGCGCTGCACCTCCTTCGCGAAGGCGCCGCGACTCGCATCCCGCCACATCTCGATGAGGCCGATGCGCCAGAAGTTGCGCGCCAGGCGGCGGAACCCCGGGTTGGCAAGCGCCTCACCCAGGTCCCTCGGCGAGACATCGCGCCGCCGGTATCCCGCCCTCTTGAACGCCAGCACGGCGTTCGGGCCGGCCCAGACCTCGCCGTCGATTCGGCGCGTCAGGTGGACGCCCAGGAACGGGAAGCGCGGGTCGGGGACGGGGTAGACGAGCCCGTTGACGAGGGCCGCCGCCTCCGCGTCGAGCGTGCAGTAGTCGCCGCGGAACGGGACGATCCGGGGCGAGTCCGGCGTGGCGTCACCGGTCATCGATGCCACCCGGTCGGACCAGAGGCCGGCACAGGCGATCACGTTCGAGGCCAGGATCGGGCCGCGGGACGTCGCGAGGACCAGCCCATCCGGGCGGCGCTTGATGGCGGTCACGGCCCTGGACAGCTCGATGGCACCGCCGCGAATGGCCACGTCCTGCGCGTACGCCCGCGTGACACGGGTGAAGTCCGTGATCCCGGTCCGCGGGCTCCAGAGCGCCCGGATCCCGGCGACGTGCGGCTCGATCTCGCGGATCCGCTCCGGTCCGACCTCCTCGAGGCCGTCGACCCCGTTTGCCTCGCCGCGTGCCCGGAGGGCGGCCAGGCGCGGCAGCTCCGCTTCGTCCAGGGCCACGACCAGTTTGCCCGGGAACGCGATCGGGATGGCGTGCGCCTCGCAGTACCGCTCCAGGAGGTCCTTCCCCTCGCGGCAGAGCAGTGCCTTCTGGGAGCCCGGGGCGTAGTACAGGCCGGCGTGGACCACGCCGGAGTTGTGGCCGGACTGGTGGGCAGCGACACGGTCCTCGCCTTCCAGCACGGCGAGCCGCAGGTCGGGGCGCGCCTCCAGCAGCCGGAGCGCGGTCGCGAGGCCGACGATGCCGGCCCCGATGATCGCGATGTCCACGCGGTCCGGCGCGGAGGGAGCGGGTATCGGCGCACCGGCGCGGGTCATGCGGCGAGGGTACTCCGCGGCCCCGTGGGCGCAGACAAGGCCGCTGTCCCTTACGCTCGGGCGAGCGCCTGGAGCAGCCGGTCCACGAACGAGGCCTGCGCCTGGTTGAGCAGCCGGCGGGCCTCGGCAGGGCGTGCCCACAGCACGCGGTCGATCTCAGGGACGCGGATGACGCGCCCGGAGTGCGGCGGCCACTCGACCTCTGCCTGCATGCTCCAGATCGCCGCCGGGTCGAGGTCGCCCTCGATGGCGTACCCATGCACGATCTTGCCGGAGCGCATCCGGACCTCGCCGAGGTCGTGGACCTCGCCATCGGGGGCGACGTGCCCCGTCTCCTCGTGGAACTCGCGGCGCGCGGTCTCGAGAAGGTCCGTCTCGTGGTCCATCGTGGCGCCCTTCGGGAGCGACCAGGCGCCCGCGTCACGGCGAGCCCAGATGGGCCCACCGGGGTGGGCGATCAGGACCTCGACCTCGTCATCGGTTCGACGGAAGAGCAGGAGACCGGCGGACAGCTTGGGCATCGGCGATCCGGGAATTCGGCGCACACGAAAGCGCCCGAAGGAACCGTACCGTACCTCCACGCCCACGCCATTGCCAAGCAAGCTCGGCCCTGTCGCAGCGGTCCCGGTCTCCAGCCACCCCGTCGGCCTTGCGGCCGTCGTGGCGGCGGTTCGGGAACCCGGTCCGGCGATCACTCACCGGCCCGGCGTCTGTACCACCGGCCCCTTCGGGCAAGACCAACCATACCGGCGCGCGGCGGGGGGCCACAATGGACTTGTCCACGAGATTCGGGCGATGTGGCGGCAAGTTGTCCACGATTCGGCGACGACGTGGACAACCTGTGGAGAGTATGGGCCGCCAGCGCCCCTGACCACGGCGGCCGGGTCAGCTGGTGTCACGGTCAGCCCCGTGCCTCGGTCAGCCCTCGTCGGCGACGACCCCGCGGGCCGAACCCGCGGGCGCTACCTCGTGGTGCCGGAGGCAGCGAGCCTCGTAGGTCTCGATCCTGGGGGCGTCGTACCCGCCGATGACGATGAGCGGGTCGTCGATGGCCGCCGGCCGGCCGCCCACCAGGCGCTGCGTCCGGGTCGCCGTCTCGCCGCAGACCACGCAGATCGCGCTCAGCATCGTGATCTCGTCCGACAGCGCGAGCAGCTCCGGCATCGACCCGAACGGTCGCCCCGCAAAGTCCGTGTTGAGCCCGCTGGCGATGACATGGCGGCCGCTCTGCCGCAGCGTCTCGACGACGCGGACGAGGCTGTTGTCGAAGAACTGGGCCTCCTCGATGCCCACCAGGTCCACGTCGCGCTCTCGTGCGAGCGACAAGATCCGGACCGGCTCGCCCTTCGGCACCAGGACCGACGGGTAGCGCGCCTTGCTGCGGCTCTCCGCGTACTCGGCGGGCGTGCGGTCGTCCACGTCCGGGCGGACGAGCAGGATCCGCCGCTTGGCGATCTCGGCGCGGCGGAGGAGGCGGAGCAGTTCGTCGGTCTTGCCCGACGACATGCACCCGGCGATGACGTGGAGCCAGGGATCGGCACGGAACAGCACGTCCGGATCGTACCGGCTCGGGGGCGCCGCGCGCATCGCGCCGCCGGTTCCGGGCGCAGCGCTGGCCCGGGACGGCTAGCCTTGCCGCGATGAGCGTGATCACGGCCGAGGGGCTGACGAAGCACTATCAGGCGCGCGCCCTGTCCGGCCGTCGCGCCTCCGTCGCCGTCCGTGCCCTCGACGGCGTCTCGCTTGACGTGCGCGAGGGCGAGATCTTCGGGTTCCTCGGTCCGAATGGGGCCGGCAAGAGCACGTTCATCCGCCTGCTCCTCGGCTTCCTGCACCCGACCGCCGGACGAGCCACCGTCCTGGGCCTGGACACGGAGGAGGAGTCAGTCGCGATCCGTGCGCGGACCGGCTACCTGCCGGGCGGCATTGCGCTCTACGACGGGCTCACCGGGGCGCGGCACCTCGACTATCTCGCGGAGCTGTCCGGGCGCCCTGCCGTGCGACGCGCGGAGCTGTGCGATCGGCTCGAGCTGACGCCGCGCACGCTCGCGCGGCCGATCCGCGACTACTCGCGCGGCATGCGCCAGAAGATCGGTATCGTCCAGGCGCTCCAGCACGACCCGGAGCTCGCGATCCTCGACGAGCCGAGCGAGGGGCTCGACCCGCTGATGCAGCGCGCCTTCT
>Ga0302263_10000924_pt1 | contig 11162 bp, 10 predicted proteins | sample II_Fen_N1_4_FD_194564 | JGI IMG/M metagenome (GOLD analysis project Ga0302263, IMG submission 194564) | Peat permafrost microbial communities from Stordalen Mire near Abisko, Sweden - II_Fen_N1_4 | ecosystem: Environmental > Terrestrial > Soil > Wetlands > Permafrost | place: Sweden: Abisko... | reverse complement strand
CCGCGCCGACGCTCGCCGGCCTGCAGGCGTCCGTGCGCGACGGCCGGCTCCGGTACGTCCTCCTCGGCCGGGGCGGGTTCGGCGGCCCCGGCGGGCCGGGCGGCTTCTTCGGTGGTGACGGCCAGGGCAACGTGGCGACCGAACGCTCCCGCTGGGTCACGGCCTCCTGCACGCCGGTGTCCGAGGTCTCCAACGTCCTCTACGACTGTTCGGGCGCCGGCTGACGGCTCTCAGCGCCCTCTCATGCTCCCGGCCGATCCTCGGCCCATGAGCAGCGTCCCGGCCAGCCGGCCGCGCCCCGTGCCGATGCCCCGCACCTGGGGCCTGCGCCCGCGCGACATCGTGGCCCTCCTCGTCGCCAACGGCGTCTTCATCGTGCTCATGTGGGTCCGCCACGGCGGTCTCGACGAGCTGGGCGCGCCCGGTGGCCCGTTCACGGCCGCGGGGCAGCTCATGGCGCTCCTCGGCACCTACCTCGCGCTGATCGGCCTCGCGCTCGTGGGCCGCAGCCCCTGGCTGGACCAGGCCTTCGGGCCGGACCGCCTTGCCTGGGCCCATCGCTGGCTTGGGTTCGCCACGGTCTGGCTGATCGGCGGACACCTCACCTTCACCCTGGTGGGCTGGGCGATGGGGGACGGCAAGAGCGTCGCGACCGAGCTCGTGGACCTGGTGACCGGATACCCGTACGTCCTGTGGGGCCTCGCCGGGTTCCTGCTGTTCGTCCTCGTCGGCATCTCGTCCATGGCCGCGGCCCGGCGGCGCGTCTCGTACGAGACCTGGTACTGGCTTCACGTCTACACCTACCTCGCCGTGGCCCTCGCGTTCCTCCACCAGCTGTTCGTGGGCGTGGACTTCACGCACGACCAGCTCGCGGCCATCTACTGGATCTCGCTCTACGCGGTCACCATCGGGCTCATGCTCGTCTTCCGGTTCGGGCAGCCTCTCCTCCTCAACCGGCGGCATCGGCCGCGCGTCTCCGCGGTCGTGCAGGAGGGCCCGGGCGTCGTCTCCGTGTACCTGACCGGCCGCGACCTGGACCGGCTCGCCGTCCGTTCCGGCCAGTACTTCGTCGTCCGGTTCCTGACCCGCGGCGGCTGGTGGCGGGCCCACCCGTACTCGCTGTCGTCCGCGCCCAATGGCGCCTGGCTGCGGTTCACCGTCAAGGCCCTGGGTGACGACTCGACCCGCGTTCGCGAGGTCCCCGTCGGCACGCGCGTCCTCCTCGAGGGCCCGTACGGCATCCTCACCGGCGCGCGCCGCACCCGGCCCAAGGCCACCCTCATCGCCGGCGGCATCGGCATCTCGCCGCTTCGCGCCCTGCTCGAGTCGCTCGCCGGGCGGCCCGGTGAGCTCACCCTCCTGTACCGGGCCAGCACGGCGTCCGATCTCGTGTTCCGCGAGGAGCTGGACCTCCTGGCCGCCCGCCGCGGGGCCACGGTGCACTACCTCGTGGGCCGGCGCGGGATCGACGTCCCGGCGGACCCCTTCGGGCCGGCGACGATCGCGCGCCTGGTGCCCGACATCGCCGAGCAGGACGTGTACCTGTGCGGCCCCAGGGACCTGATGCGGCGCACCGACGAGGCCCTGCGCGACCTCGAGGTGCCGCGTGCCCAGGTGCACGCCGAACGCTTCGCCACCTAGCTGGAGGATCCATCCATGCCGAAGCGTGGTGCCGTCGCCCTCGGCCTGACCGCCCTCGCCCTCGTCCTGCTCCTCAACTTCCGCTCGCCGTCCGAGCTTGCGGCCGTCGCCACGGCGGACCGGCCCGGCGTGACCGGGTCCACCGGTGCGGGGACCGCCGCCACCGGGACGACCGGCAGGACGGGCGGCACGGCGCAGGCGGGCGCGAAGACGCTGGCGGGGCCGGTGGTGAACACGCGCTTCGGGCCGGTCCAGGTGCAGATCACGGTCCTGGACGGGCGCCTGGCGGACGTCGCCGCCCTGCAGCTGCCCAGCGGCGACCGGCGCTCCTCGAGCATCTCCAGCCGCGCGGAGCCCACCCTCCGGAGCCAGGCCCTCACCGCGCAGAGCGCCAGCATCGACGGCGTCTCCGGGGCGACCTACACCAGCATTGCCTACGCCCGCTCGCTGCAGGCGGCGCTGGACACCGCGGGCATCTGACCGGTGGAACCGCAGCGGCGCCCCGCCGGGACGGCTCGCCGCGTCCGGGTGGAGGAGGTCATGGGGACCACCGTGTCCATCGACCTCCGTGCCCCGTTCGTCGACGAGGCCGCGATCGAGGCGGCCGTCGCCTGGTTCCACGACGTTGACGCGCGGTTCTCGCCCTACAGGCCAACCAGCGAGGTCTCGCGCGTGGGGACGGGCGAGCTGGCCCTCGACGACGCCTCGCCCGACGTGCGGGCCATGTTCACGCTTGCCGACGAGCTCCGCGAACGGACCGGCGGCTTCTTCGATCCTCGGGCGCACCGCCCCGACGGCCGCCCGGACCCCACGGGCGTCGTGAAGGGCTGGGCCGTTGACGAGGCGCTCGCGCTGCTGCGGCTCGCGGGGGCCCGGAACGTCCTGGTGGGGGCCGGCGGCGACCTCGTCGCGGCCGGCGAGCCGGAGCCCGGGCGCGCGTGGCGGATCGGCATCCGGCATCCGGACCGCGTGGACCGTGTCGCGGGCGTCCTCGCCGTGCGGGACCTCGGCGTCGCCACGTCGGGGCTGTACGAGCGCGGAGGCCATATCGTGAACCCGCACACCGGGCGCGCCCCGACGGGGCTGCGCAGCCTCACGGTGCTGGGGCCCCGGCTCGCGATGGCCGACGCATACGCGACGGCGGGCTTCGCGATGGGCGAGGCCGGGATCGCGTGGGCCGGGCGCCAGCCGGGCCACGGCGCCGTGGCCATCACGGCCGACGACCGCGTCGTGTGGACGCCGCTCGCGCACGACCTGCTGGACCTGAACGCCGGTGCCGCGGCGGACGATCCCGCACTCTCACGCCCGTCTCAGGCGCCGCTGCTTGACTGGCCCGCAATGACCCAACTCCTCGTCCAGGAGCCTTCCCCATGACCTCGCCCTTCCTGCCGCCCGACTCCGACCCGGCGCCGCGCCCCGACGCGCCGCCGGCATGGCCGCCGGCGCCGGTCACCTTCGCGCCGCCCGCGCCTGCGGCCGCCCCGGTGACCTCCGAGCGCTCCGCCCGGGGCCGTCGCGGCGGGTTCGGCATCGTGCTCTCCGCCGCCGTCCTGAGCGCCGTCCTCGCCACGGGCGGGACGGTCTTCGCGATCCACCAGCTGGTCCCGACGGCGACGCCTGCCCCGGTGCCCACCGTGGGCGCCGCCACGGCGACCGGCGCCACGACCGTGAAGTCCGTGGACCTGACCGAGGTCGTCGCTGGCGCGACGCCGTCCGTCGTCACCATCACGGCCGACGGCATCACCACGGACCAGTTCTCGCCCTTCGGCGCGCCGACCAGAGGCGTCGGGTCCGGCGTGGTGCTGAGCTCGAATGGCTACATCCTCACGAACCGCCACGTCATCGAGGGCAGCTCCACGCTGACCGTCGAGCTCGCGAGCGGTGAGACCTACCCGGCCACGCTCGTCGAGGTGTCCGACACCAAGGACCTCGCCCTGATCAAGATCGACGCGAAAGGCCTCTCGGCGGCGCGGATCGGCGACTCGGGCGCCATCCAGGTCGGCGAGACCGCCATCGCCATCGGCAGCCCGCTCGGCACCTATACGGAGACCGTGACCCGGGGCATCGTCTCGGGCCTGGGCCGCACCGTGACCGTGCAGGATGACGTGACCGGGCAGCCCACGACCCTCAACGGCCTGATCCAGACCGACGCCGCCATCAACCCCGGCAACAGCGGGGGTCCGCTCCTCGACGCCAGCGGCGCCGTCATCGGCATCAACACCGCCGTGGCGACGAGCGCCCAGGGCCTGGGCTTCGCGATCCCCATCCACGACGCCGCGGACCTCATCTCGCGCGCGACGTCCGGGCAGGGCGGCGCCTGACCAATCGCCCCGGCCGTGCCGCTCCCGGTTCTCACGGGACTCTCACGGGGGGGCGCAACGATGACGGCTCGGTGCGGCGCGTGTCCGCGCGCGTGAGGCAGGAATGAAGCTCAAGCTCTTCGCGATCCTTGTCCTGGTGGTCGTCGGTCTCGGCGCGATCGCCGTGGTGGTCCTCCCATCGGGGGCCTCCTCGTCGAGCGGAACCCGGTACACGACGGCGGCCGTCACCCGCACGGACGTCCTCAACCAGGTGGTCGCCACCGGGACGGTCGAGCCGGTCACGACCTACAGCCTGGCGTTCGGGTCGAAGCCGTCCACCACGGCGTCCGCCGCCAGCTCGTCGGGGAACGGGTCCGGCGGGTCGACCACGACCTGGGCCGTGACGACCGTGTCCGTTGCGCCCGGCGCCGAGGTGACCGCCGGCCAGGCGCTGGCGACCGCGGACGCGTCGGACGCGAAGCTGACCGTCGAGGTCGCGACGGCGAACCTCGACGCGGCCAAGGCCAAGCTGGCCTCGGACAAGGCGGGCCTCAGCAGCACCGACCGCAAGTCCGCCAAGCTGTCGATCACGCAGGCGGAGCAGGCGCTGTCCCAGGCGCGGACGTCTCGCAGCCAGACCATCGCCCAGAACAACCTCAAGCTCTCCCAGGCGCGTAGGGCGGTCACCAAGGCGAAGGCGCAGCTCGCGAAGGATCTCAAGGCCAGCCCGCCCGTGAACGCCGCCCAGATCACCGGGGATCGCAACGCGGTCACGCAGGCGGAGGACTCGCTGGCGAGCCTCAGGCTCCAGGTCGCCGCGTCCAACACCCAGGCGAACAACCAGGTTCGGTCCGCCTCCAACCAGGTGACAGCGGCGAAGCTCGGGTACGCGTCCAAGACGCAGGGCGCCACGAAGGCGACCATCGCGTCGGACGAGGCGCAGATCGCGACGGCCGAGCAGAACGTGGCGACCGCCCAGGCCGCCGTGGACCTCGCGACCCTCACCAGCCCGGTCGACGGCGTCGTCCTGGCCGTGAACATCGGCCCGGGCGTCGACGCCCCGTCGGGCGCCGCGATCACCGTCCAGTCCACGGCGTTCCAGGTGGCCGCGAGCGTCGCCGAGACGGACCGGCCCGCGCTCAAGCTCGGGCAGGCCGCGGACATCACGATCACGGCGACCAAGCTCACGGCGAGCGGGACGGTGACCCAGATCGACCCGGCCGGCGCATCGGGGTCCGGGGGCGGGGTGGTGAGCTACGCGATCGTCGTCGCGATGCCCACGCCGCCGGCCGGGACGGCGTCGGGGATGTCGGCCCAGGTCTCCATCACCACCGCCTCGGCGCCCAACGTGCTGGCCGTCCCCTCGACCGCCCTCGTTGGAGCCACCGGGAGCTACAACGTCCGCGTGCTCGACCTCTCCGGCCAGCCGCAGCTGGTCTCCGTGGACGTCGGCCTCGTGACCTCCTCCCTGGCCGAGATCAAGAGCGGGGTCGACGAGGGCACGGCCGTCGTCGTCGGCACCTCGTCCACCCGCCAGGGCACCACGACCACCACCGGCGGCGGCGGCGGGTTCGGCGTCCCCGGCGGCGGCGGGTTCGGCGGGGGCCGGGGTATCCAGCCGTGACCCTCGACGGCTCCTGGGCCACCGGCGGCGCGACGGGCCCGGCCGCACCGGGGCCGCAGCCGGCGGTCACCCCGGTCATCGAGCTGCGGGGCGTCACCCGGGTCTACAGCACGGGCCGCCTCGAGGTCGCCGCGCTGCGCGGCGTGGACCTCGACATCTGGCCCGGCGACTTCCTCGCCATCGTGGGCCCGTCCGGCTCCGGCAAGTCCACGCTGATGAACATCCTGGGCTGCCTCGACCGGCCCACCAGCGGCTCGTACCGCCTCGGCGGCACGCCCGTCCAGGACCTCACCGACGATGACCTGGCGCGGGTGCGCGGCCGGGCGATCGGGTTCGTGTTCCAGTCGTTCAACCTGCTGCCGCGCACCTCCGCGCTCGAGAACGTGGCGACGCCGCTGCTCTACCAGGGCGTGCGGCGCGCGGAGCGCCTCGAGCGCGCGACCGCGGCGCTCGGGAGGCTGGGCCTCGGCGACCGGATGGACCACGAGCCCTCGGAGCTGTCCGGAGGCCAGCAGCAGCGGGTGGCGATCGCCCGGGCCCTCGTCAGCCAGCCCGCGATGATCCTCGCCGACGAGCCGACCGGGAACCTCGACAGCGCGTCCGGGGCGGACGTCATCGCGCTGCTCCACGAGCTCAACGACGCCGGGACGACCATCGTCCTGATCACGCACGACGCGGACGTCGCCGCCCAGGCCCGGCGCCAGGTCCATGTCCGCGATGGGCTCCTCGTCTGATGGGCGGCATGGAGCTGATCCGTCTCGCCCTCTCCAGGCTCGGCACCAGCCGGATGCGCGCGGTCCTCACAATGCTCGGCGTCATCATCGGCGTCGGCTCCATCGTGGCGCTCGTGGCCGTCGCCGAGGGCGCCACCAGCGGCATCACGAACCGGATCCAGGGCCTGGGCACCAACCTGCTGACCGTCACGCCCGGCGCGACCCGCACTGGCCTGACCCGCAGCGCCCAGGGCTCCGCCACGACGCTCACCCTCGCCGACGCGCAGGCGATCGCATCCGTCGCGGGCGTCGCGGCCGTGGAGCCCGAGGTCACGACCCAGAAGCCGGTGATCGCCGGGCTCCAGAACACCACCACCTCCATCGTGGGCACGACGCCCGCGTTCCCCGAGGTCCGCTCGTACTCCGTCTGGCAGGGCTCGTTCCTCAACCAGGCAGCCGTCAACGAGGGCCTGCGGGTGGCGGTCCTGGGCGCGACCACGGCGGACACCCTCGGGCTGACCGAGACGGCCATCGGGACGGACATCGCGATCGGCGGGCTGCCGTTCCGCGTGATCGGGATCCTCCAGCCGAAGGGCTCGTCCGGGCCGTTCAGCCAGGACGACCAGATCCTGATCCCCATCTCGACCGCGCAGCACTACTTCGTCAGCGGCACCACCGTCCGCTCGATCGGGGTGAGCGTGGCGACGGCCGAGGCGATCACGGACACGCAGGCGCTGCTCACCGCCAAGCTCCAGCAGCGGCACGGGACCAACGGCACCAACGACGACTTCACGATCCAGAGCCAGGCCCAGCTCCTGTCCACCTTCTCCTCGGTGACCGGGCTGCTCACGCTGCTGCTCGCGGGCATCGCGTCGATCTCGCTGATCGTGGGCGGCATCGGGATCATGAACATCATGCTGGTCTCGGTCCGCGAGCGGACACGCGAGATCGGGATCCGCAAGGCGGTGGGCGCCCGCGGCCGGGACATCCTGCTCCAGTTCCTGGTCGAGGCCCTGGTGCTCTCGCTGCTCGGCGGCCTGATCGGGATCGTCGTCGGCGTCGCCGTGTCCGCCCTGATCGGCGCGCTCGCCGGCTGGGGCTTCATCTTCAATCCCATCACCGTGATCGTGGCCGTGGGCTTCTCCCTGGCCGTCGGCGTGGTGTTCGGCGTGTGGCCGGCCCGCCAGGCGGCCCGCCTCGACCCCATCGCCTCCCTCCGCTACGAATGACCCCCCAACGTGCATCCTCGCCACCAGGAGATCCGGCCATGACCGACGACCCGACCCGGGCAACCGACCCCGGGACGCCCCCCCAGCCAGCGCCCGGCACCGGACCCTGGTACGCCACGCCGGAGACTGGCGCCCCCGCCGGCTCGCCCGCTCCGTCCTTCATCCCGGCGGGGATCAATGCGAAGCCGGTTCCCCCGAAGTCCTCGGCCCGCGGCGGGCTCCTGACCGGTGCCCTGGTCATCGCCGGGTTCGTCGCGGCCGCCGGCCTGGGCTTCGCGGGTGGACGGGTGACCGCGCCCCAGCAGGCGCCGACCGGCCGCGGCCAGGGCTTCGGCAACGGTGGCGGGTTCCCGAACGCGAGCGGCCGCGGCGGCAACGGCGGCTTCGGCGGCGCGTTCGCGGCCGGCAGCATCGCGATCAGCGGCTCGATCGTCGCCATGGGCAACGGGTCCATCACCGTGCAGCCCGCCGGTGGCAACGGGACCGTGCAGATCGCGGTGCCCGCGACGACCACCTACCACGCGCAGGCGGCCGCGGCATCCACCGACCTCGCGATCGGCACGCAGGTCCAGGTCACCGTGAACGGCGCGCAGTTCCGGCGCGGCGGACCGGAAGCCTCCGGGGCACCGGCTGCCAGCGCGGGCCCGGGGTCGGGGGCCAACGGCGCCGGCCCCGGCCTCACCGCGACCGACATCCTCGTGACGGGCAAGTGACCCCGCCCACCAGCCGCCGCAAGGCCAGGAGCGTCCGACCATGACCCAGCCCCCGATCGATCGCACGGGCCACGACCGCGCAACCGAGTCCAGCCCGACGCAGCCGTGGCCGGCCTTCGTGGCTCCGGAGCCCGAGCCCGCCGCTCGTGCCGCCGCCGCGCCGCCGCCGGGACCCGGCGCCTACGCGCCCGGCCTGCCGTTCGTGCCCGTCGCGCCGGAGCCCGGACCGGGGGAGGGATACACCTCGCCAGTCGCGGGGGCGGTCCCGACAACCCGCGGCACGTCCGGGTCGTCGCGGGTGCTCACCATCGCGCTCGGCGCCGCCATCATGGTGGGCGCCGTCGGCATCGCCTTCGCGGCGGGCCGTGCGACCGCGCCGGCCTCGAGCGCCTCCCAGGTCGCCGCAGCCCAGGGCGCGGGCAACGGCGCGGGCAACGGCACCGGCAACGGTGCGGGCAACGGCAACGGCCCGCTGGCCAACGGCGGCCCGCGCGCCTCGTTCGATCTCAATGGCAACGACGGTGGTGCCGGTGGACGGCCCGGCGACCCCGATGGCGGGCTGGGCCTCGAGCGCGGCTTCGGGCGCGGCGGCTTCGGCGGCCTGGGCATCTCGGGGACGGTCACGGCCGTGACCCCGGACAGCGTGTCCGTGCAGACCGACGCGGGCCCGGTGGTCACGTTCAGCCTCGACGGCACCACGACGTACCATCAGCAGGCGGCGGCGTCGGCCTCCGACGTGAAGACCGGGTCCAAGGTCGAGGTCAAGCTCGGCGGCCGCGTCCAGCCGACCCAGGGCGCCAACGGCGACATCAACCTCGGCACTGCGGGCGACGTCACCGTCGTCCCCTGACCGGTCCCAAGCAGACCGCGAGGCGCACCCATGCACCTGCTCCTGGTCGAGGACGACGAGCGCCTCGCCCGCGCCCTGACCCGCCTCCTCGAGGAGGACCGCCACATCGTGGAGCACGCCCCGGACGGGCGGACGGGCATCGAGCTCGCCTCGGCCCTCGACGGCCTCGACGCCGTGGTGCTCGACATCGGCCTGCCGGACATGTCCGGGCTCGACGTGGCGCGCCGCATCCGGGCCGACAAGATCGACGTCAGCATCCTGATGCTCACCGCCCGGGACACCGTCAACGACCGCGTCAGCGGCCTGGACGCGGGCGCGGACGACTACGTGGTGAAGCCCTTCGCATACGCGGAGGTGTCCGCGCGCCTGCGGGCGCTCGCCCGCCGCGCGGAGCCCGGTCCTCGCCGCCCCGAGCCCAAGCTCTCGGCCGGGGCCATCGTTCTCGACGAGACCGCCCGCCGGGTGACCGTGAACGGCGTCAACGTGGACCTCAGCCCGCGGGAGTTCTCGCTCCTCGAGGCGCTGCTCCGCCACGCGGGCCAGACCCTGACCCGTGACCAGCTCCTGGACCACGCGTGGCCGTTCAGCGTCGCCGTGACGCCCAACGCGGTGGACGCGTACGTGCACTACCTGCGGACGAAGCTGGGCGACGCGGGCGCGCAGATCGAGACCGTCCGCGGCGTGGGCTACCGGCTCGCCGATGTCTGACGGCGTCCGGGTGGACCCCCGGGACGACGGCGCAGAGCAGGCCGCCCTCGCGGACGAGGCGCGGCTGCTCCGGCGAACCCGCTGGCGCCTCGTGGCGTGGAGCGGGATCTCGACCCTGGTCGTGCTGGTCGTCCTGGGCGCCGGCCTGTACACGGCGGTGGCGAACACGCTCTTCAACGCGTCGGTCACCCAGCTCTCGAACCGGGTGGACCCGTGGGTCACGCGGCTGGCCGGCGGAACCGATCCGGACAATGGCGCCGGGACGGACCTCCCCGGAGGGCAGTTCGGCTTCCAGCCGGGGCAGGGCAACACCTACCTGTTCGCCTTCGATTCCAACGGGCAGCCCGTGCAGCTGCGCCCCCGCCAGCCCGTCGTCACCCTGCCGGGCCTGCCCGAGCCCGCCAGCTTCGCCGCCGCCGGGACCGCGACCGATGGCCGCGACGTCCGGGAGGTGGACGTCAAGCTGGGCACCGGTGTCGTGCCGGCCCGGCTGCTCACCCAGCGTTTCGTCTACATCGGCAACGGCGCAACCTACTACCTCCAGGCCCTCCAGGACCGCTCGACCGAGGTCGAGACGCTCCGGTCGCTGCTCACCACGCTCCTCGCCGGCGGCCTGGTCGTCCTCCTTGTCTCGTTCGTCGTCGGCTACCTCTACGCGAGTCGCGCGCTCGTCCCGATCCGCAGGTCGCTGGAGGCGCAGCGCGTCGCCCTCCGGCGCCAGCGGGAGTTCGCGGCCGACGCGAGCCACGAGCTGCGCACGCCGCTGACCGTCATCCGCTCGTCCGTCGAGCACCTCAACCGGCACCGGGACCGCCCGCTCGGCGAGTCGTCCGAGGCGCTCGACGACATCGACGCGGAGGTGGGGCAGCTCACGCTGCTGGTGGACGACCTCCTGCTGCTCGCCCGCTCCGACTCCGGGGCGGTCCCGATGGACCGCATGGGCCTGGACCTGGGCGACGTGGCCTCCGACGCCGCCTCGTCGCTGGGCCGCCTGGCCGAGGGCAGGGGCGTGCGAATCGAGGTGGACCCGGAGCCGGCGATGCTCGATGGAGATCCCGTGCGCCTCCGCCAGCTGGTGACCATCCTCGTGGACAACGCGATCCGCCACAGCCCGCGCGGCGGACGCGTGACGGTCCGTGTCCGCGGCGAGGAGGGGATCGCGTACCTCGAGGTCGCGGACCAGGGGCCGGGCCTGCGACCCGAGGACATGGAGCACGTCTTCGACCGCTTCTACCGTGCACCCGGGGCGCCGTCGGGGGGCACCGGCCTCGGGCTCGCGATCGCGCGCTGGATCGTGGAGCGGCACGGCGGGCGCATCGGCGTCCGCAACGGCGAGTTGGGCGGCGCGGTGTTCCGCGCGGAGCTGCCAACGGCGGTTCCGGGG
>Ga0302263_10000922_pt1 | contig 11168 bp, 8 predicted proteins | sample II_Fen_N1_4_FD_194564 | JGI IMG/M metagenome (GOLD analysis project Ga0302263, IMG submission 194564) | Peat permafrost microbial communities from Stordalen Mire near Abisko, Sweden - II_Fen_N1_4 | ecosystem: Environmental > Terrestrial > Soil > Wetlands > Permafrost | place: Sweden: Abisko... | reverse complement strand
CGCGGTCACCACCCGCACCACCGAGCCGCGGCCCCCCGCGGGCACCTGAGGAGAGCCGTGCCGGTCAACCTGACCCTCGCGACGTACAGCAACTACCTGGTGTACGGCGCCATGGCGGCCTACACCGTCGCGATGATCGCGTTCGCCGTGTCGTTCGCCGCCCAGCGCGGGCGCGACCTCGTGCCGGCCGGAGCCGCGTCGTCCGAGGGCGACGCCGGCGGCTCGGTCGCCGTCGCCACGAAGGTCGAGACCTCCGTGGGCGGCCCCGACGACGGTGCCCTCCCGCCCGGACGCCGCGCGGGCAACATCGGGCTGTCCACGACCTACCTCGGCACGATCCTGCTCGGCGTGGGCGTGCTCTTCCGCGGTCTCGCGGTGGGGCGCGTGCCGTGGGGCAACATGTGCGAGTTCTCGATGACGTCGGCGTTCGCGATCGCGCTGACCTTCTCGCTGCTCTCGCTGCGCCGCGACCTGCGTTGGCTCGGCGTCTTCGTCATCACCCCCGTGCTGCTCATCCTCGGGGCGTCGATGACGTTCCTCTACACCGAGGACGCGCAGCTCGTCCCGGCGCTCAAGTCGTACTGGCTCGTGATCCACGTGTCGGCGGCGATGATCTGCGGCGCGGCGTTCTGCATCGGCGCCACCGTGACGCTCCTGTTCCTCGTGGCCGACGCCAGCGAGCGCCGGCACGCGGCCGCGAAGGGCTACCGCCTCGACTGGCTGGCGCGGCGCCTGCCCGAGTCGTACAAGCTCGACGCCATGGCCTACCGCATCCACGCGTTCATGTTCCCGCTGTGGACGTTCGCGATCGTGGCCGGCGCGATCTGGGCCGAGAACGCGTGGGGCCGCTACTGGGGCTGGGACCCGAAGGAGACGTGGGCATTCATCACGTGGGTCGCCTACGCCGCCTATCTGCACGCGCGCGCCACCGCGGGCTGGAAGGGCCGCAGGGCCGCCGTGATCGCGCTCATCGCGTTCGGGTGCTTCGTCTTCAACTACGTCGGTGTGAACATCTTCATCACCGGCCTGCACTCGTACGCCGGAGTCTGAACGCGCCGTCCTGCGCCGCGCGCGGACTCGACGTACTCTCGTCGCAGGACGGAAGGGGGTAGCGCCGGTGGCACGGTTCCTCATCGGTGGTGTGGCGCTCGTCGTCACGCTCTACGCGCTCATCGACTGCATCCAGACCCCCCGCGCCTATGCCCGCACCATGCCCAAGTGGCTGTGGCTCGTCCTCGTCGTGATCGTGCCGTTCGTCGGCGCCGTCGCCTGGCTCGTGGTCGGTCGTCCCGAGCGCACGTCGCTCGTGAGCTCGGCGCCCGGGAGGCGCGGCAGCGCACCGCCGGCCCCCGACGACGACCCCGCCTTCCTGCGCAAGCTCGCCGACGACGAGTGGTCGCGCCGGATGCGCGAGCGGCGCGACGGCTCCGATCCCGAGCAGTCGGCCTGACGCCGACCCAGAGGTCCGCGGGGGACGCGCGGCGACGTACCGTTGCCCCGTGACCGACCCGGACCAGGCGCGCGAGGCGCAGCCCGACGCTGCGGCCGACGAGCCAGGAATTGCGGCGGAGGCCCCGTCGTTCGGGCGCCACCCCGTCCTCGTCTACACCCTCCAGCGGCTCGCGGTGCTGCTCGCGGTGGCCGCCGTGCTGTACCTGCTCGGCCTGCGCGACGTGTGGCTGATCCTGTTCGCGTTCCTCATCTCGGGCGTGATCAGCGCATTCGCGCTCAAGGGTTCGCGCGAGGGGGCGTCGTACGGGATCACCGGTGCGGTGAGCCGCGTGAACCAGCGCATCGAGGACTCGGCCCGCGCCGAGGACGCCGACGACTACGACGACCTCGGCCCCACCGGCCCGCCCCCGTCGTCCTGACTCCTGGGCCCGTGATCCCTGCCCGGCCGACGCTGCGTGCGGCCGGCGGCCCAGCGCGCGAGGCCCACCTCGCGCAGACGTGATCACGACGACGGTCGGTCAGGACGCGAGGCCGTCGATCACGAGGCCGAGCGAGAGGGCCACGGCGTAGCCGAGGAGCAGCGTGCCGGTGCCGGCGAGCACGGGGATGAGGTCGCGGCCGACGGCGCCCGAGCGGATCACGCGCACGGGCGTGGCGGCCAGAGGCAGCGCCAGCAGCCCGAGCAGCGCCCACCACAACGCGGGCACTGCGATCGCGACGACCACGACGAACGGGGTCGCGACCGCGAGCAGGTACGCCGTGCGCGTGCCGTGGTCGCCGAGCCTGACGGCGAGCGTGTGCTTGCCGTGGACGGTGTCGGTGGGGATGTCGCGCAGGTTGTTGGCGAGCAGGATCGCGACCGAGAGCGCCCCGCAGGCGACCCCGCCGGCCAGCGAGGTCGGGGTGATCGTGAGGGTCTGCACGTAGGTGCTGCCGACCACGGCGACCAGGCCGAAGAACACGAAGACGAACAGCTCGCCGAGACCGGCGTAGCCGTAGGGGCGCGGGCCGCCGGTGTAGAACCAGGCGGCGACGATCGCCGCGAGGCCCACGAGGATCAGCCACCACGCCTGGGTCAGCAGCACGAGCGCGAGCCCCGCGATCGCGGCGACGCCGAAGCACGCGAAGGCGGCGTACTTCACCTGGCGCGCAGGCGCGAGCTCCTGACCGACGAGGCGCACCGGCCCGACGCGCACCTCGTCGGTGCCGCGGATGCCGTCGCTGTAGTCGTTGGAGTAGTTGACCCCCACCTGCAGCGCCAGCGCCACGACCAGCGCCAGCACCGCCCGCACCGCGAACGCGGCGTACGTCGTGGTCACCTGGACCGAGAAGCCTCCGACCGTGTCGAACCCGACGACCTGGGTCGAGAACAGGCCGGAGGTGGCGGCGCTGCCGACGGCGATGTCGAGCGGCGAGTACGCGAACCACCCGAAGCGGCCGGACACCGACATGACGGGCGCGAGGTAGTAGTAGGCCGCCGCGCTCCCGACGAGCACCGGCGCCACCGCGGCCGGCAGCGTGCGCGGCCGCGCCCCCTGCACCCACTGCCCGAACGTCGCCACGACCGGCATCCTGCCAGCCCGCCCGACATCTCCCGCGGCCAGTCGCCAGGTCGTCCGCTTAGGTCGCGAAGTGCAGTTCAACTCGCGTGTCGCGTCCGCAACTCGCCGGCCGACCCTGTCTGGGCGCACCGTTCGGACTTCGGTGAGGGTCCGGCGTGTTGTGGTCGCAGAAGCGCAGTTGAACTGCACTTCGCGACCTAAGCGGTCGAATCATGCGCGCGGAGGGTCTCGCGGTCGTGCTTGCCGTTGGGGAGGTGGGGGAGCGCGGGCAGGTGCACCCAGCGGCGGGGCACTGCGGCGCGGCCGAGGCGGATGGCCACGAGCGCCGCGAGGGCCTCCTCGTCGGGCGTGGCGGAGTCGAGGGCGGTCGGCACCGTGCCCACCGGCACGTGCACCTCGCCGGCGAGGTACGCCGTGAGCCGCGAGCCCCAGGTGTCGTCGGGCTCGGCGAGCACGCACGCGTCGGCGCACACCTCGGCGAGCAGGTCCTGCACCGCGTGCACCGCGACGTTGACGCCGCCGACCTGCACCACGTCGTCGAGCCGGCCCAGCACCTCGACGACGCCGTCGTCGCCCAGCCGCCCGAGGTCGCCGGTGAGGTGGCCGCCGTCGACGAACAGCTCGGCGGTGAGCGCGGGGTCGCCGAGGTAGCCGCGCGCGATGGTCGCCCCGGTGAGCAGCAGCCGCCCCACCCCCGAAGCGTCGGGGTCGCGCACCTGCACGCCCACGTGCTCGAGCGGTCGGCCGTCGTAGACCATGCCGCCGCAGGTCTCGGTCATCCCGTACGTCGGGATCGCGGCCACGTGCTCCTCGCGCAGCCGCTCGAGCAGCGCGGTCGGCGTCCTCGCCCCGCCGACGAGCACAGCCTCGTACGCTCGCAGCGCCGCGAGGCCGGCCGGGTCGTCGACGAGCCGGGCCGCCTGGGTCGGCACGATCGAGGTGTACGCCGGGAGCCCGGGATCCAGCCGCCACGTGAGCTCGGCGAACTCGGCCGGGTCGAACGACGACGCGCCGCCCACCGACGACAGCACGAGCGGCGCGACGCCCGACACGGACGCCCGCACCAGCACCTGGATCCCGCCCACCGCGGTGACGGGCAGCGCGAGCGTCCACGCGCCCGGCCCCGCGAGGCGCTCGTGCGCGGCGTCGGCCGAGGCCAGCAGCGCGGGCCCGGGCAGCATCACGCCGCGCGGCCGGCCCGTCGACCCGCTGGTCGCCAGCACGAGCGCCACGTCGGCGTCGACCCGTGCGCCCTCGGTCTGGCCGACGACGGCGGCCCGCGCGTGCACCGCGTGGATGTCGTCGCCGGCGGGCGCGATGCCCAGCGCGGGCCCCTGGCCGCCGAGCGCTGCAGGCAGCGCGTCCCACACCGCGAGCGCACCGGCCGCACCGGGCTCGACGGCGAGCAGCCGCACGGGACGGCGCGCGTCGCGCACTGCGGCGTCCCCGGGCTGCTGGCTCACACCCCGCAGCCTAGGGTTTGGACGACAGGCCGCCGTGCCGAGCACGGAGCCGACCGCCCCGACGCGAAGGACCCCGATGGACTCCCGCACCCGCTACCCGCTGCCGCCTGTCGTCGCGGAGGGCTCGCCGGCCTTCAGCGACCCGTCGCACTCGAGCATCACGCCGGGCACCGTGTGGGAGAGCCGCGGCGACTACCGCGACATCCGCTACGAGGTCTCGACCGGTGACGACCGCGGCATCGCGAAGCTCACCATCAACCGTCCGCACGTCCGCAACGCGTTCCGTCCGCAGACGCTCTTCGAGCTGCAGGACGCGCTCAACGACGCGCGCGACGACGTCGAGATCGGCGTCATCATCCTCACCGGGCAGGGCGACTGGGCGTTCTGCAGCGGCGGCGACGTCGGCATCCGCGGCGACGACGGCTACCTCGGCGACGACGCGGTCGCGCAGAAGGGCGTCGGCCGTCTCAACGTGCTCGACCTCCAGGTGCAGATCCGCCGCACCCCCAAGCCTGTCGTCGCGATGGTCGCCGGCTACGCGATCGGCGGCGGCCACGTGCTGCACGTCGTCTGCGACCTCACCATCGCGGCCGACAACGCGCGCTTCGGCCAGACCGGCCCGAAGGTCGGGTCGTTCGACGGCGGCTACGGCAGCGGGCTGCTCGCGGCACACATCGGCCAGAAGCGCTCGCGCGAGGTGTGGTTCCTGTGCCGGCAGTACGGCGCCGAGCAGGCCTACGACTGGGGTCTCGCGAACTCCGTCGTCCCGCTCGCCGACCTCGAGATCGAGACGGTGCAGTGGGCCAAGGAGATGCTGAGCCTGTCGCCGCTCGCCCTGCGCATGCTCAAGGCCTCGCACAACGCCGCCGACGACGGCCTCGCCGGCGTCCAGCAGCTCGCGGGCGACGCGACGCTCCTCTACTACATGACCGAGGAGGGCCAGGAGGGCCGCGACGCCTACCAGCAGCGCCGCCGCCCGGCCTTCGACCGGTTCCCGAAGCGCCCCTGACGACGACGCCTCACCTCATGCCCCTCGACCCCGCAGCCTCCGCGGCCACGCCTCCGGCGCGTGACCGTGGTGTCATGCCGGCGGACGCCGAGGCGCCGGCGATCGACGATCACGAGGAGACGGCGGAGACGCCGTCGCTCGGACAACGGGTGCGGGCGTTGTGGTGCGCGTTCGTGAGCGGGCTGGGATGAAGGCCGCCGACCTGCTCACGGCGCACGGCGTCGACGAGGCGGTGGCCTTCGCGCTGCCGCTGCGCCGCCGGTTCCGCGGCACCGAGCTGCGCGAGGGCATGCTCCTGCGCGTCGGCGACCGCTGGGGCGAGTGGGCGCCCTTCCCCGAGTACGACGACGCCGCGGCCGCGCGCTGGCTCGCCGGCGCGCTCGAGGCGGCGCGCGGGCTGTGGCCGGCACCGCTGCGCGACACCGTCGAGGTCAACGCGATCGTGCCCGCGCTCGACCCCGACGCCGTCACCGCGCTCGTGCAGGACGCCGTCACCGTAGACGGCTGCAACGTCGTCAAGGTGAAGGTGGGCGAGACCGGCCAGCCGTTCGACGACGACGTCGCCCGTGTCGCCGCGGTGCGCGCCGCCCTCGACGACTGCGGCGCGGCCGAGGGCCGCATCCGCGTCGACGTCAACGGCGCGTGGAGCGTCGACGACGCCGTCGAGCGGCTCGCGGTGCTCGACGACATCGCTGAGGGGCTCGAGTACGCCGAGCAGCCGTGCGCGACCCTCGACGAGCTGGCGGTGCTGCGCGAGCGCACGTCGGTGCGCCTCGCTGCCGACGAGGCGGTGCGTCTCGCCGACCGCGTCGACGACGCGCTCGTCGCCCGCGTGCGCGCAGCGGCCGACGTCCTGGTGCTCAAGGCCACCCCGATGGGCGGCGTGCGGGCAGCCCTCGCCGCGGCGAACGCGGTCGGCCTTCCCGTCACCGTGAGCGGCGCGCTCGACTCGAGCGTCGGGCTCTCGGCGGGGCTCGCGCTCGCCGCCGCGCTGCCGGGGCGGCCGTACGCCTGCGGACTGGGCACCGGCCGACTGCTCGCCGCCGACACGACCGGCGAGACGGCGCTGCCGCGGGACGGCAGACTGTCGGTCGTGCGCCACGACCCCGATCCCGCAGCGCTCGACGCGGCACGTGCCCGCGTGAGCGACGACCGCGCCGCATGGTGGCGCGCCCGGCTCGAGCGCTGCCTCGCCCTCGTCGAGCAGGAGCGCGCGTGAACCCGTCGACCGCGCTCGCGCGGGTCATCGTCGACGAGCTCGTCGCCGGGGGAGTCGCCGAGGTGGTGCTCTCGCCGGGCAGCCGCAGCGCAGCCCTCGCCATCGCGCTCGCCGAGGCCGACGAGCGCGGCGACCTCCGGCTGCACGTCCGCGTCGACGAGCGCAGTGCCGGTTTCTTGGCCCTCGGCCTCGCGAAGGTGACGCGCGACCCGGTGGCCGTCGTGGTCACCAGCGGTTCGGCCGTCGCCAACCTCGCTCCCGCGCTCGTCGAGGCGTCGTACGCCGGCGTGCCGGTCGTCGCGATCACCGCCGACCGCCCGGCCGAGCTCCGCGACACCGGTGCGAACCAGACCATCGACCAGGCCCGCTTCTTCGAGGGTGTCGTGCGCTGGTCGGCCGACGTCCCCGCCCCCGACTCGCGCGTCGGCCAGGTGCGCTACTGGCGCTCGGTCGTGGCCAGGGCCATCGCGGTCGCCACCGAGCCCGACGACCTCGGCCCGGTGCACCTCAACGTCTCGTTCCGCGACCCGCTCGTGCCCGACGGCGACGAGACGTGGGTCGAGGACCTCGGTCTCGCGCCGTTCGGCGTCGACCCCGGCGAGCGCCTGCCCATCAGCGCCGACGCGCGTCTCTCCATGGCCGCGGCCCAACCGCTCGACGAGGTGCTCGCGCTGCTCGCCGGGCCCGGCACCGAGGTGGAGACCCTCGTGCCCGCTCGCGGCGTCGTCGTCGTCGGCGACCTCGCCGACGTCGAGGCGAGCGACGCCGCGATCGCGCTCGCCGAGGCGTGCGGGTGGCCGTTGCTGTCCGAGCCGAGCGGCAACGCCCGCAGCGGCGACACCACGCTCGCGCACGGTCCGCTGCTGCTGGCCGACGACAGCTTCTACGCCGCGCACCAGCCCGAGCTCGTCGTGTGCGTCGGCTCGCCGGGGCTCACCCGGTCGGTCATGCGACTGATCCGCGAGGCGCCGCTCGTGCTCGTCGCCGACGAGCGCGCGGCCGTGCGCCGTCCCGACCCCACGCGCAGCGCCACGGTGTTCGTGTCGGTCGTGCCGGAGCCGCCGACCGAGTACGACGAGTACGACGACTCCTGGCTCGACCAGTGGCTCGCCGCCGACGCCCGCGCCGCCGCTGTCGTGAGCAAGCGGCTCGACGACGCCCCGGGCCTCACCGGCCCCGACGTCGCCCGCACCCTCTGGGACGTGCTCGACAGCAGCGCGCTGCTGCTCGCCGCGTCGTCCTGGCCGGTGCGCCACCTCGAGGCGTTCGCGCGCGTGCGCGACGGCGACGACGTGCCGGTCGTCATCGGCAACCGCGGTACGTCGGGCATCGACGGCCTGGTGTCGACCGCCTGGGGAGCCGCGCTCGCTCACCAGTCGACGCGCACGGCCGTCAACGTCGACGACGCCGGCAACGCGGAGGTCGTCACCGTCACAGGCGGCACGACCTACGCGCTGCTCGGCGACCTCGCGTTCCTCCACGACCACAACGGCCTGCTCGTCGGCGACGACGAGCCGCGCCCCGATCTCGTGCTCGTCGTGGTCGACAACGACGGCGGCGGCATCTTCGGCCAGCTCGAGCAGGCGGGCGTGCCGCACTTCGAGCGGATCTTCGGCACGCCGCTCGGTCTCGACCTCGTCGCCGTGGCCAAGGCGGCGGCGGTCGACGGCGTGGCCGTCGTCGACGACGTCACCTCGCTCGTGAGCGCCCTCGACGACGCCACCGTGTCGGGCAGCGTGCGCGTGATCATCGCCAAGGTCGGTGCCCGCGCCGCAGAGGCCGCGCTCCTGCGCGAGATTCAGGACGGCGTGAGCGTCGCGCTGCGCGACCTCCACGACGAGGCCGCCGACGACAGCACCGACGACAGCACCGACGACAGCACCGACGACAGCCCCCACGACAGCACCGACGACAACGCCGCCGCCGACGACTCGGACGGCTGACGACCCGGTCGCGAACCGGCAACGGATGTGCTCGTGCGCTGGTCGCCGGGTTAGGTTGACCGGGTGCGGATGGACGGGACGGGGCGGGCGTGAACGACCTGCGTCTGCTGCTGCGGGCCTTCCGCTGGCGCCGTGGCGGCTCGATCGTGCTGCTCGTCGTCGCATCGCTCACCATCGCGGCCGCTGCGATCGGCCCGCTCTACGCCGCGTCGGCGGCCGAGTCGGTGCTGCAGGACCGCCTCAGGGAGGCGACAGCCGACCAGACCACGATCGCGTTCAGCGAGCCGTCCGACGTCAGCTACCCCGGCTCGATCGACGTGGTCGCGCAGGACCAGTCCGGTCGCGGCACCATCCCCGGCTACGGCCCTCCGGTGCACGAGCTGAACGTGACGACGGGCATCGTCGGCGAAGGCACCCCGGACGCCATGACGCAGGCGGTCTGGCGCGACGGCTCGTGCGCGCACCTGATCATGGTCTCCGGCACGTGCACCGTCGGCGTCGGCGACGTGATCGTCAGCGACCGCAGCGCGGCGCGCTACCGCTGGAAGCTCGGTACCACGGTGTCGCTGTCCTCGCTGCGCACGTACGACACGAGCGTCGCCGGGAACGAGGTGGCGACCCGCCCCCTCACCCTCCGCGTGGTCGGCACCTACCGCCCCCGCTCGACGCTCGACCCGTTCTGGAACGGGCGCATCTACTTCGCGTTCAACCCGGCGACCGGCGCCGGCGACGGACCGAGCACCGTCGACGCGGTGTTCGTCTCGCGCGACGTGTTCCAGACCCTCGTCCACCCGACCAACGGCACGATCACCGCCGACCTCGTGCTGACCGACCCGCAGTCGATCCGCGTGGCCGACGTCCCGACCATCCGCGCCGCCATCAGCGCCTACCTCGGTCCGCAGAGCACCGTCCCGGCGCCCTCGACCGGGATGCTCGACCTGCTCGACCGCTTCGAGGCCGAGCGGTCCCAGACGGCGCTCGCCGCCGGCGTCGTGTCGGCGCAGCTCGCGCTGCTCGCGCTGCTCCTGCTCTCCATGGTGATCACCGACACGAGCGAGGCGCGCGGCAACGAGGTGGCGCTCGCGAAGCTGCGCGGGCTCGCGCCGCGCTCGGTCGTCGCGGTGGCGGTGCGCGAGCCGGTGGTGCTCCTCTTCCTGGCGATCCCGCTCGGCCTCGCCCTCGCCTACGTGGGCGCCGTGCTGCTCGCGCGGCTGCTCTTCGTCGACGGCGTCCCGGTCACGATCACGCCTGCCACCTGGGTCGCCGTGGGGATCGCGTTCGTCGGCGGGCTCGTCGCCGCGGTCATCGCCACGCGCCGCATCTTCACGCGCCCGGCGCTCGAGCAGTGGTCGTCGACCACCTCCGCGCAGTCGTCGCGCCGAGGGTGGGTGGTCGACGTCGTGCTCGCGGTGGTGGCGGTCGCGGGGTTCGTCGTGCTCCGCCAGTCGGCGACGTCGGCGGACACGTCGTCGTCGTCGCTGACGGCACTGGGCTGGGCCGCGCCCGGGCTCATGGTGATCGCGCTGGCGCTGCTGCTCGCTCGGCTCGCCGGCCCGGCGCTGGCCGCGCTCGTGCCCGTCACCCGCGCGAGCAGCCGCCTCGGGATGTTCCTCGCGGTGCGCCAGGTCGTACGGCGCCCGGCCGGCCTGCGTCTGGCGGCTCTGCTCGCCGTGACCCTGGGGCTGGCCACGTTCGCCGTCGACGCGCAGGCGGCGGCCGTGCAGAGCCGGCACGTCCGCGCCCTCACCGACGTCGGTGCCATCGCGTCGGTGGCCGTGCAGCAGGAGACGGTCGCCGAGCTCGTGCACCAGGTCGCGGCCGCCGACCCCGACGGCCGTTGGGCGATGGTGGCCGGCCAGTGGATCCCCGACGGCGGCTCGGTGGCCGGCCGCATGCTCGCCGTCGACTCGCCGCGGCTGGCCGCGGTGGGCTTCTGGGCGCCCGAGCTCGGCGCCGGCACCGCGGCCGACGCCGTCGCCGCGGTCGCGCCGCCGCTGCCCGAGCCGCTGCACCTCACCTCCGGGCACGTCCGGGTGCGCATGACGTCCGGACCCGTCGCCGGCACGGGGCCGACCGTGCTCATCGGTTATCGCGACGGCAACGGCCGCGTGTCGGTGGGCATCGCCGGACCCCTCCAGGGCGGCACGCACGACTACGTGGCCGAGGTCCCGTGCACGGCCGGCTGCCTGTTCTTCGGCGTCACGCTCGACAACACCCGCTCGCTGACCGAGCTCCCGCTCGACCTGGTGATCTCCTCGGTCGAGCAGGGCGACGGCACGACGTTCACCGCCGTGCCCGCGCCGCTCACCTCCGGTGCCGACTGGCGTGTGGGCAGCTACACCGGTGACGTCGTCGGCACGGTCACGGCGTCGTCGGCCGGGCTGCACTACGTCGGCACGGCGCCGGCCTCCGCGTCGCCTTTCATCCAGTACGCCGACAGCCCGGTACCGCTGCCGATGATCACGACGCCGCTGTCCACCGGTGTGCTGATCGACGGCAAGGTCGCGGTGAAGGACTCCG
>Ga0302263_10000921_pt1 | contig 11168 bp, 9 predicted proteins | sample II_Fen_N1_4_FD_194564 | JGI IMG/M metagenome (GOLD analysis project Ga0302263, IMG submission 194564) | Peat permafrost microbial communities from Stordalen Mire near Abisko, Sweden - II_Fen_N1_4 | ecosystem: Environmental > Terrestrial > Soil > Wetlands > Permafrost | place: Sweden: Abisko... | reverse complement strand
CCGCGGCGGAACACTGGCTCCATGAGCCAGGAGGAGATCGACGACTACCTCGCCGGCCTCGAGGAGCCCCGACGCTCCACGCTCGAGGCGCTACGACGTTCGATCCTCGCGGTGGTGCCGGACGCCGAGCAGTGCATCTCCTACGGGATGCCCGCCTTCCGGGTGGACGGCAAGGTGGTGGCCGGGTTCGCGGCGTTCCAGAGGCACCTCAGCTACCTCCCCCACAGCGGTCACGTGCTCGCCGACCTCGGTGACGCCGTCGCCGGGTACGACGCCACCCCCGGCTCGCTCCACTTCCCCGTCGACCAGCCGCTCCCCGACGACCTGGTGCGTGCACTCGTCGACGCGAAGATGCGCCGGGTCGGCCTGCTGTAGCGCGCCCGACCTCCCGTGAGGGGGTCGTGTGCCTGAGGACGGTCTACAGGTCGCCGTCGGGCACACGATCCGTAGCCGCGGGGGCGAGGACGAGGTCGACGTGGATCCGCGACCAGGGGCCGACGACCTCGCGGCCGTCAGGAGTCGGTGCACCTGGGAGCTGATGGTCGACGTCGACCACGAGGGAGTCGCGCACGCCGAACACGCTGTCGGAGTCGAGGTAGGCGTCGCCGCGAGGGAAGACGTGGGTGACGAGGGTGCGGTAGCCGTCGGCGACCACCATGAGGTGGAGGTGCGAGGCCCGCATCGGGGAGCGGCCGGTGGCCCGGAGGAGCTGGCCGACGGGGCCGTCGTCCGGGATCGGGTACGGCGTGGGGGTGACCGCCCAGAAGCGATAGCGCCCGTCCGGGCCGGTGTGGAGATGACCGCGGGCGGCGACCCGGTCGTCGCCGTACTGCACGTCGTAGAGTCCGTCGGCGTCGGCCTCCCAGACCTCGACCAGTGCGTCGGGGACCGGCGCGTCGGAGGTGTCGGTGACGGTGCCCTCGACCCAGCAGGGCTCCCCGGCGGCGCCGCCCGAGATGTCACCGCCGAGACCGACATCGGGCGATCCCTCCACGAAGAACGGCCCGAAGACCGTGGCCTCGGTCGCGTTCGCGTACGCCTCGTTGTTGATCGTGATCGTCTGCATCGAGGCGCCGAGCACGTCCGAGAGCAGGATGAACTCCTGGCGACGGTCGTCGGTGAGATGCCCCACCGCGGTGAGGAACTCGATGGCCCGCCACCACTCCGCCTCGGTCAGCCGGGTCTCGCGCAGGAACGCGTGCAGGTGCCTGGTCAGGGCCTCGACCAGCTCTCGGGTGCGCGGGTCGGGCGTATCCGCGAACGACGCCACCACGCGCTCGACCAGGTCGGCCTCACGCGCCTGCTGCTCGGGAGAGGCTTCGCGGTCCGGACCCATGCGGCCACCATGTCCATGTGACGCCGTGGGCGCAACCATCAGGCACGACGACGATCTGGTGACCGGGGCGCCGCCGGCGCGGTCCACCCCTTCTCGATCTCGCCGAGGGGGTCCTCAGGCCGTCGCCAGGTCGCGCCGGTCGAACGCGGCGAACCCCACGAGTGCCGCCACAGCGGCGAGCACGAGGAGCCCGGTGACGGCCTGCCCGTCGAGGCCGGTCGCGGGAACGGGTCCCAGCAGGTCGAGGACGGATGTGTGCACCAGCCACCGGGCGTGGAGTGTGCCGGCCAGGATCTCCACCAGGAACGACCAGAGGACGAAGCCGTAGAGCAGGGGTACGGCGAGCCGGGGCGCGACGCCGTAGAGGGCGGCGCCGAGGCCGAGGACGACGAGACCAGGGATGGCGACGTTGACGGCGGCCTGCAGCAGGTCGAGCGCGTCGAGGCCGCCGCGCCCACCGGCACCGAGCCATCCGCCCAGGCCGATGGACATCCCGGCCATGGCGACGAGGCCGAGCCCGAGGACGAGGCGGCCCACGAGCCAGGAACGCCGTGACACGGGGCGGGCGATGAGGTGGTCGAGATGCCCGTCGTACTCCTCGGCCCGCAGCGCCGCGATCTGTCCGGCGGCGGCGAACGCCAGGATCGCGGCGAGATAGAGGAACTCGTAGCCCAACCAGGCGGCCCCGAGACTCACGTGGCCGCCGTCGCGGTTCACCACCTGACCCACCGAACTGTCGCCGAAGTTCCCCTCTGCTGCTGCTCGAGCGACCAGCCCGAAGACGAAGCCCAGAGCGCCGAGCCCGAGCACCCAGGCGAGAGCAGGCCAACGCTCGAGCCGTACCGCCAGGCCACCCGGCGCGTTGAGCAGCCGGGTTCGCGACGGTGGTACGGACGAGCCGGTGAGCACCCCCTGGCCCACGTCCCGCCGGCCCGCGAGACCGATCGCGCACCAGCCCGCACCGCCCGTGAGGAGGGCGATCGGAAGGAGGGCCCACGGTTGCGGATCGGTGAGGGGGGCGAGGTTCTCGATCCACCCGAGGGGTGTCGTCCACCGCACCCAGCCCGGCAGGACCTGGCCGTCGGCCAGCATGCGCAGCAGCCAGGAGATGCAGAAGACGACCGCCGCGAGTGCGTTGGCCTGGCGCCGGTTGGCGCCCAGCTGGCTGGTGAGCGCGCCGACGGCCAGGAACATCGCGGCGCCGGCGACGCCCGCCGTGGCGTAGAAGAGCGAGTCGGCCACCGAGAAGCCCACGCTCGGCTGGAGCCCGGCGATCACTGTCCCGGTCGCGGTCAGCGCCCAGAGCACGCTCCAGGCGCACGCCAGACCCCACACCGCCTGACCGGCCGCATGCCGTCTCGACGTACGTCCCGCCAGCAGGAGGTCCCAGCGACCGGCGTCCTCCTCGCCACGCATCAGCCGGGTGGCGGTGAGGAAGCCCCAGATCGCACCCGCCACGAGCATCAGGCTCATCATCCGCCACGCCACGAAGCCGCCGAGGGTGTCGAGCGACCTGGCCGGACCGGTGACCGCGGTGAGGCCGCGGTTGTCCCCCATCGTGGCAGCGAACCGCTCACGCGACGCGGTGTCGGGGAACCCGGAGTGGTAGCTCAGCGCCTCGTTGGCCACCAGCGCGCCGAAGAGCACACCCCAGACCACGGCCGATCGGACCGCTCGTCGCGCAGTACGACGGCCGACGACCCAGACGCCGAAGCCGGTCTCGACGTCAGGCATGACTGGGCTCCCGTGTCGACCCGCTCTCGCCGTAGTGGGCGAGGAACAGCTCCTCGAGCGAGGGCTCGCGGCTGAGCAGCTGGTGCACGCCCGAGGCTGCCAGTACCCCGAGCAGTGGTTCGACCGAGCCGACGACCTGGCATCGCAGGTCGTGTCCCTGGACGACGAGCCCGGTCACGCCGGGGACCCGGGACAGGTCCGGCGGTGCCGCGTCGAACGTGGCCTCGATCGAAAGCGCCGAGAGGTGCCTCATGTCGGCGAGGGTGCCGACCTCGACGAGCTCACCGGCGCGCAGGATCGCCACGCGATCACTGAGCGCCTCCACCTCGCTGAGGATGTGCGAGGACAGGAAGACCGCCTGCCCGCGCGCCCGCGCGTCTCCGACGCTCTCGCGGAACACCTGCTCCATGAGTGGGTCGAGCCCGGTGGTCGGCTCGTCCAGCACGAGCAGATCCGCCCGCGAGCCCAGGGCGGCGACGAGCAGCACCTTCTGGCGGTTGCCCTTGGAGTAGGCCCGCACCTTCTTCGACGGGTCCAGCTGGAACCGTTCGACCAGCTCGTCCCGGTACGCCGTGTCGGCGGCGCCCTGGACGCGGCCGAGCAGGTGCAGCGCCTCGGCTCCGGTCAGGTCCGGCCACAGGTTGGCCTCGCCTGGCACGTAGGCCACCCGGCGGTGCGCCACGGAAGGCCGCGCCTGGGCGTCCACACCGAAGATCTCGGCCCGGCCGGACGTCGCGCGGGCCAAGCCGAGGAGACAGCGGATCGTGGTCGTCTTTCCCGCGCCGTTGGGCCCCAGGTACCCCACGACCTCACCCTCGGCCACCTCGAGATCGAGTCCCCGTAGCGCGACGATCGCGCCGTACCGCTTGGTGAGACCCTGGGTCCGGATCGCCGTCATGGCCACGTCCCTCCGTCAGCGAGGGCCGGGCGGAGGTCGACGTCATGAGCCACGTCCAGCCCACACCTCCACGGTGCCGGGGCGGACCTCGCGCTACCAGTGGCGAAGGTCCTACGCCGCGGTCACGCCGGTTCCCTTCCTTCGTACGCCGCGTGCAGCAGCGCCTCGACCTCCTCGGCCGTCACGGGCACCGGGTTGCTCGGCGGGGCGGCCTCGAGGATCGGGCCCACGGCCCGGTCGAGGTCGCGCTCGGCGAGGCCGAGGTCGCGGAGGGACCGCGGGGCGTCGACCTCTCCCCGCAGCCGCTGCAGGCCGGCCAGGGCGGTGTGGGTCCCGAACGCCGCCGCCATCCGGGCGTCGAGGTCGGGCACGGCCGGGGCGTTGAGGGCCAGCACGTAGGGCAGCACGACCGCGTGCGTCTCGGCGTGGGGCAGGTCGAACATCCCGCCCAGCACATGGCAGATCTTGTGGTGCAGACCCGAGCCAGCCGAGGCGAAGGCCACGGCCGAGAGGTAGGCGCCGTACAGGGTCTGCTCGCGGCCGCCGACCTCCCTCGGGCCGGCGACGATGCGAGGCAGGCCGGCGTTCAGCGCCCGGATGCCCTCCAGCGCCAGGGCCTGGTCGATCGGGTCGGCCCGCGGACCCCACATCGCGTCGACACAGTGCGCCAGCGCGTTGAGCCCCGACGCCACACTCGTCGCGACGGGCAGGCCGAGCATCAGGCTCGCGTCGTAGACGACGGCGCGGGGCAGGACCCGCCGATCGACGCCCGTGGTCTTGCGGCCGCTCTCGGTCAGACCCCACACGTCGGTGGCCTCCGAGCCGGCGTAGGTCGTGGGGACCGCGACGATCGGCAGGCCGCTGGTGAGCGCGACCGCCTTGGCCAGCCCGGTCGTCGAGCCACCGCCGACACTGACCACGACGTCGGCGTCGTACTCCCTCGCGGCTGCCCGCGCGCGCTCGGCGACCTCGACCGGCACATGCCTGACGACGTCGGTGTGGAGGACTGCCACGGGTACGCCGGCCAGCACCGGCTCGGCACGGTCGGCGTCGGTCGCGATCGCCATCACCCGCGACCCCCCGAGCCGGCGTACCTCCTCGGACACCGCGTCGGCCGCCTCGCCCGCGGCAAAGCTCACCCGCTGCGGCAGGGTCTCGTGCACGAAGCGCGGAAAAGCGGGGGTCACCTCAGCATCATCGACGGGCGGCGGGCCCAGCGCCACACCAGCGCGAGCCGCGGCGCCGGTGCCGACGGCGAATCTCAACGCTTGGGAAATTCTCAGGAACGCCGTCGATGGCCCGGTTGGGCCACGGGCTGGTCGGCTCTCGAGACACACTCGTCACACGAGTCGACCCGCGACTCCCGGCCCTCCGCGAAGGGTCGAGCTTGCGTGGCCCAGGGGCGCCATTCAGCCCGGGGCGGCTCTCGTTCTACGCTCCGCATCTGACGTCGGCTCGAGGCGTGGGCCGGCACAGACGGGGGTAATTGGACCGCGGCGGTGTGTCGGGGGGCGCGGCCGCGGTCTCCGCCCCAGTCGGCCACGAGGGCCGCACCGCTAGGAGGGCTCGACCTCGAGCTCTCCCTCGGGCTCCAGCGGTTCGCGCGCCGTCTTCGCCCACGAGCCGCGGCCGGTCACCTGACGCGCCAGCCCGCGCGCGATCGCGGGGAAGGTGAGCCACGAGTAGACGGTGTACGGCAGCAGGCAACCGAGGGCCACGACCAGGCCCCGTAAGCCGGTGCCGCGGGCGAGCAGGGCGAACAGCCCGGGGCCTGCCGTGGTGACCAGGAAGAACACCACGATCGGCCAGGCCGCCGACCAGAACCCGATGCTGGTCGTGAGGGCGATCACGACGGCGGTGAGCAGAGCCAGAGCCGTGTACATCTGCAGCGCCGGGAGCAGCAGGTAGGCGGTCATGTCGAGCCGGGCGAGCGGAGAGACCTGGGCCCGTCGTACCGTCGAGAAGAGGCTCATCGCCTGCCACGAACCCTGCGCCCATCGGGTGCGCTGACGATAGAGGGGGCGCAGCGCGGTCAGGCCCTGCTGGCTGACGAAGCTGCTGACCTCGTGGTGCCCGTGCCAGCCGGCGTCGATCAGCCGCAGGCCGATGTCCTGGTCCTCGGTCAGGCGGTGGCGCCACGGACCCTCGGCGGTCGCGACGGCGTCGAGCGCGGAGAGCCGGTTGAACTGGCCGTTGCCTCCCATGTTCGCCGTGCCCCACGCCGTACGCCCGAGCTGGAAGACCAGGCCGAACACGGAGAACTCCACGTCCTGTGCCCAGCTCAGCCAGCGGTGCCGGTTGTAGATCCGCACCTGTACCTGGACACCGGCCGTGCGCGGGTCGCCGAAGTGAGGCGCCACGCGCTCGGGCGCTCCCGGCTCGAGCCGGCCGTCCGCGTCGACGATCACGAGCAGCACTTCGTCGTACGTGCGGTGCCGGTGCTCGGGCGAGGTGAGCACCGTGTGGTGCACGTAGTGCCACGCGTTGTTGAGAGCAGCCGCCTTCCCCTGCCGTGCGTCGGGCGGGTCACGCCGCAGGACCCGGAGGAACGGGTCGTCCATGGCGGCCAGCAGGTCGGGGGTCGCGTCGTCCGACCCGTCGTCGACCACGATCACGACCTTCTCCGTGGCCCGCACCGCGCGCAGGCGTTCGACGCTGTCGGCGATCGTCACCTCCTCGTTGAGGGCCGGCACCAGGAACACCCAGAGGAAGTCCTGCTCCCCGAGCGCTTCGGGGGATGCCGCGATCCGGGCCAGCATCCGGTGGGCGGTACGTGCCTTCACCCGCAGCACCAGCAGCTGGGCGAACGACAGCAGGGTGACGAGCAGCGCGATCACGAAGCCGACCTGGATGACGACCGGCAACCCTGCATACGGGTTCCACCAGGTGCCCGAGGCCCAGGGCGTCATCTCACGTCGGCTCCCTCGAGCAGCTCGTCGTGCGCCTCGGGTACGGCAAGCCGATCGGGCATCGAGTGGGTGAGCGCGGCCCGCGGGTCGTCGTCGAAACCGCCGGCCTGGAGCACCGAGAGCCGGTCGAAACCGCTGCCGAACGGTGACGGCTCCGGCGCCGCGAAGGCGACGTGCTCGAAGGCCGCGACGATCCGCTCAGCGGCATGACCGTCGCCGTAGGGGTTGCTCCGCGACGCCATCGCGAGGTAGGCATCGGGGTCGTCGAGGAGCGTCGTCGCGGTGGACACGATCGCATCGACGTCGGTGCCGACCAGCCGCAGCGTGCCCGCGTCGACGCCTTCTTGGCGCTCGGTCTCCTCGCGGACGACGAGCACCGGCGTGCCGAGTGCGGGCGCCTCCTCCTGGATACCGCCGGAGTCGGTGATCGCGAGATAGGCCCGCTTCAGCAGGCGGGCGAAGGCGGTGTATTCCATCGGGCGGACCAACGACACGTTGGCGCGACCCGAGAGTCGCTGCTCCAGCACCTCGGCGACCCGTGGGTTGGGGTGCACCGGCAGCACGAACCGCACGTCGGGGTAACGGTCGGCGAGCGCGGCGACCGCGGTCCCGATCCGCTCCAGGCCGGACCCCCAGTTCTCCCGCCGGTGTGCGGTGACGACCACGACGCGGGTCGCCTCGTCGTGCTCGAGGTCGGCGAGCAGCGGGTCGCCGTACGGGGTGCGGAGGGTGGCGGCCCAGTCGAGCGCGTCGATGGCGGTGTTGCCGCAGACGAAGATCCGGTTGAGGGGGACGCCCTCGCGGACGAGGTTCTCGCAGTTGCGGTCGGTCGGCGCGAGGTGGAAGGCGGCGATCCGGGAGATGATCTGGCGGTTGAGCTCCTCGGGGTACGGCGAACGGGTGTTGCCCGTGCGCAGCCCGGCCTCGACGTGGACCACCGGGATCTGCAGGTGGAACGCCGACACCGCCGCGGCCGCCGCACTGGTCGTGTCGCCGTGGACGACGCAGGCCGCCGGATAGGTCTGGTAGTCACGCTCCTGCACGGGACCGGTCGACGGGCCGAACGCGTCGATGCAGAAGCGCTCGAACCCCGTCAGCACGGCGCAGAACAGGCCGTTGAGGCTGTGCGCCGGGTCGGCGACGGCGAGGTTGACGTCGATGTCGAGGCCCGCGAGGCCCAGCACGTCCTCGACGACCCTGGGGTGCTGTCCGGTCGCGACGACCACCGGATCCATGTGGGGGCTGGCGCGGATCGCCTTCACCAGCGGCAGCAGCTTGATCGCCTCGGGTCGCGTGCCCACGACGACCAGCACCTTGCGCGGTGAGCTCGGAACATACGAGGAACCCGGACCCTCATCCATGGTTCCACCCTAGGACCCCGTGGCCCGGGGCGACTACGGCTCACACGGGTCGGGTCACAGTACCTTGGTGCCGTACATCTCGCCGAGCGGGTCGACCTGCAGCTCGAGACGCGCGCCGTCGGGGTCGCGGAAGTAGATCGACTTCTCGCTCTCGACGGGCTACTCGACGCCGGCCGCGGCGAGGTTGCCTCGCAGATGGTCCCACTTCTCCTGGGTCACCGAGATCACGAGGGGGTGCAGTCCACCGAGCACCTCGGCGTACGGCCCGAGGTCGAGGCCGGGCAGGTCGAAGAAGGCCAGCAGGTTGCCGTGCCCGATGTCGAAGAAGAAGTGGTTGGGCCCTGGTAGTCGCGGTTCTCGAAGATCTCGGTGAGCGGGAACTCCAGCACTCCTGGGTAGAGCTCGATGGTCCGGCGTACGTCGGAGCACAGCAGGGCGAAGCCTCCTGGCCGTTGACCGTTCATCTTTCATCATGGAGGGCCGGCGGGCTCGCCGCCAGGGGTCAGTCGCGTGGGAAGACCACGATCGAGCGGCCGCCCTGGCCGCGACGCATCCGGTCGAAGGCAGCCGGGACGCCGTCGAGGGCGATCCGGTCGGTGATCGTGCCAGCCAGGTCGATGCGACCGGCGCGGAGGTGGTCCACCAGCACGGGGATGTCACGTTCGGGGTCGCTGTTGCCGTAGATGCTGCTGGTCAGCGTCCGCGCGAAGTGGAAGAGCTCGAGCGGGTTGAACGTCACCTGCTGGTCGCGGGGACCGAGGCCGACGATGACGCACGTGCCCCCACGTCGTACGGCGGTCCAGGCCGTACGGATGGTCGCTGCGGAGCCGACGCACTCGAGCGCCTTGTCGGCACCGCGGCCCTCGGTCAGCGCCCGGACCTGCTTGCCGAGAGTCGGGCCGGCGAGGAGGAAGTCGGTGGCGCCGGCCACGCGAGCGAGTGGTTCCTTGGCCTCGGTGGTGTCGACGGCGATGATCCGCTCGGCGCCGGCGAGGCGAGCGCCGGTCACCGCCGAGAGGCCGACTCCGCCGAGACCGATGACCAGGACGGTCTCCCTGGGCCGGACCTGCGCTGCGTGCTGAGCGGCGCCGACACCGGTGAGGATCGCGCAGCCGAGCAGCGCCGCCTCCTCGAGGGGTACGTCGTCCGGCAGCGGCACGACCGCACTCCCCGGGCAGACCACCTCCTCGGCCATCGCGCCCAGACCGAGGCACGCCTCGAACGGGGTGCCGTCGGCGAGCAGCCCGCCCGGCGTACCGGTCAGACCCTCGATCGCCGAGCACAGCCACGGCTCGCCGTGGATGCAGAACCAGCACGTGCGACACGGCACCGCCCAGTTGAGGACGACGTGGTCGCCGACGCCCACCCCGGTCACGGCGTCGCCGATCTCGGTGACGACACCCGCGGCCTCGTGACCGAGCACCTGCGGGTACGTCGGCGACAGCGTGCCGTTGACCATCGACAGGTCGGAGTGGCAGACGCCGACGCCCGCGACCCGGACCCGGACGTCCACCGGGGTGAGCGGGCGGAGCTCGACGTCCATCACCTGGAGAGCATCCGTCCCGGTGGCGACGAGTGCGCGCGTCATCGTGCTCCTTAGTTCGACGGGTGCGTCCACTCGATCGTAGGTGCTGCCAGCTGCACGCCGCGGAGGCGTGGCTAGGCTCGCGCGCATGACCATCCTCCAGATCGTGCTGGGCGCGATCTGCGTGGTGGTGGCCGTCTGGCTCGTCGTGCTGATCGTGCTCGACCGGCTGCCGGGCGACCTGCTGTACGGCGTCCTGGCGGTCATCGAGATCGGGCTGGTCGGGCAGCTGGTGATGGGGCTCACCCGGGTGTTCGGCGACCACGGCGATCTCAACGTGGCGGCGTACGTCGGCTACCTCGTCGGTTCGCTGCTGGTCCTGCCGATCGCGTTCGTCTGGTCGGCCGGCGAGCGCACCCGATCGGGCACCGCCGTCCTGCTCGTCGGTGTGATCGCCGTGGCGTTCCTGTTCCTTCGCCTGCAGCAGCTCTGGTCCTACCGATGAGCGACCACACCCCGTCCACGCGCCACGGCCTAGGCCGGGTACTGGTCTTCGTCTACGGCCTGTTCGCCGTCGCAGCCACCGCGCGCGCACTGGTCCAGCTCGCGACCGACGCGTCGAAGGCGCCGGTCGCCTACTCGCTGTCGCTGTTCTCCGGGCTGGTCTACATCGTCGCCACCTGGGCGCTCGCGACGGACCGCCGCACGGTCGCGATGGTGACGATCCTGGTCGAGCTGACGGGCGTCCTGGTGATCGGCTCGTTCAGCCACCCCGACGACATCGACAAGGCGAGCGTCTGGTCGGACTACGGCAACGGTTACGGCTACGTCCCGCTGGTGCTGCCCCTGGTCGGGCTGTGGTGGCTGTGGCGGCTCGGCCGCCGGGAGGCCGACGCACCCTGAGCGCCCCTCTTCACTGCGGGCGGGGTCGGTGTCGGGATACCCGGCTCACCGGGGATCCCTGCACTTCTCAGGCATTGCAACCCTCGAGAAGTGACAGGAGTGCCCCTCCGCTGTGACGGGTGTGGCGTCCGGTACGACGCCCGACAGCCGACCGCTGGGTCAGCGCCGGCCGCTGAACGACGCCGCGCTGTGGCTGCCGCCGCCGGAGGTGTGGGCTGCGGTGGCCGGGCGGCGCGAGCGGTTGCCGCCCGACTTCTGACCCGACTTCTGACCCGACGGCTTCTGACCGGTCGGCTTCTGGCCGGCGCCACCACGACCACGCCCGCCACTACGACGGTTGCGACCTCCGCCGCCGCCGCCAGAGCGCGTCTGGGGCGACGACGAAGGAGTCGTGGTCTCGAGCGAGCCGGACAGGGTCCGCTCGCCGGGGGCGAGCTCGATCAGCACCGGGTGGGTGGAGCCGTTGATCCGGGTGGTCGTCGGCTTGATCCCGGCAGCGCGG
>Ga0302263_10000920_pt1 | contig 11170 bp, 8 predicted proteins | sample II_Fen_N1_4_FD_194564 | JGI IMG/M metagenome (GOLD analysis project Ga0302263, IMG submission 194564) | Peat permafrost microbial communities from Stordalen Mire near Abisko, Sweden - II_Fen_N1_4 | ecosystem: Environmental > Terrestrial > Soil > Wetlands > Permafrost | place: Sweden: Abisko... | reverse complement strand
CACCTTCCTCCGACGTGAGCCGCTCCAGCACCACCTGGAACTCGTCACCCGGCTGCAGGTCCCGGCTGAAGTCGAGCTGCCACGCGAACACGTCCGACAGTTCCCAGGCGAGTTTGACGCGCTCCTCACCCGCCAGCGACGACCAGGGCACCGCGCGGTCGAGCGCCTCGTACAGCGTGGTCTCGATCGACCCGGCGTAGCGCACCGTATCCACGTACCACCGGATCGGTTCCGCCGTCGCGAGCCATTCCGTCGAGAGCCGGGTGAGCTTGAGGCGCTGCTCCGGCCCCGTGCGCACGATGATCTGGTCGGGCGCCGAATCCGCGTGCCGGCGCCGCACATGAAAGACAAGCCCCGCCTTGAGCTTCCGCAGGTCGAGCATCGACGCGAGGTGGTTGACCTCGCCGGGACCCAGGCCATGGCGCGCGAAGAGGTGAGCCAGCGTCTCGCCGCGGCGGAGGGTATCAGGTGACTCGATGGCTGTTGGCGTGGAATCGGCGACGGGAACGGCGGTGACAACGGCGGCGGTGACACTCGGCCGCGAATGATGGCGAAACCACAACTGGCGTCCGCCGAGGGCGAACGCCAGTAGGACCACGGCGGCAGCGACGTAACGACGCTGCATCAATCCATCTGGCGACGGATGAAGGTGGGGATTTCCATGTCGGGTACGTCGGCCCCTGGCGGGGGCTGCTGACGCAACGTGCGCACTTGAGCGGGCGGTTGTTGGGTGGGCGCACTGCGCTCCTCATGTATGGGAGCGGACTTACGCCGGCCGGGGAACGAGATCACCCCGCTCGGACGCGTCTCATGGAGCTGCCCTCGATCGAAGCCCGTCGCAATGACGGTGACGCGGATCTCGCCCTGCATCGCGGGGTCGTTGCCGGCGCCGAAGATGATCTCGGCGTCCTCACCCACCGCCTCGTGCACAATCTCCGAGATCGTGGTGGCTTCACCCAGCGTCAGGTCATCGCCGCCCACAATGTTGAGCAGCACGGCCGACGCACCGGTAATGGACACGTTGTCGAGCAGCGGGCTGGAAATGGCCTGCTGCGCCGCCTCGAGGGCGCGGTTCTCGCCCCGCCCGATGCCCGTACCCATCAGCGCGGCGCCGCCGTTCTGCATGACGGTGCGCACGTCGGCAAAGTCGACGTTGATGATGCCGGTGGTGGTGATGAGCCGGGAAATGCCCTGCGTGGCGTGGAGCAGCACCTCGTCGGCCTTCTTGAGTGCCTCCAGGAACTGGGTCCCCTTCCCCACGATCGCCAGCAGGCGCTCGTTCGGCACCACGATCATGGTGTCGACATTCTTCCGCATCTCGGCGATGCCCATCTCAGCCTGCAGCGTCCGCTTCTTCCCCTCGAACTGGAACGGCCGCGTCACGATCCCCACCGTCAGTGCCGACACTTCGCGCGCCAGCTCGGCGATGATCGGTGCCGCACCGGTGCCGGTGCCGCCGCCCATGCCGCAGGTGACGAACACCATGTCGGCACCCTGCAGCGCCTCGAGCACCTCGGCCCGGTCTTCCTCGATGGCCTGGCGCCCGATTTCAGGGCGCGCCCCGGCACCGAGTCCGCGGGTCAGTCGCTTGCCGATCTGGATCTTGTGGCTGGCTTTGGAGCGGGTCAGCGCCTGGGCATCGGTGTTGACCGAGATGAAGTCCACGCCCTGGAGGTTCTCGTCGATCATGCGGTTCACGGCGTTGCCACCGCCGCCGCCGATGCCGACGACCTTCATCCGGGCGCTCTGCATGTTGTGCTGCGCGTCCTCGAATTCGAAGATCATTCCGGACACTCGCCCCTCCTCAGAAAAAGTCCTGCAGCCAACGCTTGACCGGGGTCACGAGCTTCTCAACTGTGCGGTTCCGGCGGACGCCGGTCCCGAAGGCACCTGAAAGTTCCTGTCGCGCGCCGTAGAGCAGCAGGCCCGCTGTCACCGCCATGCGGGGCGTCTCCAGGCTGTCGGCGAGGCCACGGAGTCCCTGCCCCGGCACCCCCACCCGCACCGGCATCGCGAAGACCTCGCGAGCCAGCTCCACGATGCCCGGCGCGAGCGCGCCGCCACCTGTCAGGATGATACCGGCGGGAAGCTGCTGGTGGTACCCGGCCTTGCTGATTTCGTCGAGCGCGTATTCCAGCGTCTCCTGCATCCGCGCATGCATGATATGCGCAAGCACCCGGCGCTGCGCTGTCCGGGCTCCCTGGCCGGGTGTGCCGGGCAGGTCGATGATGTCGGCGTCGGGTACCAGCGGTTCCCACGCCGAGCCGGAGCGCTCCTTGAGCCGCTCGGCGTCGGCCTGTGTCACCTGCAGCCCGTGCACGATGTCGTTGGTGACGTGCCCGCCGGCACAGAGGAGCGACGCCGTGTGCCGGATCTTGCCATGCTGGAAGATCGCCACGTTGGTCGACCCACCCCCCAGCTCCACGATGGCGCAGCCCAGCTCGCGCTCGTCGCTGGTCAGCACCGCGGTCGAAGCCGCCAGCGGCTCCAGGACGAACTCGCCCACCTGGAACCCGGCCCGCTCCGAGCATTTCCGCAGGTTGGTGAGCACACTCGACAGCACGGTGACCAGGTACACCTCGGCCTCGAGCCGGGAGCCGGTCATGCCGATCGGCTCGGTGATGCCGCCCTGCTGGTCAACGAGGTAGTCGAGCGGAATGGCGTGCAGCAGTTCGTGATCGCGCCCGAAGGAGATGTTGCTGGCCATGTCGTTGACCCGGGCGACGTCGCTGGTGCGGATCTCGTCGCTCGTCACCGACACCATGCCATGGGAGGTGCGCCCCGCCACATGCTCGCCGGCCACGCCGATATACACGGTGCCGATCTCGGCCCCCGCCATCTTCTGCGCCGCGCTCATTGCCTTGGTGATGGCCCGGGTGGCCTCCTCGATGTCGCGCACCACGCCGCGTCGCACGCCCTGGGTCCGCTCGATGCCGAACCCCAGCACCTTGGCCGTGGGGTGCCGGGGATCGCCCGTGGCCTCGGCGACCGCCGCCGAGACCTTGGTTGTACCGAGGTCGATGGCGGCCACAAGCTGTTTTTGCGGTTCGGTCATGCCGCGCTCCAGCGGACCACCACCTGGTCCGCGAATCGTCCGTCGAGCTCGGCGTAGGGCTTTCCCCGCCGGGCAAGGTCCTGCTCCACCAGCTTGATCGCGCGCAGGTCGCCCGGTCCGGCGTCGGCCCGGAGCCAGATGCGATGGTCCTGCATCCTCAGCACCACGTCACCCTGCGACTGCCACGCCGCATCCACCTTGGCATAGAACGCCGGGTCGATCTCCCGCACCCGGCCGAGCAGTCCGGCCACAATCGAGTCGGGGGCCGGCATCACCGGCAGGTCGGGCGCCGTGCGCGAGGGATCGAAGGGCAGCGTGCGTCCCCGCCCATCCACCATGCGGAGCCCGTCCTTCGTGGTCGCAAGCGCCACTGGCACCACTTCCGTCACCCTTACCACGAGCGTACCAGGAAGACGACGGCTGATCTCGACCTGCTTGATGCCCGGAAGTTTGCGCACCCGCGACGCCACCGGCCCGAGTGGATCGAAGATGCTGGCCGACGCCGGGAGCTTGAGTGAGCCCACAATTGTACTCATTGGTACGAACTGGGCGCCCACCACCTCGACGTTCCGCACGTCGAAGAAGGCCAGCCGTCGGCCCAGTTTCGGCGCCAGGAACCAGCCGACACCAAGCAGGACCAGCGATCCCAGCACATACCAGCCCGGCTTCATCGCTGCTGCAGCAGGCCCACCAGCTCCGGACCAACCCGCGTGATGTCGCCCGCACCCATCGTCAGCACCACGTCGCCGGCGCGCACCCTGGAGGCGATGACGCGGCCGAGCCCGGCACGATCAGCCTCGAAGTGCACCGTCCCGCCCGCCGTTGTCGCCGCGTCAGCCACGCGACGTCCACTCACCCCTGGCAGCGGCTGTTCCCGCGCGGCGTAGATCTCGGTGACGATGACGAGGTCGGCGGCAGCGAGGGCAATGCCCATCGCATCACCATGCAATTCAGTCCTGGAGTACAAGTGCGGCTGGAACACCGCCACCAGCCGCCGCCCCGGGAACACCTGGCGGGCCGCCTCGAGCGTCGCCACCAGTTCCGAGGGATGGTGGGCGTAATCATCCACCACATCCACGCCACCGGCGGCACCCACCCGGTCGAATCGACGCCCGACGCCCCCGTACCGCGACAGCGCCGTCACCGCCGCCTCCAGGTCACCGCCGACCGCATCGACCGCGAGCAGCGCCGCCGTTGCGTTGCGGAGGTTGTGCAGGCCCGGCACATGCAGCGTCAACCCGATTTCGCCACCATCGCTGAAGCGCACCCGTGCGTGGGTGCGATCGGGCCGCTGCGAAATGTCATGCAGGCGCACGTCCGCGTCCTTGCTCACGCCGAACCGCACCACCTTGTTGCCGAGCCGAGCCGCGACCCGCGCGGCACCGGGATCATCGACGCCCACGATCGCCACTCTCGCGCGCGAGGCGAAGGTCACGAACGCCGTTTCCAGCGCTTCCACCGACCCGTAGCACTCGAGATGGTCTGCCTCGACGTTGTTGACGATCGCGACCGTGGGAGACAAGGCCAGGAACGCCTGGTCGTACTCATCCGCCTCTACCACGAACAGGCGATCGGCTCCCACCCGCGCATTGCCGCCCCAGGTGGACACCCGGCCCCCGGCCAGACCCGTCGGATCCAGCCCCGCTTCAATGAGCGCCTCGGTAGCCATCGCGGTGGTAGTGGTCTTTCCGTGGGTACCGCTCACCGCCACCGTTTCGCGGCCGGCGCAAAGCGCTGCCAGGGCGTCCTTGCGCGGCACCACTGGTATGCCCGCCGCGCGCGCGGCGACCAGCTCAGGATGATCCGCAGGTACCGCCGCAGTCACCACCACCGCGCGGCATCCCTGCACATGCGCCGCCGCGTGCCCCTGCGCCACCGGAACGCCCAGCGCGATGAGGTCCTCCGCCCCGCTGGGATCGTTGTCGCACCCGCTGATCACCACGCCTCGGCGCCGGGCCAGGAGCGCCAAGGCACTCATTCCGGCGCCGCCGATGCCCATGAAATGCACCGGACGCGAGTCGTCTGCAGCGAAAAGATCCATCGTAACTTGCTGAATTTAGGACAGTTGTGACGCCGGGAACAGTCCGGAAACTGGACAGTTACCCGGCCAGGGCGGCCAACCGGGCGGCGATGTCGCGGGCGGCGTCGGGCCGGCCGCGCTTCCGGGCCTGAGCCGCCATCTCGCGTCGCGCATCCGGGAACTCGAAAAGGCGCCCGATCTCCTCTCCCAGGCGCTTGCCGGTAAGCTCGCTTTGCAGGAGCAGGCTCGCCGCCCCCGCCATCTCCATAGCCCGCGCGTTGCCAGTCTGGTGGTCGGCCGCCGCGGTGGGAAGCGGAATCAGGATGCTGGGCAGCCCCCAGGCGCACAGCTCGGCGATGGTGATCATGCCGGCGCGCGACACCACCAGGTCCACCACCGCGTAGCCGTCGGCCATCGGGTCGAGAAAGGAAATGACCTGCACATGCGGTGGCTCATGGAAATGCATGAACTGCTCGTAGGTGCTGGAACCCGTCACCCACAGGATGTCGACCGCACGAGGTTCTCCCGCCCCGATCCAGTCGGCCACCGCCGCGTTGATCGCCAGCGCCCCCTGGCTTCCACCGGTAATGAGCACGGTGCGGCGCCCGGGCTTGAGGCCGAATCGCAGTCGCGCATGCTCCGCACGGCCCGGTGTCGGCGGAGCGATCGGGTTGCCGGTCTCGATCATCCGCGCCGTGGTGCCCTTGTCGAAGTGCGCCATCGCCTCGGGCAGCCCGAGATAGATCTCTTCCACCCGCTTCGCCAGCCACCGGTTCGACAATCCCGGATAGGCGTTCTGTTCCTGGATCGCCGTGGGGATGCCAAGCCGGCTGGCCCACCACACCACCGGGGCGCTCGCATAACCGCCGGTGCCGAGCACCGCGACCGGGTGCTCCTCACGAAAGAGCTTGCTCAACTTTCGCAGCAGGTTGACCCCCGCAAATGACCATCGGGCGTTCTTCCACCACTGGCGGCGGTAGATCGGCTCGGCGGGAAGCAGGTGATAGCGGAAATTCCGGTGCTGCAGCAACTTCGCCTCTACCCCTCGCTGTGCGCCGATCAGCACCGGCTCGAACCCCGCCGGCATCGCACGAAGCGCCTCGGCCACCGAGAGCGCGGGCATGAGGTGACCGCCTGTCCCACCACCCGCGATGAGGATGCGCGAGCCGGAGCGGTGGACCTTTGGACTCACAAGACCTCAACCGCGTAAACGGTGAACGGTGAACGGTGAACTGGAACCGCGGAAGATGGCCCGTTCACTGTTTACCGTTCACCGTTCACGCTCTTTTGGGGAGCGGGCTTCCCCCGCATCCGCCCGATATTGATCAGGATGCCGGCGCCGACGAGCGAAATCACCAGGCTCGTTCGACCGTACGACATGAACGGCAATGTGAGTCCCGTCGTCGGCATCAGGCCGAGCGACACCGCCATGTGGAGGAACGCCGTCAGCCCGACCGCACTGGTGAGTCCCACCGCGAGGTACTGACCGAAGGTATCCGCCGCCGTGCGCGCGATGCGGAAGCCCAGCCAGCAGAAGAGCGAGAACAGGAGCACCACGAGGCACACGCCAACGAAGCCCCATTCCTCCGCGATCGTGCTGAACAGGAAGTCGGAGTAGGCATACGGCAGGTGGAACTTCTGCTGTCCCTCGCCAAACCCCACGCCGAGGAAGCGGCCTGCACCCACGCCGATGATGGATTCGTTGATCTGGTGATGGGCATCGGCGCCCACCTTGTCGGGGTCGATGAACGCGAGCACGCGCTTCATCCGGTACGGCGCCATGATGACGGCCTGCACCGCGAGCAGCATCGCCCCGAGCCCGAGCAGCATGAAGTGGCCCAGCTTGGCACCCGCTGAGAAGAGCACCATCGCGCCGCAGAGCGCTACCAGGGTGGCCATCGACATGTTGGGCTCGAGCACGATGAGCCCCGAGAGCGCGCCCATCCCCACCAGGAATGGCAGGACACCTTTCTTGAATCCGCGCACCGCGTCGCCCTTGCGGGCCGCGAGCATGGCACACCAGATGACGACGGCGAGTCGCGCGAGCTCGGAGGGCTGCAGGCGGAGCGGCCCGATCTGCACCCAGCGCCGCGCGCCGTTGATGATCGGGGCAATGCTGTACGTGAATGGAAGCAGCGGAATGATGAGCAGCACGATGGTGACGAGCAGCACCGGCCACGCGAGGCGCTGCCACACCCGGTAGTCCACCCGCGCGATCGCCACCAGCAGTGCCCCGCCCAGCAGCGCGCCGGACAGCTGGCTGAGCGCCACGTTGAGGCCGGCGCCCCGCGTCTGGAGGCCCGCCGCGCCATACACCGTGGCCACCCCGAACACGAGCAGCGTGAGCACCACGACGGCGAGCAGTCGTGTCTCCCACCTGAGCTCACCCGGGTGCCTCACCATCGGTGCTGCCATCAGAGCGCCTCGACCAGCGCGCGGAAGGTGGCTCCGCGCTCCTCGTAGTTGTTGAACATGTCGTAGCTGGAGCAGGCCGGAGACAGCAGGACCGCGTCCCCGCGCTGCGCCAGGCTGGCCGCCGTCTCCACCACGTTCGTGAAGGTGCCCGCCCGCACCACGCGAACCGCGCCATGCAGGTCCCGCTCGACCTGGTCGCCCGACTCGCCGTAGGCCACCACAGCGCGACAGCGAGGGCGGAGCAGCGGGCCCAGTTTCGAATAGGGCTCACCCTTGTGCCGCCCGCCCAGCAGCAGCACGAACGGGCGGTCGAGTGCCGCGATTGCCACCTCGGTGGACGTCACGTTGGTGGACTTCGAGTCATTGATCCACAGGACGCCGTTCACCTCACGCACCGGCTCGACCCGGTGCGGTATGGCCCGGAAGGTAGTCAGCCCACTCGCAATGCCGTCGAGCGACGCGCCCAGTTCCCGGAGCACCATCCCCGCGACCAGCGCATTGGCGATGTTGTGGTCGCCCAGCAGCGGAAGCCGGCCGCGCTCGAGCAGGCGGTCGCCGCCCAGCATCAGCCAGCCGCCGGCCCGGTCATACCATGCATCGGCACGCTCCTGCACCGAGAAGTGCAGGTGACGGCCCGGGACGCTCTTCATTATTGCCTGCACGGCGGCATCATCCGCATTGCTCACCGACACTGATCCCGCATCGGCGTTCCGGAAGAGCAGCGCCTTGTCGCCGAAGTACTCCTCGATGGAGTGATAGCGGTCGAGGTGATTGGACGAGAGGTTCAGCAGCACGCCGACCTGCGGCGTGATGTGCGGGGAATCGTGCAGCTGGAAGGAAGACAGCTCCAGTGCCACCCAGGCGGGCGGCGTCGCGCGTCGTGCCACCACCGAGAGCGGCAACCCGATGTTGCCTGCCGCCACGGCGTCGAACCCCGTGGCCGTCATGAGGTGGGCCACCAGCGACGTCGTCGTGGTCTTGCCATTGGTGCCGGTGAGCGCCACGAACTTCGTCGTGGGCAGCGCCGTGAACCCGAGGTCCACTTCCGCCAGGATCGGTACGCGTGCCTCGGCGGCGGCCCGGATCGGCGGCGCTTCTGGCGGCACCCCCGGCGCCACGATCACCGTACCAGCACGCGCAATGCGCGCGAGGTCGTGAGCTCCGAGTTCCACGTCGGCACCGGCGGCGCGCAGGGTCCCTGCCCACCTCTGGGTCGTGTCGCTGTCCCTGATTTCCGAGGCGTATACCGGTACCGCGTGGTCGCGCAGCAGCAGTCCCGCGGCGACACCGCTCTTGCCCAGCCCGATGATCGCCGTCTCCCTGGCCTCCTGGCGGAGGTCGTCGAGCAGTGTCACCGGAGCTTGAGGGTGGAAAGCGCGAGCAGTGCGCAGAAGATGCCAAGGATATAGAAGCGGGTAACCACGGTGGTCTCGTGCCAGCCCAGCTTCTCGAAGTGGTGGTGCAGTGGCGCCATGCGAAAGACGCGGTGCGCGTCGGCGTACTCCTTCCCCCGGGTGCGACGGAACCACTTGTACACGGAGGTCTGCGCCATCACCGACAGCGCCTCCGCCACGAACACCCCGCCGATCAGCAGCAGCAGGAACTCCGCCTTGAGGAGGATCGCCACCGCCCCGAATGCCCCACCAATCGCGAGGCTTCCCGTGTCCCCCATGAAGACCTGGGCCGGGTGCGCGTTGAACCAGAGGAAGCCGATGCACGCACCCATGAGTGCGGCACAGAAGACGGCAATCTCGCCGGCGCCCGGCAGGTAGAAGAGGTAGAGATAGCCCGTCGAGTCGGTGCGGCCCAGCAGGTAGGCGAAGACCGCGAAGCCGAATGCCGCAATGGCCGCGAGCCCGGCGGCCAGCCCGTCCAGTCCGTCCGTCAGGTTCACCGCATTGCTGCTGCCGGTGATGACCAGCGTCACGAAGCCGACGAACACCAGCGGCGAGAAGTTGACCACCAGGTACTTGAAGAAAGGCAGGGTCGTGGCGGTGGCCGGGATGGTTTCTACCGGTACGACCGGATAGCGGTAGAGCAACACGCCGAGCGCGATGCCGAAGGAGCACTGCCCCACCAGCTTCCAGCGCGCCACCAGCCCGCGCGACTTGCCCTGCACGATCTTGAGGTAGTCATCGATGAACCCGATGCCACCCATCCAGAGAATCGACAGCAGTGCGAAGAGCACCGCGCGATTCTCCAGCCGGGCCCAGAGCAGCGTGGGAATGACCGTCGCGAGGAGGATGATGATCCCGCCCATCGTCGGCGTGCCGCGCTTGCCCTGGTGGCTCGCGGGGCCCTCCGCCCGGATCACCTGCCCCACCTTGTGCGCCCGGAGCCGCGCGATGATGCCCGGGCCCACGAGGAACGCGATCAGCAGCGCGGTGACCATCGCGGCCGCCGCGCGGAAGCTCAGGTAGTTGATGAGGTTGAAGAGGAGATACTTCTTGCCCAGCGGAGCGAGCAGGTAGTAGAGCATCGGGCCTCAGTGCGGGGCGGCGGCACGGCCAGTAATGGCCGGAAGTATACGTTCGAGCGCTGCCCCGCGGGACCCTTTCAGCACGAGCACCTCGTCGCCGCGAAGCCGCGACGCGAGCAGCGGGCCCATGGCGGGGGCGTCATCGGCCGTGATGAGCCGCTCGCCCAGCGCCCCGGCCCATGGCTGGAAGGCAGGCACGAACTCGCCCACCGCCGCGATCAGCTCCGGATCGAGCGCCACGATCTGGGCCGCCACCTCACGGTGCAGTCGCTCGGCGTCGGCCCCGAGCTCGCGCATCGTGCCCGCCACGAACACGAGGCGCCGGCCGCGGCGCAGGTCACCCGCCGTGGCGATCGACGCCGCGAACGAATGCGGGTTCGCGTTGTAGCAGTCGTTGAGGATGGTGAGGGCGCCTGCCTGGCTCAGTTCGCTCCGGCCTCCCGGCACCGTCACCGACGCGAGGGCCCTGGCCGCCGCTTCGGCGCTGATGCCGGCCGCCTGCGCTACCGCCCACGCGAATTCAGCGTTGAGCGCCTGGTGCCTGCCCGGAAGCGGCAGCTGCACCTCCTGCCCCGCCAGTCGCACCCGGGGCCGGGCCAGCACGTCGGTGCCCAGCACCTCGGGAACCCGGTCGGCATCCTGCCACCCGACGGTGATCACCTTGCGGGCCACGCGACGCGCGCCGTCCGCCAGCGACCGCGGTTCCATCCCCACCACTGCAAGTTCAACCCCGGCGGTCACAGCCACGGTGTCGGCAACGATGGCGTCGAGTGATCCATACCCCTCGAGGTGACCCTCGGTGGCGTTGGTCGCGACGGTGATCGTCGGTTCGATGATCTCCCGGTAGCGCGGCAGTTCCCCGGGCACGTTGCCGCCTCCCTCGATGACAAGCGCCTCAACGTCCCACGGCGCCTCGATGATCGTGAGCGGCACCCCGACGAGGTTGTTGTTGTTGGCCCGCGTGGCGTGTACCCGGAAGCGGGTGCGGAGCACCGCCGCCACCATCTCCTTCACTGTCGTCTTGCCGTTGTTGCCGGTGACGCACACCACCGGTCCCGTGAGCAAACGGCGGCGTGCGCGCGCAATGTCGCCGTAGGCGCGGAGCGTGTCGTCCACCTCGAGCAGTTCGAGCCCCGGCACCGGCGCCGTCCCGCGGCGCACCACGGCGGCAGTGGCACCCTGGCCGCGTGCCGCCGCGAGA
>Ga0302263_10000919_pt1 | contig 11172 bp, 9 predicted proteins | sample II_Fen_N1_4_FD_194564 | JGI IMG/M metagenome (GOLD analysis project Ga0302263, IMG submission 194564) | Peat permafrost microbial communities from Stordalen Mire near Abisko, Sweden - II_Fen_N1_4 | ecosystem: Environmental > Terrestrial > Soil > Wetlands > Permafrost | place: Sweden: Abisko... | reverse complement strand
GTGCTGCGCTACTTCGGCGACCTGCCCGACCCTGAGGTGGCCGAACTCCTCGGCATCAGCCTCGGCGCGGTCGCCTCGGCCGCATCGCGCGGGCTCGCCAGCCAGTACGTCCCGGCGGCCGGACACCTGACCCACTTCGAGGAGCGGTTCCGTGCAGAACTGCAGCAGGTGCCGAGCACCGTCCGGCTCGACCTCGGCATTGCCACGAACGCGTTGGTCGCTGCCGGGCAGCGGTTGCGTGGGTGCCGCATCCTGCGCAGGGCAGCGAGCCTGATTGCCGTGGGGGTCACTCTCGCGCTGTTGTCCTTCGCTGCGATCTCCCACCGTACGGTGGGAGGCGTTCCCTCACCGGTGCTGGCGCAACGATCGCCGCTTCCGGCGTGCTGCGACGGTCGCACTGAGATCGCTGCGACCGCCCGGCAACCTTTCGAGAGGCCTCCGCGTAGTACAGGGTGAAGGCTGACGAGAGAGGGCCCATGTTCGGACCACCCACCCCAAGGCAGGACGCGGAGTACACGGCGTTCGTGCGTGCGGCGTCCGGCTCTCTGACGCGCACCGCGTGGCTGCTCACGGGGGACGCCGATCTCGCAGCGGAACTGGTGCAGGAAGCCCTGGTGAAGACCTATCTGGCGTGGCGGCGGGTGCGGCACGGCGAGGCGAGCGCCTATGCGCGGCGCGTGCTGGTGAACCTGAACATCGACCGGTGGCGGCGCCGTCCGGCCACACCCTCGGAGGACCTTGACCGCGCGGTGCCCAGCCGTGCGGAGCAGGTCATCGACGATCGCGACGAGGTGCTGCGGATGCTCGCAACCCTTCCCCCGCAGCAGCGCCGGGTGATCGTGCTGCGCTACTACAACGACCTTTCCGAGGCGGACGTCGCCGATCACCTCGGCATCAGCGTCGGCGCGGTGAAGTCCGCGGCGTCCCGTGGCCTCGCCACCCTGCGCACCCAGTACGCCCCGATTGCGGGAGGAGGACAGTGATGAACGATCTTGAGGACCGGCTGCGGGCCGACTTCCAGCAGGCCACCGCCGGAATGGAGGACACCGTCGACGTCGAGGCTGCCCTGCTCGCCGGGCAGCGTGCCCGGAGCTCCCGGCGGATCGCACGAACGGCGGGTGCGGCGGCCATCGTTGCCGTTGCCGGCCTGGTGGGCTGGGGCGCGCTGAGGGCCGCTCCCGTCCTCGGTGGGCACCCTGATCCGATGGGCACGATCTCGGCAGTGCCCAACACCCCGTCCACATCGAGCTCGCCGTACGTGCCGACCGACCCGATGTCGGCGACCTTCGAGCTGGGCGGCAAGATCAACGGGCAGGTGCCCAGCTACGAGTCCGTCGAGGTCGCGGTCAAATCGAACGGCGACCAGGTGGATGTATCGGTATCCATGAACAAGGGCACCGACAAGGCGGCCGGGACGATCTTGCGGCAGTACACCATGACGTCGGGCAAGTTCTGGTACGTGGCGCTGGACAAGAACCTTGTGCTCAGCATCGTGCCTGGCCGCACCAACTGGTTCCAGACGAGGGACGATGCGACCAAGGGGTCGGTCACCTACACGGAGCCCCTGACCGGGATCAACGCCACCGCCTACCTGACCGGCTACCTCAAGTCGGGTGAGCTGAACCTTCTGCGCGGCTTCCTGTGGGAGGGAACCGACGGCGTGGTGCACGACAGCCTCGGCAACGTCGTACCCAGTGCGGAGATCGCCCTCAGCGGCGACACCTACCTGATCTATCGCGATGTTGCGCTCGACGTCGGCGGCGTTGCCCCGCGGCAGGGTGGCGGGTTCGCCTTCCACGTCCGCGACCTCACACCCGGCGACCTGCTGGACGGAGGGCTGGGCAGGCAGGACGACGACGGCACCTGGACATGGGCGCGTTTCGGGTGCCTCCCACCGGGGGCGCATGACATCACTGTCGAACTGGCGCCCGGCGACGGCTCGTGGGCCTCGGCTGTGCTGAGTGACGGCACCGTTGCGGTGCTCGCCGTCAACCATTCGAAGTCCGATCGCGCGAAGGTCGTCACCTCCATCAGCTACCGGGACGCCAATGGCAAGCTTGTGCGCCTCCCGAAGTAGGCGATGCCCGGGGCCTGAGCGTAAACGGGGAGCTGACAAGGGCAAACGCCCGGTTTGGAGTTCAACGGTCCGCTGCCGGTATTGTGTCCGACGGAGGATTCGCCTAGAGGCCTATGGCGCTCGCTTGGAAAGCGGGTTGGGTTTACGCCCTCACGAGTTCGAATCTCGTATCCTCCGCCACCACGATTTCTGCTCTGACTAGGGCGGAAATCGCAGTTTCGAGTGTAGGCGGTCGACACTTGCGCCGGTTTGTGCGCTATCAGTGCGCTATCTTCCGCGGGTTGGCTGTGAGATCCGGCTTGTGGCAGCCCTTGCGTTCATCAACCAAGACGGCTGTTGGTGCTCAGTAAGACCTTTGGTGGCGTCCAGTACGCTCAGCCATGGCTCCGCCACGCACAGCGCCTTCGGTGGCTGAGCGTACTGGACGCCTCCACCGCACTTGCGTCGGCGCAATCCATCACTACAATGTGTGCATACCGCCCGACCCCTCAGGGGTCGGGTTTACTTTTTCTACCAGCCTTGCGGCTTCGTCAGCCCTGACGCCGGCGACGGAAGTTGCGCTCCGGTGAAGTCCTGGGTTCTGAGCTGGTACCACCAATGCCCGCCGGCCCCCACCGTGGGCGCTGCGTTCAGGGCTCCTGCGGGGTAGCCCTTGGTCGGGTTGACCAAACCGATCGGCGCATGGTCTCGGGCGATCTGGATGGGGAGCTTCAGGTCACTGTCGTTGCTGATCACTACTGCGGCGTCGACGGCACCGGCAAGCACGTCGACGAGAAGGTGAGTCGCGACGTTCACGTCGCTGCCCTTCTCCTCCCGTCGGGCAACGGACGCCATGAAAGTGGCGTCGGGGACATTGCCCCCGGCGTTGTCTCTGACCATAATCGGCCAGTCCGAGGTCGCGAGGATCGGCCGTCCTTTCGGATCTTTGACGGCAAGTGGATTCGTAGCGACGCGCGAAACGTAAGTGCCCAGCTCAATCAGGTCGACGGCGGCATGCTTCGTCAGGGCTCGCAGGTAGGTGTCCTGATCGTGCTGGCTCGTCGTGTTGCCGCTTTCCTTGATGCGGGCGGTGCAGAAGACCACCCGAAGGTCGAATGGGCCAGCCCACCCGGAGTTGGAGCGAATCGCCGAATCGGCGAGCGACCTGAGGTCGAGCCAGCGCCAACCGGGCACGCCGCGGCCGCAGATGCCCCGTCCGCCGTAATAGAGGTTGTAGCCATCGACGTAGACACCGACCTTCATGCGACCAAGCATCCCAGACGGACCGCGGGCGTTTGGGGTTGGAGACGAGTTGACCTTGGCTCAGCCGCTCGCCGCGCAAGTGGGATCTGACTCGGAGCGGTCCTACGGCGAGGCACCCGGAAGTGGAGTTTGTTCAGTTCATTTCGCTTCGTGATCGGGTGAACCAACTCAGTGAGCAGACCCCCGCCTCCGAGGAGCGCGCTGCGTGGGCCCGAGTCATTGTGAGTCGCGTCCAGAACGCGCCAGAACCCGGGTTCTGTTCGCTTGGTGGCACCCAAATGATCCAGAAGGCGCATTTTGGAAGTCTTTGCCTATCGGCGCCGCGAAGACCAGCGACCAATCGGGATGGGCCGGAACAGCCGGTCGAGGTCCTCCACCCGGACGCGGATGAGTCGCTCGCCGAATCGCGACGCCGGGAGCTTGCCTGCGGCGATGCGGCGGCGGAGGGTGTCGACGCTGACGTCATAGATGGCTGCGGCTTGCTGGAGTGAGAGCCATTCGGGGGTGGGCTGGCCCCAGGCGGCTTGGTAGCCAAAGACGGCCATTGGGAAGTTCCTCTCGTGTCGGGGTGAATGGTCAGATGCTGATGCCCGGGCCGCGGTCGGGTCTGTGGCTGGGTGGCGGCGGGTGGTGGAGGTACCGGGTGAGGTCGGGCGAGGTCACGGTCTCCCAGGTGGGTGTCTGGCGCTGCTGTTGTTTGATGAGTGTGGTGATGCGGTAACTGAGCGCGTCGGCCGGGTGCTCGTCGGGCAGGTGACCCTGTGCTGCGGCGGTGGCGAGGAGTTCGGGGACGTCGGCACGGCTTCGGTTGAGGGTGGCGAGACGGGCGGCGAGCGCGGGCAGGCGGGGGTCGCCGGCGACGGTGGGTGCGGCGTTGGTGATGCGGGGGCTCCATTCGCGGATGCCGGCTTGGCTGGTTTCGAGGGCGTGGTCGAGGCGGCGTTGGGTGTCGTGTTCGGCTGGCGACAAGTGATTTGGCCCGGTGGGTCGTAGGTCGGTGTCGGGGATCTGGTTCGCCGCCCGCCACAGTTGGATGCCAGCGACCAGTTCCGGGTCGAGCCCGGGGAGGTGTTCGGCCCAGCGGGGCGGCGTCTCCACAGTCTCGGCAGCCTGCCGGGTTTCTTGGCCGAGTTGGCGGGTCAACTGGTAGCGGTCGGACAGGTAGGTCTTCCAGTAGGGATCGTCGAGGAGCTGGGTGGGGATGCCGGGGAGCCAGGGGAGTGGTCCGCGGGTGCGGTTGTTGGCTTGGGTGAGGTCGAGCCGGTAGGTGATGACGGCGGCTGGGTCGCGGGCGCCGTCGAGCCCGCCGAGCGCGACCGCGCGGGACAGGACATCGGTGGGGTCGTGGCCGTTGGCGGCGAGCAGCATCAGGTCGCTGCGCAGGCTGGGCCACGCGTCGGCGTCAGTGAGCCCGTGGGCTTTGCCTGCGGTGTAGATGGCGTCCTTGACGTGTTGTGGCAGGTGGTGTTCGGCGGCGAAGCCGATCGCGTCGACGTAGCAGGTGGCGGCTGGGCCGAGGAGCAGGTCGGGCTGGTCGGCCTGGCGCAGGAGGGTGGTGGCGGAGGCGGGAGCCTCGTCTCGCCCGATCACAGCTTCGAGGAGCTGGGTGGCGGTGTCGGGCTGGAGGAGGTCGGCGTCGACCGGCGCCAGATGCGTTTCGGCGTCGTTGACCTGGATCCAGGCGTGGTTCGCGTGCCGGCCGCGGGTGAGCATCGTGTAGGCCTGCTGGCGGCTTTCGTCTCCGGTGAGCAGTCCGTGGCAGGTGTCGGCGGTGACGCCTTGGGCGGTGTGGATGGTGGTCGCATAACCCAGTTCCACGGACTCGGTGACGTACCCGGCGGGCAGGGTGAGCTGGTTGTGATTCCGCAGGTGTTGCACGTCGAGGGACCCGTCGCGGTGGACGGCGGTGATGCGCCACCGGTCGCCGTTACGGACCCACGCGGTCTCCCCGCTGGTCAGGGTCCGGTTGTTGCGCCGAGTGATCACGGTGTCGCCTGCGCTGGCCTGGTTCCCGTCGGACAGGTCGATCTCGCGGCCGGCGCGGTGCCCGTGGAGGCGGGCCGCGCGGGCGGCGGCGTTCAATGCTGCGACTTGGGTGCGGGTGGGGGCGAGCATGAGCGCGTCGAGCCCGGCCGACGTGTCGGCTCGCCAGGCGGCGAGGACGTGGGTGGTGGCAGTGTCGGGGTCGACGACGTGGACCCGGTTGTGGTCGAGGTAGAAGCCGAGCGCCCCGGCATCTCCGGTGCGCAGGGCGAGGGAGGCTTCGGCTTCGCCGGGGTCGGCGAACCGCACGACCTGGTCGAGGTGGAGGGCGCCGTGTTCGGCGGCGATGTCGCGCAGGACCCCGCCGGCGCCGATCGCACCCAGTTGTTGGTCGTCGCCGACCAGTCGGATAGTGGCGCCACGGTCGAGGCAGAAGGTGACGACGTGGTCGAGGGTGAGGGTGTCGGCCATGCCGGCTTCATCGATGATCACCAAGGTGGTCGGCCCGATGGCGTCGGCCAGCGGTTCGTTGTGCTGGATTGCCCACACGAGTTTGGCGAGGTTGTCGGCGACGATGCCCTGGCCGAGCTGGATACGGAGTTGTTCGGCGGCGGTGGCTGAGGGGCCGAGGCCGACGATGTTGCCGCCGCTGCCGGTCCAGGCGGTGGCGAGGGTCCTCATGGCGGTGGTCTTCCCTGTCCCGGCCGGCGCGATCGCGAGCTGGAGGCGTCGCCCGGAGGTGGCCATGTCACGGACCAGGACTTGTTGGGCGGCGTTGAGGGGTTCGCGGTTGGCCATGGATTGGAGCAGGGCGAGGGTGACCGAGTTGTGGTCAGCGACCCTGCCACCGGACCGTGCGGCGGTGTCGACGAGGCGCCGTTCGGCCAGGAGGATCCGGCGCGAGGTGTAGCGGGTCGCGGACGGCTGCTCGTACACCGAGGTCTGGTCGGCGCGGCGCAACAGGTCGGGTTCGACCGGGAGGGAGCGGGTGGTGCGGATCGGCACCGAGATCGATTCGAGGGCTTGGCTGGTGATCGCGTCGGCGGCGGGCTGGATCTGGTCGAGGGGGACGGCGGCGGCCCGGGCCTGGCGGAGTGCTTCGGCGCGGATGTTCCACGGTGTCCAGGAGGAGCGTTCGGCTTCGACGATGTTGACCACTCGCTGGGCGGCGTGGGCGAGCCACGCCTCGTCAACAACCGGCGGGGCGGCCGATGGCTGGGCGTGGATGGTGCCGAGCATGTGGGCGAGTCCTGCCTGGCCGAGGAGTTGGGTGGCTTCGGTGTGCCAGGTGGCTCGTTGGTCGGCCTCGGATCGGGGTCGGTGTTTGGCGGGCCGGGTGTCGAGAGTGGCCTGCTGGGCGAGTTCGAGCTGTTCGGCTTTGGTCGGGGGCCGTTCGTGGTCGGCTTCGAAGGTTGCGATCAGTTCGCTGGTGCGGGCGGTGATGCGGTGCCGACGTGACGACCACTGGTGGAGCAGGGCGGGCTCGATGCCGGCGATCTCATAGACGGGCCGTTTCCCGTCGCGTCCGACCGGCACCATGGTGAGTCCGAGGTCGCGGAGGCGGGCGGTGAGGCTGGTGGTGTACACCTCGGACAGGTACACCTTCGCCGCATACAGCGGCCCCGCGTCCAACGCCCGCCATTCCCCGGTCGTGGTTTGGACTTTGGTGGAGATCGCGACATGGGTGTGAAGGTCGGGGTCGCCGGCGCGGGAGTCACGATGGTCGAACCGGGCCGCGGAAATGCCGGTCACGTCGACGTGCCGGGCACCGGAATGGCCGGCCCTGGTGAAGAACACTTTGGCCTCACCAGTGGTGAGCGCGTCGTCGACAGCTCTGTCGTGCGCGGCCCGGATTGCCGCCCGCAGGTCGGGCCCGGCCAAGGCCCACAGGGTCGACACGGACTTGGGCGGCGAGAAGGTGGTGTCGAACCCGGCGACCGCGACCCGCGGGTGAGAGATGGCCTTGGTGATATAGCTGTGGAGTTCTCGCCGGCCGGCCGGGGGTTCGCCGTGGTCGCGGGTGTACCACTCGACGGCGAGGTCGGTCCGCAAACGGTGCCGCACCTGTTTCGGTACCGGTACGTGGTTGTGGTCGCGTTGCCAGGCTTGCAGCCGGGTGCTGAGTTCGGTTTCGAACGGGGTCGCCTGGGAGCCGAACACGGAGTAGGCCCGGCCCAGCTTGGCGCCGGTGGTCGGGTTGAGGCCGGCGCCGAACAGCCGTTTCATCTGCTCCTCGCTGACCGGATCGCCCGCGACCAGGCCCATCCCGGGCAGGCCCGCGCCCCACCACCTGCCGGGTGTTTCGCCTTTGGCGGTGTAGTAGTCGGCCAGGCTGGTGTGCCCATGCCCGGACGCGTCGGCCACGGCGACCTGCCGGGTCAGGTACTCATAGCCCGACCCGGCCAGCAACTTCTTCAACCCGATCGCCACTGTCATCTCCTTCGTTCGTGGCGGGTGTTGCTACTTCCTTAAGCCGCCGAAACGGCCCTATCCGGACACCCGGCAGCCAAGAAGAACCTGAGACTTCCGCCAGGCGCTGCGCCGCTGCGGAGCTGCCGTCTGGTCGTGGACCGTCATGGTGTTGCCCCCGTTCTGTCGACGCCGATCACCCCCGGTTAGGGGATCGGATCAGGACAGCACACCGATGTCCCCCTTTTCGTTCCCCCGTGCCTCCCCCCACAGGTTCCGGCCGAACGCCGCTGAGTGAACGGCCTTGTCAGCGCCACGTCCCCCAACCTCCCCCCGATTCTTTTGAGAACCCCTTGACGAGACGCCCTCGATCCGCAAAGTGCGGAGTCAGGACATCGCAGACAGACGTTCCAGATCTCGCAATCCGACGTTCCAAAATTCCGCAGACCGCACTACCATCGATAGATGGCATACCTGCCCCGAATCATCGACCACCGGCTGTCCCGGCTCCTGCGCGGCAACGCCGTGGTCCGGGTCGAAGGCCCCCGCGGCTGCGGGAAGACCACCACCGGCCTCCACCACACCGCCAGCGCCGTCCGCCTCGACACCAGCCCGGCCATGGTCGAACTCGCCCAGCTCGACCCCGAGCGGCTCCTGACCGGTCCGGCACCCCGGCTGATCGACGAATGGCGCCTCGCACCCACCCTGTGGACCCAACTCAACGAACACCTCGACGGCACGGCGCTGCCCGGCGGGTACCTACTGGCCAGCTCGGCCACCCCGCCCGACTACCGACGCCACACCCAGGGCGCCGACCAATTGCCGGTGCTGCGGATGCGCACCAGGGCGCTCGCCGAGAACCCGCGCTGCGCACCCCAGGCGTCCTTGGCGGGCCTCGCCTACGGCAACCGGGTCACCAAAGTGCGCAGCCCCCTCACGTATCGGGAGCTGGCCGGCGAGGCCGTCCGCGGCGGCTGGCCCGCGCTCGTCGACGCCAGCATCGAACAGGCCATCGACTACAACACCGGTTACCTGCACGACCTCACCCACACCGACCTGCCAGCGGCCAGCCCCACCCGGCACCAGCCCGCCCGCATCGGCCAACTCCTGGCCAGCCTGGCCCGCCACACCGCCGGCCAGGTCAGCCTCGCCGGCCTCGCCGCAGACACCCACGCTGCTGGTGGGGGAGCGGGCCGTGACACCGTCCGGGCCTACCTCGACGCGCTGGCCCGGGTTCACACCTGGGAACCACAACCCGCCTGGCAACCACCGCTACGCACCCGGGCAAGGCTGCGGCACCAACCCCGAGCCCACCTCGCCGACCCGGCGCTGGCCTGCGCCGCGCTCCGCCTCGATCAAGACCGTCTCGCCGATGACCCCGACACGTTCGCGGCCGTGTTCACATCGATGGTCATCCACGACCTGCGAGTTCACCTGGAAGGAACCGACGCCCGGTTGTATCACTACCAGGACGAGACCGGCCTCACCATCGCCGCCATCATCGAATACGCCGACGGCGGCTGGGCCGCCATCCAAACCAGCCTCGGCGAACACCGGGTCGTCGACGCCGAAATCAGCCTGCACAAACTCTGCGACGAACGCCTCGACCTCGACCAGACCGGACAGCCCCGATTCCTGGCCGTCATCACCGGCGCCACCACCGGCTACACCACCCGCAGCCACACCTACGTCATCCCCCTCGCCACCCTCACCGCCTGATAGACCGCCAAAGCCGTTGGTTTCTCGACTCCCGCCGATCCCGTTCGCCTCCCCAGCAGCAAGCTGTGAGGACACAAGCTGGTGCGCTCCGGACACGGGGGGCTCACCGCGATCAAGCCCGCAAACCGTTGACGCATGCATGTCTTGGGTGAACTATGGAGCCATGCGACACCCCAATTCTTTCGCGGTTTCAGTTTTAAGTGCTTTGGCGCTTGTGGGTGCCCTCTCCCTCAGCACGCCAGCGCAAAGCAGCGCCGCAGTGCTCGCACCCGAGTGCTCGGTCACCATGGATAACCCGCACGTTTCGAATGGCGTGATCGCCAAGGCGAGGTTCATATGTGCAGGGGCAATCTCACAAACTTACTACAATGTGACGCTCTACGTGTTCGGTCCGTGCTCCAGCGCGCTTCCTGCGGACCAGGGGGCGAGCTGGCCGACCCGGTGCAACAACAGTTACAAGGTCGCGCCTTACGGCACAATCTCAGTCGGCGCCGGGCAATCGATCACCCGATATGTCCCGGCCTCAGGCTCGACGGGGCTCCCCGACGCGTACGGCCATTATCGGGCGTACGTGAAGTACCGCCTCACTAGCACCGGTGCTATGTATTACAAGTACTCCCAAGACGTTAGTGGGCCGTACTAGCTGATTGCTGTGCGTGTGCTTCTCCTCACGTAAGCGTCGCGCACTTCCAACCATGTACGAAAGGAGGTTTTCCGTTGCTGACGGTCAGACGGGCGTCCTTCCAAGATCAGACTGAGGAAGTGGAGTGGCCAGTATTCAGGGTGGTGTTCTGGAGCGGTCATGGTGATTCTCTCGCGTGGCGGGCTGAGGAGTGCGAGATCACTGGGGCCGATCTGGACGAGGCGCTGGACTGGATATCGACAAATGGTGCAGGGCGTCGGTACAGCCTCTGGGTTGCAGTTGGAAACCCGGACGGCGTGACGCACATCCGGCTCCAAGGAAGGGACCCTACTGTTCCTCTCGATTCGACGGCCGATTAGCGTCTTCGCCCCCGCTGATTCGGGAGCAGTTTCGGTCTCACGGCGGTCCTAGCCGGCGTAAGCCTGTGGGTCCCGAAAGGGCAGGGACGCCTTGATGTGCTCGACGGGATGATCATCAGCACTATGCAGGCGGGATGACGATCCGCGACATCCAGCACCGCCTGTCTGCGACCGCATCGGGGAACCCGGTGAGTCCGTCACAGCACACGATCAGCACGTCCCGCACGCCGCCGTTGGCGAGTTCGGCGCACACACTGGCCCAGAACCCAAGCGGAATGACGGTCGGGCACGACATCCGGGCCACAACCATCAGACGGGCTACAGCCCACTGCTCGACTTCGCCGCTGTCGTCACTATCCTCGCGATCATTACCGCCGCGGCGGCCGCGATCGCTGCGGCTGCAAATGCCGCCAGGGTTGATCCGGTCAAGGTCATGCGCCCACCTTGAGCAACACGTGATCCATGGGACATCGACCAGGACGGCTCACCGACAACCGACCGGTCCCGTCCCTGTCCATAGTCATCGTCATCCACGACCTCCGCGTCGAACCTCCAGGGCGCCAGCGCACGACTCCACCCCTACCGTGACAACACCTGCCTCGCCATCGACGCCATCACCGATACGCCTGTGGCGGTTGGGCCGGGATCCAGACAAGCCTGGGAGACACGGGGTCTAGGACGCCGACTTTGGCTATTCACACTCCTCTACCTCGAACAAGACCGGGCTGCCGGGTTCCTGG
>Ga0302263_10000915_pt1 | contig 11190 bp, 10 predicted proteins | sample II_Fen_N1_4_FD_194564 | JGI IMG/M metagenome (GOLD analysis project Ga0302263, IMG submission 194564) | Peat permafrost microbial communities from Stordalen Mire near Abisko, Sweden - II_Fen_N1_4 | ecosystem: Environmental > Terrestrial > Soil > Wetlands > Permafrost | place: Sweden: Abisko... | reverse complement strand
TCATGACCTCGGCCGTGGCGATGAGGGTCTTGCTCGGGACGCAGTCGGTGAGCACGCACGAGCCACCGAGGCCGTCACGGTCGACGACGGTCACCTCGGCACCGAGCTGCGCAGCGACCAGCGCCGCCTCGTAGCCCCCCGGGCCACCACCGACGATCACCACGCGCGTCATGGCCGCCATCATTCCGCACCCCACCGCGCCCGGGGTGCGCGACGAGCCCGGGCCGCGCCTCGAACCGCTGCGGCGAGCCTTTCGCTAACCTCACCACGTGACCCTGTACGCCGCGTACGGCAGCAACATGGACCCGCTCCAGATGCTGCTGCGCGCACCCCACTCCCCCGGACGCGGCACGGGGTGGCTCCAGGGCTGGCGGCTGACCTTCGGCGGCGAGGACCTCGGGTGGGAGGGCGCACTGGCGACCGTCGTGGAGGACCCCGACCCGGCCAGCCAGGTCTTCGTCGCTCTCTACGACATCTCCGAGCCCGACGAGGACGCCCTCGACGAGTGGGAGGGCAGCGACCTCGGCCTGTACGCGAAGATCCGGGTCCGCATCGCCACGCTCGAGGGTGACGTCACCGCCTGGCTCTACGTCCTCGACGACTACGAGGGCGGCCTGCCAAGCGCGCGCTACCTCGGCATCATCGCCGACGCGGCGGAGGCCGCCGGCGCACCCGATGACTACGTGGTCGCCCTGCGCGAGCGCCCCTGCCGCAGCGTCGGCTGAGCCCGCTGCCGTACGCCGTCCCGCGTGACGTGGCGCCCGCGCGAGTTGCCACCAGCGCTGACGCCACGCCTCGCGACCCATCGGCTGACTCACGGAGCCCGGGGTCGATAGCGTCTGGCGCGTGACCGACTCCCCCGACCTCCTCCTGTCCGACCCCACCGCAGCAGCAGCCGCAGCAGCGGCGGCGCTCGCGAGCCTCACGGGCGTGGAGCGGCACGACGTCGCGCTCGTGCTCGGCTCCGGGTGGGTGCCCGCGGCCGACCTCATAGGGGAGACTCTGGCGGACCTGTCGGTCACGGACCTGCCGCACTTCGCGCCGCCTGCGGTCGCGGGTCACGCGGGTCGGGTGCGCAGCATCGACGCCGGCGGCACGAAGGCGCTCGTCTTCCTCGGCCGCACGCACCTCTACGAGCAGCGCGGAGTCGAGGCGGTCGCGCACGGCGTGCGCACGGCCGCGGCAGCGGGTGCCCGGGTCGTCGTCCTCACCAACGGCTGCGGCGGCCTGAACCCGTCCTGGACGCCGGGCACGCCGGTCCTCATCAGCGACCACATCAACCTCACCGGCGCGTCACCGCTGCGCGGCGCGACGTTCATCGACCTCACCGACCTCTACTCCGCGCGGCTGCGCACGCTGTGCCGCGAGCTGGAGCCCGACCTCCCCGAGGGCGTCTACGCGCAGTTCCGCGGGCCGCAGTACGAGACCCCTGCCGAGGTGCGGATGGCCGGGATCATCGGCGCCGACCTCGTCGGGATGTCGACCGGGCTCGAGGCGATCGCCGCGCGTGAGGCGGGCCTGGAGATCCTCGGGCTCTCGCTGGTCACCAACCTCGCGGCCGGCATGACGGGCGAGCCGCTCAACCACGAGGAGGTCCTCGAGGCCGGGCGCGCCGCCGCCGAGCGCATGGGTCGTCTGCTCGCCCAGGTGGTGCGGGCGCTGTGACGACGTCGCCGACGGACCCGACCCTCCTCGACCGCGCGAAGGCCTGGCTCGCGGACGATCCCGACCCTGACACCCGCACCGCGCTCGACCGGCTCCTCGACGCCGCCGGCAGCGGCGACGAGGGGGCCGCCGCCGAGCTCCTCGACGCCTTCGCGGGTCGTCTCGAGTTCGGCACGGCCGGGCTCCGCGGCGCACTGGGGCCGGGTCCGAACCGCATGAACCGTGCGGTCGTCGCCCGCGCCGCCGCGGGTCTCGCCGCCCACCTCCGCACACTGCACGGCACCGCGCCCCTGAGCGTGGTCGTCGGCTACGACGCGCGCCACAAGTCCGACGCCTTCGCGCGCGACACCGCCGAGGTCATGGAGGGCGCCGGCATCCATGCGCTCGTCCTCCCGCGGCCGCTGCCGACACCCGTGCTCGCCTTCGCGATCCGGCACCTCGGCTGCGCGGCCGGCGTGATGGTGACGGCCAGCCACAACCCGCCGCAGGACAACGGCTACAAGGTCTACCTCGGCGACGGCACCCAGATCGTGCCGCCGTCCGACGCCGAGATCAGCGCGTGCATCGACGCGGTCGGCGCGGTCGCCGACGTCCCCCGCGGCGCGGGCTGGGAGCGGCTCGACGACGGCGTGCTCTCGGCGTACCTCGCGGCGGTGGCCTCCCTGATCCCCGCGGACGCACCACGTGAGGTCTCGATCGCCTACACGCCGATGCACGGCGTGGGCGGCGACGTCGTGCTCCGCGCCCTCGAGGCGGCCGGCTACCCGGCGCCCCGGGTCGTCGCCGCGCAGTTCCGTCCGGACCCCGACTTCCCGACCGTGTCCTTCCCCAACCCCGAGGAGCCGGGTGCGATGGACCTCGCGCTCGAGGAGGGCGTGGAGAGCGACGCCGACGTCGTGATCGCCAACGACCCTGACGCCGACCGCTGCGCCGTCGCCGTGCCGACGCGCGACCGCGGCGCCCACGGCGGACCTGCGTACCGCATGCTGCGCGGTGACGAGGTGGGCTGGCTGCTCGGCTGGTGGCTCCACCAGCGCGGTGCCCGCGGTGTCTACGCGAACTCGATCGTCTCCTCCTCGCTGCTCGCGCGGATGGCGGCGTCGTACGGGCTCGAGCACAGCGAGACCCTCACCGGCTTCAAGTGGATCGGCCGCGTCCCCGGGCTCGCGTTCGGCTACGAGGAGGCTCTGGGGTACTGCGTCGACCCGGCTCAGGTCGCGGACAAGGACGGTGTCAGCGCCGCGCTCCGCGTCGTCGAGATGGTGGCCGTGCTGCGCGCCGCCGGTCGCACGGTGCACGACGTCCTCGACGACCTCGCGATCGAGCACGGCCTGCACGCCACCGACCAGCTCTCCGTCCGGGTCGACGACGTCGCTCTCATCAGCGGCGCGATGGCACGTCTGCGCGCCGCACCGCCGGAGTCGGTCGCCGGTCTCGACGTCGAGAGCGTCGAGGACCTCGAGGACGGCCTCGACGGCCTTCCCCCGACCGACGGCGTACGACTGCGCCTCGCTGAGCACACGCGGGTGATCGTCCGGCCGAGCGGCACGGAGCCCAAGCTGAAGTGCTACCTCGAGGTCGTGGTCCCGGTGATCAGCGAGGGCACCCCCGCATCGGCCGACGTCGATGCCGCGCGGCTCGTCGCGGAGCGTCGGCTCCACGAGCTCACGGTCGGCATGGCCGCGGCGCTGGGCCTCTGATCGCCACGATCAGGTCACGGGCCGCGCATCCGGCGGCTCGGCGGGGCACACTGTCGCCACCCCCGGGTCCGGAACGAAGGAGCACGCCCGCGTGACGATCATCTTCATCGCGATCCCGATGTTCATTCTCTTCCTCGTCGTGGAGGCGGTCTCCTACCGCCTGCGACCCGAGGACGACGAGCTCGGCTATGAGCTGCGCGACACGGTCACGAGCCTGTCCATGGGCCTCGGCAGCCGCGTGTGGGGGCTGCTCTGGGACGTGTTCGCGCTGCTGGGCCTGTCGGCGGCCTACGCCGTCTCGCCGTTGCGCATCGACATGCGCTCGCCGTGGGCCTGGGTGGCGCTGCTGTTCGCCGAGGACCTCTGCTACTACTGCTTCCACCGGGCGAGTCACCGCGTGCGCCTGTTCTGGGCCAGTCACGTGCAGCACCACTCGAGCCAGCGCTACAACCTCTCGACCGCCCTGCGCCAGGAGTGGACGGGCCTCGGCACCTTCGTCTTCTGGGTGCCCCTCGCCCTCGCGGGCTTCCCGGTGTGGGCGATCTACCTGCAGCAGTCGATCAGCCTGATCTACCAGTTCTTCCTGCACACCGAGCGTGTCCACCTGCTCCCACGACCCGTCGAGCTCGTGATGAACACGCCGTCGCACCACCGCGTGCACCACGGCGTCAACAACCAGTACCTCGACAAGAACTACGCCGGCATCCTCATCATCTGGGACCGGATGTTCGGCACGTTCGAGCCCGAGGTCGAGCGTCCCCGCTACGGCATCACGAAGCAGCTCACCACGTTCAATCCGTTCCGGGTGGCGTTCCACGAGTGGTACTCGATGGGCCACGACGTGCGGAACGCGTCGCGCTTCCGCGACAGGGTCGGCTACGTCCTGGGCAACCCCGGCTGGCGACCGGCGACGGTGACCTCAGCGGCGTGAGGCCTCGAGGCGTCGCCGGTCGGCGTCGACCTCCTCGCGCAGGAGCGAGTAGGAGAACAGGTCGTGCCGGCCGTCGAGGCGTTCCTGCGCCGAGCGGAGGATCCCCTCCTGCACGAAGCCGGCCTTCTCGAGCGCCCGCTGCTCCGCGACGTTCTCGACGTCGGTCGAGGCCTCGATGCGATCGACGTCGGTGGTGTCGAGCAGCCACTCCGCGAGCAGCCGCTGGGCGACTCCGCCGACCCCGTGGCCCCGGGTGCCGGGCGAGAGCCCGATCCCGATGTTCCACGCACGCGACCCGGGGTTCGGCCCGTAGCACTCGCGGTGCCAGGTGACCTGACCGGCCACCGCGCTCACCCCGTTGACGTCGGCGAGCTCGACCAGCAGGCGACCGAGCCCCGTCGGCTGCTCGCGCGCGCCTGCCGGCCAGTCGTCGTACTCGCTCGGGGCGTCGACGTCGCGGTCCTCGTCGTAGGGCACCAGCTCGACCCGCAACCCCTTGGGCGTCAGTCCCCAGGCGACCGGACCGTCACCGTGATCGGTGATGTCGATGGTGCGGGACGCGTCCACGACTTCGATCATGCCGCGCCGCCGTGCCGGACGCAGCCCCGACGTAGGCGGATGCCGCGTCCGGACACCGGTCAGGCGGTCGTGGCGAGGACCTCGCGCAGCATCTCCAGCGTGGTGCTCGGGTGGATGAACGAGAAGCGCCCGACCGTCTCGCCCTCCCAGGAGGTGCTCGTGATGAAGGCGACCTGGTCCTCGAGCAGCCGCGCGCACCAGGCGTCGTAGTCCGCTCCCGTCCAGCCCTTCCGGCGGAACAGCACCATGCCCAGGGTGGGCTCGCGCAGCAGTTCGAGGTGCTCGGCGGCGGCGATCTCCCGCGCCACCGCCGTGGCCAGCGTCACCGAGTGCTCGATGGCCTCGGTGTAGGCGTCGGTGCCGTTGACGACCAGCGAGAACCACAGCGGCAGCCCCCGAGCGCGACGGGTGAGGTGGTAGGCGTAGTCGGTCGGGTTCCACTCGTACGAGCCGTCGTCGTGGTGGATCGCGTCGAGGTACGACGCGTCCTGCGTGTGCACCGCCTTGGCCAGCCGCGGCTCGCGGTAGATGAGCGCCGCGCAGTCGTACGGTGCGAACAGCCACTTGTGCGGGTCGACGACGAAGGAGTCGGCGAGCTCGATGCCGTCGTAGAGGTGCCGCACGCTGGGGGCGAACAGGCCGGCGCCGCCGTAGGCGCCGTCGACGTGGAACCAGAGGCCGCGCTCGCGCGCAACCGTGCCGACACCGCGAAGGTCGTCGACGATCCCGGCGTTGGTCGTGCCCGAGGTGGCGACGACGGCCACGATCGACTCGGGGTCGCCGTCAGCCTCCAGCGCGGCGCGCAGCGCGTCGCCGGTGAAGCGGTGGTCGGCGGTGGCGATGACGAACGGGTCGACGTCGATGATCGACATCGTGTTCTTCACCGACGAGTGCGCCTGGTCGCTCACGGCGATGCGCAGCCGACGATGCCGCGCCTGCTCGCCGTCACGCGCCACGAGCCGGCGCCGCGCGGTGTCGCGAGCGACGACGAGGGCCGACAGGTTGCCGGCGGATCCACCGGAGACGAACGCGCCGCCCGCCGAGGCGGGCAGCCCCGCGGCGTCGGAGATCCAGCGCAGCGCCTGGTTCTCCGCGGCGACCGCGCCCGCGGCCTCGAGCCACGAGATCCCCTGGAGCGACGCGGCGGAGACGACCATGTCGAAGAGCAGCGCGGCCTTGGTCGGCGCGGCAGGGATGAAGGCCCAGTAGCGCGGGGAGTCGGCCGACAGGACCGTCTTGCTCAGGTGCTCGGCGTAGATCTCGAGCACCCGTGCGGGATCCATGCCGCCCGCGGTGACGAGCCCGTCGAGGATCGCGTCGACCTCCGCCTTCTGTCCGGGGTGGTCGAGCGGTGTCTCGGGGATCGCGAGCCGCCCGGCCACGTAGTCGAGGATGAGGGCGGTCAGGCCGGGGTCGGGGGTGTGCATCCGCTGCTGCGGCGCGGGGGCGTCAGCCATGGCTGGGGCCTTCCGGGAGGCGGCGCGCCGATGGCCGTCCACGCAGCAGGCGCCGGAGGCGCACTCTAGCCCGCGTGCCGCCGCGCCTCCAAGCGAGCAGCCTCCGGCCGCTCGCGTCGGCGCCGGATCCTGAACTGCTCGGGCGCGGGTGCGGACGGGCCTAGGATCTACCGGTGAGCCGTTCCTCCGCCTCGATGCTCCTCGACCCCACCTCACTCGGCGAGGTCGGACGGTCCGACGCCACGCTACGCCGGTTCCTGCACGGGCTGCCCGGGGTCGACCAGGTCGGGGCCGACACGCGAGCTGCGGCTCTGTCGACCCGGTCGATCAAGACGACGGCCAAGGCGTTCGCCATCGATCTCGCGATCTCGATGATCGACCTCACGACCCTCGAGGGGGCCGACACCCCGGGGAAGGTGCGCTCGCTGTGCGCGAAGGCGCAGCGACCGGATCCGCACGACGGCTCGGTGCCGCGCACCGCGGCCGTCTGCGTCTACAACGACCTGGTGGGACTCGCCCGCGCCGAGCTCGGCGACTCCGGGGTCAAGGTGGCCGCCGTCGCGACCGCGTTCCCCTCCGGCCGCGCCTCGCTCGCGGTGAAGCTGGCCGACACCCGCGACGCCGTCGTCCAGGGTGCCGACGAGATCGACATGGTGATCGATCGCGGGGCGTTCCTGTCCGGTCGCTACCTCGAGGTGTTCGAGGAGATCGCGGCGGTCAAGCAGGTGTGCCTGGCCGACGGCGCATCGGCGCACCTCAAGGTGATCCTCGAGACCGGTGAGCTCCAGACCTACGACAACGTACGTCGTGCCTCGTGGCTCGCCATGCTGGCTGGCGCCGACTTCATCAAGACCTCCACCGGCAAGATCTCGCCGGCCGCCACGCTGCCCGTCACGCTCGTGATGCTGGAGGCCTGCCGCGACTGGCGCGAGATCACCGGCGAGCTGGTCGGGATGAAGCCCGCGGGCGGCATCCGCACCACCAAGGACGCGATGAAGTACCTCGTCCTGGTCAACGAGACCGTCGGGACCGACTGGCTCACGCCGGACCTGTTCCGCCTGGGCGCCTCGAGCCTGCTGAACGACCTGCTGCTGCAGCGTCAGAAGATGGCGACCGGACGCTACTCCGGCCCCGACTACGTCACCGTCGACTGACGCCGCAACGGCGAGGAGAACCGAGGACCCATGCCCACGCCCTTCGAGTACGCACCGGCGCCCGAGTCGCGCGCCGTCGTCGAGATCGCGTCGTCCTACGGCCTGTTCATCGACGGCGAGTTCGTCGACGGCACAGGCACGACGATCAAGAGCATCAACCCCGCCACCGAGGAGGTCCTCTCCGAGGTGGCCGTCGCGAGCGAGGCCGACGTCGACCTCGCCGTCAGGGCCGCCCGTCGCGCCTACACCCGCGTGTGGTCGAAGACCTCGGGCGCGGAGCGCGCCAAGTACCTCTACCGCATCGCCCGGATCGTCCAGGAGCGCTCGCGCGAGCTGGCCGTGCTCGAGACCCTCGACAACGGCAAGCCCATCAAGGAGTCGCGCGACGTCGACATCCCGCTGGTCGCCGCGCACTTCTTCTACTACGCAGGCTGGGCCGACAAGCTCGAGCACGCCGGCTTCGGCCCGGACCCGAAGCCGCTCGGTGTCGCCGCGCAGGTGATCCCGTGGAACTTCCCGCTCCTCATGCTCGCGTGGAAGATCGCGCCGGCGCTCGCCACCGGGAACACCGTCGTGCTCAAGCCCGCCGAGACCACGCCGCTGACCGCCCTGCTCTTCGCCGACATCTGCCGCCAGGCCGACCTCCCGCCCGGTGTCGTCAACATCGTCACCGGCGCGGGCGAGACCGGGAAGGCGCTCGTGGAGCACCCCGGTGTCGACAAGGTCGCGTTCACCGGCTCCACCGAGGTGGGCAAGGCCATCGCTCGCTCGGTCGCCGGCACCGAGAAGAGGCTCACCCTCGAGCTCGGTGGCAAGGCCGCCAACATCGTGTTCGACGACGCACCGATCGACCAGACGGTCGAGGGCATCGTCGCGGGCATCTTCTTCAACCAGGGTCACGTCTGCTGCGCCGGCTCGCGCCTGCTGGTTCAGGAGTCGATCGCCGACGAGCTCGTCGAGCGGCTCAAGCGCCGCCTCGGCACGCTGCGGCTCGGCGACCCGCTGGACAAGAACACCGACATCGGGGCGATCAACTCCCTCGAGCAGCTCGAGCGGATCCGGCACCTCGCCGGCGTCGGCGACGACGAGGGGGCGGAGCGCTGGACGGCCGACTGCGACCTGCCGGCCAAGGGCTACTGGTTCGCCCCGACGCTGTTCACCGGCGTCTCGCAGGCGCACCGAATCGCACGCGAGGAGATCTTCGGTCCGGTGCTGTCCGTCCTCACGTTCCGCACGCCGTCCGAGGCGGTCGAGAAGGCGAACAACACGCCCTACGGCCTGTCCGCCGGCATCTGGACCGACAAGGGCTCGCGCATCCTCAAGACGGCGTCGGCCATGCGGGCCGGCGTCGTGTGGGCCAACACCTTCAACCGCTTCGACCCGACGAGCCCCTTCGGCGGGTACAAGGAGTCCGGGTACGGCCGCGAGGGCGGTCGCCACGGGCTCGCGGCGTACCTCCACGTCGACTGACCCCTGCCCGAGCTCCGGAACGGTCGACGAAGCACAGTCTGGGAGGACTGACCCATGGCATCGCGCATCGAGGTCCGCAAGACCTACAAGCTCTACATCGGCGGGGCGTTCCCGCGCTCGGAGAGCGCTCGCAGCTACGAGGTCGTGGACACCAGGGGCCGCTTCCTCGCCAACGCCGCCCTGGCCTCCCGCAAGGACGCCCGCGACGCCGTCGTCGCGGCGCGCAAGGCCCAGCCGGGATGGGCCGGTGCCACGGCGTACAACAGGGCGCAGGTGCTCTACCGCGTGGCGGAGGTCATGGAGGGTCGCCGCGCACAGTTCGTGGAGGAGGTGTCCCGGGCCGAGGGCCTGACCGCGCGCCGTGCCGAGTCCGTCGTCGACGCTTCGATCGACCGCTGGGTCTGGTACGCCGGCTGGGCGGACAAGCTCGCGCAGGTGCTCGGCGGCACGAACCCCGTGGCCGGGCCGTACTACAACTTCTCGGTGCCCGAGCCCACCGGGGTGGTCGCCGTGATCGCACCCCAGGAGTCCTCGCTGCTCGGCCTCGTGTCCGTCGTCGCACCGGTGATCGTGTCCGGCAACGCGGCGGTCGTGCTCGCATCGCAGGACAGACCGCTGGCCGCCATCACGCTGTCCGAGGTGCTGGCCACCTCAGACGTGCCCGGTGGCGTGGTCAACCTGCTGACCGGGCACGTGGCCGAGGTGGCCCCGTGGCTGGCCGCGCACATGGACGTCAACGCGATCGACGTCGCGGGGGTCGACGACGTGGCGCTGCGCACGCAGCTCGAGGTCGCGGCCGCCGACAACGTCAAGCGCGTCCGGCGCCCCGACACCGACGACTGGACGGCCGACCCCGGCCTCTCGCGGATCCGTTCGTTCCTCGAGACCAAGACGGTCTGGCACCCGATCGGTGTCTGAGCGCACGCCCGCTCCCGATCTCGCCGACACCCTCGGCGAGCGGGTCGCCGACTGGTACGCCGAGAGCACGCTGCGCCGTGCGACGACCGTCACCCCGCTCGACGACGACGCCTGGTTCGTGCGGACCCCGCGGTGGCCCGACTCGTTCGCCACGAACTGCGTCGTCGTACGCCGCGACCCGGGTGGCCCGCGTCTCGTCGCGTGGGCCGACGAGCACCTCGGGGGCGCAGGTCTGGCGCACCGCTACGTGAGCGCCTACTGCGACCTCTCACCGGGGACCCGCGAGGCTCTGGTGGTGGCGGGCTACGAGCTCACCCCGCTCGTCGAGATGGCGCTGCCGCTGCCCGCCAGGACCCAGGTCGACGCCGGCCGCGCCGAGCTGGTCGACCTGGGCGAGAGCGGACGGCTGCACCGGGTGCTCTGGACCGACGAGTGGATGCCCGGCATCGACGACGGCACCGTCACCCAGCTCGTCGAGCGACGCCTCGACGACTCGGGGGGAGACGCGCTGTCGTGGGTGGTCCGCGACCCTGCCGCGGCGCATCCCGTGAGCGGCGACCTCGTCGCGAGCGCCGACCTGTGCCTGCGCGGCTGGACCGGCGAGATCGACGCCGTCGCCACGCTGACGGCGTTCCGCGGGCGGGGATACGCCGCTGCGCTGATGGCCGCCGCGATCGCTGCGGCCACCGAGCGCGGGTGCTCGCACGTCGTGCTCTCCGCCCTGGTCGACGACTGGCCGCGGGCCTGGTACTCGCGCCTCGGTTTCGTCGAGGTGGGCAACGCGTGGGAGGCGTTGCGCCGTGCTGACGGCCTGAGGTTCGCCGGCGCCCGCGAGGCGGGACCGTGAGCGCGCGGGTCGTCCTGCTCTGCGGGCCGTCGGGCTCGGGGAAGACCCACATCGCACGACGAAGCGGCCTGCCGGTCTTCCGCCTCGACGACTTCTACAAGGACGAGGACGACCCCACCATGCCCTACTCCGCAGCGCTCGGCATCCCGGACTGGGACGACGTCGGGTCCTGGCACGCGGACCGGGCGGTCGAGGCGCTCGTCGCGCTGTGCCAGGACGGAAGAGTCGAGGTGCCGACGTACGACATCGGGCGCAGCCGCGCGGTGGGAACGTCGCTGTTCGAGTGCGGCGGTGCTCCGGCGGTCGTGGCCGAAGGGGTGTTCGCGGCGGAGATCGTCGCGGCGTGCCGGGAGCGCGGCATCCTCGCGGACGCCGTCGTCCTGCACCGCGCGCCGTGGAAGAACTTCGGCCGCCGGCTCGTCCGCGACCTCGCCGAGCGCCGCAAGCCGCCGTCCACGCTGTGGCGCCG
>Ga0302263_10000914_pt1 | contig 11200 bp, 9 predicted proteins | sample II_Fen_N1_4_FD_194564 | JGI IMG/M metagenome (GOLD analysis project Ga0302263, IMG submission 194564) | Peat permafrost microbial communities from Stordalen Mire near Abisko, Sweden - II_Fen_N1_4 | ecosystem: Environmental > Terrestrial > Soil > Wetlands > Permafrost | place: Sweden: Abisko... | reverse complement strand
CACGCCTGGGAACGCGGCACCAACGAAAACACCAACGGCCTGCTCCGGCAGTATCTCCCCAAGGGCGAGAGCATGGCCCATCTCACCCAACGGGACTGTGATGTCCTCGCTCGCAAACTCAACAGCCGCCCGCGCAAGCGACTCGGCTACCGCACCCCGGAGGAATGCTATGACCTATAGAGGTGGTCGCCCCACCCGATTCCGGGGCCAGCGTTGTTGCACTTCAAACTTGATGTCAGGGGAGGTCGCGACGGAGGGGTATCGTGCGGTACCACAGTGACGCGTTCGAGGCGGGATGTCATCGCGCCTACGGCAGCGTGTTGGTTACGCTGGTGTCAGCCGCGTTGCCCTGACGGGCCGGCGGCCGGGTCCTTCACCACCACCGCCTGTCGCTTGCGGCGCGCCGCCGTGTAGCCCTCGAGGTGGAGCGCCATGGCAGCGGCACGGCGCGTGATGTCCTCGACACTCGCCAGTGCCGACGGCAGCGGGTGGGTGCCAGGTTCGCCGCTGATGTCCGTGAACGACCGGCGTGCCGTGCTGAGAATCGCATCCATCATCGCGCCGAAACCGCGCGCCGTGTCGGCGTCGGGGGGCGAGGAACGGGTCGAGCGACGATGCGCCTCGAGCAGGCTGTCCTGCACCCGCTGTTGCGCCGCCTCCGCCTTCCGGCGCGGCCGTTCGTCGGATGCAAAGATGATGCACCCCAGCTCCAACCCATCGTCGCCCGGCACCGGATCGGCGCGCACCGCGAGCGGCACCCGCTCTCCGTCAGGCGTGGTGAGGAGCAGCTCCCCGGCCCACGGGCGCTGTTCCGCCCGCACCGCCGTGAGCATGGCGTTCACCGCGGCGTCATCGCCCAGCAGTCGCGACAGGTCCTCGGCCGACGTCAGGTCGGTGGGCATCGGGCCCAGCAGCGCCCGGAAGGCCTCGTTCACCAGCACCACCTGGCCCGCGCGACTCATGATGAGGGTGGGCTCGGACGCAAGCTGCACCACCTGCATCATGCGCGAGAACTGCTCCTGCGCAATCAGCACGCGCACCGCCTGTACCTGCTGTACCATGTCCACCAGCGACGAGCGGATCGCCCGCGCAGTGGCCTCCTCGGCCTCGGTCCAAGGTCGGCACGAGCCGCGCGTCACTTCGGTCCACACCGCAAATGAGCGCCTCGGCGAGAGCTGCTTCGGGTCATTGGGATCGACCGGCTTCCGCGGGTCGCCGGCCCACCGGATCGTCTGGTGCTGCTCTGGGCGGAACCAGAGCAGGTAGTCGCGCGACCGGGCCGACAGCGCAATCGCCATGACCCCGGCCGCCGGCCCCGCCAGCTGACGCAGCGCAGGCTCCGAGCGGCTCATCGCGTCGCTCCGCACCACCGGCTCACCCGGATGCTGCTCCTCCAGCCAGCGCACGACGGCGCGGATACCGTCCGACGACGGTACTTCACCGGCGGTGATCAGCGCCCCGTCGTGGACCAGCGCGGCACCGGTCGCGCGCACCGTCTGCAGCAGCAGGTGGGGCGAGGCGAACAGCGCATTGCGCCAGTCACCGGTGGTGGCGAGCGAGTCCACCACCTGGTCTTCCAGGGTGCGGACGATGTGTTCGGTCTCAGTCGCGGCCACGCTGTCGAGTGCGGCAAGGCGTGCCGCCACCATCTCGGAGAGGATCCCAGCGGCGGCGCGCACCTCGTACGGCAGCCAGCGAGGCGCATAGTGATGACAGGCGATCAGGCCCCAGAGCCGGTCGCCGATGGCGAGCGACGTCACCAGCGTGGCGCGCACACCCATGTTCGACAGATACTGCAGGTGCAGTGGCGACATGCTGCGGAGCGAGGACATCGACATGTCCACTTCCGAGCCGGTAATCGGGGAAAGCCTGGGGAAGAGCTGTGCCGGCTGGTACGAGACGTCGACCAGCACCCGCACCCGGTTGCGCAGGTAGAGCTCGCGTGCCTGATGGGGAATGTCGCTCGCGGGATAGTGCAGGCCGAGGTAGGGCTCCAGGTCGTCGAGGCGGGCCTCGCCGACGATCTCGCCATGCCCCTCGGGATCGAACTTATACACCATCACCCGATCGTAGCCGCAGATGGCGCGCATGACGCGCACCACCTCGCCGTATAGCGCCGTGTGGGACGGGGCCACGCTGATGGCCGCGATCCCGTCGGTCAGCAGCTGAGACACCTGCCGCGCCACCTCAGCCGCCGAGCGCCCTGCCGGGTCGGGTGCCACCGGCTCGAGCTCCACGGCGATACCCTCACGAGGAAGCCGGTGGAACATCGCCTCCAGCGTCCGGACCCCATGCTCAGTCTCGACCCGGGCCACGGCCGGCACGATCCCCGCGAGCTCGTCACTGTGCCGCAGGCGGCGGATCAACAGCCCGAGCTCAGGGTCGAGGGAATCGATGGTCTTGCCCAGCGGCGAGGCTCCCCACGTCCCCAGGATCGCCTCGGCGTTCGAGGAGGCCTGGAGGACGCGCAGGTGCTCGGGATGCAGAATCAGCAGTACCCCGTGCGGCTGAACAGAGCCGGGGAGCTGGATGAGTTCCCGATCGCAGTTGGTAAGGTCAGCCGTGCCAAAGGCAGGGCTTGGGTGGTTACCGGACATAGGCTCGTATGTAATGCCGCGTTGACACCGTCATGTCAAGACACATGACGCAGGTTCAGGTCGGGGCAAGCCAATCTTGAGGGACGAGCATGGCGCGGAGCGCCTGGGCCAGGGGATCGGACTCCATCGCGGCATCGGTGTCCCACCGTGCCAGTGGGGGGAGGCTCATCAGGACGCTCTCGGTCCGGGCTCCACTCTGGAGCCCGAATGTAGTGCCCCGGTCGTGCAAAAGGTTGAATTCAACATAACGGCCGCGCCGGAACAGCTGAAGCCGCCGCTCAGGCTCGCCGTAGGGAGCTCCGCGCCAGCGGTCCACTATGGGACCATAGGCCTCGGGCAGCACCCGGCCCACCGCGCCGGCGAATGCCATCAGCGGCTCGAAGCCGTGTTCAGTGACGCGCAGGTGGTCAAAGAAGATCCCGCCCACGCCACGCGCCTCGTTGTTCCGGTGGGTGTTCCGGAAATACCGATCGCACCACCCCTTGAACTTCGGGTAGTACCCCGCATCGTGGCGGGCACAGGTTTCGGCCAGTACCCTGTGAAAATGCCGGGCATCGTCTGGCGTCGGGTACGTGGGCGTCAGGTCGGTTCCGCCACCGAACCATGCGTCAATGATGTCACCGGCGGCGTTGGTGAGCTCGAAGTAGCGCACGTTGAGGTGCACGGTCGGGATGCGCGGGCTCCGCGGGTGCACCACCAGGCTCACGCCCGTACCGAAGAATCGACAGCCCTCGGCTGCTTCGGGGGGCAGTGCCAGGCGCACGGCGAGCTCCCGGTCGAGCGCCCCCTCCACCGCTGATCGATTTACTCCCGCGCGCTCAAACGTGCTTCCTTCATCGAGGCGGCGGGACACGCCGCCACCGCCACCGGGTCGTTCCCAGGTCTCCTCGACGAAAACCCCGCCCTCATCGGCGTCGGTAAAGAACGCCGTGGCAGCGTCGTGCACCGATGCCGCCCAGGCCGTGGCCTGTTCCCGCATCGTGGCCTCAGAGAGCACGCCAGTCACCGGCGGCGCCATTCCTTCACCGCATCGATGAACGCGCGGGCACTGGCCACCGGCGTGTCGGGCAGGATGCCATGGCCGAGGTTGGCGATGAGCGGTCCCGTCCCGAAGCCATCGAGCATCGCGTGCGCCCGCTGGCGGATCTCCGCCGGCGTGCCATAGAGCCAGCAGGGATCGAAGTTGCCCTGGAGCGCCTGCTGGGGCCCGAGCTGTCGGCGCGCCGTAGCGGGCGCCACGTGCCAGTCCACCCCAACAACGTCCGCCTGCGTGGCCTCGAGGATCTCAGGCAACGCCCAGCCTGCGCCAGGAGAGAAGACGATCACCGGCGCACCGGCGGTCCGTGCAATCGCCACCGCCTTCGCCAGATACGGCAGCGCGAAGGTGCGATAGTCCTCGGGCCCGAGCGCACCCGCCCACGAATCGAAGAGCTGCACCACCTGGGCGCCGGCCTCGACCTGGGCAACGAGGAACCGGCCCACCGCCTCGGCGAGGCGGCCAAGCAACTGGTGCGCGAGGGCCGGCGCCTGCACCAGCACCCGCTTCGCCACGCTGAAGCTCTTGGTGCCCTGTCCCTCGATCATGTAGGAAGCCAGCGTCCACGGCGCGCCGGCAAACCCGATCAGGGGAACCCGCCCATCCAGCTCGCGACGGGCCAGCCTGATCGCGTCAGTGACGTACTCGAGCGCGCCATCGGCCATTGGATCACGTAACTGCGCCAGCTCGGCGGTCGAACGGATGGTGCTCCCGAAGCGCGGGCCCACTCCCTCGTCTACCGTGAGCGGCATACCCATGGCTTCCGGGATGACCAGGATGTCGCTGAAGATGATCGCCGCATCAACGCCCACCAGGTCCACCGGTTGAAGTGTCACTTCCACGGCGAGTTCCGGCGTGCGCACCATGGTGAGGAAATCGCTGCGCGCGCGCACGGCGCGGTACTCCGGGAGGTAGCGGCCCGCCTGTCGCATCATCCATACCGGCGGACGCTCCAGTGATTCGCCGGCGCATGCGCGCAGGAGCAGCTCGTTCTTTTCGACCGCGATCATGAATAGCTCGGCAGCAGGGAGTGAATGGCCGCGGCCACCGCCGGGACTGCAGGCGTTGCCGCCACGGCGTCAGGACGCCAGCCATGGTGATGCGCTTCGTCCGCGGTGGTGGGCCCGATCGCCACGAGGGCGGGACGTTCGCGGCGCTCCACTGCTGCGAGCAGCCGCGCCACGCCCGGGCTCGTCACCACCACGACGTCGGCAGCGGCCATCACCGCCTCGGCGTGGCTCGACCCGGCCAGGATGGTGCGATATGCCTCTACCACCTCGACGACGCGACCGGCGGCGCGAAGGCGAGTCACCAGTTCCTCCCGATGCAGGTCGCCACAGGGGAACAGCACCGGTGATTGCGCGTCATGCGCCAGCATCGTGTCCGCGAGCGCGACGCCCAGGCTGCCGGCACCACGATCGCGCGGCGGCACCTCGATGCGCGGAAAGAGCGGGCGAAGCAGGGCTTCGCAGGCAGGGCTGGTCCACACGACCGGCGCAAACGTCAGGTCGATGTCATGCTGCGCCACGACGCGCGCCACGGCCTCGGCTGCGCGGGGCGACGTGATGCACACCGCCGCGTACCGGTCGAGCCGGCCGAACGCGTCTTCGAGCAGCGTCGGGTCGCCGGCGCGGGCGAAAGTGAGCAGCGGCCACTCGGTGAATTGTGCGCCCTCGGCTTCCACGGCCGCGCCGAGTCCAGTCAGCGCCCCCGCGGCACCGGTAAAGATCACCCGCGTCCGGCTGCTGCTCATGGACGCCCCCGCCCCGCCGCGAGCCCGAGCTCGTCGAGAATTCGTCCCGCGCCCTTGTCCCTCAGCTCCATGGCCAGCTCGTGGCCGAAGGTGTCGGCATCCTCGCCGGTTCGCGCCAGCCGGATCGTGTCGGCCTCCGCCACCTGCCGCCCATCGAGGGATGCGACCCGCGCGCGACACCGCATCGACCATCCCTTCGCATCCTCGAAGACCGCCAGCGCTGCCACCGGCACCTCGCAGCCTCCTTCGAGCTCATGCAGCATCGCCCGCTCGACCTGCACGCAGAGCGCGCTCCGTTCCTCGTGCACCGCGCGCCGGACCGCGTCGATGGAGCTGATGTCATCGAACCGCGCCGTCACCGCCATCGCCGCCTGTCCCGGCGCCGGAAGCATGAGGTCGTATGAGAGCCGCTCCGAGATGCGCTCCTCCAGCCCGAGCCGGATCAGCCCGGCCGCCGCCAGCACCGTGGCGCTCCAGCCGGCATTCTGCTCGAGCTTCGACAGGCGGGTACCCACGTTGCCGCGGATCTCGGTGATGACCAGGTCGGGTCGCGCCCGGAGCAGCTGCGCGCGACGGCGCAGGCTGCTGGTGGCGATCGTTCCGCCCTCCGGAATGTCGGCGAACTTTCCACCGCGGGTGACGAGTGCATCACGCGCATCTTCGCGCGCACTCACCGCCGCGATCAGGATGCCCTCGGGCAATTGCGTCGGCAGGTCCTTCAGCGAATGCACCGCGAGGTCGATGCGCGAGGCCAGCATCGCCTCGTCGAGCTGGCGGGTAAACAGCGCGGGATCGGCCAGTTGCCCGATTGATGCCTCGGCGTGGATATCGCCGGTGGTGCTGATCTCGATGATCTCCGTGGCGCGTCCCCGTCGCGCGAGTGCTTCGCACACCCGGTTTGTCTGCCAGAGCGCCAGGGCGCTCCCTCGCGTACCGATGCGCAGCACGCTCATTCCGCTTCGGCGGGAATCGCCAGCCCGTGCGCCCCGAAGAGGTGACGCAGCGTAAGGGCCGCCGCCTCCAGCGACTCGCCCCGCTCGGTGGCGCCGCGCAGCACCGTCATCGGTCGCGCCATCAGCTTGGCCACGATCCGCTCCGCTGCCCGGTCGAGGTCGGCCCCGCTCTTGGCACCCACGTAGCCCAACTCGCGACGGCATACCGCCGTCAGCGCCTGGTGGAGCGGACGGAGCGCCTCGCGCGCCACTTCGGCACGGACCCATGCGGCGTAGGTCGCGAGTTCCTCCTGCACGATCGCCTCGGCGAGCGGCACCGCCGCCTGCCGCAACGCCTCCGCCTGCGCCATGGGCAGGTGCAGCGCGTCGAGGTCGAGCAGCGTGATGCCCGGCAAGCCGCCCACCTCGGGTTCCACGTTCCGGGGCAGCGAGAGGTCGATCAGCATGAGCGGATGCCCGGTGGTGCCGGCATCGTCACGGCAGAATCGCAGCGACGCGGCCCGCACCGGCGGCTGCTCGGCACTCGTGGCAATGATCGCAATGTCGGCCCGGGCCAGTTCACGATGCAGCCGATCGAACGTCGCCGCCCGGCCCCACAGGTCGCGTGCGAGCACCTCGGCACGCGGCAGGCTGCGGTTGATGAGCACGAGATCGGCAACGCCGAACTTGACCAGTTGCCGCGCCGCCCGTTCGCCCGTCTTGCCGCACCCGACCACGATGCAGCGGCGCTTTGCCAGCGGTCCGTGCCGCCGTGCCGCCAGGGACGCGGCCTCGGCGCCCACCGAGTGGCGCCCGCCCACCAGACCCGTTTCATGCTTCACCCGCTTGGCCGCGTGCAACGCCGCGCCGAAGAGGCGATGCAGCGCCGTGCCCACCATGCCCGCGCGCGACGCATCCCGGTATGCCTGCCGCACCTGCCCGAGAATCTGCGAGTCACCCAGCACCTGCGACTCGAGTCCTGACGCCACGCGCAGCAGGTGGGACGCGACTTCGTCGCCATGGCGACGCACCACCAGGGCAGCAAGGCCATCACGCTCGTCGCCGTCCTGCCCCGCCCAGCGATCCACCAGCTCGCACCAGGCCATTTCCAACGCCGCCGGAGACTGGGCCTCCGACCAGGCATAGAGCTCAAGCCGGTTACAGGTGGAGAGCAGCGCCAGTTCCCTCACGAGCGGTGAGGGCGGCGCGCCATAGAGCGCGGCCACCCTGGCGTCGGAAAGGAAGTACCGTTCCCGAACCGTGACCGGGGCCTGCCGGAAGTCGAGTGCGACGGATATCAGCACGCAATCACCCGGAGAAGGGACCGTTCAGTCGCACCACGGCCCGCGTGAGCGCCGTTGCGATGGTGACCCACACGAGATACGGCGCGATCAGCAGGTAGCCCCAGGGGGACATCGATCCGGTGACGATGAGCATGGCCAGGATCGAGAGCCAGAGGACGTACGACTCCACATACGCGTGATCCGGCCGGTGCCGCCGGAAGAAGAGCCAGCTCCAGAGCGTGTTGAACACGCCGTTCACGATGAAGACGAGGACGAGCGTGCCGCGCGACGTTCCCGATTGGCCCGCGCCCTTCCACGCCAGCACGAACGCGGTGCCGGCACAGAGAAAGATCGTCGTCCAGACTGGCCCGAACGCCCAGTCGGGCGGCTTCCACGACGGGAAGCGCAGCTGCCGATACCAGGCGTCCAGCGTGGTCAGCCACCCGCCCAGCACGCCCAGCACGATGCCCCAGCCCAGTGCCAGGAGCACCGGGAACCACCATGAGTCCGGGTGCATCACTGCGCACGCTGCCCTACCGCCGTCACGCCAGCAATGCGCCATGCCGCAGCCGCGAGCGCCTCGGCGCTGGCGGGCCGGCTCCATCCACCCGTACCGAGGGCGCGCTCCGCACGCACCACCAGGCGGGCGCGTCGTGCCGCCGTCTGCTCCACCGCGACCAGGCGGCCATCCTCCTCGATGTCGGCGACGTCATCGCGCAGCTGGTAGGCCCAGCCGAGGTGGTGACCGAAGCGACCGAGTGCATCCAGCAGGCTGGTGGGCGCGCCGGCCACGAGGCCGCCTGCGCGCGCCGCGAATGCGGCGAGTGCAGTGGTCTTCCGGCGGTAGAGCCGCCGCGCATCGCCGCTGAGTGCCTCGCCTGCGCGGTCGCGCAGGTCCATCGCCTGGCCGCCGGCCATGCCGGGCAGGCCAACCGCTGCGCCCCACTCAGTCGAGAGCTGGGCCACATTGCCCGGCGAACGGCCGAGCAACTCGACCGCGCGCCCCAGCAGGCCCACGGCGATGAGGATGGCTGGCGCGGTTCCCACCTGGCAGTGCGTCGCCGGCCGGCCACGCCGCAGCGGCGCGTCATCCATGCAGGGCAGGTCGTCGAGGACGAGCGACGCGGTGTGCGTCAGTTCGATCGCCACCGCGGCGTGGAGCGCGTGGTGCGGCGCCGTGCCGCAGGCATCGGCCGCCGCCAGTACCAGCAGGGGGCGCCAGCGGTGCGCCTCGCCGCCATTGGGATCGACGGCGTCGAGTACCGCGTGCTGCATGCGGGGCGATGCCCCCGCGAGGCCCGCGCAGGCGTCGGCGAGTCCCTGCTCGACGGCCGGCAGGTGGGCCGCGGCGAACGCCTTGAGGGAGGCGTCCTGCACCATCGCCCGGGACGGAAGCGTCGCGGCGCCCATCAGACCGGCACCAGCCCGCTCAGGTGCCCGATGTTCTTGAAGAAGATGCGGAGATGAACCAGTGGCTCCGCGCGCACGAGGCGCTTGTGCATGTACCCCTCGAAGGTGAGGCGCTGCACGTCGCGGTCGCGGCAGATGGCCACGAACCGCTCCCGGCGCCCGTCAGTGCTGTACCAGTAGCGTTGCATGATGCTGAGTACCCTGAACACCTGGCCGTGCTGGCGCATGAAGGCACGACGCGCATTGGCGAGCTGGCGCGCATCCTTCTGCTCGAACGCCGCGTCGATGGCACTGGCGGCGGCGCGGCCACCCGCCATGGCGTAGTAGATCCCCTCGCCCGAGGCCGGGGCCACGACGCCGGACGCATCGCCGGCCAGCACCACGTTGCGCCCGTTGTCCCAGCGCTTGAGCGGCACCAGCGGAATCGGCGCACCCTCGCGGCGCATCGTGCTCACACCCGTCAGGCCGGTGCGCTCGCGCAGCCGCGTCACCGCACCGCGCATGTCGAATCCCTTGATCATGCTGCCGGTGCCGATGCTCGTCGTGGCGCCGTGCGGAAAGACCCAGGAGTAGAAATCGGGCGAGAGACCGCCATCGTAGTAGACATCACAGCGACTCGCCTCCTCGGTGTTCCAGGAGGTGGGTGACTCGACGATCTCGTGGTACGCGAACACGAACCGCGCATCCCTGGAACAGGGGATGGTGGTGCGCGCCACCGCCGACAGCGCGCCGTCCGCGCCCACCACCATGCGGGCGCGCACCTGCACCGTCCGATCGGAGCGCGAATTGCCGTCGCGATACGTCACGGTCGCGGAACCATCGGCGTTGGTCGCGAGCCCGGTGAAGATGCCGGTACGACGCTCGGCGCCCGCCGCCACCGCACGCTGCCGCAGCCACTCGTCGAATACCTCCCGATCCACCATGCCGACGTAGCCATTCTCGATCGGGATATCCACCGCCCGCCCCACCGGTGACACCATCCGCGCGCAGTCCACCCGGTTCACCAGCAGCGCCGACGGCACGTCGAATTCCGTCATCAGCTGCGGTGGCACGGCCCCGCCGCACGGCTTCACCCGCCCGTCGCGGTCAAGCAGGAGCACCGAGTGTCCCTTGCGGGCCAGGTCCCATGCCGCCGTCGAACCCGCAGGGCCGCCGCCCACCACCAGGACATCCACCTGTTCCTCGCTCATGCATCACCCCCGACCAGGCCGTATCGGGCCGCGGTGGCCCAGGCGAACTCCGGCACCATGCGGAGCATGCGCCGGGGGCGGTGCTTTCGCAGTGCCACGATGCCTTCCAGTTGCTTCATCTCCACCCGGCTGCGCGCAAACTCGAGCCCGCGCGGGCCGAACGTCGGCATCGCCCAGGCAATGATGCCACGGGCCCAGCGAGGCGCGCGCCGGAGCGGCAGCCCATTGGCGCTGCGCTGCAGGTTGCCCAGGAAACCGCGCACGGCGGCGCGACGCTGTCCGGCGGACTCGAGCTCGGCCGTGACCAGCTCATCCTCCAGCAGTGCCACCAGCTCGCGGCCCCGCGCGTTCCGCACGATCAGCCACTGGTCGCCCGCCCCCGCCATGTAGCCCACCGTCACATCCGCCAGCGCGTTGGTGTAGTCGAAGCAGGCGCGGCAGGTGAGCGGGAAGAAATCCGCCGGGAGGTCGGCGATCGGCAGCTTGATGAAGGGGATCCGGGTGACGCGACCGTCGTCAAACCGGAGCTCCACGTTGTAGTCGGGCTGGAATTCGCAGTACGTCACGTGCTCCGGCTCCGGCGTGAGCCGGCGCAGGAACGAATGGAAATTCTCGGTGGTGGTGTTGTCGCTGCACGGCGTCCCGATGATGTACAGCTTCTCGAGCCCGAGTTCCTTCTCGAGCGCACGCAGCGCATGCACCTGGCAGGGAATGCCGATCACCGCAATGCGCGTGAGCCCCAGGCGCGCCACTTCGTCGAGCAGGGCCAGTACCGGCGAGAATCCCATCTTCATGCCGCGGCACTCCGCCATCCCGGCCGCGTCCCGCACGAGCACCGGGCGCGGCTTCCAGCGGTCGGTGGGATCGGCCGCGGTCGCGAGCACCGCCTGCACCGCCCCGGTCGCGAGCAACTGCTCGCCGATCCGGGTGGTGATGCCGCTCCACTGCGCGCCCGCGGACCGACGTGCCAGCCGCGCGCGCCGCATCTCGAGGTAGGTG
>Ga0302263_10000911_pt1 | contig 11216 bp, 12 predicted proteins | sample II_Fen_N1_4_FD_194564 | JGI IMG/M metagenome (GOLD analysis project Ga0302263, IMG submission 194564) | Peat permafrost microbial communities from Stordalen Mire near Abisko, Sweden - II_Fen_N1_4 | ecosystem: Environmental > Terrestrial > Soil > Wetlands > Permafrost | place: Sweden: Abisko... | reverse complement strand
CTGACATGGCCGAAGTAATGCTGTTCCACCACGCGATGGGCCAGACCGAGGGTTTCCACGCCTTCGCCGACGTCCTTCGGCAGGCCGGCCACATGGTGCACACCCCCGACCTGTTCGATGGCAGGACCTTTGCCAGCATCGAGGACGGCATGGCCCACGTCGAGCACCTCGGTTTCCTGCACTTCATCGACCAGGGCGCCGCTGCAGCCCGTGACCTCCCCGACGACCTGGTGTACATCGGGTTCTCGCTCGGGGTTGTGCCGGCCCAGAAGCTGGCGCAGACGCGTCCAGGGGCCCGTGGGGCTGTGCTGTGCTACTCCTTCGTGCCGGCGGGCGAGTTCGGCTCGTGGCCGGACGACCTGCCCGCACAGGTGCACGGCATGGACGCTGACCCCTACTTCACGGAGGAGGGCGACCTGGAGAACGCCCGCGAGGTGATCGCTTCCGGGGCCCCGGTCGAGCTGTTCCTCTATCCCGGCGACCAGCACTACTTCGCCGATTCGAGCCTGCCCACCTACGACCCCGAGGCCGCAGAGCTCCTGACGAGCAGGGTGCTGGCGTTCCTCGCCGACCGCTGAGCGGCCCCCTGCCCTAATCTGGGCACATGCCGATCAGTGAAGACCACGTCGGGCGCAGCTACCCTGCGACCGCCCCCTACGAGGTGAGCCGCGCGAAGATCGCCGAGTTCGCCGCAGCCCTCGGTGACGGGGACAACCCCGCGTACGCCGGAGCCGACCCCATCGCCCCGCCGACCTTCGCGGTCGTGCTGTCCTCCGCAGCGTGGGACGCCATGTTCGCCGACCCTGACCTCGAGCTCAGCCTGAGCCGGACGGTGCACGTCGACCAGCGCTTCGCCTGGCAGCGTCCCCTGCGTTCGGGGGACGAGGTGAGCGCGACCCTCACCATCGAGAAGGTGCGGGCCCGCGGCGCCACAGCCATCATCGGCATCAGCGTTGCGCTGGCGACCACGGCAGGGGAGCACCTCTGCACCGCCACCTCGACCCTGATGCACTCGACGGGGGAGGCGGCATGAGCGCCCTGACCGGAGTCGAGGTCGGCCAGTTGCTCCCCGGCTTCAGCCGCACGTTCACCCGCGCCGACCTGGTGCGCTACGCCGGGGCCTCCGGCGACTTCAACCCGATCCACTGGTCGAACCCCGCCGCTGCTGCCCTCGGGCTCCCCGACGTGATCGCCCACGGCATGCTCACGATGGGCACGGCCCTGCGGGTGGTCACTGACTGGGCCGGCGACCCTGCCCGGGTGCGCAGCTACTCCGTGCGCTTCACCAAGCCGGTCGTCGTGCCGGAGGTGGGCGGCACGGTTGTCACCTTCACCGGCACGGTGACCAAGGTGGCCGACGGCCTTGCGACGGTGAGTGTCGAGGCCCTGTGCGACGACGTGAAGGTGCTCGGCGCCGTCACCGCCGAGGTGGACCTTGGCTGAACGGCTGGCAGCGCACACGACGCTCCGGGTCGGCGGACCGGCACGGGCGTGGGTCGAACCCGAGTCCGAGGCCGAGCTGATCGAGGTCGTCCGCACAGCCGATGGGGCGGGGGAGCAGCTGCTGGTCCTCGGTGGCGGGTCGAACGTCGTCGTCGCCGACGCCGGCTTCCCCGGCACGGTCGTGCACACAGGACGCCTTCGTGGCATCCACACCGAGGACGTTGCCGCCTGCGCAGGTGCGTTCATCAACGTCGCAGCGGGGGAGCCGTGGGACGCCTTCGTCGCGGAGACGATCAGCCGTCGGCAGGTCGGGATCGAGGCCCTCTCCGGCATTCCCGGTCTCGTCGGGGCGACGCCGATCCAGAACGTCGGCGCCTACGGCCAGGAGGTCAGCCAGACCATCGCCAGGGTGCGGGTCTATGACCGCGAAGAGCACCGGGTCGTCACCCGCGCAACGGTGGACTGCCACTTCGGCTACCGCCGGTCGCTGTTCAAGGCCATTCCCGACCGGTTCGTCGTGCTGAGCGTCAGCTTCCAGTTCCGCCTCGGCACCATGTCGGAGCCGGTCCGCTACGGCGAACTCGCCCGCGCGCTCGACATCGAACCCGGTACCCGCGCCCCGATGGTGGAGGTGCGGCAGGCCGTCCTGGAGCTGCGTCGCGGCAAGGGGATGGTCCTGAACGCCGACGACCACGACACCTGGAGCGCCGGCAGCTTCTTCACCAACCCGCTGGTCAGCGCAGCGGTGGCGGCCGGTCTGCCGTCGGACGCGCCCCGCTACCCCCAGCCCGACGGCACGGTGAAGACCAGCGCCGCCTGGCTGATCGAGCACGCAGGGTTCAGTCGTGGCTACGGCTCGGGCCTCGCCCGCATTTCCACCAAGCACTCACTCGCGCTCACCAATCGCGGCGGCGCGACGACGGTCGAGCTGCTCGAGCTCGCCCGGCAGGTGCGCGACGGAGTCGAGAAGGCGTACGGCGTCGTGCTGGTACCCGAACCGGTCCTCATCGGCGCGAGCCTGAGCGACGCCTGAGGCGTGTCCTAGACTGACCGCGGCCTGTGAAAGGAACAACCGTGAGCATCCTGTCCAGTATCCCGTTGGCACCGAGGGATCCGATCCTCGGACTCACCGAGGCGTTTCTCGCCGACGACCGTGCTGGCAAGGTCAACCTCGGCGTGGGTGTCTACCAGGGTGCCGACGGCAAGGTGCCGCTGCTCGACTGCGTCCGCAACGCCGAGGCAGCGCTCGCCGCGGCCCCTGTTGCCCGTGGCTACCTGCCCATCGACGGCCTGCCCGCCTACACGCGGAGCGTGCGCGAGCTGGTGTTCGGCGCTGATTCCGAGCCGGTCGCCTCCGGCCGTGTGGTCACCATCCAGGGTCTCGGTGGCACCGGTGCGCTGAAGATCGGGGCGGAGTTCCTCAAGCTCACCGACGCAGCCCGGACGGTGCTGATCTCCGACCCGTCCTGGGAGAACCACCTCGCACTGTTCACGAGGGCCGGCTTTGAGGTGGGCAGCTACCGCTACTACGCCCCGGAACAGGGCGGCATCGACGTCGCGGGGATGCTCGAGGACCTGCGCGCCGCAGCTCCCGGCACGATCGTTGTCCTGCACGCCTGCTGCCACAACCCGACCGGCTACGACCTGGCAGAGGCGGAGTGGGCGCAGGTCGCTGCGGTCGTCGTCGAGCGGGGCCTTGTTCCGCTCCTCGACCTGGCCTACCAGGGCTTCGCCGCCGGCCTCGAGCCCGACGGCGCAGTGGTCGCGCGCTTCGCAGCGCTCGGCATCCCGCTGCTGGTCGCATCCTCCTTCAGCAAGAGCTTCAGCCTGTACGGCGAGCGGGTGGGCGGCTTGAGTGTCGTCGCGGCCGACGCGGCAGAGGCCGCCCGTGTGCTGTCCCAGCTCAAGGTCACCGTCCGCACCACCTACTCCAGCCCGCCGACGCACGGGGCCGCCGTCGTTGCGAAGGTGCTGATGGACGCGGAGTTGCGTGCGCTGTGGGTCGCAGAGCTCGAAGGCATGCGGCTGCGGATCCGCGGAATGCGGACGGCTCTGGTCGACGCGCTCGCCGCCGCCGGTGCCAGCAGGGACTTCGGGTTCATCGCCGACCAGGTGGGCATGTTCAGCTACTGCGGCCTCACGGCGGAACAGATGCACGTCCTCCGCGAGTCCCACGGGGTGTACGGCACGGACGCCGGCCGGATCTGCGTCGCCGCCCTCAACCCGGGCAACGTCGACCACGTCGCAAGGGCCATCGCGGACGTCCTGTAGCTGCAGGGGCCGGTTCGACGCGCTCCTCCAAAACCCGTACAATCCTGTACTTGGTGACCAAAGCGGACTGGGCCATGCCCACTCGCCGGTGCGATCACCACCAAGGGCAATAGCTCAATTGGCAGAGCAGCGGTCTCCAAAACCGCAGGTTGGGGGTTCAAGTCCCTCTTGCCCTGCTGGGCAGCCGTTCCTCTTGAACGGCTTGCACCATCAAAATCACCGAAAGTGAAGGACGGCCCCGTGGCGGACGATCAGGAGAATGCTTCTGTCGACCTCCCTGCTGATGCAGGAGCCGAAGAGCTCGATCTCGAGGCCATGGGCCTCGAGAATGTCGAGCTGACCGAGGAGGAGCAGGTCGCGATTGCCGCTGCCGGCGCCCGACCGGCCCGCAAGGCAGCCGTGGTAGAGGTGGGTGGCAAGGGCCGCGCCACCCCGAAGCGGCGACGGAGCACCACAACAGAGGAACACCGCCGCACCACTCCGGTCGAGTTCGTCCGCGAAGCGGTGGCGGAGCTGAAGAAGGTGGTCTGGCCGACACTCAATCAGCTGCAGCAGTACTTCATCGTCGTACTGGTGTTCGTCCTGATCATGATCGGCATCGTCGCTGTGCTGGACCTCGCGTTCGGCACGGCGCTGTTGCGGATCTTCGGCTGACCACGAGGAAGCAGGTAGTAGTGACAGACAACAACGCACCGGGCGACGACCGAGGGATCGAGCCGGAGATCGAGATCGATCTCGGCATTCCGGACGCGCCTGTGGCCGACGACCTGGAGCTGAACCTCGACTTCGGCGACCTCGGTTCCATCGAGGCCGACGACGACCTGGTCCTGAACTTCGGCGACGACGAGCCCGAGCCGGAGCCTGAGCCCGTTGTGCTCGACGCCGACGACGAGGCCGTGCTCGAGGCGCTGCGCCTCCAGCTGCGTGCGCAGGTCGGTGACTGGTACGTCATCCACACCTACTCCGGCATGGAGAACAGGGTGAAGCAGAACCTCGACAACCGGGTGAAGACCCTCGGTATGGAGGACTACATCTACGAGGCCGTCGTGCCGACCGAAGAGGTCATGGAGACCCGTAACGGTGCGCGCAAGACCGTCACCCGCACCGTGCTTCCCGGCTACGTGCTCGTGCGCATGGAGCTCACCGACGCCTCCTGGGCAGCGGTGCGCCACACACCATCGGTCACCGGTTTCGTCGCCCACGCGAACGCCCCGGTGCCGCTGAGCCTCGAAGAGGTGGAGAAGATGCTCGCCCCGGCCGCCCTGGCCGCCGCAGCAGCGCTGTCCACCGGCCCGAAGCGCAACACGAAGAAGATCGAGATCGCCGACTTCAAGGTCGGGGACTCCGTCATGGTGGTCCAGGGCCCCTTCGCAGGGGTGCACGCGACCATCACCGAGATCAATGCGAACAGCCAGCGGCTCAAGGCGCTTGTCGAGATCCTCGGCCGGGAGACCCCGGTCGACCTGACCCTCGGCCAGATCCAGAAGGTCTAGGTCGTTCGCACTGCGGAGGGCCAGCCCGGCCGTCCGAGAACACCGAAGTAACCCGAACAGAAGGACCCAAACGAAATGCCTCCCAAGAAGAAGGTCGCCGCGATCGTCAAGGTGGCCCTGAAGGCGGGCGCGGCAACCCCCGCTCCGCCGGTCGGCACCGCGCTCGGCCCGCACGGCGTGAACATCATGGAGTTCTGCAAGCGGTACAACGCAGAGACCGAGGCCATGCGTGGCACGATCATCCCCGTCGAGATCACGATCTACGAGGACCGCACGTTCACGTTCATCACCAAGACCCCGCCGGCCGCGGAACTGATCAAGACGGCCGCAGGCCTGAAGAGCGGTTCTGCTCGCCCGCACAAGGACAAGGTCGGTTCACTGACCGCCGACCAGGTGCGCGAGATCGCCAACACCAAGATGCCCGACCTCAACGCCAACGACATCGACGCTGCGATGAAGATCGTGGCCGGCACCGCCCGGTCCATGGGCGTCACCGTCGAGCTCTGAAAAGCACAACCCACACACCACACCCAGTGGGAGGGCAGCGCGCCCACACCACGACTGGCACCCGGCCCATGCGAGGGCCGACTAGCAACAGGAGACCAGAATGAAGCGCAGCAAGGCCTACCAGGCCGCACTTGAGAACTTCGACGAGGATCAGCTGTACAGCCCCGAGGCTGCCCTGACGATCGTGAAGAAGAACGTATCGGCGAAGTTCGACGAAACCGTCGAGGTCGCCATTCGGCTCGGGGTCGATCCCCGCAAGGCCGACCAGATGGTCCGTGGCACCGTCAACCTCCCCAACGGCACCGGCAAGACGGCAAGGGTCCTCGTCTTCGCCACCGGTGAGAAGGCCAACGAAGCCATCGCAGCGGGCGCGGACGAGGTCGGTGGTGACGAGCTGATCGACAAGATCGCCGGCGGTTACCTCGACTTCGACGCCGTCGTCGCCACTCCCGACCTCATGGGCAAGGTCGGACGGCTTGGCCGCGTGCTCGGCCCGCGTGGCCTCATGCCGAACCCGAAGACGGGCACGGTCACGATGGACGTGACCAAGGCCGTCGGCGACATCAAGGGTGGCAAGATCGAGTTCCGCGTCGACCGTCACGCCAACCTGAATTTCATTGTCGGCAAGGCGTCCTTCACCCAGGAGCAGCTCGCCGAGAACTACTTCGCAGCCATCGACGAGGTGCTGCGGCTCAAGCCGAGCGCTTCCAAGGGTCGCTACATGCGCAAGATCACCGTCGCTTCGACGATGAGCCCCGGCGTTCTGGTCGACCCGGCGAAGGTCAAGCCCGCCGCTGAGTGACAGCGTTCCGCAGGCCCCGTCCCGTGATAACGGGACGGGGCCTGTGCATTTGTTGGGCGATTCCGGTGGCAGCGAAGCCTCGATTTGCTCCGCTGCCCGTTCGCTCGGTACAGTTGCTCTCGCCGAAGACCGCTGGTACTCGTCCTGGTTCGCCAGGAAAAGGCAAATCCCGCGTAGGTGAAACCTGAATCAATCTCATTGAGTTTGATCGCCCTGGTTGCCTACGTGCACCGGGGTTTTCTTTTTGCCCGCGCGTGATCGGTGCAACCAATGAGAAGTGGGAAGGAGACCCATGGCGAGGCCGGACAAGGCAGCCGCCGTTGCGGAAATGGCTGAGCAATTCACCAATTCCGCTGCCGCAGTGCTGACCGAGTACCGCGGGCTCACCGTTAAGGACCTGAAGGCACTGCGCCGGTCCCTTGGTGAGAACGCCACCTACGCCGTGACGAAGAACACGCTGACCACGATCGCTGCCCGTCAAGCGGGCATCGAAGGGCTGGACGACTCGCTCGCCGGCCCGACGGCGATCGCGTTCATCTCTGGGGACGTTGCAACCGTCGCCAAGGGACTGCGTGACTTCGCCAAGGCGAATCCGCATCTGGTGATCAAGGCTGGGGTCATGGATGGGCGCGTCCTTGACGCTGACTCCGTCCGCAAGCTGGCCGATCTCGAGTCGCGTGAGGTCCTCCTCGCGAAGCTCGCCGGCGCAATGAACGGGAACCTGGCCAAGGCCGTCTCCCTGTTCGCGGCGCCGCTGTCCCAGGCCGCTCGTGCCCTGGGCGCCCTGCAGATCCAGAAGCAGGCCGGGGAGACCCCGGCAACCGATGCAGCTCCCGCTGCTGAGGCCACCACCGACGCGGCTGACGCTGCATCAGAGTAAGTAGAGAGAAAGGACGCCGACATGGCGAAGCTCAGTACTGACGAGCTCCTTGACGCATTCAAGGAGATGACCCTCATCGAGCTCTCCGAGTTCGTGAAGCTGTTCGAGGACACCTTCGGTGTGACCGCTGCCGCTCCGGTGGCCGTGGCCGCCGCTGCCCCGGCTGGCGCCGGTGGCGACGCTGCCGAGGAGGAAGAGGTCAGCAACGAGGTCGACGTGATCCTCGAGTCCGCTGGCGACAAGAAGATCCAGGTCATCAAGGAGGTGCGCGCACTCACGAACCTGGGCCTCAAGGAGGCCAAGGACCTCGTCGAGGCCGCTCCGAAGGTTGTGCTGGAGAAGGTCGCGCGCGACGTTGCAGCCAAGGCGAAGGATGCCCTCGAGGCAGCCGGCGCCGCGGTCAGCGTCAAGTGACCATCTGAATCACACAGCAAGTGGCGGCAATCCCCTCGCGGGGGTTGCCGCCACTGGCGTCTCCGGGCCTGTCAGTTGGCTCTGTTGGTGCTGGACGTTGCGTCCGGACCGTCTGCGACACACCGGAATTCAGAACGGCGGTGGCCCGGGTGGGGCCGCCGCCGTTCTGGATCTACTGGGGGTGGAATGAGGTTGGTCTGAATGGGGCCGGCCGGAGGGGGGAGGCAGGCTTCTGAGTTGGTCAGGCCTCGGTCACTTTCCGAGAGGCCAGTTGCCCTGCCCGTTCGTTGTCGCTCCGCCGATCGTGGTGCCAAACACCACACCGCCGGCCTGCTGGTTGTCGTTGGCGATCACGCTGATCGGCAAGACGGCGAGGGTACCGGCTACCGCGGCGGCGGCGAGAATCTTACGAACGGTGGTCATTTCTCAAAAGCCTTTCTTCTTGACTGGCCCAATGACAAGAAGGTAGCGGGCACTTGACTGCGTTGTCAACATTTGACAAAGTTTCGGGTGAAGAGAATTTAGGAGGTCGTATGAACGCATCATCAGCGGTGCAGTTCGGCTCTCTGCTGCGCGAAGCCCGGCGGAGGCAAGGCCTCTCCCAGAACGAGTTGGGGGCCGGCAAGTACTCCGGCAGCTACATCTCGCACTTGGAGAGTGGGCGGCGCTCCGCCACGCCCGAGGTCATCGAGTTCCTCTCGCGGCGCTTGGGCGTGTCCCCCCTCGAGTGGGGTGTCTCGCCGGCCGGCGACCCGCGTCAGCTGGTTGTGGGCGACACCATCGAGGACCTGCTGGTCGCTGAACGTGCCTGGTCCGAGCATGACTGGGCCGCTGCGATGCTGCATTCGACGCAAGCCGCTGCGACAGCAGAGGCGGCCGGGGACACCGGCAGGCACTGGGAAGCGCTCTACGTCCTTGCCATGGCGAAGTTCTCTTCCGGCGACTTCGCTGGCGCCGCAACGCTGGCAGAGCAGCTGGCAGAACACGAGACAGCCCACAAGTTCGCGGTCGCACGCGCACAGGCGCTGAGCCTCGCATCGGTCGCGTTCCGCGCCTCCGACCGCCTCGGCTGGGCCGTCGCCTACGGCGCACGTGCGGTCGAAGCGGCCTCTGCTGCGCCGCCGATCATCCTCTCTGAGGCACTGATGGCCCTTGTCAGCGCCATGTCGGAGGCTGGGCACACGGCCAAGGAGAGCCGGCCGTACCTCGACCGTCTCGCGGAACTTTCGCCCCGGCTGAGCTCTGACCACTCGAAGGGCCTGATCGCCTGGACCATGGGTACGGCGGAGTTCGTCGCCGGCGATGTCGAAGCCGGCCTGATGCACCACGCAAGGGCAAAGGATCTGCTTGACGCCCGGCGCGACCTGCGACTGTGGTTGCGGTTCTACCGCAGCGCTGCACGATGCCGGCTCGACGCCGGCATCGTCGAGGGTGTGCCGGAACTCGTGCACACCGCATCGCTGGGGCTTCAGATCCTCGGCAACCACCACGACGTGGTCGAGCTTCGCCAGGTGGAGGCCAAGCTGGCCCTCCTCACCGGCGACCCGCAGGAGTGTGCCCGGATCATGAGTGCCGTTCTCGACGACCCGATACTCGGCGCACCCGACGTTTCGCGCGGAGCATCGGAGTACCTCCTCGCCGAGGCACTGCGGGCGATGGGCAAGGAGTCGGCTGCACGCGAGCGGTTCATGGCTGCAGGGCGCGAGTTCGAGCTCGAGGGACGCCTGAAGGCCGCTGTCGATGCCTGGCGAGTGGGCATGGAGCAGGAAGTTTCAAAGATTTCTTGACATCGACTTGACAGAGTCCAGTCAAGTCTGGTGAAGTTATCACCAGACGGCGCCCCCCCAAGTGCGTCGGATGAGTACACCACTTAGACCGGTGTTCTGCAGCATATGGATACCCCTCCCGTGCCTGCCGCAGACACCGGTCTTGTGGCGTCCGGACACATTTCGCGAGCCGGGCTGCACCGGGCGTGCCGGCGCAGGCCGCGGCCGGACCGGGGGAGTCCCTAACCAGGTTGTGACGCTGTTGTCACGGTGTGGTGACGGCCTTGCGGAAGTCGTTCCCCCCACGGGGTCCAGGGCGTACTATCTAGGCACCGCGAGGTCCAAGGTTGCACCCCGCCAGCGGTTTGCAGGCTGCTCGCCTGTGGGGTAAGCTATCGCTTTGCCCATTGCCATCGACGACCCGTGAAAACTTGACGCGGGCCGTTCTGCGTGCAACGAAACCGGTGCTAGCGCCGGAAGCTTGCGGAAGGACTCCACCTTGGCCGTCTCGCGCACTGCGTCGAAGAACACCAATGTTGTCTCACCCAGCGGTCGGATCTCCTTCGCGAAGATCCACGAGCCGCTCGAGGTCCCCAATCTGCTGGATCTGCAGGTCGAATCCTTCGACTGGCTGATCGGCAACGAGACTTGGCAGGCGCGGGTGGCCGCGGCCCAGGCCGCAGGTCGGACCGATGTCAACACCAAGTCCGGCCTCGAGGAGATCTTCGAGGAGATCTCCCCTATCGAGGACCTCTCCCAGACGATGTCGCTGTCCTTCAGGGACAACCGCTTCGAGGAGGCCAAGCACACCACTGAGGAGTGCAAGGACCAGGACTTCACCTACGCAGCCCCGCTGTTCGTCACGGCGGAGTTCATGAACAACGACACCGGCGAGATCAAGAGCCAGACCGTGTTCATGGGCGACTTCCCGCTGATGACGGACAAGGGCACGTTCATCATCAACGGCACCGAGCGCGTCGTGGTCAGCCAGCTGGTGCGTTCTCCCGGCGTCTACTTCGAGCAGACCGCGGACAAGACCTCCGACAAGGACATCTTCACCTGCAAGATGATCCCGTCGCGTGGCGCCTGGCTGGAGTTCGAGATCGACAAGCGCGACATGGTCGGCGTCCGCGTCGACCGCAAGCGCAAGCAGAACGTCACCGTGCTGCTCAAGGCTCTGGGCTGGACGAACGAGCAGATCCTCGAGGAGTTCGGCGAGTACGAGTCGATGCGTCTCACCCTCGAGAAGGACCACACGGCCAACACCGACGAGGCCCTGCTCGACCTGTACCGCAAGCTCCGTCCGGGCGAGCCGCCGACACGTGAGGCCGCCCAGCAGATGCTGGAGAACTACTACTTCAACCCGAAGCGCTACGACCTGGCCAAGGTCGGTCGCTACAAGATCAACAAGAAGCTGAAGACCGGGCTGCCCTTCGACACCCAGGTGCTCACGATCGACGACATCGTCGCGGCCATCCGCTACATCGTCGCGCTGCACGAGGGCAAGCTCGAACTCGGCGACGAGCCGATCGAGACCGACGACATCGACCACTTCGGCAACCGTCGCCTTCGTACGGTCGGCGAGCTGATCCAGAACCAGCTCCGCATCGGACTCGGTCGCCTCGAGCGCACCGTCCGTG
>Ga0302263_10000908_pt1 | contig 11237 bp, 8 predicted proteins | sample II_Fen_N1_4_FD_194564 | JGI IMG/M metagenome (GOLD analysis project Ga0302263, IMG submission 194564) | Peat permafrost microbial communities from Stordalen Mire near Abisko, Sweden - II_Fen_N1_4 | ecosystem: Environmental > Terrestrial > Soil > Wetlands > Permafrost | place: Sweden: Abisko... | reverse complement strand
TTCGTCGTCGGTGCAGTCGTGCTCGTCTGGGGCGGCGACTCGCTGGTCAACCGCCAGCCGGCGTGGCTTGCGATCGCTGCCGCAATCGGCATCCCGTTGCTGCTGTATGCGGCTTCACTGCCCTTCGGCGAAGGCGCGTTCGGCGGCGGAGACGTGAAGTTCCTGGCCGGCATCGGCCTGCTGGTGGGCGGCCTGAGGCTCGTTCTGGCGGTCTTCGTGGGAGCGTTGCTGAGCGGCGTCGTGATCCTGGCGCTGCTCGCCGCGAAGCGCGTCACGCTCAAGAGCTACATCCCGTTCGGGCCGTTCCTGATCCTGGGCGCGGTCTGGGCCGCTCTGCTGCCTGCCGGCTCCTGAGCGCGGTCCCGCCCGGCGTCAGGCCGTGGCGCTTCTGCTCGCGTTGCAGCTCGGGCAGAAGTAGGCAGGCGCGCCCGACGCGTCCGGTTCGAATCCCAGCACGTCCGTGATCAGCTCCCGCGTGCCGTCCTTGCGGATGCGCGTCGAGGGATAGCCGCACTCGCACCAATCGAGCTTCTGCTTGGCCGACGGCTCGTACTGATGCTCCTCGGCCAGGAAGGTCGTAAGCGAAGCGCGCTTCTCCTCGTCGGTGCCCTCTCCGTCCAGGACGCCGAGCGCGTGCTGGACGAGTTCCAGTCGGGCGAACGGAGCCGTCCGCTCCTCTCCCAAAGCCTTGAGAGCGGCCGCGGCGTCGACGCGCTCGCGCCACCGCGGGTCGCTGCCGACGATGCCGTCGAGAACCGGGATGGCGGGTGCACCGACCGCAACGCATTTGTCCCACTTGCTTTGCGTGGCCCAGTAGGTGGCGGCGGTGGCATCCTGTTCGGTCGGCTCCCAGCCCAAGGACACTAGGGCCGCGAGAATGTCGATCCGCTCGAGGGCCTGCGCCCGCGGGAACGCCACCACGAGGAGCGGAACGGCAGACGGACCGCATTCGGCGCAGCGGCGCCAGTCACGCAGAGCGGCCCAGTAGTGGGCACCGGTTTCGTCGGCGGGCGGTTTCCAGCCGACTTCCGCGAGTCCGCGTGCGGCGGACCTTCGAATGACCGGGTTCTCATCGTCGAGTCGCGTCTCGAGCATCTTGGCGACCAGCGGCGACTCGATCCGGGCAAGCCGCTTGACGGCCAGCTCGCGGACTTCGGAGTCGTCGTGCCCCAGGGCGGCCTGAAGCGCATCGATGGCGTTCTCGTTGCACAGCACGTCGAGGGCCTGGCCTGCCGCCCGTTCGACGGCGAGGCTCGACCGCCCGGTCGTCTTGGCGCGGTATTGCTCGCGGGCCAGCATGACTACCAGCGGCGTCACGGCTGCGACGTCGCCGATCGACGCCAGCGCTCTGACGGAGGCTACACGCACGGTCTCGTCGGGGTCCGAGATCGACTTGATCAACGGTTCCACGGCATCGGCGGCCTTGATCCGACCCAGGGCCAAGACGGTCTCCCGGCGCGCATCCTGGTCCGGATCCGTCATGAGGCGTCGGTATATCGCCTGAGCGGCGATGTCGCGCACTCCCGGGTCGGTGTCCTGGAGCGCCACGATCAGCGGCTCGACGACGCGCACCCCACCGCGAGCCGACAGCGCCCGCACCGACGCTCGACGGACGCCCGCGTCCTGATCGAGGAGGAGCTGCGCGAGCGGCTCCACCGCCATCGGGTCACCGACGGGGCCGAGTGCGTCTGCCGCGGCGATCTTGACGCCCGGATCCTTGTATGACAGGGCTTTGATCAAACCCTGGATATCTCTCTTGGCCTCCAACTGGGCGATGTTGGGGGGACCAAAGAGCGGCATCGTGAGCCTCCATCGCTCGGAACCAGGACGAGAGGTGCTACTGGAGCCGCCAGCGTCCAACATTAGTACGAAGTAGTGAAGAGGCTAGCACCGATTGGGGCACTTTTGCGAGGGCCGAAAGGGGCCCCGAGACGGGCTCGGTCGTCCTGTACACCAGATTCGACCTAACTTCACAGGACTTAGCCCAACCGCAACCCCAGCTGAAGTTGCGACGTAGATGATTTCCAAGCGGATTGCGTTGTATGATGCGTTGTAGCCGGAGTCGTCCCGAGTCTGTGCCCCTTTCAAAGGACGGCATCACCGGCGGGCCTATCCGCGATGTGTGCACCAAAAGAGCACACCGCAACGGAGGTGCTCGCACGTGACTGCCATGCACGACCGACACTCCTCCCGCCGCCACGACCGTGGCCGGTGGATCTGGCTTTTCCTTGCAGTAGCCCTGCTGATGCCGGTGATAGGCGTCCCCGCTCCGGTCGCCCCGGTCCGTGCCAACGAGCTCTCCGATGCCGTCCAGCAGCAGATGGCCCTGGACAGACTCATCGCCGCGCAGAAGAAGCAGCTGGCGACCATCGCCGCCCAGCAGGCGGCGCTGCGGACTCAGATGGCCACCACCCAGGTCAACCTCGACCAGATCAACCAGAACATGGATGAGATGGAGGGCGAAATCTCGTCTCTCCAGGTCCAGGTCGACGGGGTCCAGCACAGCTACAACGATCTGGTCGCTCAGGAAGCCGAGCTCAAGACGGAACTCGACGATCTGGCGGCCCGGGCAGACGCGAAACAGGTTGAGCTGACGCAGCGCCAGCAGATCCTGGCGGATCGGCTCGTCGCCGCCTACAAAACCGACCAGACGCCACTGCTGTCGCAGCTTCTCACCTCGGGCTCGATCACCGACGTGCTGTCCGATGTCTCCTATTACATGGAGCTCGGCGCTCAGGACCAGGCCCTCGCGGCTCAGATCCGGGAAGACCAGGTCAACCTCGTCCAGATGAAGCAGAGTGTGGAAACGGCCCGCCTTTCGGTAAACCAGCTGGCGGCCCAGGTCTCGTTCCAGAAGTCCGATCTCGACGGGCAGATGGCGCTGCTGAACGGCGCCCGAGCGAAGATCGCCGCGCTCCAGCGCCAGATCAACACGGAGATGGCCAAACAGGCAGCGGCCGACGCCAAACTGGCAAGGAACAAGGCGGCCCTTGCGGCGACGATCAAGTCCAACGGCGCGGCCTCCGCCAAACTCGCGAAGAAGATCGACCAGCTCGTGGCTCAGCTGGGCGGCAAGGGTCGCATCCCGTCCGCCTACAACGGCGCGCTGCAGTGGCCGATGGGCGGGAAGATCAGCCAGGAGTTCGGCTGTACCGGCTGGCCCGGCGAGCCGCGGATCGGCAATTGCGCCCACTTCCACCAGGGCATCGACATCGTGGCGCCGTGCCTGACCGCGGTTCACGCCGCCGGGTCCGGAGTCATCGTGTTCGTCGGGTACAACCCCTACGACGCCCCACCGAGGGCATGGCTCGTGATCATCGCCCACTCCACCAGCATGGTCACCTGGTATGCCCACATGACCGGCAAAGCGCCGGCCGGCATCTATGTCGGCGCGCAGGTGTCGACCGGCCAGCTCATCGGCACGGAGAACACCACCGGGCACTCCTCCGGCTGCCACCTCCACTGGGCGGTGCGCGTGGACGGCGTGTTCATGAATCCGCGCCTCTTCGTCTAGCCGACCGGGTCGCATGTGCGGGCGCCGATTGGTGATGGACGTCGGACCAGGGATGCTGGTGATAGCATCGGGGGTGCCCGGCAACGACCGGGCTTGGACCTAGAGGACGCCCGATGAAGCGCACTCTGGCGGTGATACTTGCCGGCGGCGAAGGCGAACGGCTTTCGATCCTGTCTTCGATGCGCGCCAAGCCTGCCGTTCCGTTCGGCGGCAAGTACCGGATCATCGACTTCACGCTTTCCAACTGCGTGAACTCGGACATCGACAACGTGGTCGTGCTGACCCAGTACAACCCTCGGTCACTCAACGACCATATCGGAATGGGCCGTCCCTGGGACCTCGACCGCAATACCGGCGGCGTTCGGATGCTCCAGCCCTACATCGCCCGCGGTCGCGTCGCAGAATGGTATCGAGGCACCGCCGACGCCGTCCTCCAGAATCTCAATGTCATCGGCCAGGCTTCCGGCGACGCGGTCCTCGTACTGGCCGGCGACCACATCTACAAGATGGACTACCAGCCGTTTGTTGCCGCCCACCGTCGTCATCGCGCCGACGTCACGATCGCCGTCCGCCGGGTGCCACTCGCGGACGCGACGCGGATGGGAATCCTGGCCATGGACGACACCGGCCGAGTCGTCGAGTGGCACGAGAAACCGCGCCAGCCAAAGAGCGACCTCGCCAGCATGGGCGTCTACGTCTTCTCCAAGCGTGCTCTGCACCAGTGGCTTTCGGATACACGTGTCGACTTCGGCCACGACGTCATCCCGGCCATGATCGAAGGCGGCGCCCGGGTCTACGGCTATCGCTTCGACGGTTACTGGCAGGATGTCGGGACCGTCCAGTCGTACTGGGAGGCGAATCTGGCGCTTCTCTCGGATGCGCCGGAGCTCGACCTCTACGACCGCGAGTGGGTCATCCACACCCGGTCCGAGGAGCGGGCACCGGCGAAGATCGGGGCCACGGCGCAAGTCCATCGCAGCCTGATAAGCCACGGCTGCGTGATCAACGGCTCGGTCGTCAACTCCGTCCTTTCGCCCGGCGTGGTCGTAGACGTCGGGGCCGTCGTGCGAGACTCCATCGTCCTCTTCGATTCGGTCATCCGGCCGGGCGCGGTTGTCGATCGTGCGATCCTCGACAAGGAGGTCGCGGTCGGCCCGGGCGCCATCGTCGGCGAGGGAACCGACTACGACGAAGTCAACCGGCGCGAGCCGGGTCGTCTCAACACCGGCATAACCGTGGTCGGCAAGCGCGCGGTCATCCCTCGAGGCGTCCGAATCGGTCGAAACGTGCTGATCGGCGAAGGCGTCCGGGCCACGGACTTCACCTCGCGCGTGGTCCGCAGCGGATCCACGATCGAGCGGCCGAAAGACCGAATCGTCCGGCCCGTGGCCCATACGGCCGCGTCGGATTCCTCGGCCGGCCGCGATGGCCCAAGGGCCGAGTCCGATCTTGCGCCCCGCGCCGCCGAAGCCGGCGGCAAAGGCCCGGGCGAGAGCCGGCGCGCTGCCGAGGCGAAAGACTGAGCAAGGGGCAAGCACGGCAGGCCGGCGGGCGAACCCGCCCGGCCGTCCGGCTTTCGAGGTAATCGGCGATGGTTCGTGGTGTCGGCCGCTTTGCGAGGGGTCTTGCCGCCGCCGCCCTGATAGCCGCTGCCGCCACTCTCTTGCGGGGGGCGGCGCCGGCGGAGGCCGGGCAGTCGGGCCTGTCGTACACGTCCGTGGCGACCTGGACTGCCGACCCGACACTTGGGCGTATCCACGTCGTGCTGAACATCAAGGCCACGTCGCACGCGGCCGACAGCGGCGGCCGGAGGTACTACTTCCCAGGCCTCCAGCTGACCCTGCCCGTCTCCACCGCCAACTATGTTGCGTTCGACGACAGCGGACGGCCCCTGGTCGTCTCCGACAGCGTCGGCACGCAGTCCGGCGTGGTCGTGTCGGTGGCTTTCCGGCAACGGCTCTACTCAGGTCAGAGCGTTTCGTTTTCGCTCGACTTCGACGTGGTCGACATGGGCGGTTCGACGGACCGGGATCTCCGCATCGGTCAGGACGTGATGTCGTTCCCGGTCTCGGCCTTCGGCAGTCCCGGCGCGCCGGGCGGCTCGGTGACGGTAATCATTCCCTCGGGCTTCATCGTCCAGGAGCAGTTCGGTGCCCTGACGAGCTCGATTGCGAGCACCGGCGAGACGGTCTTCAGCTCCGGTCCGGTCTCCGACTCCACGGCCCTAAATGCCTGGTTCACGGCCTCACGCACGGTGCCGTCCGGCAACTTCCGCGTCTCGAGGATCACGATCGCGCAGCTGGAAGTGACGCTGCGGTACTGGTCCGACGACCCGGGATGGGCGGAACAGGTCGCGCGGGTGCTCCAGTCCGGCTACCCAGTGATGCGCGACCTGATCGGTCTGGGCGACCCGAGTACGAAGTCGCTGACGATCGAAGAGGCGACGACCCAGGGAATCGGCGGCTTCACCGGGGAGTACGACTCGGCGATTTCGCTCGCGAGGATCTCCTACTTCGCCGATCCAATCGTGATCCTTCATGAGGCTGCCCACATGTGGTTCAACGGCGATCTCGCTTCTGACCGCTGGATCGACGAAGGATTTGCTTCTTTCTACGCCGAGCAGGCCGTGCTGCGCATGGGCTTGCCCGACCACGCCCCCTCGCTGAGCGCGTCGTTGATTCCGGCGGCGATGCCCCTCAACGCCTGGTCGGCCGCCGTAACGGCAGGCACCGCGACGGAGGCCTACCTGTACGCCGCCAGTCTCGAGGCGGCGCGCACGATTGCCTCTACCGCCGGCATGGACGGGTTGCGCGAGGTTTGGGCACAGTCCCGGGCTCGAACGGCAGCGTACGACCGACCCGGCGGTAGCGATGCCGGCCTCCAGCCTGGAGGTGTGACCGACTGGCGCCGCCTGCTCGACTACCTGGAGCAGACCACCGGTCAGTCATACGCGTCGATCTGGCAACAGTGGGTCGTGACCCCGTCCCAGGCCGCGCAGCTTCCCGACAGGGATTCTGCCCGTTCGGACTTCGCCGCCACAGCCGCAGCCACCAACTCTTGGATCATGCCGCCCGACATCCGCGCGGCCATGGGCAGCTGGCAGTTCGGCACCGCCCGAGCGTTGCTGAGCGAGGCGCAGGGCGTCCTCGAGTTGCGCCGCCAGGTGGAGAACACGGCGCCGGACGAGGGCACCGCTCCGCCGCGAACGCTACAGACCGTCTTCGAGACGGTCGGCACGGACGCCGCACTCACCGAGGCACAGCGCGAGCTCGAGGCCCTGAGCAGTCTCTCCGTGGCTCGAGAGGCTCGGACCGACAGTAAGAGCGCTGCCATGGCCGTCGGCCTCCTCGGCACGGATCCGGAAGCGGATCTGGCCGCTGCGAGAAAAGCCTTCGCCGAAGGCGATATCCGGAAGGCCGTTTCGCTGGCCGATTCCGCCCACTCCGCATGGACCGGCGCGACGACGGTAGGCCAGATCCGGATCCTCGGAACCGCGGCGGGTTCAGCAGGTGTGCTGTTGCTGATCGCCCTGTATGTCTGGACCCGGTCCGGTCGGCGTCCGGAGGACCAGCTTGCGACCGAACAAGCCGGTCCCGTGGAGCGGCAGGATGCCTGATCCGGAGGAGATCGAGGAGTCGCCTGAAGAGCGAGAAACCGCTTACGAGTTGCTCCAGCGCGGCCATGAGCTGCTGAGCGCACGCCACAACGCCCAGGCCGCGGTGGTGCTGGAGCGTGCCGCTCGTGAGGAGCCCGGCAAGGGTTCGATCCTCGAGGCCCTCGCCCGGGCCTACTTCGACAGCCGCCAGCACGCTCGGGCCGAGGAGGCCTTCCGCGCTCTACTCGAGGTCGATCCGTCGGCCCACTACGGGCATCTGGGATTGGGACTCAGTCTGGAGCGGCTGGGTCGTTTCGGCGAGGCGCGGACCCATCTGCGGCTTGCCGTGGCGATGAACCCCGCAAGCGCGGCGTACCAGAGGGCTCTGAGGCGGATTGAATCCAAGGCGGGCTGACGCGCCGGCGGAACGAGCCCCGTGGATCAGCGGTTCGGAGCCTCCAGACGTCGGGCCAGGAGCAGGATCCCCGCGATCGACTTGGAGTCCTCGATGATGCCGGCGTCGATTGCGGCGATCGCGTCGCCCAAGGGCAGCCGGACCAGTCGGATCCGCTCGTCCTCGTCGGGGCGCAGCCTGTCGCCGCCGGCGGGTCGCAGATCCGTGGCCAGGAACAGGGTCAGATACTCGGTCAGGAAGCCGGGGGCGCTGTAATAGCCGCCGATCCGCTCCATCTTCCCGGCGCGGTAGCCGGTCTCCTCTTCGAGTTCGCGGTGCGCCGCGACTTCGGCGTCCTCGCGGACACCCTCGTGTACGTCCAGCGACCCAGCCGGGAGTTCGAGCATGGCGCCGTTGCCGGTGAAGCGGTACTGGACCACGAGGAACAACCGGCCATCGCCGTCGAGCGGGGCGACGACCACTGCTCCGGGATGAACCACGACGTCGCGAGACGATTCGGTACCGTCGGCGCGGACGATCTGGTCCCTCTCGACGACCACGACGCGACCCCGGTAGATGTCTTCGCGCTTGACCACGCGCTCCTCGAGTTCCGCGTCGGCGACGGCGAGCTCGGTGAGGAGAGCATCGAGCTCGGGCCGGCCGGTCGGCGAAGGGCGGAGCCTGCGGTTGGCAAACGGATCGGTCATGGCCGAACTATAGGCGAGCGGGCCCGGCTTAAAGACCAACGCCCCGGCCGAGGATGCCGGGGCGTTGGTCTCGCCGAACGGAGGTGTCAGGCGCTGACCGGTCCAAACGAGAGAGCGAAGTTGGTGTCGGGGTCGAAGAGCTGGACCTTCTCCAGCGGAACGCGAAGCTCGAGCATGTCGCCCGGGCGAACGCGGTAGGCCGAGTCGACGATCGCGACGATGTCACGCTCGCCGGAGCTGGCATGGATCAACTCTTCGTTGCCGAGGTACTCGACGACTTCGGCCTTGGCATTCACGACGGCCGTTGCGCCGCCGACTGGTCCGAGAACGAGGTGCTCGGGCCGGTAGCCGGCGATGAGAGTGCGGCCCGCGGCGCCGATTGACTCGCGGAACTGCGGGGGCATCGGGATGTTGACGCTCGGGGCCGTCAAGGCCATCGCGTCGCCGGTGCCGGTGACCTCGACGGAGATGAAGTTCATCGCCGGGCTGCCGATGAAGCCGGCAACGAACCGGTTGATCGGCCGGTCGTACAGCTCCTGGGGAGAGCCGACCTGCTGGAGTCGACCCTCATTCATGACCGCGATGCGAGTGCCCATCGTCATGGCCTCGATCTGGTCGTGGGTCACGTAGACGAAGGTGGTGTTGAGGCGCTGATGAAGGCGGAGGATGTTCGCTCGGGTCTCGACGCGCAGCTTGGCGTCGAGGTTGGAGAGCGGCTCGTCCATGAGGAAGACCGCCGGCTCGCGCACGATTGCGCGGCCGAGGGCGACGCGCTGGCGCTGGCCGCCGGAGAGCTCGCGCGGCTTCCGGTCGATGTAGCGGGTCAGGTCCAGGATGGCCGCCGCTTCCTTGACGCGGGCTTCGATCTGCGGCTTGGGGACGTGTCGGAGCTTGAGGCCGAACGCGAGGTTGTCGCGAATGGTCATGTGCGGATAGAGCGCGTAGCTCTGGAACACCATCGCGATGTCGCGATCCTTGGGCGGGATGTCGTTGATGACACGCTCGCCGATCCGCAGCGTGCCCGAGGTGATCTCCTCGAGGCCGGCGATCATCCGCAGGCTGGTGGTCTTGCCGCAGCCGGACGGCCCGACGAGAACCATGAATTCCGCGTCGCGGATGTCCAGGTTGAGGTCATCGACGGCGACGACATCGCCGAAGCGCTTGCTTACGTTCTCGAAGGTGACTGTAGCCATAGAGGAGGTGCTCCAAATCCTGAGGGCCGATTGGGGGATGCTACGCCGTCAGTGCGGATTTGCTGCCGCGTTCCGCCGTCCAGACCGCTAAACGTTTAGTTCAGGTCGGGCGGCGGGCGCCACGAGGTTCTCCTACCGGCGCGCCGGCGACAATGTGAACACCACGAGCCGGAAGGCACACATGAACACCGATCCCAACCAACACCCCGAGGACAGCACCCCGGCCACGCCTGACACCGACCTTCGATGGTCGCCCGACCAGGAAATCGAGCCCGCGGTCGACGCCGAGAACTGGCAGCAGCCCGCTGTGCCGCCCCCGCCGGTATATCCCGAACCGGCTCTGCAAGCCTGGTCCCAGCCCGCCTGGCCACAGCCGGCTCCGCCGCAGCCGTGGCTCGGGTCCTCCCAGTGGGCCGTGCCCCCGCCCGCACCGGTGCAGCCGGTGGCGCGCGACGCCGGAAAGCGCCGGATTGTCCCGTTGATCATGGCGACCGCGCTGCTGTCCGCGACCCTCTCGGCCGGCGGCACCTACGTTGCGTTCAGTCTGGCGTCGCACACGACGAGCCAGGCCGCGCCTGTGACCAGCGGCAGCGTCGCCAACGCCGAGACGGTGAGCCTCACGCAGTCCCAGGCCATCGTTCGCGTCGTGTCGCTGGTCAAGCCGTCCGTGGTCACCATCTCGACCACCGGAACGACCACCGGCGGCCGGCGGTCATCCCAGTTCACGGGCTCCGGCTCGGGCTTCATCGTCAGCGCGGATGGTCTCATCCTGACCAACAATCACGTGATCAAGGACGCGACCACGCTCTCCGTGACGCTCGATGACGGCCGCGAGTTGCCGGCCACGGTAGTCAAGGTCGACACCGCTCACGATCTGGCCCTGGTCAGGGTCAAGGCGACCGGCCTCAAGCCCGTGACACTCGGCGACTCCGGGGCCGTCCAGGTGGGCCAGCTGGCGATCGCCATCGGCAGCCCGCTCGGCACCTTCACCGACTCCGTGACCTCCGGGATCGTCTCCGGGATGAACCGAAGCATCACCGTCGGCGACAGCACATCGAACTTCACCGAGGATCTGACCGGCCTGATCCAGACCGACGCGGCGATCAATCCCGGCAACAGCGGCGGGCCTCTCCTCGACGCCAACGGCTCCGTGATCGGAGTCGTGACCGCCGCCTCGAGCAGCGCCCAGGACATGGGTTTCGCGGTCCCGATCAGCCAGGCCAAGCAGATGATCGCCGCCGCCATCTCCAACGCATGAGCCTCCCGGCTCCCGCCGTCGAGACTCGCCTCGACATGCGCTTCAGGAAGGTTTCAGGCCCGGGCGCCATAAATCCCATCGGGCGTCCCCCCGAAACCTGCGCACATCTTTGGTCGCAATCATTCCAGGGACGAGAGGCTTAGCCGGATGAAGACGAGATTGGCAGCGCTTGCCTTGATCCTGGTCGGAGTGGGAGCGGTGGCACTGGCCATCGTCGGTCCCAGCTTCGCCGGATCTGCGAGTTCGAAGTACATAACCTCGACGGTCACGGTGGGCACAGTCAGCGCCCAATCGGTTGCCACCGGAACCGTGGCCGCGAGCACCGTCTACGGCTTGAAATTCGGCACCACGCCAGACATCGTCAGCTCATCCGCGACGACTTCGGGGACTGGCGGCTCCACGAGCTCCAGCAACAGCTCAACCACTACTGTGACGTGGCCGGTCGCGACCGTCTCGGCGACCGTCGGACAGGCGGTCAAGAAGGGCGATGCCCTTGCCGTAGCCGATGGATCCACTGCCCAGCTGCAACTCGCGACGGCGCAGTCGACCCTGGCCACCGCCCAGGCGAAGCTGGCC